>SDBV01004691.1_pt1 | contig 19514 bp, 16 predicted proteins | sample 2277081 | NCBI WGS metagenome assembly SDBV01 (sample SAMN10402039, study PRJNA504765) | marine sediment metagenome | isolation source: marine sediment core GS10_PC15, 223 cmbsf | place: Arctic Ocean: Southern Knipovich Ridge | collected 2010
AAACAATGGGTGCTAGCTCACGCTTCGCCCCTTTTTTATTCGCGGCCACACCTGTCTGCGCCACCGCCGAATGTCCGCTTCGTTGCGCTCTCGCGCCCGTTGCTCGGGCTTCTGGGGTGTCCAGCCCAAGCTGCGGAGAACCTTCCAAACGTGAGCCGGATGATAGTTCACGTGGAACTTCTTGGCAATCACTTCGGCCACGCGCGGACAGGTCCAAAGGTCGGTACGGTAACCGGCCTTGCGCGGTCCGGCCAAAAGAACCTTCACCAATCGCTGCTTCTGCTTCTCGTTCAGGCGGGGTTTGGGGCCGAGATGTGGTTTGGCCTTCAAAGCCTCCAATCCTCCTTTCTTCACGGCCTGACGCCATCGCCTTACCGAGGATTCGGAAGCAGCGACGATTTCGGCAACCTCGCCGATTTTCCTGCCTTCCAGCAGTAGTCTTCCTGCCAGCCGACGACGAGTTTCCAACTCGGCTGCGCTTCCTTTCAGTCTCATATACTAGAGTACGCATGTCCACCACGAAAGGTTCATTGGCCGCGCAAGGGTCAATAGAAGGCAATTCGCCCGGCGTTATCTATGCCGTAGAAGAACCTGAAACGAGTCAACACCCCAACAATCAGAAAATGTTGATGGACGCTTTTGCGGACTTGGCAGACGAGCCGAATCGGCAGGTGATCTTATCGACTCACACGCCGATGTTGGCCCGCACGTTGCCTGACGAGTCGCTCCGTTACATTGAAGTTCAAGACGATGGTGGACGGATTATCTATGCGGGAGATGAAGCGATATCGCTTGTTGCGAATGCACTGGGGGTTCTTGCCGACCATGATGTGAAACTTTTCATTGGTGTGGAAGGGCGTAACGATATCAATTTCTTGCGAGGCATCTCAAGGATTCTCCATGAGGGGGACGTTACAGTCCCGAACTTGTACGACGTTGAGGACAAAGGCCAAGTCATATTTTTCCCGATGGGAGGGGCGAATCTGGCTCTTTGGGCTTCGCGGACAAGACATCTGAATATCCCGGAATTCTATATTCAGGACAGCGACCTCACCGCCGCCGAAACATCTCCGCATCAGCAAGAGGTGAATGATGCGAACAACAAGCCAAACTGCACAGCCGTTCTGACTCAAAAACGAGAGATGGAGAACTATTTACACGCTGACGCCATCAAGGCTGCGCGTCCCGAGGTAGAGATTCAGTTTGGCGACTTCGACGATGTTCCCACGCTGGCAGCTAGGGCACTCCATGATGCCAGTGATTCCAGCAACGCATGGGATAATCTGGCGGAAGAAAAGAAAGGGAAAAAAGTATCCCAGGCCAAGAAATGGTTGAATACACAAGCGGTTGAGAGAATGACGCCGGAACTTCTCGCCGCACGGGACCCAGACGGAAATGTCAAAAGCTGGCTTACAAAGATAGCGGAACTGATGAACGGACAGGCAGAAACCACTTGAACACCGGTCATGAAGTGAAATACGGCAAAGTAGCCTCTAAGTGTCGCGGGTGGCGCAGCCACAGGAGGCGGTTGGAGGGGGTGACGAGGTGAGAGGGTGAGAGGGTGAGAGGGTGAAATCGGTCGGGGTTGGCATGGTCACCCCCTCACCCCGTCACTGCTGTCCTTCGCCGGTCGATCAGGAGGTGTCGGCGCGAGGGTTGTCGAGCGTGAGTTGGTGGACTTCTGGGGAGGGCTGTTCCGTGCGGATCCGGACGTCGAGGAAGCGGTGGATGACCTCGAGGTTGGTCTGCGTGTGTGGCGAGAGGGGCAGGGTGCGAAACGACCCGCCGGCGATGGCGATGGGGATCAGGAGTTGGTCGGCAAGGTGTGGGCCGACCGGTACGCCGGCCGCCAGGTATTTGCGGGCCTGCCGGACGGCGCCGTCGGCGACCTTTTCGGCCGGGACGCCCTTTTGGCCGAAGCCGGTGAAGACCTCCGTGATCTGCTGGCTGCGGATTTCGATCGTCACGCAGTTGCCCGGGCCGTGAGACTGGATGGTTTCGGCCGTGACGCAGTCGTCGGCAAGAGACATGCGCTGCTGGATGGTCTCGATTTCGCGTTGGGCAATCGCCAGGGGGAGCCGCGAGACGACGGCCCGGGCGCTTTGGCGGAGGATCGGGCCCCGCTCGAGCAGGTCGAGCCGGCGCAAGACGGGTTGCGGTTGGATGGTGACGTTGAAGAGTCCGCCGCCGGCCGGATAGAAACCGGGGCGCACCAGGGTCGCCTCGACTTTCGGCCCCATGCGGCGGATCACCGGGAGGAATGCCTTTTGGAGGAAGTCGAAGGGCGGTGCCCAGGGGTTGTGGGTGCCGCCTTCGAGGGTCAGGTTGGAGGGGCCGTCGGCGGTGATCAGGGCGGGCAGTACCGTTTGGAAGACGAGCGTGGCACTGCCGGCGGTGCCCACGGCAAAGCGATAGTCGCCCGGCCGGACCTTGCCGGGCAGGAAGGTGAGTTTGGCCGAGCCGATGGCTGCGCCGTCGACCTTTGCGCGGCCGACCTCGGCCGCGGCGCGGACGGCGGTGAGGTGTTGCCGCAACAGGCCCGGTTTTCTTCGCTGAGCGCGAATCTTGTCGATACGGAAGGGGATGCCGGTGAGCAACGAGAGCGAGAGCGAAGTGCGGAGGATCTGTCCGCCGCCCTCGCCGGTGGAGCCGTCGATGGTGACCATCTTGGTGCTGCCCATGGGTATGTCTTCTTCCCGGCGCCGCGGCATGAATCACTTTGGCGCGGTGCGACGAGGGGGCGAACGGCGGGGTTTTGTCCCCGGGCCGGGCCGATCAAAGTTCTTGGACGGGATTTACAGGATTGAGAGGATGGGAACCCACTTTGAGAATTCATCCTGTCAATCTTGTAAATCCCGTCCGTTAAGTTCCCCCTCCGGGCGGCCTCGCCAGGACCTAAAGCATACTCCCAGCGGTGAGGCCCGCAAGCGCAAGTGTCAGCTCGAAAGTCCGATCGCGCCGGGCAGCCGCCCAGTGTGCCCACGGCAGATTGGGCGGCGAAGGGGACTTGATGGACGGGATTTACAGGATTGAGAGGATAAGAACCAATTCTGAGAATTCATCTTGTCAATCCTGATGAATCCCGTCCATTTCGCGTCCCTCCGATGGGTCCTCCAGGGCCGATCTCCCGGCAAGCCGACGCCCAACGGCGGAGAGGTTTGGCTGTGAGTGGGCGGCCGGGCGTGCCGATGATCGTGATAGGCCGGATTGCGCCGGTCGGTGGTGCGGGCGACCCGCTGCGGGACAAGGAGGCCCCGGTGACTTACCGAAATACAAGGATTCTACTGACGATCTGCGGTGGGCTGCTATTGGTGGGTCAATCCGCGTTGCTGGCGGCCGCTGGCCCTTCCCATCGGTGGGACACGAAGCTGACCCACCGAATGGTCAGGCTGCCCTCGGTACTGAAGCTCCGTGTCGGCGGTGGGGGTGGTGACGTGAGGGTGGCCGTGGCCGCAGAGTCGGCGTTGTCGGTACCGGCAGATCAGACTTCCTATCTCACGCAGCCGGAATACACGCAGTCCTTCCCCGGATTTGCAGGCCCAGTGCCGCCGGCAGCGGGGAACGCTGTGTCGCCGGCAGCGGGGAACGCTGTGTCGCCGGCAGCGGGAGGCGCTGTGTCGCTGGCAGCGGGGGACACTGTGTCGCTGGCAGCGGGAGGCGCTGTGCCGGTGGAGAGACTGGTTGAGTACGTGTTGGGCAATAACCCCGAGATCCAGGCCGCCCGGTATCGAGCCCGGGCGCTAGGGGCTCGGGTTCCGCAGGCCGCGTCTCTGCCCGATCCGCAACTGGGGACCATCACTTTTTTGCAGGCGATCCAGACGGCTGCGGGGCCGCAAGAAGTGGCCCTGGGTCTGTCCCAGCACTTTCCCTTGTTCGGCAAATTGCCCTTGCGCAGCCAAGTGGCCTACCACGATGCGATGTCGGCTTACGCGCGTGTGACGGTCGTCGAACTGGGGGCAATCGAGCGGGTCAAACGGGCATACTACGACGTCTACTTCCTCCAGCGTGCCATCGAAGTGACCCGGGCACTGGAGCCGCGGATCGAAGAGGTCATTGAAATTGCCAAGACGAAGTACGAAACCGGTCTGCCGGGGGCCGGCCTGGAAACCGTCTACCAGGCTGAGATCGAGCTCTCCGCTTTGAAGATAAGACTGGTCGACCTTGGGCAGACGAAGATCGACGCGCAGGCACGATTGGCCGGGGTACTTCATCTTCCGCCGCAAACACGCATCGAGGCCGTGCCGAGATTCGACCCCACCAAGGTAGCCCATACGGCTCGGTTGCTGGTGGAGTTGGCCGAATCATATCAGCCGGAACTGGAAGCCCGCCGCCGCGAGATCAGCCGCGATCGGACGTCGATTGCGTTGGCCCGGCGCGATTACTGGCCGGACGCGACGGTCAGTTTCAACTGGTTTGAGATCGGCTCCCGGGGCCTAAGCCCGGTGGCCACCGGCGAGGACGCGTACGCGCTGCTGGTCGGCGTGAATCTCCCTATCTACCGGAAACGGCTTGACGCGGCGGTCCGCGAAGCCCAATACAACTCTGCCCGTAGCGCACGTCAGTATGCCGCCACGCTGGATGAAGTTCGCGCGGAGGTCCTGGGCCTGTATGCGAAGTTCACGAAACATAATGAGATCTACGGAATACTCGGATCGGAAATCGTGCCCCGCGCCGAAAGGACGCTTGAGCTTGCGATCGCAACCTATAAGGTCGGCAGGCTGGAGTTCCAGCAAGTGATCCAAGACTATGACAACCTTCTGAAGTACGAAATTGAGTACTACCAGCGCGAGGCGCTGCGGGAGCAGGCGATCGCCTCGCTGGAACGTGCGGTGGGCAGCGCAGTGGTCACCTGGCCTCTGGAGGCCGCCGACGATTCCGAGCCGCCGCTGGCACCTGTGCCGCGGGCGGATCGGTAGACCTGTGTTGACGATGCGGCTGCCGCGCGGAACAATGGGTGGCCATGAAGACTCGTGAAAGTGGGATGCCTGAGGAAGGCGTTTGGGCCGGCTTCTTCCAGCCGGCGGCGATCCTCGGCAAGCTGGGCCTCTCTGCCGCGTGCGGAGATCTCGTCGAGTTCGGTTGCGGGTACGGAACGTTCACCATCCCGGCGGCGAAGATCGTGTGCGGAACGGTGCATGCACTGGACCTCGACCCGGAGATGATCGCGGCGACCGAGGCCGCGGCCGCGGCCGCCGGGCTGGACAACGTGCGGACCCGGCTGCGGGACTTTGTGGCCGAAGGGACGGGGCTGCCGGATTCGAGCGTCGACTACGCGATGCTGCTGAATATCCTGCACGCTGAATCGCCGGAGGTGCTGCTGCGGGAGGCGTTTCGCGTGCTTTCGTCCGGCGGCAGGTTGGGGATCGTCCACTGGAACTACGATCCGACCACACCCCGCGGGCCGTCGATGGAGATCCGGCCGCGGCCCGAGCAGTGCCGGGGATGGGCCGAGCAGGTCGGTTTTCGGCCGCTGGGGCCGGGGATCGTTGACCTGCCGCCTTATCATTACGGGATGGTTTTGGAGCAACCACCCTGCTGACGTGACACCTACGAACCTTCTTTTGCGCAGTTGCGTAGGAACGATTCGACTTGACGCAGGCGTTTTGCGCCAGGATAATCAGCCTCCCCGTCGGAAGAAGTCGCCCTTTGCAATCCACTTTTTCCCTTCAAGCTGCAAATCCGGACCACCGATAAGGTTGGATAACCGCCTTTTTCACAGGTATCGCTGGGGCAAATCATCAGTAGTTTACTCATGTATGGTCTGATACGCGGTTCGTCGAGAATGCCGGTCTGGCTGGCGGCAGTGCTTGTTGTGCTTCAGCCGCTGTGGGTCGGTTCGTGTTGCTGCGCGAGGGCCGACGGGCGGGCAGGTGATGGAGGGAAGCAGCGGGCTGCCGCGGAGGCAGGTTGCCGTGGGCAGGAGAAGGCTGGCTGCTGTGCCGACGCGGAAGAGAGTAGCCGGGAGTGCTGTGGGCGGACACGCTCGGCGGCTGCCGGCTCCGGGTGCCGATGCCCGGACGCTTGCGCTTGCAAGGCGGACACCTCTGCGCCGCCACCTTGCCTGGCTCAGCCGCCGCAGCGCAGCCAAACCGTCGAGCAGTCGGTACCACCGGCGGCAGTCGTGTGCTTGGATTTCAGTGCGTTGCAGATCTGCGGCGGCCTGTTGGCGGCCCGGTCGCCGAGTCTCTTCTTTGCCGCTTCCGAGCGTTGCATCCTTCTCTGCAGATTTCATCTCTGATCTCCTCCCACGGCGGGGCCACTGGGCGCTTCCTCCCGGCTTGCGTATCGCCCCGCTTCTGATCCACGGATGTGTCCTCGGTCGGGTATCGGCGTGTTGCAGGCATCGTTTTCCAGGACTGGTCCTGATGTTCAGTACAGCGCAACCGCACCTGCCGGGGAGGAAACCATGTTAGCTAATACGTTTGTCCAATACGGCGACGAGTTGGGCGCCCGTCCAATGGCGGGGCACTGCGTGTCCCACCATTGGAAAGGCGGCCCATCTTGCGGCTGAACATGTGACGCATCGCAAGTGCGTGCGTCCGGAGAGATAAAACCATGTCTGAGAACGTCTTTAGCGATGGATCGTCGCCTCCGACGGGAGCTACGTCCCGGGAGCAGACGGCAGGCGGGCCAGAAGGTTCGCCGACTTCCAATGTCCGCAGGGTCCTGGTGGTCGAGTTCCGCGACGAGGTCTTTTCCCGGCTGTCGGCCGATCTGGAGGCAGCCGGGATGGAAGTCGAGCGGGCCTCGAGCGCGGCCGAGGCCTCGCGGCGGTACGCCCGACGTCCGGCCGACCTGCTTGTGGTTGAGGTCGATTTACCCGACGAGACCGGCTGGCTGCTGGCCAGCAAGTTACGGTTGGCAGAGCCGGAGGTCCGGATCTGGGTTTATACGCCCTGGTCATCGGCCGTCGAGGTGGCGCTGGCCAACTTCGTGGGAGTAGATGAGTTGATCAACTACGGCGGAGACCTCTGGCGGTTGCGGGATGAGCTTCTGGATCGCCTCGCCCGCCCATTTGGCGGGGCATCTTCATGTCGCACCGATGGGTCGGCCGGGCGAACCGCACCGGCCAGGGCCGCAGCGTAACTTGGATCGAATTGTGTCGAAACGCAACCCAGCTTTCCAGCGGAAAGCAACTTAACTAAGGAGGAATCATTATGTCTGAGAACCATTCTGCCAGGAAGCTTGGATTGCTGTTGGCCGGTGCCGGTTTCATGTGGGCGGTCGGCTGGACAGAGCTGCCGGCCCGGGCCCAACACACCGGGCATGACCACGCCGTTGATCAGCAGGCCCAGCATCCCGGTCAACAGCATCCGGCCGGAGCCACGCCTGCCGCGGCGGCCCGAGAGGCTCTTCACGGCGGCCAGATCACGAAGACGGATACCTACTGCGTGGAGGTCGTGTACCGGCCGAAGGAAACTCGCGTCTACCTGTACGACCGCTCCGTGCGGGCGCTGGCGGCACGTGGTGTGCAGGGCCAGGTGGCGATGAAGGTGCAGGGAGTGGAGAAGATTTTCCGCTACCCGCTGAAATACGTCGCCCCGGCAGCCGGTTCCAAGGATCAAGATTATTTGTCGCTGAAGGTGGACCTCAGCCGTGTGCGCGACGGCAGCATGGCGGTGACCTTCGAGCTGGCGAACCTGCCGCACCCCAGGCAGCCCCAGGCGACCTTCACGCAGAAGTTCGCCATCTCGAAGCTGAAGGTCACCGTAGCTGCGTTGACGAGGGCCGACCAGTCGGGCATCGCCCGGCAGAAAGTCTGCCCGGTGATGGGAACCAAGCTGGGCGGACACGGCACGCCGGTGAAAGTGCTGATCGGCCAGCGGCCGGTCTATCTATGCTGCAAAGGCTGCCTGGAACGGGTGCAGAAGGACCCCGAGCAGTACCTGCACAAGGTCTATCCGGCCTTGGCCGCCGGCAACCGGATCATGGTCACGACTGCCACGTCGGCAGATCAGGCGGCGATCCGGGCGCAGCGGCTGTGTGCGGTGACGGGCTCGCCGTTGGGAGGAATGGGTACGCCGGTGAAGGTCACGGTGGGGGGAAAGTCGCTGTTCATCTGCTGCAAGGGATGTCTGGCGAAGGTGCAGGCCGACCCCCAGCCGTACCTGCGGAAGGCAGCCCAACTGAGTGCGGGCCGCTGATCGATCGGTCGGGTTGCACCAATTTTCACGACTGGAGCCGAATCCTACGACCGGGTGCACCAAGAATGGTAGTTTTTTGACGGGCTGACAGGTGGTGCCGGCCTGGAAAACCACGGAAAACGTGGTGGGCATGCGATCGGACACAGAGCCCCCCCCATCCAATGGAGGTGGTCGTGGGGAGTAAAACTGGCCGCGGGAGGCCCGGCGTCGTATACTATCTTGAAGGACATTTGAGGAACCGTGTGATGCGAGTATGGCTGCAAGTCGCGATGGTCGTCGGTTTGGCCCTGGGGGGCCTTCCACACGCATTTTGCCTCTGTGGGTGTGCCGAGGCGAGCCGACCGGCGACGGCGTCTGCCGGCCACGATTGTTGCAACGGCCATGCCGGCCCCACGCCCGATAAGCCCGAGCCGTGCCGATGTGGCACCTGCGACCTGGTCAAGGCGGTGGCTGCCGGTTCCCATGCCTCCGTACCTTCTTTGGATCTCACCTCGCGAGTCTCTCGCACGGGAGTCGCGCTGAGTGTCCGGTTGATTCCGGCTGATTCACCGGGGGAATTCAGCCCGGCGGAGCCTCTCGGACGGATTGCACGCTCAGGGTGCGCGCTGCCGATCTTGTTGGGGCATCTGCTGCTCTGAAGATCGATCTTTGCCCGTCGCTTAGGTGGCGCTGTTTGCCGCCGACGGTTCGTGCGCTGCTGCGCCGGCGTGTGAATGATCGGTGGCATTGCGGGCGAGCACTTCGGCCGTTGCGCCGAGTGGTTCCCGACGGTCGCCGATTGATTGCGTTGCTTGAACTCTGTGCACGAGGTGTTGTGATGAGTACCGAAAAACAGCCTCAATCCAAGACAGACCGAGGCAGCCCCCTCCCATCGGTGGGGAATCTTCATCCCCCACCGAATGGGCGGAGCCAGCGGGGAAGCAGGAGCAGCAGATCACGGAGGCTGGCTGTAGGGTTGCTCTTGGCTGCCGTTTGTGGGGTATCGCTGTCGGTCGGCGGTCTGGCGGTTTTTTTCCTCGCAGGTGGCCGGGATGCGCCGACCGGGGCCGAGTCGGGCTCGGAGGAAGCGGGCGCCAAGTTGTGGACCTGCTCGATGCACCCTCAGGTGAAGCTGCCAGAAGCGGGCCTATGCCCGATGTGCGGCATGGACCTGATCCCATTGGACAACGAACCGAGTGGTCCGCGCGAGTTGAAGATGTCGGCGGAGGCGATGGCCTTGGCGGAGATCCGAGTAGAACCGGTGCGGCGTCGGTACGTGACCAAGCTGGTGCGGATGGTGGGCAAGGTGGACTACGACGAGACCCGGCTTTCCGACATCACGTCTTGGATTCCCAACGGACGGCTGGATGAGCTGTACATCGACTACACCAACACCAGGGTCCGCAAGGGGGAACACCTGTACTCCATCTACAGCCCCGACCTGGTGATAGCCCAACGCGAGTTGCTGTTGAACTCGCGGGCGAATCAGACGTCGCCGGGTGAAAGGGAGAGCCAATGGAGATTGGATTCTTCCCAGTTGACCGAGGCCAAACTCCGGCGATGGAACCTGCGCGACGAACAGATCGAGGAGATCAAGCGCCGGGGCACGCCTTCGGATCACGTGACCATCTACTCCCCGGTGGGTGGGGTCGTGATCCAGAAACACGTCAACGAGGGGGTGTACGTCAAGGAGGGGGCAAAGATCTACACCATCGCCGACCTCTCGCAGGTTTGGGTCCTCCTGGACGCCTACGAATCGGACATCCCCTGGCTGAGCTACGGCCAGGAGGTGGAGTTCACTACCGAGACCTATCCCGGGAGGCCCTTCACCGGAACCATCGCGCTGATCGATCCGGTGCTGAGCGAAAAGACGCGGACTTCGAGGGTGCGGGTGAACGTGCCCAACGAAGATCGGAAGTTGATGCCCGGGATGTTCGTTCACGCCACGGTACGAAGCCGTCTGGCGGCCGGCGGCGTGGTTCTGGCTCCGTCTCTGGCCGGCAAGTGGATCTCGCCCCATCACCCGGAGATCATCAGGGACGGCCCGGGAAAGTGCCCGCTGTGCGGCGTCGACATGGTGCCGGCAGAGGAGTTCGGGCCGGTTTCCAAGGGGAAACCTCCCGAACGGCCGCTGGTGGTCCCGTCGACCGCGCCGCTGATCACGGGCAAGCGGGCCGTGGTGTACGTGCGAGTGCCGACCTCCGCGAATCTGCACCGGGAGATGGCAGCCGTGTGGAAGGCGGCCGTGCACGCGGCCGACGGCCAACGGCCCACGTTCGCGGGCCTTGCCCGGAAGATCAACGCCGCCTTCGCCAACGCCGAACGAATGAAGAGATGGCGGGACGCCGTAGAGATCCCGCCACCGCCTCCGGTGGACAACCAGGAAAAGGAGTGGAATTTCGACGGCCTGTTTCGGGTGATCGACAACTTGCACCACGAGGCGGCGGAACTCTCCAAGGGCGAGCAACCGGCTGTGGAGGACGTGGTGGAGGCAATCCGCACCGCCTGGAAAGCAGCCGGGAAACTCTCGGACTGGGAGCGGCCGTCGTTCGAGGGGCGCGAAATCGTGCTGGGAGAGCGGGTGGGCGACTACTACATCGTCCGCCGCGGCCTGGAGGAAGGGGAACAAGTCGTCACTTTCGGCGCGTTCAAGCTCGACAGCGAGCTGCAGATCCGGGCCATGCCCAGCATGATGGGTTCCCAGGCCCTGGAGGTGCCCGACGAGTTCCGCCGTCAACTCTCTGCCTTGTATACGCCCTACTTCAAACTGCACGAGTCCCTGGCCAACGATCGGGTCGGCGACCGGCTGCAGGATGCACTGGAGGCGTTTAGCGAGATCAAGGCAGCCGTCCGCGGCGTTGCCAGCGAGGTTCCTGAAGGTCAGGCCGGCCGAGCCGCTCGAGGACGTGACCGGCGGGTAGACGAGGCCTGGCAGAAGACGCGAATGGCGCTGTTTCGGAATCTGCCTGCGGGCGAGGAGCCTTCGGACATCAAGGAGTTGCGCAAGCGGTTCAAGCCGCTTTCGCGGGTGATGATCGAGATGGTCGACACCTTTGGCCACGCCCAGCAGCAGACGCTCTACGAGGCCTACTGTCCGATGGCGTTTGGGAAGAAGGGGGCCGGCTGGTTGCAGGCGGGCCGGGAGCCGGCCAACCCCTACTTCCCCCGCGGTGGGATGCTGAAGTGCGTGGAGATCAAGCGCTATTGGAGAACCGGCGCCGAGAGCATGGGCGAGGAGGACTAGCGATGGCCCAGAACCAATCGTCCGGCGACGCCATCGGCGGTGTGATCGACGGTGTGATCCGCTTCAGCCTGGAGAACAAGCTGATCGTGGTGCTGCTGTTGGCGGCGATCCTGGGTTGGGGAGTGATGGTGGCACCATTCGACTACGAGCTGGACTGGCTGGACCGCAGTCCGGTCCCGGTGGACGCCATTCCCGACATCGGCGAGAACCAGCAGATCGTGTTCACCCCGTGGATGGGCCGCTCGCCCCAGGACGTTGAAGACCAGGTCACCTACCCGCTGACGGTCTCCCTGCTGGGCGTGCCGGGGGTGAAGACCATCCGCAGCTATTCCTTCCTCGGCTTCTCCAGTATCTACGTGGTCTTCGAGGAGGATATCGATTTCTACTGGTCCCGGTCGCGGATCCTGGAGCGGCTCAGCGTGGCACAGAAGGACCTGCCTCAAGGAGTGATGCCCGCGCTGGGCCCCGACGCTACCGCCTTGGGCCAGATCTTCTGGTATACGCTGGAAGGCCGCGACGTGAAAAGCGGCGAGCCGACCGGCGGCTGGGACCTGGACGAGTTGCGCTCCATCCAGGACTGGATCGTGCGCTACGCGTTGCAGTCGGCCGGCGGGGTCAGCGAGGTGGCCTCGGTAGGCGGTTTTGTTCGGGAATACCAGGTCGACGTGGACCCCGACGCGATGCGGGCCTACAACGTCACCCTGGCCGAGGTCTATCAGGCGGTCCGGCAGTCGAACATCGACGTCGGCGCCCGAACCATCGAAATCAACCGCGCCGAGTACCTGATCCGCGGTCTGGGGTTCATCAAAGAGGTCGCCGACCTGGAAAACGCGGTGATCAAGTCCAACGACAACGTGCCGGTCTACATCGGGCAGGTGGCCCACGTCAACACCGGTCCGGCCATGCGGCGGGGCGCGTTGGACAAAGGCGGCGCGGAGGCCGTGGGCGGGGTGGTGGTGGTCCGCTTCGGCGAAAACCCGCTGGCGGTGATCAAGAATGTGAAGAAGAAGATCGAGGAGATCGCACCGGGATTGGCGTCGAAGGTGATCGTCGACCGGCAGAGCGTGGATCGCGCGGAGGTGGAGCGCTTCGCCGCAGAGCACGGTTTTGAGGCCTACGACGGACCGCAGCTCCGCCAGAAGCTATGGCTTCAATGGGTGGCCGACGCGCCGCCAGAGCAATGGCCGAGTTGGGTGAGGGTAAGCCAGGTAACCATCGTCCCCTTCTACGACCGCACCAAGTTGATCCACGAAACGCTCGCCACGCTGGAAAACGCCCTGACCGAAGAGATCATGGTCACGATCATCGTGGTGATCGTGATGGTGATGCACCTGCGCAGCTCGATGTTGATTTCCGGCTTGCTGCCGTTAGCCGTGCTGATGGCCTTCATCGCCATGAAGGTGGTGGGGGTCGATTCCAACATCATGTCGCTCTCGGGAATCGCCATCGCCATCGGCACCATGGTCGACATGGGGGTGATCCTCTGTGAGAACATATTGAAACATCTCGACGAGGCAGACGAGGAGGACAACCGCCTGGAAGTGATCTTCCGCGCCGCCAGCGAGGTGGGCCGGCCCGTGCTCACCGCGATCCTGACCACGGTGGTCAGCTTCCTGCCGGTCTTCGTGATGACCGGAGCGGAGGGGAAGCTGTTCAAGCCGTTGGCCTTCACCAAAACGTTCGCCCTGTTGGCCTCGGTGATCGTGGCCTTGACCGTGATCCCGCCCTTTGCCCACATCCTGTTCTCCGTCCGGCTCAATCGGCGGTGGTTGCGCTTCGCGATTGCGCAACTGATGATCGTCTGCGGGATTGCCGCCGCCTGGTGGCTTTCGCCCTGGATAGGGGTGGCCCTGGCACTTTGGGGCCTTTATCTGGACCTGCGGGATTATATTCCTTCGCGCCTGGCCGTATGGCTGCCGCGGATCGCCAACGGCCTGGCGGTGGCGGTGGTGCTGCTGATTCTGACGCAGCACTGGATGCCCCTGGGACCGGAGAAGGGCCTGGTGCGGAACCTGGTCTTCATCACCACACTGATCGGCGGCCTGCTGGCGGTCTTCCTGTTGTTCATGCGATTCTACGAGCCGCTGCTGCGGTTCTTCCTGGCCCATAAGCTCCTCTTCTACACCATGCCGGCCGCCAGTTTCCTGATGGGGCTGATGGTCTGGCTGGGTGTCCCCTGGACGGCCTCGCGATTGGGAATCCCGGATCGTGTGATTGAGCAAAACCGGGTGTTGGCCTGGGCGGGTGAGAAGTTCCCCGGTCTGGGCAAGGAGTTCATGCCCGACCTGGACGAAGGCTCCTATCTGCTGATGCCCACCACCATGCCCCACGCCTCCATCGGCGAGGCGTTAGACGTGTTGCAGAAACAGGACATGGCCATCGGCGCCCTGCCGGAAGTGGAGTCGGTGGTGGGCAAGATCGGCCGGGTGGAAAGCCCCTTGGACCCGGCGCCGATCTCGATGGTCGAGACGATCATCAATTACAAGCCGAGATACGTGTTGGACGAACACGGCCGGCGGCTGACCTTCCGGTTCGACCCCGACGAGACAGATTTCGCCCGCGACGCCGAGGGCAACCGGGTCCTGGCCCCCGACGGCAAACCCTACCGGGTTCAGGGGCGTTATGCTCGGGACCCTAAAACGGGCGCCCTGATCGAAGACCCCTCCGGGATGCCGTTTCGCAACTGGCGTCCGGCCCTGGACCCGGAACTCAACCCCGAACGCGAGGCCTGGGAGGGCATCCGCACCCCGGACGACGTCTGGACGGTGATCGAAGAGGCCTCCCACATTACGGGCACCACCGCGGCGCCCAAACTTCAGCCGATCGCCGCCCGGATCGTGATGCTCCAAAGCGGCGTCCGTGCGCCGATGGCGGTGCGGATCCTGGGCCAGAACCTGGAGGACATCCAGGAGGTCGGCTACCAGGTCGAAAGCCTGTTGAAAGACGGCATGGTTCCCGGGATCAAGGCGGAGACCGTGCTGGCCGACCGCATCGTCGGCAAACCGTACCTGGAGATCGAGATCGACCGCAGGGCGATCGCCCGCTACGGCGTGAGCGTCCGCCGAGTGCAGGACGTGATCGAGACGGCCATCGGCGGACAGCAGATCACCACCACCGTGGAAGGACGCGAACGATACCCCGTGCGGGTACGCTACCCGCGCGAGTTGCGCGATTTCGAGGAGTTGAATCGCATTCTGGTCGCCGCGGGCGACGGGTCGCAGATTCCCCTGGAACAACTGGCCACGATCAGGTACGTCCGCGGTCCCCAGGCCATCAAGAGCGAAAACACCAAGCTCGTCGGCTACGTGATCTTCGACAAGCATAAGGGCTACGCCGAGGTCGACGTGGTCGAGGCGGCGCGGGACTACCTCGACGAGAAGCTCGCCAGCGGCGAGTTGGTGCTGCCGAAAGGAACCCAGCGGCCCGAATTCATCGGCAGTTATGAAAACCAGGTCCGCGCGGCCAGGACCCTGGCCTGGGTGGTCCCCCTGGCGATGTTCCTGATCTTCATCATCCTCTATCTTCAGTTCCGCTCGGTGGCGACGACCCTGTTGGTTTGGTGCGGCGTAGGCATCGCCTGCTCCGGCGGATTCATCATGCTTTGGCTCTACTCGACCTCCTGGTTCGGCGACTTTTTCGTGTTCGGGGTCCACATGCGGGAGCTGTTCCAGATCCGGCCGCTGAACCTGAGCGTGGCGGTCTGGGTGGGCTTCATCGCGCTGCTGGGGATCGCCACCGACGACGGCGTGATCGTGGCCTCGTATCTGGACCAGTCATTTAAGAGGGAGCGTCCCGCCACGAAGGAGGAGATCCGCAAGGCCACGGTCGCGGCGGGGTTGCGGCGGATTCGCCCCTGTCTGATGACCACCGCCACGACCATTCTGGCGTTGATCCCCGTGCTGACCAGCACCGGCCGCGGCGCCGACGTGATGGTGCCCATGGCCATCCCGTCCTTCGGCGGAATGTGCATTGAGTTGATGACCTTGTTCTTCGTGCCGGTTAGCTATTGTCTGATTCAAGAGATCAAGCTAAAACTTGGCTTAGGCGCGGCCGGCGCGACTGCTTAGGCCGCGAGTTTTCCCCGTTTGGTTTGGAGAGAAGGAGATAATGCGATGTCGAGATGGACCATGTTGCCGTGCTCTCTGGCCGTGTTGGTGATTTCCGTGGGCCTGGCCGGCTGTGGAGGCGGGGATGCCGCCACCGAGCTAAGCCCGGAAGAGGTCAAGATCGAAGAGGCGTTTGCAGGGCTTTCGGAGGCAGATCGGGCCGCGGCGGAGAAGCAGCGGATTTGCCCCGTCACGGAAGAGCGTTTGGGATTGATGGGGACGCCGATGAAGATCACCGTCAAGGGACGCGAGGTGTTTCTCTGCTGTGACGGCTGCGAGGGCCCGATCACCGACGACCCCGACGCGTACCTGGCGAACCTGGAGGATTAGTGGCAGCGCCGGCGATAGCCGGGACGTTGTCCCCACACCTTGCGTAGTAACCGGTGCACGTGTTGCCGGATCTTGTTTCCGTTTTTTTGAACGAGGAGAAGCAGAATGTCACGTTTTTCACTATTCCTGGCGAGCTTGGCCGTCCTGGTATTTGCCCTGGGCCTAAGTGGCTGCGGTCAGGCCGAATCGCCGCCCGCGGAACCAGCAGACCAGGGTTCCGGCGGCGAAGATGATCACGGCGATCACGAGGGCCACGCCCACGACGAAGACCCCGCCGAGCACGAAGACCCCGCCGAGCACGAAGACCCCGCCGAGCACGAAGACCCCGCCGAGCACGAAGGCAACCACGATCACGAAGGCCATGTCCACGACGAGGGACACGGTGAGCACGCAGCGGCACTGGCAGAACTGTCCGAAGCTGATCGCATCCTGGCCGAAAAACAGAAGGTCTGCCCGGTCAGCGGTGAACCGCTGGATTCGATGGGCACGCCCTTGAAGATTACGCACCAGGGCCGTGACCTGTTCGTCTGCTGCGCAATGTGTAAAAAGAAATTCGACGCCGATCCCGAAAAGTACCTGGCGAAGCTGCCCGAGTAGGGCAGCCGGCCTACGCGCGGCTGGGGTAACTCGTTATCCTTGAGGGTGCGCTGATTTGCTGCAATCTCCGCCCCAGAGGAACGCATCGTGAAGCTGCAATTCCTGGGAGCCGCGCGGCAGGTTACCGGCTCGCAGTATTACGTGGAGGCCGAGGGATCGGGGGTGCTGGTCGACTGCGGAATGTACCAGGAGCGGAAGTTCCTGGAGCGCAACTGGGAGCCCAGCCCGCTGCAACCCAGCCGGATCGACGCGCTGCTCTTGACCCACGCCCACCTGGACCACTGTGGCCTGGCGCCGAAGCTGGTGGGCGAGGGTTTCAGCGGTCCGATTCTGGCCACCGGCGCCACGGCCGATCTGGTCGAAGTCCTGTTGCGGGACTCGGCCCATATTCAGGCGGAAGACGCCGCCTACAAGAGAAAGCGGCACAAGCGGGAAGGCCGGAAGGGGAAACACCCCGTCAAACCGCTGTACACGCCCCAGGACGTCGAGCGCACGCTGAAGCTGCTCAAGCCCGTGCCGTACGAACAGCCCGTCGAGATCCGAGACGGTCTCTCGGCCGTGTTTCACGACGCGGGCCACATTCTAGGCTCGGCAATCGTCGAGTTGAGCATCCGCGACGGCGACCGAACCCGTCGGCTGGTTTTCTCCGGCGACCTGGGCCAGTGGGGTAAACCGATCGTCCGCGATCCGACGGCCGTGGCCGACGCCGAGGTGGTCGTGATGGAATCGACCTACGGCGACCGCGACCACGACAGTCACGGCGACGTCGAGTCGCAACTGGCGGAGGTGATCAACCGTACGGTCGAGCAGGGCGGCAGCGTGGTGATCCCCGTGTTCGCCATCGAGCGTGCCCAGGAACTGATCTACCACCTCAGCCGGTTGTTGCACGCGGGGCGGATCCCCGAGTTGACGGTGTTTCTCGACAGCCCCATGGCGGCCGACGTGACCCGGATCTTTCGCCGGCACCGCGAGTGTTTCGATCTGGAGGCTTGGCAGTTGATCACCTCGGGCAACTCCCCGCTGAAGTTCCCGGGGCTGAAGATGACCCGCAGCGTGGACGAGTCGAAGGCGATCAACGACCATCAGGGTCCGGCGATCATCATGTCCACCTCGGGGATGTGTACGGCGGGGCGGATCAAGTTTCATCTGCGCCGGAACATCTCTCGGCCCCAGAGCACGATTCTGTTCGTGGGCTACCAGGCCCGGGGTACGCTGGGCCGCCGGATTCTGGAGGGCGAGCAGGAGGTCCGCATCCACGGCCGCCAGTATCGGGTGAAGGCCCGGGTGGAGCGGATCGAGGGTTTCTCGGGCCACGCGGACCGGTCGGCCCTGATGCGGTGGCTGGGCTATTTCCAGACGCCTCCGCAGCGGCTCTTCCTCACCCACGGCGACGAGGACGAGGCACTGAGCCTGGCCGAGCACATCCGAGGGGAGCTGGGCTGGGAGGTCGAGGTGCCGGAGTATCGGCAGGTAGTGGACCTCGGGTGACAAGGAACTGTCGGGCGATCCGGCAGCCCGGCTGACCCACCCATAGGGTTGGTACAGTGCTGAACCCCGAGGGCAGATTCAGCTTCTGGCATAGGGTGTTGATGTACATCAATCCACGGCCGCGATTTGTCTGGTTTTTTGTAGCGGCGCGACTGGCCAATTCTTGGTGGACGATGTCGAGACGACGTAAAGTCGTTTAGACACACGCCTTATGTATTTGCAGATGGATATCGGCCAACTGGCAAGAGAAGGGAGAATGTTGGACGCCGGACCGCAGCAGCATGGGACTGCCAGGTGACGTAGTTGATATATATCAAGATCTGCGGTATGATTTCCGAGGAAGGAGGTGCTTGGCAGTGCAAGGAAGGCTTCCAGTGGAGATCTGTCGATGGCACCGCTGAGGGACCCGGTTCGTTTGAAGGCGTACCAAGATGCACTGGGGAATTGGAGGTACACCGGCTATGTGACTTGGAAGGAAGAGGCCGCGCGGTGGGTACGCCGAGAACTGGAAGGTTTTACTACCAGGGAGATTGCCCGCCTGATGCACGAGTACGTTCAGCGCGGTGGAGAGATCGACCAACAGCGTGAAACACGTGAGTGGCTCGAAGGAGAATTCCACTACGACCTTCGCTTCCCAATCGGTGAACGATGGGTTTACATCGAGACCCTGCTTTTTGTCGACGATCCTGAAGACCCGACGATTGGCGTGGTGAGTATCCATGACAAGTGATCCTCAAAGACGAGAGAACCGCACCGAGAAACAGAAGCCCTTTCCTTGGCGTTGCTTGGAGTGCGGGCAGACGGACGTCGTGCCGAAAACCAGTGCGTACACCGGCGAGGTCAAACATGACGGTCGGCTGCACACGATCGAGATCCCGCAACTGGAGATTCCCACCTGCGGGTCGTGCGGTGCACGTGTCTTTACCAATCACGTTGACGACCAGATCAGCAAGGCGTTGCGCGCCCATTTACGGTTGCTTACACCCCAGCAGATTCTCGCGGCGATCAAGCAGCTCGGGATGAGTCAGAAGGGCGTTGCACAGCGCCTGGGGATTGCCGAGGCGACCATGTCCAGGTGGGTCAACGGGCTGCTGATACAGTCCCGATCCATGGACAACCTGTTGCGCGTGTACTTCGCATCCTCTGATGTACGAGGGATGCTTCTCGGTGCGAAACAGGATCCCGAGCTGGGCACAACGCTCACGTCGCGTTTCAACAGTGTGGAGACACCTGCGTGACAGGATTAGCGTGGTTGAGTTTCTGTGTCTGCGGAGTGGGTCTCAACTGGCGGGGGATTTGATCCAGCCCCGCTGTCCTTGCTCACATTTTCGTCTCGATCGGCTGTATCGACCATGGGACCATTGTCCGATCTGGGTGGCCTGTGGTACCATTTGACCGAAACGCAGGCTTTCCTTGCCGAGATCAAGCGATGGACCCGATCCAGCCGACGAGCCGGGCGCGTTTGTGGTGGCAATTCCTTACCGGGGTGCTCTATCTGGCCGCGGTTGCCGCGCTCTTCAGCGCAGCGACCCGGCACCACTTCTTGCTGATGCTGCCGGCTGTGGTTGGCGGGGCAATTTTCTGCAGCAGTCTGGCGCTGCTGTGGCTGACACTCTGGGCGTTGCG
>SDBV01004692.1_pt1 | contig 19514 bp, 13 predicted proteins | sample 2277081 | NCBI WGS metagenome assembly SDBV01 (sample SAMN10402039, study PRJNA504765) | marine sediment metagenome | isolation source: marine sediment core GS10_PC15, 223 cmbsf | place: Arctic Ocean: Southern Knipovich Ridge | collected 2010
CTTTGTGATTCATTGTCGTTTGTATTTTATTACAGCAAATCTATTAATTTTTTGAGATACGGTTTAGTGCTACGACTTTCCCCAAAGGGCTTTTTTCCAAATGGAAAAACCTAGGTCCTTTATACCAGTTAAATGAATATCCGCTTGTTGTCAATGGACCTCCTTCATTTACAACTCCGCTAAGCTTGCCTGTTGGAGCCAATGTATCACAAGAGATCTGTTCTGAATCAACCGTAACTTCAATTAGAGGGAGAACGGTGAGATCAATAACTGTGACCGTTGCAGGATCCGATATACAGGAAGTTACATCATCAATAGCTACAACAGTATATTGACCTGCCGGTATGGTATTGTAACCTGATCCCACAAAATCCGGAATCGCCTTTGTTGTTATACCATCGTACCAGTTAAAGGTAAATCCAACGGTGGTTGGACCCGGCGGCATTTTTCCGTCAATCACAATATCATCAATGAAATATCGCTCACCTCCACCTCCGTTTGACACTTCAATTAATATCTGGATCGAGCTTCCATTTACACCGCTAAGAGATAGTGTAACGGGTGTGGGAATTTCCACTTCGTCGTGCGATCCATTGGAGAAAAGTGTTTTTGCTCCCCCATCAATCTTATAATATATCTTTATAAACCTTGGTTTAGAGGCATCCGGTGGTAATGCAAGTTTTTCATTCATTTTTATAGAAGCGTATAAATCGAATGTAATGCTCACGTCAGTAAAACTGCTAATATCAATTGCTTCGGTAGACCAGTTGACCTGCTCTCCCCTTGTTTCATGAAATTCCAGATGTGTATCAGCTTCCGGATCGTCATTCCCTACCCCAACTCCAACATATTTAACTCTGGAGGAATCGTCCGGTGCCGGCACCACCCAGGTCCAGGAAGTACTTCCGGTATCTTCAATATCGCCAACATTTAAATCACTAAAATCTTCAGTCCAGAAAGCTTGTGTACCCGATGCAAAAACGGTTGCGCCTGTGGATCCGGAGTTAGGGTCACTACAGGAAGTAACATCGACTAAATTGGTCGCAGTGAGGGTTGGCAAAATCACTTCATTGATTACTTCTTCGTTAATTGTAGTATCGCATCCTGAGATAGCTTCGGTAATCACTACAGAGTAATCCCGGCTTACAAGATTTTGGAAAACTGATCCGGTACTTTTTTTGAAGGCAGAAATTTTGGGGTCTTCCTGGAAATACCAGTCGAATGAATATCCAACGGTAACTGAATCACTTCCATCAAATACTCCTGCTTCCAAAGTGCCATCATACGGTATTGCACAATTTGTGAACGGAGACAATTGCTTAATAAATCCACCTGTAATAGCGGATCCGGCGCTATCAATAGTAATCGTTGCAGGATTAGAAAGACACCCCGTTGCATCGTCAATGGCAACCACAGTATACATTCCATTACTCATCCCATTGTTAACAGCACCGGTATAAACGATTGGCCCCGAATCGGTGACGCCATCGTACCAATTAAAAGTAAAACCTGAGGTGGTTGGACCCGGAGTTGATCCGCTAAACAAAATGTCGTCAATAAAATATCGCTCACCTCCACCTCCGTTTGACACTTCAATTAATATCTGAATCGAACTTCCACTAACACCGGCAAGAGATAGTGTAATGGGGACGGGTATTTCCACTTCGTCATGCGATCCATTGAAGAACAGTGTTTTTGCCCCACCATCAATCTTATAATATACCTTTATAAATCTCGGTTTGGCAGCATCCGGGGCTTCTGCAAGTTTTGTATTCATTTTTATAGAAGCGTATAAATCGAATGAAACACTTACGCTAGCAAAAGCGCTAATATCAATTACCTCGGTAGACCAGTTTACCAGATTCCCCCTGGTTTCATGAAATTCCAGATGTGTATCAACTTCCGGATCGTCATTATCTACGTCAACTCCAACATATTGAACTTTACTGGAATCACCCGGTGTTTCCCAGGTCCAGGCAGTAAGTCCGGTATCTTCAATATCGCCAACATTTAAATCACTAAAATCTTCAGTCCAGAAAGGTAGTGGTATACCTGATCCAAACGCGGTCGCACCTGCAGATCCGTTATCTGGTACAGTATCTGTACACACTGTGTTTGGTGAGATGACAGTCAAATCCACATCAAAAGGAACACATCCTACAGCAATGTATACAAATGCTGTATCACACTTTGCGTAGCATTTTGTGGAATTTACATCGCAAGTAACATAGCTAAGTGAATCTTTACCTGTATAGTTTGCATTTGGCGTGTATCTCAGGAAGCTTTTTGTAGTTCCATCAATCATTACGCTATCAAAAATAACTGACAAGCCATTTAGAGGAAAATCAATAATGACAGGTACAAATAAATCGTCATTGTCAGGGTCATTATCATTGGATAGTACATCGATCACCTCAGAGCTATTCGCAGCCATGGATACGTAATCATCTGCGGCTAAGGGACTTAAATTTTCTCCCAACAAACAAACAGTTTGTTCATTATTTTTCCCACCGGTCGATCCTGTAAATCCAAAACGCATGTTTGTCGCGTCTCCACCAAAAACATTCGTGATCATATCGTCATTGAATGTCATGATCAACGACAGGCCACCTGTACCTGTGGTGCCATCGTAGGTATCTGCCCATAATTCCAGGTCCTGTGTGCCATCAGGCAATACGTCCCAGCGTATCTGGAAGGTATAACATCCATCGTCTTCGATGTTGTTGTTACCGGCTCCAAAGGCATAATCCGGTTTTAAAGGTAATATTCGTCCTGTTGCTCCCAGGGCATCCGTTATTGTTTGTTGTTGGTTATAAATATCCCCATTATACACTACAGCAGTATGGTCCCATCCGACATATGGACTGACAGGAATCCCAAGGCCGGCATCTGGATCTCCATCCTGAACATCCTTATTATAGTAGGTATCGATTTCTACAGCTACAGAAGGTTGAATTTTATGATTTTCGGAATCATCACCCGGGCCATGAGGTCCCGGAATGGTATTCGGACCTTCTCTACTGTTGTGCATTGAATATCCCAAACCACCACCATCATCGCCAGTTGCAGCACTGAGGTTCCATGTGCCCCCTCCGCTAATAATTACGGTTTCACTTGTATCTGTGATCGTGTCTCTTGGGTCCTTATGCATGACGAAAGCCAAACCATCCGCACCGTCATCTTTGGAACCCATATACACTACAAAGTTGAATACGGTATCGCTGGAAAAATCAATTTTATCGGCCCACCAGACAGAACCAAATTGGTTATCCAATTCATCTGTTATGGTAAAACACCTTTCCGATCGTTTGAAGGCATCATATTTTGGAATGAATGGATCTTGGGCCAAGGAAGGCACTATAGTTTTAACGCTTATTAAAACTGTAATAAAAATGAATATTAAATATCTTTTATTCATGGGTAGCAGAGTTCACATTTATAAAAATATATTTTTACTAATTCGCCTATCCTTACGGTCAGTTAAAAAAACAGTAAATAATCTTTTCAAAATCCCCACTTTCCTTCTCTCCTACCTTATTCCCTTCTATCCTTCCCCTCGGCCTTATTGATGATATTTACCTAAGTTGATTTTTTTACATTTTGCTTCTTTTTTGACAGACAACGAATAAACATTAATGCGTTGAGTTAGTTAAATATTATTTATGTCCAATTATATATTCTAATATTAATACTAATTCATTCAATTTGGTGACCATTACGATCACATTTATTTAGAATTATCCATTATGCATGTTTTAAATAGGATAAAAAATTGATTATAAAATTCACACATACAGATAAGCTCCGTAGGCAAGAATATTAAAAAACGGCTTTCTGTAACCTAAAATAGCGCTTCTATAAATACCGAAATCCTACTTGGGTGAGCAATACGAACATTTAGATTGTCGCTAAGGTCTACTTGGAGTCTGTCTTTAGGTGTAGGACAGCTATGTAAAATAGAGTTATAATATACTGTTATAGCACATGTCCCAGAAATGAGCTGAATGCAGAGGGTATGCGGATTTATGATTAAGATTTGATAAATTTGGATAAAGAATAAACCGATATGATTACAGATACGCAGAGAAGAAATCAAATTTTAAGACGCATAAGTAGGATTCCGAAAGACAAACTTAAAGATCTGGATGATTATATATCAAAAATGGAGAAACAGATAAGCAAAAAATCCAAGACTTTGTCGTATGCGGGTGCTTGGCAAGATATCGATGATTCAGCATTTGAAGATCTTACAAGTAACCTGATTAGTAAGCGACAGAGAAACAGAGGGAGGATTGATGAATAGAGTCCTCATTGATACCGATATTCTTTCCTATTTTTTTAAGGGTGATAAAACTGTAATTAGCAATGTTGAAAAGTATCTACAAAGCTACGAATTGATTGAGATAAGTCTGATTACATATTATGAGGTTGTAGGTGGATTACTTGCCAAAAATGCTTTAAAACAACTTAAGGTTTTTCTCGCAATTTCATTAATAAAATCATCAGAAAAGCTATCCTGGATAGCATATTTTAAACGTTTAGCGTGCTTACGAATGAATGATTTCTCGTCAATTCTAAGTGAGTTTCTCCCGCTGAAATTGGTATATTCAGGAATCAAACGGCGGGTAAAAAAATCCGCTTTTTATCTCAAATAAAATATACCGTGGGGAGAAAACTAATACTTTTACCCCGCATGGGGTATATTCCCTTCTCTGAAATATCTTTCCCAATACCGTCTTTTTCCCTTAGGTTAACGACTGTTGTGGGGACACTGACCGAGGCGCTTGAACCTATTGATACAAAAACGAATCGTATTGCTTCATTATCTGACAAGTTCCAGATAGCCACCTTTCGGCTTTGATCCATCATTTTTATTAACCACGTAATAGTAGGTGCCTATCGGCAATTCTGTTCCCAATATATTGGCTCCTTTATTGCTTACTCCATCAAACCTACTTCCCTCATTGTACATGTCATAATTATCCTGGTCATACACCAACATTCCGGATCGACTGTAAATTTTCACATTGTTATCAGGGAAATATTCCAGGCAAACCACCTTGAAGTAATCATTAAAACCATCGTTGTTGGCGGAAATTCCATTGTAAATTAGCACTTCTCCTTTCACCTCGGCTTCAGACGAAGTAAAACATCCTTCAGATCCTTCAACCTCTACACGATATTTACCAACAGGAATATAAACGATTTCCTTCAATTGTTCCTCGTAACCATTTTCACCAAACCAGGTCACCTTATATTCCTGTGTCACATCTGAAATAATGACATTTGCTCCACCACTTGGTTCCATACAATTAGATGGATCGACAATAATATCTATTTCAGGGAAGTAACTTTCGTCTGAGATGGCAAATTCGTTTGGATCAGAAATACATCCTGTATTACGATTTTCGGCAGTAACCAGATAGGTGGATGTATCAAGATCATAAATGGTATACTCTTCATATAAATTGGTAAGTTGAACGCCACTCTGTTTATGATAATACCTAAAGATATAATCTGTAACATTTCCTGAAATTGAAGCCCTTGCAATGCCGTCAGGACCCAGGCAACTCGTCCTGTCATTCAGAATATCAACATTTGGAATAGGCACTGTTCCGAGCAATTGAGTAGGGCCGCTTACCATGCTTGTTATACATTGTGTAACATCGTTGGTTACAATAAGCTGATAATCAAACAAACCAAGTTTTGATGAAACAGGGCCTTCGGAGTAAAATGTATCATCAATATACCATTTGAAGGTATGCCCGTTTATTCCATCTTGTGTTAACGCTGACAACACACCATTTGGTCTTTCAGGATCACAATTGGTCACAGGCGACAATTCATTTATCAGGATGGTTGGATGTACTCTGGCATCTTCAATGTGTATTACAACAGGCTCGGAAATACAAGTTTCCAAGTCCTGGTCAAATGCCTGCACGGTATAATCTCCAGCCTGTCTTCCTTTCCAGAATGCACCGATATAAGCCGGAGATCCACTTGCTTCAGTTCCGGCATACCATTCATATTTGTGCGGGCTGACAGAATTTATCACATTGGCACTACTTATGCCATTTGCAATTTCTACCGGACAATTTGTATTTGGCGTTTGCGAAACCGCTACAATAGGAATCACACTCTTATCTTCAATAGTAAATGTATTTTCTGCCAGACAATTATTGCCGAGGTTAAGCACTTCAACAGTATATTTTCCGGAAGGAAATCCAGAGATTGAAGTACTTGTCTCTCCTGACATCAGATAAGCAGGATTTACTTCTGAGCCGGTATACCAGGTATAAACATAATTAAATGGAGGAGTCAGGTTTGCATTTGTATTGTCTTCATAAACATTAACAGACAAAGCTCCGTTCGCAATCACATTTTCGTCACAGCTGGTTAAGGGCTTGTAATTTGTGGCATCAAAAATAATTATTGGATTGGTAGTGGAATCAATGACCTCAACTTTTAAAGGATAAGAATCAATCATCCACCAGTTTTCCTTAGCTATAATATAGTAACTACGTGCCTTAAGGTCATCATAAGCAGTTCGCACATCATTTCCAGGAATAATCACATCAGCTGCATCGCCGCTCGCATAGGTGTCGTGATGCCAATTGAAGGTGTAATCCGACAACATATCCGGAGCGCCGTCAAGGGAAATGTCAGTTACCTCAATGCTCCCATCATTCGGAGAGCAGACAGTTTGAGCAGAAATGGAAGTATTAAATACAGGTTCTAAATACTCAAAAGGCAGGTATTTGGAATATCTTGATACACATCCTGTAGAGTTGCTAAGGGCTTTTAAGGTATAATATCCTTTGTCTAACCCACCTACATTATCAAGGTTTGATATGGAGGGTTGGAAATCATTAATCCAAACATGCCATGAATATACATATCCATTCGGATCTGGCGCTCCTGTAGCTGTTTCGGTAACATTAGCTTGTAATGCTCCTGTCCAACTTGCAGGATTAGGATTCAATGAATATTGCGGTGTTGTGACATCAATAGCAATAACAGGGTTCTCACTAATATCATCAACAATTACCTGGTACGGATTGGAATAACAATTAGTCAGATTATCGAGCGCCTGTATAAAATACAATCCCTCAGAAATATTCGTAAAAGGATTTCCAGGGAATCCGCTTGCCGGAAGAGCTGGAGTAATATCCTTTCTATTATTATCTAATAACAACACGCTCCATCCGGCATCTGGCAATGCAATTCCAATTCCATCTTCGCTTATATTTTCAATTTGTGCCGATCCATCAGGGATACAAATGGTTTGATCTTGAGCAGAGGCAGTGATATCGATATCATGTCTTGCCGCTGTTACCGTATAATCTCTTGATGTAGTGCAACCCAGATCAACACCATTTATATCAACAACCTGAACAGTATAAATTCCGTGCATTAAATTGCTTGCTATTGATCCTCCGGGCACTGCCGCGCCACTTGATTTCTCGAACCAACTCATTGCAAAATTTGTTTGCACATTGTCTCCGTCAAAACCACCAATAGCTGTAGGTGTAAGCTGACCTGTTGCTGAACCTCCCAGACAAGAAAAATCGGGACTATCCAAAATCGCTGACACGATAGGATCCTTGCTTACATCCATAATGATTACCTGAGTCAAAGGACCGTAGGCACAGCCGGTAGTAATATTAGAAGACTGAACATAATAAGTTTCTGCCGGTATGTCATTTGAGCCAAACGTACCGTTTGTCGGAAAAAATTTCGCGAAAGTATTGGCTGCCGGATCAATCACATTCAGATCACTATCAAGCAACCTGGCTTGGTACAACCCTGTATAATCAGGCGCTGTTGGAATAGAACCGCTTCCGTCATCTTCACGTATTTGATTTAACATAATAGACCCGCTTGGACCGCAATTACGTTGTGGATCAATTGTCAACTCAGTAATCAATACATTTACCGACGTAGGTTGATGAAGGAGTGTATATTCTTTTGCAGCAGTACAGCCTTGGTTGGCACCGGCAATATCCTCAATCTCTATAGTATATAATTGAGTGGATGAGTTTGCGCTAATATTTGATGCTATAGGTAGATTTGAAACAGCAGGACCAGAAATATCTCCTTGATACCATGTAAAATTGTAATCTGCAACGTTTTGATTTCCAGCAGTTGCAAAGGTTTCAAGTTCTCCAGTCGCCGCACCTACGTTACATCCATAATCCGGGTTATTTAATGCAATACTTATAACAGGATCTTGCGCCAAATCATCTATAGATACTTTAACAATTTCTGTAAGACATTTAGTAATGTCATTTTGAGCCTGAATGTAGTAGTTGCCCGGGCTAATACCTCCCCATGGAGTTGCAACACCATCACCTGTAGCTGGAGTATATGCCACTAAATCAGTGTCAAAAATATTGAAGTTTACATAATCTCCAGGCAGACCAATACCAAGCCCATTCTCTTCAATATCTGTGAATTGAATAGCTCCATCATATGGCGCACAATTCCTGTTTGGCGTCACCAACTCTACAATTTCCAGTGTATCCAGTACCTTCGGCAAACTAAACAAACTATCGCCGGTACATCCTTGTCCTGGTATATTGGCTGTTATTTCTCCTACCAAGGTATAATTGTTTGCAAAAAGAAATGCAGAGGTTTGTGCTCCAAGCGCTGAAGAGCTTGATCCGGCAAACCATTCAAAACTAAAATCTGTGAGAGGCATTACGGGTGTAGTGTTAAGAATCTCAAGTTGGCCGGTTCCTGCGGGCGCCCCGCCACAAGATTTATCTGCTTGAATATCCAAGGCAAATTCCGGAAAGGTAAAATCTAAATCAATTTGCACTGGAACCGGATCGTTAAAACAATCCCCAAACTCTTCCTTTACCACTAAGGTATACATTCCCGGCTTCAAGTCACTTGGAAAAGTAACAGGCCCACCGACAGGAGTTAAATTGGAATAAACAAGTCCGCTTGTATCGGTAGGCCAGTTTGTATTGAATGTTGGCCCTTCAAAAAGAAGGAAGTTATAATCTGAATAACCTAGCCCGAGTGAAAATCCTGTCAGCTCTGCGGATACACTTCCGTTACTAAATGGCCCACATTTATTTGCCGGAGTAATGGAAACATTATTAAATTCAGGCAATGTGATGCTTTGTATAAATACCGAAGTATCCGTTTTACAACCCGTTTCTATATCTTCGATTGCAATAAAATAATAATCACTTATGAGGTTGATTGCATTAGAGGAAAATTTGTTAGCGGCACTCGTAAACGGCACAGCCCCCTGGCTTCCGTCTGCACCTCTGAACCAATCAAAATTAAATCCTAAGCCACCGGAAATAGAATCGTTGGTCAACGTTTCTGTAAAAATATTCAGCTGCCCATCTGTTCCAACGCAGCTGGTTGGCAATTTCACCGCATCTGCTATGATGATTATTTCAGGGGCGTCAGCCATCGTTTCAGTTATGGTATCTGAAATGCAATGCGTAAACTCATCGACCACCCAGGCATTCCAATCGCCTCCTATTAGATTTATAAACTGAGTTCTGTCGCTTCCAGCATTGGTTTGATTGTATGCTGCAGAACCATCCAAATAAAATGTATATGTTCTTGGAGTCGTGTATAGCGGAGGTGAATTTTCAAATGGAATTACCCGGAAACCAAGCTCTCCATTTGGATTGATACAACTTGTTAAACCAATATTAGAAATATTTTGGATAATCGGCTCATTTGAAGGCGTATACTGAATGCCTGCAAATTCCACACTCGTACATCCCGTGGCAGCATCGCTTATCCGAACTGCATAGGTACCACTATCCAAATTGTATAAAATAGAGTCAGATGGTGTTGAGGTAGACAATAATATTCCACTGGTATTGTTTTCAAACCATTCATAGCTGGAAATGGAATAAGAAGCATCAGGTCTTGAGGCAAGCAGACTACCTACCGGAATATTTATATCACATGAAATATTATTATGGCCTGACAAACTAAATGTTGGAGGAACCGCATTGTCATCTATAGTAAAGGTAATTAAGTCAGAAGGGCAGTTGTATTCATTATAAGCAATAACCTGGTAATTTCCAGGAGGTAAAACTTCATCAATCAAATCCATATCTGTAAAACTACTTCCACTACCTGAAATAACCGGGCCTCCATCTAAATTTGTCCATTCAAAAGTGAATCCTACCGGGACGGGAGATCCTCCATTGACAGAAACAATGTTTGCTCCACTCATGTATGGCGTCACACAATTATCAACATGATCGACCGCAACAGCATCAATAATTGGTTTGATATTAATATTGTTAATAATGGATAATAACTCATTAGAACATGTGCTAATCAAATTTGTGATGACCAATGCTATAGTATCGGCGCTCAACCCGGCAATATGAGAGCTATCCGGATTATTAGGATAACTTACATTTGGTGGTAGCATTTGCGGACCGGAGCTGTTTCCATCATACCAGGTATAATGATAATCAGTCAATGGATTCGCTTCATTATTAATCCCTGATACCTGTATTTCTCCATTTGGAAAGCTTACATCACAGGAAGAATTCTCCATCACAGTTAATATAGGATCTGGAATAATCGTGTTGTCATCAATTGTGACAGGAGCAGGATTGGATGCACAAGTCGTGGTATCATTGATCACAGTTAACATATAATCACCTGGTTCCAACGACGTTACTGTGCCTGCATTTACAGATAAAGTATCAGCATTATCAACGGATTCCCAGATAAATGTATATCCATCCACTTCAGTCAGACCTCCATCTACAGTAGCTACTAATTGACCATTGGCTGCTGTGCCGCAATTTGTCGAAGGAATTGCATTTACTACCTCAACCGGCAATACGACTCCTAAATTTACTGATGAATAAAAAACATTTGTACATTGAGTGATATCTTGAGTAATTCTCAAGGCATAGCCTCCTGAATCCAAATCCGAAATAATTTCACCTTCCAAACTTGATGGTACTATTGGCGCTCCTGAAGGATCATTTTCAAACCATTCGAATGAATAATCAGTAATAGCACCCAAACCAACTGATGCGGTCAGCTGTCCAGTTGGATTGCTCGAATCACAAGAAACCTGATCCTGCGAAGTTATTGTAGTTGTTGGAAGTACAGACGCATCATTGATCGTTGTAGTAACAGGATTTGTTTCACATTTAGTAATAACATCCTTTGCAATCACCGTATAATTTCCTACTGAAAGGTCTGAGATGATAATATTGTTTGATGTCATTAGTAAACTATCTGAAACCGCGCCAAAGCCGGTATAAATATCATATATATAATCGGCAGGATTGCCAACTAGGCTAATGGTAATTGATCCATTTGAAATAGCACATGATGTAACATCCACCGTTGTCAAGGTAATATCCGGAGGCGTCACTGTTATGTCTTGAATAAGTGTATCGACAAAAGTGCTACAATTCGTAGTATCTGCAATCACCACTAATCGATATGATCCTACTTCCAAACTATCGACTGCCGGCCCGCCGGTATAACCCGGTCTGGCAGGTATGACGTCATTGGGGCCTTTGTACCAGTTGAAGGAATATCCAGTAATTGTGGGAACACCAGCCTCATCTACAGATCCACTTAACTCACCCGTAAATGCCAGCGAGTCACAGGAGGATTGCTCCGCAACTACAGATACTAATACGTCTGGCAATACAGAAATGTCATTGATTGTAACCGATCTGGATTCTGAAACACAGGAAGTTTTATTGTTAACAGCGACAACAGTATATTGACCGGCCGGTACGGTATTGTGACCTGCCCCAACAAAATCCGGAATAGCCTTTGTTGCCGGACCATCGTACCAGTTAAATGTAAATCCAACGGTGGTTTGGCCCGGTGGCATTTTTCCGTCAACCACAATGTTATCAATAAAATATCGTTCACCTCCACCTCCGTTTGACACTTCAATTAATATCTGGATCGAGCTCGCATTCACACCTGTAAGAGATAGGGTAATAGGGGAAGGGATTTCCACTTCGTTGTGCGATCCGTTGCTGAATAGCGTTTTTGCTCCTCCATCAATCTTATAATATATCTTTATAAATCTTGGTTTGGATGCATCCGCTGCTTCTGCAAGCTTAGTATTCATTTTTATAGAAGCGTATAAATCTAAGGTAACACTTACGTCAGTAAAACCTACAATATCAATTACTTCTGTAGACCAGTTTACCAGGTTTCCTCTGGTTTCATGAAATTCCAGATGATTATCAATTTCAGGATCATCATTTCCTTTCTGAACTCCAACATATTGAACTTTACTGGAATCATCCGGCGTCTCCCAGGTCCAGGCAGTACTTCCTGGATCTTCAATATCGCCAGTGTTTAAATCAGCAAAATCTTCAGACCAGATAGTTTGTATGCCCGATGCAAAAACGGTGGCGCCCACTGATCCGGAGTTAGGATCACTACAAGAAGTAATATCCGCTAATTTGGTCGCGGTGAGTTTTGGTAGAATAATTTCATTGATTACCTTTTCATTAACGGTTGTATCACATCCCGTAGCGTTTTCGGTGATAATAACAGAATATTCTCTACTTTCAAGATTTGAAAAACCCGGGTCTGTGCTTTGCAAAAAGAACGGAGTTTTAGGATCTTCCTGATAGTACCATTCAAAAGTATATCCAATTGTTACTTTTTCAGTTCCATTAAGGATTCCGGCTTTCAAAGCGCCATCATAAGGCAAATTGCAATTAGTAAATGACGATAGCTGGTCCACATATCCTCCCTGAATATATAAGCCGGCACTGTCGATAGTAACGTTGATGGGCTTGGAAAGACAAGCTGTATTCTGATCTGTAGCAACAACTGTATATATTCCATCAGTTATACCATTGGCTACCGATCCGCTATAAATACTGGCCCCGCTTTGTGTGGTTCCCTCATACCAATCAAAGGTAACTCCCGTAACCGTAGGAGTTAATGCCTTAACCTCAATGTTATCCCAAAAATATTCTTCATTTCCACTATCGTTTATTGCCTCGACCACTATTTGCAGCTTACCTCCTTTTACACCATTAATATAAGCCGTTTCTGTTCCGTTGATTTCAGCAATGTGAATTCCATTGTTAAACACTTTTAAAGAACCATCAACTATATAATAAACTTTTAAATAATCATCATTTTCCATTTTACCCTTCGACTTCATATTTAGAGTAACCTCAACGCCATATGCAGTGTAAGGTGATATATCAATCTCCTCCGTCTTCCATACCACCTCACATCCTGAATTTTGTACTCTGAATTTTTTACTACCCTGATCGGTATCTACCCAAATGATATCTCCATTGTTATTGCAGTTTCCTGATTTTGTAAAGGACCAACTAGAGGCGCCATTGTCAACAGTTGTATTTGGCGCTAAGTCATCAAATCCTTCATACCAAATCGTACGATGCAAATATGCCAGCGCTGATGCTGATCCGTTGGCCGGCACAGCATCTGAGCATACCGTATTTGGTGAGATTTGGTTTGCTTCAATTTCAAATGGGGCACAAGCGACATTTATAAATACATACGCTGTATCGCATTTTGAATAACATTTGGTGGAATTCACATCGCAGGTCACATATCCTACCGTGTCCAAACCAACATAATTTGCGTTCGGCGTATATCTCAGGAAATTAACATCCAGGCTATCAAAAATAGTCGCTAATCCATGATTGGCCGGATCAATGATAATGGGTACATGAAGTTGATCGCCGTCAGGGTCATTGTCATTGGATTCCACATCAATTACAGTGGGAGTATTCATTGGTATAGATGCAACATCATTTTGTGCAAAGGGTTGCGAATTTTCTCCTAGCAGACAGATGGTCTGTTCATTCTTTGCCCCACCGGTTGATCCTGTAAATCCAAAACGCATTACAGGATTTCCTCCAAAAACATTATTAATCATATCGTCATTGTGCGTCATAATCAGAAATAGATTATCGGTATTAGTGGTCCCGTCATACACACCTGCCCATAGTTCCAGGCTTTGTGTGCCATCGGCGTTTACTTTCCATCGTATTTGGAAAAAATAACAGCGATCATCTTCCAAATTATGATGTGGACTTCCATCAGGATTATCTGCACTTCCAAATGCATAGTCAGGTTTTAGAGGTAAGATTCTACCTGTATTCCCCTGTGCATCTGAAATGATTTGCTGCCCGCCATAAAGATATCCATTGTAGATAACAGAGGTATGGTCCCATCCGAAATAGGGACTTAGAGGTTGATTTACAAGATTTCCATCCAGCCCGCTTTTACCATCAGGGACATCATTATTGTTCCATGTATCAAACTCAATTGCTACTGATTTTTGTATTTTATGGTTTTCCGGATCGTCCCCTGGTCCATGTGGTCCGGGAATGGTATTTGGACCAACTCTGCTTTTATGCATTGCAAAACCTAAACCACCTCCATCATCACCCGTTGCAGCTTCAAGATCCCAGGTGCCGGCTCCTCCAATGATCACTTGCCGGCTCGAATCGGTGGTTGTATCTCTAGGATCCTGATGCATAACAAAAGCCAATCCATCAGCGCCGTTTCCATCAAGCCCCCCCATATATACCACGAAATTGAAAAGCGTATCCGTAGAAAAATCAACCTTATCAGCCCACCAAACAGCCCCGAATTGATTATTTGCCTCCTGTGTGACGGTAAAACATCTTTCTGAACGTTTTACGGCATCATACTTTGGAATAAAAGGATTTTGCGCCTGAGATGAAACTAAGGTAAAAAAACTGATAAAGAGGAAAAATAATATAAAAACTATAGCCTCCTTTTTTATTCTTGAATTGTCGGGTAATTGCAACATAACAATAATGTTTTAATTAAAACCTATATTGAGATTTGACTTCCAAAAATTCAATAATATTTGTGTTCATATATTATTGAGTTTTATGGTTAAGCGACCCACTAATTCAATACAATTAAGACTATTTTTTATAATTCTAATTGTAAGGAATTAATGCTTTAGTCGCTTTCAGTATTCATTCTATGAGTATAAATGACAGTATTAGAAAGTTAACTTGGGAATCTAAAAATACGGTAATCTTACACCGGTGAGCATTGCATATTTAATAGGTCTTTGGGTTCATCGTCGAAATCAGTACCTAAACTATTCTGAAGGTTATTATATTTTAAAATCATCAGGTTCTTTTGCATTGCCTTCCTGCCCTCCATGTAATACGCCATCTATTTCCGGTCAAGAAAACCGGCTTTATAAGTGTTTTGAAAAATATGGATATTCGAGTAGCAGAACGGAACATGAAATTGAGCCGAATTTATCTCCTTTAGCATTAAAAGCTGATTTTTTGAAATTATTTGGCAGCCCATCCTCCATCAAAACGTCACAAAGGCGAAGCTTGAAATCTTAGTTTACGTTTGTTTAGTTACAAAATGTAGTAGACTATTCAGCATGTCTAAAAAATCATGGATTTTGTACAAAGTTCCGCAACATTGAAATGTTAATTTAAACCTTAGATGCAAGTAAATATATTCAGAACAAGCCAGAAATAAAGGCCGCACTCCGGAGCAAATATTCTTAATTTTTCAATTCCATGATAGATTTTATTATCAGAATGATGGTGAGTTGTACATTTCGTTTCTCTTTTTCCCTTAGATGAAACACAATAGGCCTTATATTTTTATCCGATTTCACAAAGTATAATTATATTATTTCAAGAAATAGTAATAATGGAGTCACAGGGGCGCTAAGTCATTTTATGATTTAATGACAGTTTCGATTGAATTTAACCTCCATAATTTATGAAAACAAGCGCTTTTGTAAGTAAGGAATTGATTATTTAGTGTCAATAACAAAAGTATGGCCTTATTTAATATATGATTATTCCAATATTATTTTGTGCTTAAGTTTTATTGCCATTGATAGATTTGAATGAATTTTAGCCAGGCTTTTTCGGGCCACTAAATTCTGAAATAACAACAACATTGATTCCCAAAGCACAAAACTGCTCTATAAATTGGATTTTTCATCACTTTTAGAATATGTCATTGGCTGCCCCAAGCAACGAATCTTTGAACTCAGCAGAAGCCACTTTTGTTGCTTTAACAGGAATAATTCGGGTTATAATCGTCAACCTATCCTTTTAAGATTATAGGCACACATACGAAACTGATATATCTTCTGAGCTCAGTATTTTTCGTGAAATCGCATTAGTAAATCGCAAATCAAATCTTAATTCTACCATTTAAAATGGAAAGTTGGAAAAATGGAAGATTGGAAAAAAAAGTATGCGAAAGCTTTTTTCATTCCATTATTCCTATATTCCATTATTCCTGCTAATAAATTTAGGGAATGATATATTTGTGTAACCCATAAAGTTAGGCTCCAATGTCTAACTTTTCTTTTATCCTTTGCTCAAACTCAGAGCAACAAGCATCAATAACCACATTATCATAATATCCATCTTCGGATTTTTCCCAAGATATAAATGTGTCTCGCTTGTGTTTACCACAATACATTCCTTTTAAAAGACTCTTATATAATTCTCGATATTCTCGAAGACGCATATTCAATGCTTTGTCTCCGGTTTTAATATTGTATTTAATCATATATTTCACTTAAAGTACAAAATCATGGAAAAATTAGATCAAAAAAATAAAAATTCAATAATAAAAAAAATTGAGTGTAAAGAATTAGCTGATTATCAATTTAATGAAAAAAAATTAACAAAACTTAATAAGTTGTTCGAAAAATCTACAACAGGTTTATACATGAATTTTAGCGAAAATAATTTCCAAGAATAATTTTGCATTGAGCAAAAGCGTCATTTTCTGAGACAAAATAGTTTTCTTTTATCCCATGTCCTAGTTGACTTTTACATTCCATATCTAATTTTTCATATAACCTATCAGCGCTTTGCATGTATAATGAAGCAATATATTTTATCCAAAATTCATCTAGTGGATTGTTTTTGAATTTATTAGTCAAATCTTCAACAATAACATCCAACACTAAAATCAGAGAATAAGCATCCAAATAAGCCCTTGGGTAATAATCTAACCTAAACGCTAGCTTTATTTTCACAATGTTATTTGGTTGAGATTTCATGAGATTAATTCTCATATCAAAAGAAGCATTCTCCTTAATACTTATTTCTTTTTGTCTTGGTGAAGCTTTCAAATCTGATAAAAGCCTTTTTTTTCTTTTTTCTATAAATAACTCCATTTGATGGTTATAAATAGGATTTACCTAATTAACATAAAAAGTATTAAACATGAAAGCAAATAAACAATTACGTGATTTCGATAGCCTTTATGAGCTTATAGATTATTTAGATAATGAAGCAAAATGTGTAGATCATTTAGCTCAGATTAGATGGAATGGAAAGCCTGAATGTCCGTATTGCGAGCATGAACAAGCCTATGAGCTTAATGTAAAAGGATGTCGGAAACGATGGAAATGTTCTAAATGCAGAAAACAATTCAGTGTAAGAATTGGAACTATATTTGAAGAGAGTAAGCTTTCATTAAGAAAATGGTTTATAGCTATTTATCTTATTACTTCACACAAGAAAGGCATAAGTTCACATCAATTAGCCAGGGATTTAAAAATTACTCAAAAGTCAGCGTGGTTTGTCTTGCATAGAGTAAGAGAAGGATTTCAGCCAAATAATGATGATAAGTTTAGTAATGAAGTGGAAATAGATGAAACATGGCACGGCGGTTTAGAAAAGAACAAGCGCAAGTCTAAAAAACAAAGGGAACACAAGGTAGAAGCGCTAAAACCAAGACCCCAATTCTAGGTATAATACAAAGAAAAGGAAATGTATTTGCTGTTCCTGTAACAGATACTAAAGCAAAAACTCTTTATCCAATTATGAGAGAATGGGTAGAATCTGGATCTAAAGTCTTTACTGATGAGTGGGGAAGTTATAAGGTACTTGGTGTAGATTATGACCATGAGATAGTAAACCATTCAGCAGATGAATTCGTAAGAGGTAATGCGCATACTAATAATATTGAGTCTTTCTGGGCTCTATTTAAGAGGGGTGTGGTGCGAATATACCATCAACTTAGTAATGAACATTTGGTAAAGTACTTAAATGAGTTTACCTTTAGGTTCAATAATAAAGAGTTAAGCGAGGGATCGAGGTTTGATGTATTACTTGCTAACTCAAAAGGCAGATCAGATTATAAATCACTTATTCAAAATGTCAAAGATAGACAACAGGAAATTAAAAGATAGGCATAGGGATATTCGAGTTCCAGATAAGGATATTCGGATAGAGAAAGATGGAAAGAAGTTTAATGCTGCTTTAATAAAAGTAATTGATAAAAAGTCTTAAATGCAAAAAGGCTGCGCGAACAGCCTTTTTGACCCCGTAAGGGGATTTTAAGAATAAGTTAGTCGGAATGTTCGGAATGTATAGTTTATGAGACTATATCCGATATAAACTTGCAATCTGTATATACTGGCAGATCATCTAACTTATAATTACCTACATGAAGGTATTTTTCAGGGGGCTTTTAGCCCCTTTTTTTTCTTGTTAACTTGTTGTATTCGTCCCTAAGATTTCCATTTTCATCAAACCATTCTATCAATCCAACATAATTTTCTCCATGCTTGATAACACGGTCAGCCAAACCCTCTTTGATCTTAATTGAGATGGTTCCCGAAATTGATGAAATAGTGCTTCTTCTGTCTCTTTCAGTCTCAATTTTAAGTATTGCATCGGTTAATTCTGCTGAACTCATTACCTTCTTATATGATTTGAGGTAATTTGATATTTTTTCCCACCAAGAACGACCTGCGAAATTAATCGGGGCAGGCTCCAGTTTTTCATCAGGATCAACCGTTATTATTAAGTCGTTCTCTAATTTATCTAAAGAATGGAACTGATGAAGATTTTCCTGAAGTTCACTTTTTTCTTTCTCTACATCGTTCAATTGCAGTTTAAGCTCATTGATCCTCTGGTTACATTTCTGAATCTCAGATTTGTAAAGAAGAATAGTTTTTTCAATCACTTTATTATTTAATCCCATTATTGTAAAGACTAATTTATTACAAAGCTAAGTACATCTAATATAATAAACAAACACTTAGACGAAAATATTAGACGACTGTCTAATCATTAATATTTTGTATAACTTCAAACTTTAATTACAATGGAAAAATTAATTGAAAAACACAAAAAGAAACTCTCTAAAAAAGGGCAAATAGCCTTTCAGTTGGTTTATGATCAACTAAAAGGATTGTCAGTTAATGACGCAAAAAATCTTCTTGATAGAATGCGTATTTATATTGAGGAAGCAAACACAGTTACTTGACCTAATCTTCATTTTTATTTCTTAAAAGGCGAATGATTGTATCTGTGTTGTCCAACAATCTTATTTGATTATCATTTAGGGATTTAATAGTTAAATTTAATTCATCACAGATTTTCATGTCAAACAAAGCGCCTAATTTTTTGCAAGCTAATCCATCATAACTATCACAGAAACAGTTACTTGCATTTTCAGATATTGATTTCCGTTTCAATAGTTAGGGATGT
>SDBV01004693.1_pt1 | contig 19507 bp, 14 predicted proteins | sample 2277081 | NCBI WGS metagenome assembly SDBV01 (sample SAMN10402039, study PRJNA504765) | marine sediment metagenome | isolation source: marine sediment core GS10_PC15, 223 cmbsf | place: Arctic Ocean: Southern Knipovich Ridge | collected 2010
TTGTCAAATCGCTGGCATAATACAACTCTCGTTTCATGCTATGGCTCCTTCCTTCGGTTCGTCCCAAAGACAGGGAGCCATAGCAGATTTTCTCTAATCAGGCAATTTCAAAACACCTTCTAACATCGGCGGTGCTGGCTGCTTGTTGGCTGGTGGTCTCCGGCGGCGCCGGCGCGGGCTGGGTCTCGCCCACCGACGAGTTTCCGGTCAGGAACGGCCGGTACGCAGCGACGAGTGGGACCACCTTCGATCCCGTGGACGGGGAACCTGTGCCGTACGACGTCGAGATCGTCAGCATGAGTCTGATCAGCAGATCCGACTCACCAACCATTGGTCCCCCGGGCATCGGCGAAGCGGCCAGTGTCGACAGTTTCTTCGACATCTGGATTGAAATGGACAACTCGTTTGTCGGCGAGGCCCCGTGGAACTTGGTGCATTTCGACACCTGGAACACGTACATCTTGAACACGAGCACGCAGGACACCGACAACCCTCAGCAGTTCGAGATCGAGCTGCTCTCGATCGGAGGTGATGCCGGCGAACTCTCGATGGTCGGGCCCGACGACGTCATCATCGCGCTGCGCGAAAGCCCGACGATTCGATCGCTCGGCGAGCACTCGATCACGTCGCTGGGCGACGGCACCTTCGAGATCGACAGCTTCTTCGACGTGTATTTTGAACTGAGCGTCAACGACGGTCCTTTTCATCCGGCCACGGCTCCCCTGCGCCTGGGGTTTTCCATCGTCCCGGAACCGTCCATGTTGAGCCTCTTGTCGATCGGCGCCTTGAGCGTGTTGTGTCTCGGTGGCTGGGCCCAGTTCAGACGACGGCGCAAATCGCAGACGGCCGCCTGACGCGGATCGTTCGACGACCGCGGACCGGAGAGATTTTCGATGGGCAAGCCGAAGGAGTCCGGCAACGGCCGGCTAGACGGTCCCCGCCGATCCGGGAAGATTCGCCGGGCGGCCGAGTGGTGTCTGTTGATCGGGGCCGTCCTTTGTGCGGCCGTGGTGGGGCTGTCGGTAGTCCGATCGTTTTGGCCCACGCAGAAAGAATCTCGGCAGCCGGCAAGACCGCAGTCCGTTTCGCCGAAGCCGGCGGCCGCCACGCCGCGGCCGACCTATGTCCCCCCGACAACGGTCGAGGCCTTGAAGCAAGAGGCCTTGACGGTCGCTCGCCAACTGCTCAGTGATTTTCCCGACGCCGTGGGGCCGACCGCCCTGATGGGGATCACGCACGAGAAGTTGGGCGAGAGTGCCGAGGCGCTGAAGTGCTGGGAGACGTGCGTGCAATTGGATCCGAATTGTCTCGTTGCCTACTACGGCATGGGACGGCTCGCCTTGCGAAAGGGAGAGACCCCCAAGGCCGTGGCGCTGTGTCGCAAGGTGCTTCAGCTTGACCCTGACCAGCCCGGTGTTCATGAGCAACTTGGCGAGGCCCTGCTGTCGCTGGGCAAGCCCGACGAGGCGATCACCGAACTTCAGAAGCAGATCGAGAACGACCCCAAGGCGGTCCACAGCCATTTTCTCCTCGGGCAGGCCTATCGGCAGTTGAAGGCGTACGAGAAGGCCAAGGCGTCTTACGAAGCGGCCCTTCAGATCTTCCCCGACTCGGCGGACGCCTGTTTCGGGCTTGTCACGGTGTGCGCGCGGCTGGGGCAAAAGGATCAGGCCAAGCAGTACCGGGAGAAGTTCGAGAAGCTCAAGGCCGGCAAACTGCAGGCGGTCGCAGACCAGCACAAAGCGTATGATGACCTGCTATTGACGCGTCAGCGCGTGGGGCATATCTACACCGACGTCGGTCGATACTACGGCACACACGGCAGCACCGCGAAGGCCGAGGAGTTGTGGCACATGGCGGCGCTTCTCGACCCAAAGAACGCCAGGTGCCGCCGGCAGCTTACCGAGTTGTACGAGACCGCCCGCAGAGATCGAGAAGCTCTGAACGTGTGCGAAGAACTCTGCGAGATCGAGCCGAAAAACGTGCTGCTGTTGGCGCATCTGGGCGTTTTGAACGTCCGGTTGAAGCGGTTCGATGAGGCCGAGAGAGCCTTTAGAAAAATGGTCCGGATCGCGCCGCAACGGCACGAGGGTTATAGCGGGCTGGCGCAACTGCACGTCCGCACGAAGACCAATGCCCCGGAGGCCAAGACGCTCGCCGAACGGGCCGTCGCCTTGGCGCCGACGGCGAAAAACTATTCCATTCTGGGCGTGGTCTGTCAGCAGAGTGGAGATCGCCCGGGTGCGCTGTCGGCGTGGAAACGGGCCGTCGAGCTGGACCCCGACAACACGACCTATACTAAGATGTATGAGCAACTTCAACGGAAGCAATGACCCGAAGATAGCAGCGGCCCGCACACGTCGGCTTGTGTTCAGGCGAAGCGCAACGGGTCTGGTCTGGCTGTGCCTGCTGAGCACGGCGGAAGCAGGCGAGCCGATCGAGCTTCGAGACGTGACCTCGAAGACCGGCATAACCTTCAAGCACACCGACGGTGGATCCGGCAAACGCTACATCGTGGAAACCGTCAGCGCAGGACTGGCGCTGTTCGACTACGACGGCGATGACGACGTGGATATCTATTTCCTCAATGGGGCTCCGCTGAGGGGAACCAAGGTGGACGCGGCGCCGAAGAATGCACTCTATCGCAATGACGGCGATTTCCACTTCACCGACGTAACGGATCAAGCCGGCGTGGGTGATACGGGCTACGGGCTGGGAGTTGCTGTGGGCGATTACGATAACGACGGCGACGCGGATCTCTATCTGAATAACTACGGCCCCAACCTCCTGTACCGAAACGACGGCGATGGAACCTTTACCGACGTGACCGCAAAAGCAGGGGTCGCCAACGGCCATCAGGTCGGGGCGGGGGCCTGCTGGCTGGACATGGACCACGACGGCGACCTCGATCTGTACGTTGCCAACTACGTGAAGTTTTCGTACGACCCGCCCCTGGTCCGCACGGCCGGAGGATTTCCCGTCTACGGCGGACCCAAAGACTATCCACCCACGCCGGATACCTTGTATCGCAACAACGGCGACGGCACCTTCACCGACGTCAGCGAGGCGTCGGGCGTGGCCAAGCACCTGGGAACGGGCATGGGAACCGTCTGCGCCGACTACGACAACGACGGCGACACCGATATCTTCGTTGCCAACGACGTGGGCGCGAACTTCCTCTTCCAAAACGACGGCACCGGAAAGTTTGAGGAAGTGGGGATGATCAGCGGGTTCGCCTACGACTTCTCCGGCATTGCCCAGGGGAGTATGGGCCTGGATTGCGGAGATTACGACAACGACGGGCTGCTCGATTTCCACCTGACAACCTACCAGCACGAGTTCTCCACGCTCTACAAGAACCTCGGGGAGGGCTTTCTCGAAGACGTCACCCGGCTGACGGGGGCGGGAGTCGGATCGCGTCCCTACGTGACCTGGGGGACCGGCTTCGTCGATTTCGACAACGACGGGGATCGCGACCTGCTGATGGCCTGCGGGCACGTGCAGGATAACGTCGAGCAGTACGACGACACCTCGACATACGAAACCCGAAACATCCTCCTGGTCAACACGGGCGACGGGAAGTTCGTCAACCTCTCGGCGCGTAGCGGCGACGGGCTGGCGGTAAAGCTCTGCAGCCGCGGCGCAGCCTTCGACGATCTGGACAACGACGGCGACGTCGACGTCGTGATCCTCAATTCGCGCAAAGAACCCACGATTCTGCGAAACGAGTCGCCGCCGGACAACCACTGGATACTCGTTCGACTGCGCGGCACAAAAACGAACGCCGACGGCGTGGGCGCCCGCGTGAAAGTCGTCGCCGATGATCTTACCCAAATCGCCGAAGTGCACGCCGGTCGTGGGTATCAGAGCCACTACGGGACGCGGCTGCATTTCGGGTTGGGCCAGCGCGACCGGGTCGAGCGGATCGAGGTCCGTTGGATCGGCGGCGGAGTCGACGTACAAGAGAACGTCCGCCTAGACCAGATCATGACGATCACGGAAGGGTCCCACCCGGCGCAGTTGTGAATTCCGCCGATCCAAATGGCCCGACTTGTTGATCGCCCGCCAGAGACGCAGGCCTAGGGCCGAGATGTTCTTCATGCCCAACACGAGCCGGTTGACACGCGGCAGCCGGTCGTGGTTAATGGATCTGACCCTCGGGCAGGGTCTTTCCGTATAATCGCTGAAAGATTCTGGCGGTTTGCTTGTGTATCCCCTTGGAGGGCCTTTCATGGACGACATGCCGAAGACTCGTCCTAGCCTGTTGGTCCGTCTTCGTGACCCCCAGGACGAGCGGGCGTGGATGGAGTTCCTCGACATTTACGAGCCGTTGATATATCGTCTGGCCCGGAGGAAGGGGTTTCAACATGCCGACGCCATCGACCTCAGCCAAGAGGTTTTCCTGGCGGTTGCCGCGGCCATCGATCGTTGGGACCCGGACCCTGCCCAGGGCTCCTTCCGTGGCTGGTTGTTTCGCATCGCACGAAACCTCATGATCAACCTGCTGATCAAACAAAAGAAAAACCCGCAGACAGCCGGAAATACCGAGATGACCGAGTTGTTGACCCAGCAGCCGGTTTCCGACGCCGAGGACTCGGCACTTTTCGACCGGGAGTACAAACGGGAAATGTTCGGCTGGGCCGCCGAACAAATTCGCGGCGATTTCCGCGAATCCACCTGGAAGGCCTTCTGGCTAAGCAGCGTCGAAGGGCAGCCGATCAAGCAGGTGGCGACGAAGTTGGACCTTTCCCTCGGCGCCGTGTACATCGCCCGCAGCCGAGTCATGGCCCGGCTCAGGCAAACCATCCAGCGCCTCGAAGGCGACTGCCGTGTTGAGTGAAGGAGGATTGGCCGTGGTTTCACATCGATTGCGTTGCGACCCCGAGCGATTGAAACTCCTACTGCTGGATCGCTTACCCCGGCAGCGCCAGGCGGAGTTGGCACGGCATATCGAAACTTGTCAGTCATGTCGCGAAAGGCTGGAAGCCTTGGCCGCCGACCCCGTGTTGTGGCGCGAGGTCGGGCAGTTCCTCCGCCCGGAACCTTTTGCGCAGTGGCCCACTGCCACCGAAGGCCGCAACTCGACCGAGCCCGAGCCGGCGACGTTGGACTTCCTCACCCCTTCGGACGACCCGGACAAGCTGGGACGCTTCGGACCGTACGAGATCGAGGAAGTAATCGGCAGCGGTGGGATGGGGATCGTCCTGAAAGGTTTCGATCGGACACTCAACCGCTACGTGGCCGTGAAGGTTCTCGCCCCGCAATGGGCCAGCAGTGCGGCCGCCCGACGACGTTTCGCTCGCGAGGCCCGGGCCGCCGCCGCGATCGTCCACGAGCACGTGGTGGCCATCCATGCCGTCGATTCGGCCGGCGGCATGCCGTACTTGGTGATGCCTCTGGTGGTGGGCAAGTCGTTGCAGCAGCGAATCCGCGACGACGGGCCCTTGCAGGTGAAGGAAATCCTGCGGGTCGGCATCCAGACCGCTGCCGGACTGACGGCCGCCCATGCCCAGGGACTGGTCCATCGCGACGTCAAGCCGGCCAACATTCTGCTGGAGAACGGCGTGGAGCGGGTAATGATCACCGACTTCGGACTGGCCCGGACGGTCGACGATGCCAGCTTCACCCGCAGTGGCGTCGTGGCCGGCACGCCGCAGTACATGTCGCCGGAACAGGCCGACGGCAAAGCGGTGGACCATCGGGCCGACCTGTTCAGCCTCGGCAGCGTGCTCTACGCGATGTGCACCGGGCATCCACCCTTCCGGGCCGAGCGAACCATGGCCGTGCTGCGGAAGATCTGCGAGAGCCGACCCCCTCCGATCCGCGACGTGAATCCCGAGATTCCCGAGTGGCTGGTCGAAATCATCGAAAAGCTACTCGAAAAGGACCCGGCCGAGCGGTTCCAATCCGCGGCTGAAGTCAGCGACTTGTTGGGCCGGCATTTGGCGCATCTGCAACACCCGGCAACCGTGCCCATGCCGGCAAGGCTCAGAAGCCGCTTCCGTTGGCAGACCGGGCGAAAGAAGACGGTGGCTCTGATGCTGACTGTCGCCGTGCTGTTGTTGTCGGTCGGCGCGCTGGGCGTGACCCAATGGGCAAGCCTCTTGCAGCCGGGACCGGCTGCGCCGATCTCGACGTCGACCACTGTCGCAAAGCCGCAGATGCGGTTGCCGAGGGTGGACGTGCCGATCGACGCCTCGGCGCCCGACGAAGCATTCCAGCAACAACTTCAGTCCATTCGAGCGGCGATTGGCGCGCTTCAGGAGAACTTCCCTCAAGATGACTATTCCCACGCGCCGCCGGACCGGCTGTCCGATATCGGAGCCCGGCTGGACTTGCTTCAACAGCAGATAGAGCAACGGCCCCGAAGCGAAATGTCCGAATCCATCTCGTCGATAGCCGAGCGACTTGCCGTGCTGGAGGACGAAGACCATTATGTCCCGCCTTCGGGCCGGCTTCCCGTCGACGAGTCGTTATCCGCAATCCGAGCGCGGCTGGATGCCCTGGAACAAGAACTCCACGGAGGCTGGCCGTAAACGGCCCGGCTAGTTCGGCCGGTCCTTTTGTTGATGTATTCCTCTCACCGTTCCCGTAATCAGGAGACCTTCTTATGTTAACTCGCAAAACCATGTGGATCACTTGCCTGGCAGCCTCGACCGTCTCAGCGCTGCTGATCGGCCGTGCCGTACTCGGCCAGGACTATGGCGTTGATGTTCCGCCTGTGGGGCTGCTTGAACAACCCGGAAGCTTCGAGAGCAGTCGACCTGCCGTAGCCGAGTATCCAACAGCAATTCGCTCGGACGCTTTCGCCGTATCGACTAAGGCGACTGTCGCTTCCGATCCGGAGATGCGGAAGCTGCTGGAGGAAGACGAAAAAATGGAGAAACAGGCGGAAGTTATCGCCCAGAGATTCCGCACCATCGCCGACACCGCCCGGCGGGTCGTAGCGAGGACCGAATTGGAGCAGTTGACCAAGACGCACTTCGATCTGCGGCAGAAGCGGCGCGAGTTGGAGATCTCGCGGCTGGAAGACCAGTTGAAGCGGGTGCGCGAGTCGCTCAAGAAACGAGAAGACGCCAAGGACCTGATCATCAAACGCCGCATTGCAAAACTATTGGGCGAGCACGACGATCTCGCCTTCTGACCGCCAGCGATCACTTCCGCCGATCCAAATGGCCCGACTTGTTGATCGCTCGCCAGAGACGCAAGCCTATGGCGATGCTCACAAAACAACCGGCGGAGCCTAGGGCCGAGACGTCTTTCATGCCCAAGAAATGGATATCGAAGGTCGGCGTTACATTGCGGGCCAAGAGCAGGGCCGAACCGAGGAACAGGGCGCTGGCCAACATGCCCAGCACCAGCCGGTTGACCGACGGTTCCAGCCCGCGGTGGTCGAGATGGATGTCGAACCGGCCGCTTTGGACCTGTTCGAGGATGTCGACAATGCCGCGGGGTAACACGCTGACGAGGTGCTCCATTTCGGAGTAAAGGCGTCGCATTTTGCGCAACCGGCGGCCCGGCGAGAAGCGCCGCCACAGCATTTTCTTCTGGTAGGGGGCCATGACCTCGACCAGACTGAACGTTGGATTCAACATCCGCGAGGTGCCCTCCAGCGTGACCAGCACCTTGATCAGCATGGCGATCCTTGCCGGCAGCATGATGTTGTAGCGCCGTATGATGGTGGTTATCTCGTTCAGCGCGCCGCTCAAGTCGAAACGATCTAACGAGACGCTGCCGTAGTGGGAGACGAAATCGGTCACGTCGATGCTCAGTGCGGCCCGATCCAATCCGGCCGGCGCCGCGCCGACCCGCGTGATGATGTTGGTCAGGTATTCGGCGTCCTGGTTGCCGATCGCCAGGAGCATGTCGCCGATGTCCTCGTGCAACTGCTCGTCGATCCGGCCGACCATGCCGAAATCGAGCAACCCGATCACCTGCCCGTCCATCATCAGCACGTTACCCGGGTGGGGATCCGCATGGTACAGCCCGTGCGTGAAGATCATTTCCAGGTAGAGGTTGGCCCCGTGTCGGGCGATCTCTTTGAGGTCGAAGCCCGCCTCCCGCAGCCGGTCGGTCTCGGAGAGCCTGATACCCTCGATCCGTTCCATGGTCAGCACGCGAACGGTGCATAATTGCGGATAGGTTCGCGGGATGTGGACCGTCGAGTCGCGGCGGAAGTCGCGGGCGAAGTGCTGCATGTTCCGCTCTTCGCGACTGAAGTCGAGTTCCCGGTGCATCACGCGCTGAAACTCGGACGCGATCGCCTCGGGCCGATAGTTGTGGAACTCGGGAATCCGTTGCGCCAATTGTGCCAGCCCCACCAGGATATCCAGGTCGACCCGAACCTTGGTTTCGATATTGGCGTGCTGGACCTTCAGCACCACGGCCTCGCCGGACGGGAGCCGGGCACAATGGACCTGGCCGATCGACGCCGAGGCCATGGCCTGATCCTCGAACTCGGTAAACAGCTCATCGACCGGGTGGCCCAGCTCGGCTTCGATGATGGCGCGAACCACGTCCGGCGGATCGGCCGGCACGTCGGTCTGCAGCGCCTGAAGCTCGTCGGCCAACTCGACGCCGACCAGATCGGGCCGCGTGCTCAACAGTTGGCCCAACTTGATGAAGGTGGGGCCCAGTTCGGCCAGGGCCAGCCGCACCCGGGTTTCCCAACCGTGCCGCGCGATGGGCGTCCCGCCCCGGGCCTTGATCAGGTCCTTGGCAAAATCGGGCCCCAGCCGCCCGATCCAGGCGGCCAACTCGTACTTGCTCAGGACCGAGAGGATCTCACCCCAGCGGTTCAGATGTCGATAGATTTGCGGTATGGAACTAAGTTTCACGGCAAGGTCCCGTTTCGATAGGTTGGCCCTCTCCTCTAATTGTACTTTCCCAGGGGCCGGATACCAGCCATTTGCGGCTTCGCGAGCCCTGTAAATCTGTTATAATTGAGCATGTCAACGGGTCCGGAGCCGGTACAATGTCCCCAATCGAATACGGCGATGTTTCCTGGGAAAGGATGATCCGAGCCGTGGAGAAGGTACGCGAGCGGGTATTACGGGCGGCTTCCGCCCTGGAAAAGGCCGATATTCCCTACGCCGTGGCCGGCGGCAACGCGGTGGCTGCCTGGGTCTCCCGGGTCGATGAGGCAGCCGTGCGAAACACGCAAGACGTGGATATCCTGCTCCGCCGCACCGATCTTGAAGCGGCCAAGATTGCCATGGCCGAGGCCGGGTTCGTCTATCGCCACGCCGCCAGCATCGATATGTTCCTCGACGGCCCCGGTGCAAAAGCCCGCGATGCGGTACACATCGTCTTCGCCGGCGAAAAGGTCCGCCGCGAATACACCGACCCGGCGCCGGACGTCTCCCAGAGTGAGACCACCGAGTCGTTTTCCGTCCTCACGCTGGAATCCTTGGTGCGGATGAAGCTCACCTCTTATCGGCGAAAGGATCAGGTGCACCTTCTTGATCTCATCGAAGTCGGCCTGATCGACGCGGGTTGGGTCGACCGCTTGCCCACGGATCTCGCCGCGCGATTGCAGACGCTCTTGGATACGCCCGATCAGTGAGGCGGGCGTGTCGGGTCAATTCTTCGATTCGGCCGACATGGCCGGCAAGGCGTACCAGTAGGCCGTGCTGCCCCAGGTGGGGTTCTGCTGGCGGATGATCGACTCGGCTTCTCCCAGGCCCATCTGCTCCTCGACCACTCGGACGTTCTTCTGGAATTGGAAGGCGTCGCCCAGGTGGAACGAGTAGACCATCGGATGGCCGGGCCGCAGAGAAACGAAACCCGAGACGGCCTTGCGGTCGAACTGGCACCAGCCGCTGTTGAAGTATTCCTCGCTGCCCGTGCCGTGGTAGCTGGGCGGCCAGCCGGCCTCGTCGGTCCAGATCAGCCAATCGCCTTCACCCCACCAAAACTCGTGCGGCCAATCGACGTGCAACATCATGCCGACATACTTCCCCCGACCGCGGCGATCGAGCACCACGTTGCCGGGCACGTTCTGCGGACCGAACTTCGGCACGGCATGCGTTCCGGCCTGATGTTCGTTCCAGGTAACGTGGAACCGACCCCAGTCGGCGGGCAAGGCGTCGCGCTGTTGAACCTCCAGCCGCAATTGCAGCTTGTCGATCTTCCGTGAACAGCGGTTTTCGAGCTCCAGCACGGCGCCGCCGTCGAAGGGCATCGGAAAGCACGAGTAGGCTTCCGTGTCGGTCGCGCCCAGTAGGAGCGAATGGAAGTTGCAGCCATATTTGGTCTTACCGGCCGGCCGCCTACCGAGCACGGCCGCAATCGACTCGGCCTGCTTGCCGTGACCCGTATGGGCATGGCCGAAGAAGTAGCCCACCGGCACGTCGACGCTGGGTAACTCGGCGCCGTCGAAAGCGATCCGCAGCCGCAATCCGCAAAGCACCTCGGGCGTGGCCGGCTCGGTCGCCAGGCGCAACTGGCGAATCACACCGCAGCCGTCCAATGCGATCCGCTTCGTTTGGCCGCTTTCCAGCGAGAAGGTTTCATCCGTGGTGGGTTGCGCCATCTCCGGCGGGCTCGACTCGGCCTTTAGCCAGGCCTTGCAAGTGGCCTCGATTTCGCGGCGCTGCGTTTCATCCGGCGGCCAGGTAAGACTCTTCACCGGCGTGTCCGGCGGATACGTGGTGTGGACCAATTGCCAATAGTTGCTCCAGGCGGCCGCCTTCCAGCCGGGCTTGCCGTAGTCGGGATGTACCAACTGCACCCGGCAATACTTCTCGTAAGGGATCGGAAACAACATGCCCGGATAGCTCTTGAAGAAGACCAACGGATAGGGGAACGGCCCCTTCTCGTCGTCGAAGAATTCGAGCACCGGCATGTCGATGACCGGCTGTTGCTGGGAATCGAGGAAGATCTGGATTCGCGTGCCGGTCTGCTGCTCGGCGACCTGCCCGAGGAAGATCCGGTGGAGGCAGCCCGGCCCGTCGATGTCCAGGAGGACATTCCGCCCGTCGGAAAGCGTAACGATCTTGTCTTGCGGCGGCGCCTCTTGGCCCGGCTTCAACAGCACGAGGCAGTCCAAGCCGAACAGATAGCCCTTGATCGCTTCCGGGTTGCTGCCGGCCATTTCGACCGTGAGCCGATTGTCTTTCTCCTTCAACTCGAAGGCGCCCAAGTCGATCGGGCCGGTGGGAATGACCTTGGGATCGTAGCAGTCGACCTTCGTGGATTTCTCGCCGTTGACATACATTTGGCCAATGCCATAGTCTCTGGATTTCGTAAAGTAGCCCATGACTTGGTAGCGACCGGCCTTGGGGGCGTCGAACGCCAGCACGATCTTGTCACCGAGCTTGGCTTCCCGCCACCAGAGGATGGCCCCGGCACTGAAGCTGTTGCCGAAGAGGGTCATGTCGAACGGCGCGAGATTGCCGGTCGACTCGATCACTTGCATCCATTCGCCCTGGACGGCATACACGCCGTGCGTGGTGACTTTGCGTTCGATCCGCTTGAAGTCCGAGCCGTCGAAGTTCCCGCCGCTACGGTCCCAGGTGCTGGCCATGGCCGTGTGCGAGGCCTCCAGCGCGGGCAGCTCCTCGACGCTGCGCATCCTTTGCAGAAACCAACTCAGGTCACGCACGGGCGGCTCGGCCTGTGCCGGGTCGCAAGTCACGCCATGGGCAGCCAATACGATCGACAGAAGCAAGGTCATCTTCCTAACCATCATAAACTCCTTCTTGTGGTTCCTTCTTGCTCAAACTGTAAACGCTTCGTACGCCACCACCGGGCTTGTCCCGGTGGAGCGATGATTGGCTACTAACAAGTACGCCCGAATAACACTGCCCGCCAATCTGGGCCGCCGCGTACCGCGGCGGCCCAGATTGGCGAAAAACGCGGCGAAGACTGACCATGCTAGTGGTCAATCATCGCTCCACGGGGACGAGCCCCGTGGTGGCGTTTACAGGTTGAAATCTCTACTTAGCCAAGTTTCCACACAGCCTTCCTTATCATCGCGGCCGTACCTGGCACCTATTGTAACGCCGAAAGCCCGTTTGTCGTCAGTCGGCACGATTTCTACGGGTGCTTAATGGCGCGGCCGAGAGTGCCTGCATACCAGGCAGCTACAGACGTTAATGCAGGCACTCGGCAGGATTCGGTCTGTGTTCTCCCGGGGCGCAAGCAATCTCTCGGCAGGTTCTGCTTGCTTTGTAACCCAGAGACGCGCCAATATGCACGCTCCGTGGGCACTTAATGCACGACTGGCAGGCATTTTCACCTTTCGCCAGCTTGCTAACTCAATCATTTCGGTGCCGGACATTTTTTCGTAAGTCCCTTGTGGGCAAGCCTCTTCGGACTTCTAGCCCGCTCGGGAACCGCGCCGTGGCACGGGAAGTGCATTTGCCCGTGTCCTGGCCTTCATCGATCGACGTCCAGTTTGGGAGTAGGGATCCACCATGAGACTGTTGAATCAGCCAAAAGCCTTGTTGTGCCTCTTGGGAGGCTTATTCATCTTGCTGACCTCCGCTTGTTGGGTCGAGGCCGCTTCGGCGGTCGACGAGTCGGCGGCGTGGGAAGAGATGTCCGTCGAGCAGAAACTCGACGCACTGAAAGGTTCCGCGTTGGAGATGAATGAGGACGGCACGGTAGCCAACGGCGGCCTGTTCACCGACACGAACACGCTCTGGACTTGCATCGCGGCCTTCCTGGTCTTCTTCATGCAGGCCGGCTTTGCGATGGTCGAGGCCGGTTTCACCAGGGCGAAGAACGCCTGCAATATCATCATGAAGAACCTGATGGACTTCTCCATCGGCAGCTTGACGTTTTGGTTGGTCGGTTTCGGGCTGATGTTCGGCGCCACAGGTACCGGATGGTTCGGCACGACCAACTTTCTCTACGACGCGGCCGGGGATAACTTCAATTGGGCCTTCCTGATCTTTCAAACGGTCTTCTGTGCCACGGCGGCCACCATCGTCAGCGGGGCGATGGCCGAGCGAACCAAGTTCTCCAGCTACCTGATCTACACGGTCATTATCACCGTCGTGGTGTATCCGATCTTCGGGAGCTGGGCCTGGGGAAGTCTGCTGGACGGCGACGGATGGCTGGAAGGGCGAGGCTTCTTGGACTTCGCCGGCTCGACGGTCGTGCACTCGATCGGCGGCTGGGCCGCCTTGGCGGGAGCCATTGTGTTGGGCGCCCGAATCGGCAAGTACGACGGAAAGAAGATCACGCCGATTCCCGGTCACAACATCCCCTTGGCCGCCCTGGGTGTATTCATCCTGTGGCTGGGATGGTTCGGCTTCAATCCCGGCAGCACCACGGCGGTCGGCGGAGGCAGCTTCGCCTTTATCGCGGTGACCACCAACCTCTCGGCAGCCGCCGGGGCGATCGGAGCCATGGCGACTTCGTGGGTGTTGTTCAAGAAACCGGATCCGTCCTTCGCGCTGAACGGCGCCTTGGCGGGCCTGGTGGCGATCACGGCCGGTTGCGACGCGATTCCGGTCCACTTCGCCGCCTTGACGGGCCTGCTGGCGGGACTGATCGTGGTGCTCTCCTGCGTTTTCTTCGACAAGATCCGCATCGACGACCCGGTCGGCGCGGTGTCGGTGCACGGCGTTTGCGGTGCATGGGGAACACTCGCGGTGGGGCTGTTTGCCCAAGACGTCGGATTGTTTGCCGGCGGTGGCGCGGCCCAACTGGGGATCCAGGCCCTGGGTGTGGCGGCCGCGTTCCTGTGGGCCTTCCCGGTCAGCTTCGGCATCTTCTACGCAATCCACGCCACCGTCGGTCTGCGGGTGAGCGAGGAAGAAGAGATCGAAGGGCTGGACCTTACGGAACACGGAATCTACGCCTATCCACCGGCACTGGTCAGCGGGGTTCCCGTCTTGGCGGAAGCCCCGGCCGCGGTCAGCAAGTTGGTTCCCGCAACCGAAACGACCTAGAATACTCTTGGAAGGGAAACCTACCATGAAACTCATCGTCGCCATTGTTCAGCCAAACCAATTGGAAGCCGTCAAGGCCGCACTGTCCAAGGTCGAGGTCTTTCGGGTCACGGTCATGGACGTGCAGGGATACGGTCGGCAACGCGGGAAGACCGAGGTGTATCGCGGGCACGAGTTCATGGTGAACCTGCTTCGCAAGGTCCAATTGATGATTGCCGTGAACGACGAGTTCCTCGAACCGGCCCTCGATACGATTATCCAGGCCGGCCGCACGGGAGAGTCCGGCAAGATCGGTGACGGCAAGATCTTCGTGCTTCCGCTGGAAGATTGCATTCGCATCCGCACGGGAGAACGCGGCAGCGAAGCGATCTGAATCGAAGCTCGGCAATGCCGTCAGGGCGAGCCCTGACCTACGGACGCGCCCACGCGGATTTCTACGACTTTGCCTTGGCGGCGGAAGGTCAGGCCGGTTCCTTTGAGCAGTTCGCCGAGTAGTCGGTCGACGGTGACCTCTTTGACTTCCAGCGAAATGTGCTGGTCAAGCGAGATGCCCGCCCCGCGGATCGCCTCGCGATCGATCTGCAAGTCCAAGGCGAGGCTTTCGGCCAACTGTCTGAGCACGGATCCGATCGGTTGCTCTTTCAGCTTCAGAGTGAACCGTTGGCGAGCAAGGCTCGATGTCGAACGACGGTCCTTGGTCGGTGGGGTCGACCGGCGCGGCGACTTGATCCGTTCGTGGTCTTCCAGCAGGCCTTTTACGGAGATCCGCTCGTCGACCACCTCGACCTGGGCCTCGGGCGCCAAGGCGGCAAGACGCCGGGCCGTGGTCTTGGGGTCCGATCCGCCCGGGTAGCTGCGGACCAGGGCTACTTCTTCCGGAACGCCCAGCAAGGTCACGGTTTTGCCGTCGGCCGATAGGTGGAACGTCAAATCGAATTGCACGAGAATCAACGTCAGCCGATCGATCAGCGTCAGCGGCGGCAAGTCGGCCCCGGCCCAAAGATCGTGCGGCACGAGTTCTAAGTCGGTTATAGTGAACCGATTCTGTCGGGCCAAATCTTCGAGCAACTCTCTTGGCGTGGCCAGGTCATCCCAACTTATTCGTTTTGAAGCCAGAAACTTACGACCGACTGCCGCGGGCAATTGCCGAACCTCCTCGGTCCGCAACGCCCCCAGCGTTCGCAGCCGTGCGGCGACCGGTGGCGGCCCGACATAAATGACCGACCCCAGCAGACTAACACCCAAGCGGCGGTCGCTCGCGATTTCCTGCAAGGCGGCGCGGACCGACACGTCATTGATCGCAAGCCGCAACTTCTGGCCGGGATCGACGCGGCGATCCAACAAGACGGCCACGCGGTTAGACTGTCCGAAACGGGCTAGCGCATGGCGCAACGGGTGACCGGACCAGACGATCGGGTCGACCGGCAGCGCGAGCCGTTTTTTCAAACCCGGCCCGGTCAGCCAGTCAGCCGCCCGGGCCGGCGGGCAATTTACCTCCCCCAGTAGGACGGTGCATGCCAGCACAAGGATGATTCTCGACATACGCGTTAGCGTCGTTACACCGTATCGTATCACGTGTTAGGTCCACGGGCCGGGTTTTGAAATACCTCGCTTGTATTTATTGTCCGTCAAACGAGCCGGCCGGAAAAGAGGAAAAAGCCACTTGGGGGGGTGACTTTTCAGTTGGTTTCTCGGCGGTTTCCAATTACAATCGAAGTTATGGCCTGAACCGCGATTCCAATGAACCGCGATCGCCCCTCTGGCTGCAGTTGAAATGAATCCCTCTGGAAGGCGGTTGCCGTGAGCGACAAACCTCGAACTCCTTTCCTGGCGATGTTGTATCAACGCTACCTGGACCACCAGGATACGGCGGGATATATCAGCAAGGTATCGAGGCTCTACACGGCCGGTTCTTTGCAGCGTCTGGCGCAAAATCATTTACCCGAAGCGCGCCGCGCGGCCGTGCTGGCCTTGGGGTTCATCGGCGATTACTCGGTCAACCATACCATGGGCTGCGCGTTGCTGGACAACGATCGGACCGTGCGCATGATTGCCGAGAACGGCATTCGGTCCGTTTGGGCTCGGGCAGGCAACGACGAAGAGCGTCAAGAGCTCAACGTGATCATGCGTCTCGGTGCGGCGCAGCAATACGACGAGGCGTTGCGACGCGCATCCGAGCTGCTCGACAAGGCCCCCTGGTTCGCCGAAGTGTGGAACCAGCGTGCGACGGCGCGGTTTCACTTGGGCCGCTTTGCCGAAGCGATCCGCGACTGCCACCAGGCCCTGGAGATCAATCCCTATCACTTCGTGGCAGCCATGTGCATGGGCCAGTCCTATCTGAAGGTCGAGAATCCCGCCTCCGCTCTGGAGGCCTTCCGCCGTGCCTTGCGGCTGAACCCCGACCTGGAAGGCGTCCGCGTTCAAGTAGTTCGCCTGACGCGAGCCGTCGAGGACAAGTAGCCGCTTGCGGCTTTGCAGCGTCCGGTCTTTGTGGTACGCTATCTACTCGCCCCAAGTACTTTGATAGCCTTCCATAAGGAGCATTCCCGTGAAACTGAAGTTAGGCCTGATTGTTCTCATTCTGAGTGGTGTCGGCCACTTACTCGCCGCCGAGGAGAAGCCGTTTCGACCCCCGGCCGTGCCGCTGGTGGTGGTCGATCCGTATTTCAGCACCTGGTCCACGGCCGATCATCTTTACGACGAGTGGACCAAACACTGGACCGGCGCCAATCACGCCATGGCCGGCATGATCCGCGTCGATGGCCGGACGCGCCGCTTCATGGGTACGCCGGTACCGGAAATGCCGCCGGTCGAGCAACTCGAACTGACGGTCCATCCGACCCGCACCGTTTATCGGTTCGGGGCCGACGGGGTCGAACTTCGGCTGACATTCCTCACGCCCGCGTTGCCGGACGATCTGGACATTCTATCCCGCCCGGTCACCTATCTGAACTTCGACGTCCATTCGACCGACGGCAAGCCGCACGAGGTGTCACTCTATTTCGACATCTCGGCCGAGTGGGTCGTCAACACGGTCGAGCAGGAAGTCGTCTGGGATCGCGAGGAGCTACCCGGCGAAAGGCCGTTGTCCGTCATGCGACTCGGATCCAAAGAACAACCCGTGCTTCAGAAGAAGGGCGACAACCTGCGAATCGACTGGGGATATCTCTATCTGACCGTTCCTCAGGAAGAGGGTGTGACCACGGTCGTCACCGGCGCCGACGGCGCGCGAGGTTCCTTTGCCGAACAAGGTTCGATTCCGGCGGCCGACGACACCCGTATGCCCCGGGCAGCGCAGGACGAGTGGCCGGTGATGATCTGCCGGTTCGATCTGGGCCGCGTGGAAGCCCAGCCCGTCTCACGGCACTTGACACTGGCCTACGACGACCTCTACAGCATCGAATACTTCCACAAGCATTTGCGGCCCTACTGGCGCCGCAACGGCATGGATGCAAAACGGCTCTTGACGATTTCCGAGCAGGAATTCCCCGAACTGACCGCCCGCTGCAAAGCGTTCGATGAGGCGTTTTGGAAAGGACTCACGGCAGCCGGTGGCGAGCGATACGCGCGGCTTTGTGCCCTGCTCTTCCGCCAGATCCTCGGCGCCAACAAGCTGGTCGCCGACACGGACGGCACGCCGCTGTATTTCTCGAAGGAAAACTTCAGCAACGGCTGCATCGCTACGGTCGACGTCACGTATCCTTCCGGGCCGTTCTTCGTGCAATACAACACCACACTGCTCAAGGGCGAACTGATTCCCGTCTTCGTCTACGCCCGTAGCGACGCCTGGAAGTTCCCCTTTGCCCCGCACGACTTGGGCACCTACCCCAAAGCCAACGGACAGGTCTACGGCGATAACAAGCTGGAATACCAAATGCCGGTCGAGGAGTCGGGCAACATGCTGATCCTTACGGCCGCCGTTTGCCGCAAGGAGGGCAACGCTGAGTTTGCAGCCAAGTATTGGGACAAACTGACCGAGTGGGCCGAGTACCTTCGCGACAACGGGCTCGATCCGACCAATCAACTCTGCACGGCCGACATGTTCGGCCACCTGCCCCACAACGCCGACCTGTCGCTGAAGGCCATCGTCGGCCTGGGTGGCTATGCCATGCTCTGCGAGATGCTCGGCAAGACGGACGACGCCAAGCGTTATCGGGCGATCGCCGAAGACTATGCGGCCAAGTGGCAGGAGATGGCCTCCGAAGACGGCCATACGCGGTTGGCCTTCGATCAGCCGGGTACCTGGGGTATGAAACACAATCTGGTCTGGGATCGCGTGCTGGGACTGAACTTGTTTCCCAACTCGGTCGGCGACGGCGAAGTGTCGCTCTACCTGGGCATCCAGAACGAGTTCGGCCTGCCCTGCGACAACCGCACGCCGACCTGCCTGATCGATTGGTGCGTGTGGTGTGCCTCGCTGGCTAGAAATAACGAGGATTTCAAGGAACTGATCGCCCCGTTGTATCGCTATGCCAATGAAACGCCCAGCCGTGTGCCGCTGAGCGACTGGTTCAACACGCTCGACTCCAAACAACGCGCCATGCAAGCCCGCAGCGTGGTCGGCGGCGTCTACATGCGACTGCTCGCCCCGGCCGAACCGGACGCCCCGCGTGTGAAACCGCATGGGCAAGAGCTCCGTCAAGTCAAGCTGCCGCCGATCGAGCCGCTGTTCGACTATCCGGTCCGCGACACGTCGATTTGCATCGGCGGTGACGGCAACTACTATCTGACCGGCACCACGGGGCATCCCACCTGGTGGAAGACCAACGAGGGCATCCGAGTGTGGAAGTCGGCCGACCTGAAGCACTGGGAACTGCTGGGGCTGGTCTGGAAAATCGAAGACGGCACTTGGCAAAAGAAGATGCACGGCGACGCCCGGGCCCTTTGGGCCCCCGATATCCATTACCTCAAAGGCACGTTCTGGCTCACCTACTCGATGAACTTCGGCGGCTGCGGACTCTTGAAGAGCACCACCGGCAAGGCCGAAGGACCGTACATTGACGTGCATCCGGACGAACCGATCACCGGAAACATCGACGCCTCGCTGTTTCAGGACGACGATGGCACGGTCTATTTCGTCTGGCAAAACGGCCTGATCGCGCGGATGAACGACCAGATGACCGATTTGGCCGAGCCGCCGCGACACCTGAAACCGACCGGCGCGAAGCAGGTCGGCTTCGAAGGGGCCTACGTGACCAAGAAGGACGGCCGCTACTACCTGATCTGCGCCGACTTCATCGCCGGCGACTACCACTGCATGGTCGCCGCGTCAGAAAACCTCCACGGCCCCTACGGCCCGCGTTACCAGGCCATTCCCCACGGCGGGCACAACATGTTCTTCACCGACAAGCAAGGCAACTGGCAGGCCACGTTCTTCGGCAACGACCCGAGGGCCCCCTTCCGCGAACGCCCGGCCATCCTGCGCATCGAGCTGGACGAAGCGGGACACGTGCGGCCGGTGGTGAAGTAAGACTCGGCCCTTAGAAGGTGTTTTGAAATTGCCTGATTAGAGAAAATCTGCTATGGCTCCCTGTCTTTGGGACGAACCGAAGGAAGGAGCCATAGCATGAAACGAGAGTTGTATTATGCCAGCGATTTGACAA
>SDBV01004694.1_pt1 | contig 19507 bp, 9 predicted proteins | sample 2277081 | NCBI WGS metagenome assembly SDBV01 (sample SAMN10402039, study PRJNA504765) | marine sediment metagenome | isolation source: marine sediment core GS10_PC15, 223 cmbsf | place: Arctic Ocean: Southern Knipovich Ridge | collected 2010
TTAACTTCCACTTCATGAGAACGTTGCCTGTGCCATCTGCGCATAATGCAATCTCCTCCTCCTACGGTCTCCAGTTCGTGCTGCAGGACCCAGAGCGCTTCGGTATTGCCTTCTGATTTATTGGAGTTTCCATCCAGGAACATGTCTGCAAAGGGAGTTCCCGGTTCGGTGGACTTAACACCATATCTGGCTGTGATCAAAGAATAAGGACCATTGTTAATAAGGTTTTCCGCCTTGATTTTTGCATTGGTCGGGTCACCGATCGTAAGGTATAATTCAGCCAGGTAATGTGTGGCAACCCCTTTAACTGCTTTTCCAGGGTTGTCTGAAGTCTCAGGCAGGTTATCTTCTGCAAACTGGAAATCCACCAACATTTGCGCCCGAACCTCTGCTACGGGGGTTCTTACCCAATCAGTATTTATTGCCGAACCGGCTGATTCCACCAGGTTGAGGGGCACATCCCCCCACATGAAGGTTGCGTGGCGGTAGCACCATGCCCGGATCAGGCGGGCCTCAGCCAGCACCCTGGCCTTATCCTCAGCTGTCAAATTCACATCAGGATCTTCAGCACGATTGATGATGGTATTGGCCGCATTGATCGTTGAATAAATCCAATTCCAGAAATTGCGGTAATGGGTATTGGTTGGGGTACTCCTTGTTCCCCAGTCGTTCCCGTCACGTGCCCAGCCAGAGCGCTCGTTTCCGTACATATTGTCTGTACCGGTGGTTGCCGGGTCGATCAACATATCGTTTCCGTTTCCGAATGTCTCTCCGCCTTTTTCCATACGGACCTGAGCATAAAGACCGGCCAATCCGGCGTCGAAACCGGTAACGTCTACATAAAGGTTATCTGCCGCAATAATATGCGGTGGATCTTCCACAAGGAAATCTTCGGAACAGCTGATAAAGGTGCCCAGAAGAATCAGCAGGATGAAAATTTTATTAATTATTTTCATGATCTATTTATTTTTTTGATTTGTATTTTATTGTTAAAATGCCAGGATTAATCCGACAACATACTCTTTTTCCAGGGGGATATCCCGCTGTGAGCTTAATTCAGGATCCATGCCGCCATATTCAGTTACAGTGGCAAGGTTCCGTCCCGCTACATATATCCTGAATTTGTCAAAGCCTATTTTGTTCTGAAATGAAACAGGCAGATCGTAGGCCAGGGAGATATCTTTCAGCCTCATGAAACTGGCATTTTCGTAATAGTTCCCGCCTTCTGTTTTGGCGTCAATATGATTTGCGTAATACTCATTGGTAGGATTATCAGGTGTCCACCAGTCCTTCTTGGTGGTATTCCTTCTTACCTCTCCCCATACATCGTCAACTTTCAGGTTGTTTCGCCTGGTGACTCCTGTTACACCGTATAAGAAAAATGTCAGTGTGAAATCCTTATAGGTTAACACATTTGTAAGGCTGTATAAGGTTTTTGGATCACGTTGTCCGAGGATTATTCTGTCATCAGCATCAATCTTTCCATCTCCGTTCGCATCTCTTACTTTTGCATATCCAGGCATGGCAGTTGGCTGTGCAGAATTTGCAATATCGTCTCCTGTCTGCCATGTACCATCGATCACGCGATTATAATTTACACGGATTGGTTCGCCGATGAACCAATCGTTGAGTATATCATCCATCTCATTTCCATCCTCATCGAGGTTTCCATAAAGGCTGACGATCTTATTTTTATTCCAGGAAAATGTACCTGAAATATTCCATGAAAAATTGGTCATACTGACAGGATATGCATAAACCCCTAATTCAAATCCCTGATTGTTCGTTGCACCAATGTTCTGAGTGATGCTGGTTATACCATGAACGGATGAGATTTGCCTGTCGAGCAATAAATCCTCGGTATCCGTATTATAATAATCGATACTACCTGAAACCTTATTGGCAAGAAATCCATAATCAATTCCTACATTAATGGTGGTTGAGGTCTCCCATCCAAGGTCAGGATTTCCAAGCGCGGTTGGCCTGTATCCCGGATCGGTCATGGGCCCGTTAAGGTATGATCTTTCAGAAAGCCTTGCCAGGGTTTCATAGGGACCCACGGCCTGGTTTCCATTCTGACCGTAGGAAGCACGAAGTTTAAACTGGTTTATTGCAGTGACACCTGAGAAGAATGCCTCATTGCCAATGTTCCAGCCTAATGCGACAGAAGGGAAGAGTCCCCATTTCCTGTTATCACCAAATCCTGAGTATCCGTCCCTTCTTGCGGTAAATGTTACCATATAGCGGCTGTCGTAACCGTAATTAATCCGCAACATCTGGGATATCAGATTTTCCAACTCATAATCAGCAGAAGGCTCAACCAGGTTACCGACATTCGCCTGGTACCAGGTTAAAACGTCATTTGGAAATCCGGACGATTCAGTACGATGTTCTTCCCAACCATCTCTCTGGAAGCCGTATAATCCCGTAAGAAAGAGATTATGGTTTCCAAAAGATTTGGTATAGGAAAGAATGTTTTCAATGATAACATTATTATTCACCCTGTTGCGGGTATCGGCTTCACCCTGGCTCTCAAAACCATTTTTGGTATCTCTTCCGTAATAATCGTTTCGTTCACGATTGCTGTATTCAATTCCTGTATTCAAACGATACTGCAATCCGGTCACTCTGGGAACATCAATTACCAAATAATTGTTTGAAATTACTTTATAGGTATTGTCCCTGCTCTCAGCCAGTGTACGCTGAAGCGGGTTGCCCCAGTAATTATCTTCCGGCCATGGGTATATGGTAGGAGTGCCATCATCATTGAATCCCTGGGTTAATGGATTCAAATAATAGGCCCCGTCCACGCCACCATCCCAGCTGGCAGCAAAGCCTGCCCGGTCAACAAGTGAAAGCTGGGTATTTGTACCTATTTTTAACCACTTGGTTATTTTTGCCTCAAGATTAATTCTTGTTGAATACCTTTTAAACTCGTCATTAACAGCAACTCCTTTCACATTTATGTAAGAGCCCGAAATGTAATAATTTACATTTTCCGTTCCTCCTGAAATTGATAATGAATGCTGTTGTTTATTCCCGTTCTGGGTGGTCGCATCTATCCAGTCAGTATATGCCCCGCTCTGATAGAGGGCTTCTTCCGAAGTGGTCATGGATCCTGGTTCTCTTATATTCTTAAAATCGTAGAACTCAGACCCTGACATATAATCAGGCATATTGGCAATCTTCTGAACTCCAAAGTACCCGTTGTAGTTAATGGTTGGTTTTCCAATTTTACCTTTTTTGGTAGTAATCAGAATAACACCGTTGGAGGCACGTGAGCCGTAAATAGCAGAGGCAGACGCATCTTTGAGAATCTCGATTGATTGTACGTCCTCCGGAACGATTTCTGAAAGAGATCCGCTGAACGGGATCCCGTCCAGAATGATCAGGGGTTCGTTACTGGCTTCAATGGAATTACGTCCACGCACCATAATACTCATGTCGTCTTGCTCTGCACCGGCAGTATTGGTAACAATCGTTAAACCTGGAATGGCACCCTGAAGGGCCTGGGCAACATTTACGGCTGGAATTTGTTCCAGTCTTTCATTGGGTAGAGAGGAAACCGCACCGGTAATGTCACTTTTCTTCTGTGTTCCGTAGCCTATAACAATGATTTCATCCAGGGCAAGCATATCAAGCTGAAGGACCAGATCCAGGCTTGTTTGTCCGGCGGACAATTCTAACTCCTGGCTGGTATATCCAACATAGCTGAATACCAAAACAGCTCCTCCAGGAGCACTTATCTGGTATTCACCATCTAAATTGGTGACAGACCCGATTGTGGTTCCCTGCACCAAAATGTTCACACCAGGTAAGGGAGCACCGTCATCCGAAGATGTTATGGTACCGGTAACACTCACCTGTGCATAGGTCAGAGATGCCATTAAAATAAATGACATCAGAAAAAGGAATTTTTTCATAGTCTTCTGATTTAGATTAAAATTTAGGTTAGTAAAAGACATTTCATTTTAAAAAAGTTTAGTAATTCTTGAGATTGATTTTGGGATGTAACAATTCATAATGTAATTTTAAACCAAACACCAATACGCGAGTAGGGTAAATGTTACCAGTAAGGCGGGTAAATGTTACAAATGGATGAAAATGCCTTTATTAGAGGGAATCCTGAAGGTGACCCTGATCAATGGGATGGAGTATGCTGATTGGCGTAATCCCTTGGTGTCAGGCCGAATTGTTTCTTGAAAGTATTCCTGAAATATTCTGCATCCTGAATACCGACCATGTACCTGATTTCAGATACATTTATCTTACCCTGTTCCAATAGCTGAGCAGCTTTTTTCAAACGAATTGACCGAATGAATTCGACTGCTGTAAGATTTGTAAGAAATTTAATTTTCCTGTAAAAATGAACTCGGCTGAGTCCAATCTCGAGGCTTAGCTTTTCTACATTTAATTCAGGATCGGAAATGTTTTCTTCAATTATCCGGATTGCGTTGCTCAGGATTTTCTCATCAACCGATGTAATGGCAAGCTCTTCAGGATTAATCAAACTATCACGGTAAAAATGATCCTGCATCAGCCTGCGTTGCTGGAGTAGATTTCTTACTCTGATGCCCAGGTATTCGGAACTGAAAGGTTTCTGAATGTAATCATCGGCACCAGTTTCCAGTCCCTCATATTTGAATGTCACTGCAGTCCTGGCTGTGAGAAGAATGATGGGTATATGGCTTAAGCGCTTGTCAGTTTTGATGAGCCTGCAAAGTTCAATTCCATCAAGTTTGGGCATCATTACATCGCTTATTATAATATCTGGGATAATTTTCAATACCAGGTCCCAGCCTTCTTTGCCGTCAAATGCAGTATGTACCTTGAATTTATCCTTAAACAAATCCCGTATAAAGAAACAAACCTCTTTGTTGTCCTCCACAACCACCATCAATGGGATATCCTCTCTCGTATCCAGGATCCTGTCCAGGTCTTCCCGGGTGGACTCTGACTGGTCATCAAGAAACTCTGTATTCAATAATTCTTTCTGATACAGGGAACGGTCCTCACTTGTGCGGAAATCTTCCAGTACCTGACCAGGATACAAATGTGCCTTTCCAAGAGGCAGAATTATGGTAAAGACCGTTCTTCCGGGAATATCTTTTTTGACTTCAACACTTTCGGCAGTGATGGTTCCATTATGGATTCTCACCATGCGTTTGGTAAGATCGAGTCCCACTCCGGAGCTTAATGCACTACCGTTTTCACGGTTATCTACCTGATAGAACCTGTCGAATATTTTATTCAGAAGTTCGGGGGGTATGCCCTTACCAAAATCTCTCACCTGGATTCTGACAAATTCATCTGTTATTACAGGGAGATCATTTTTTTCATTCAAATCACTGAACTCTTCCGAATCCCTTAATAGCACAGATACCTGCACCTCAATCACCCCCCCTGTACCGGTTGCTTTGAATGCATTGGAGAGCAGGTTATACAGTACGATTTCCAGTTTATTCCTGTCGTACCATCCTTCGATGACAGGTTTGGATGCTGTAAAATTAAATTGAATGCCTTTTACCTTTGCCAGTTCCCGGAATGAAAGTGTAGTTTCACGGATAAACCGGGAAATGTTTCCACGGGCAGCCTGCAGTTCCATATGACCTGTTTCAAATTTTCGCAGATCCAGCAACTGATTAATGAGGACCAGCATCTTTTTCCCGTTTCGCTGTATCATCATTAGCTGGTTTCTCAACCTGAAGTTTTCCTTCAGATCTGAAATAAGATTCTCAAGCGGGGCAATTATTAAGGTAAGCGGTGTCCGCAATTCATGTGATATATCCGTGAAGAACCTTGTCTTGATCTGGTGAAGTTCCTCCTCCTTTACTTTATTAAGAAGTTCGATGGCCAGCTCATTTTTCATTCGGAACCACCTGTTATAGTAGAGCATGATTCCGGTGAAAATCCCGAGGCCAATCATGGCATAAAGCAGGTATGCCCACCACGATCTCCAGGGAGGTGGCAGTACAGTAATCATCAGGGAGGAGTATTCTTCTCCCCAATTATTGGGGTCATCCGAGGCCCGAACCATTAACTCATAGTCACCGGCTGTTAATGAAGCAAATGTTATTGTTCTCTGATTTCCAAGATTATTCCAGTAACCATCACTGCCTTCGATGGTGTAGGAATAATAAATATTTTCCGGATTCAAATAATTCAACCCGGCAAATGACACGGAAAATTCCCTCTGGCTGTATTCAAGTGTAACTTCCCTGGTTTCGCTTATGGCTTTATCCAGGGGCGATCCCTCTTCGCCGATTTTAGCTGAACCAAACTTGTTCCTGAAATCGGTGAATACTATACTTGGCGTTAGAGATGTATAGGAAATTTCATCGGGAAGAAATACATTATAACCATTAATACCTCCAAAATAAATCCTTCCTTCCTTATCTTTTAGTGCACAGCGTGGATAAAACTGCAGTCCCTGCAGTCCCTCACTTTCGTTAAAATTCCTGATGATGATCTCAGTCTCCTCATCCCCCAGGCTCTCTTCATATGAAATCCTTGATATGCCTCTGTTTGTACTGATCCACAGGTCGGAATTTTCATCCTCAATGATTGCATTTACAACATTATTAGGCAATCCGTCCTTCGTAGTAAGGCTGCTGAAGGAATAATTATGCCTGTTGAGAAGTAACAATCCTTTGCCCTCGGTACCTACCCAGAGTCTTCCACGGCTGTCTTCAAAAAGAGCCAGTATCCTGGAACCTCTGGGCATAATCCTCCTTTCCCCAAATATATCCGGAAACTTAAGGAACCGGTTTTTATCCGGGTCGAAACAATCCAATCCTGCCTGGGTTCCAATCCATATTTTACCCTCGGAATCTTCCAGCAAGACATCGATGTTATTGTGAATAAGGCTGGAGGGATCATTACTATGCATATTATGGAGGAATCCGTTAATATCCGGAATATACCTGTCTAATCCACCCCCATTGGTCCCAACCCAGAGATTTCCCCTGCTATCAATAATTGTAGAATGAACCTGGTTGAAACTGAGTGAATTTGTATCAGCCGGATCATGGAAGTAATTAATAAACTCCGCAGTCCGGATATTAAACCTTATTAATCCTCCCACTGATCCCAGCCATAGAATTCCGTTATCCGCATCCGAAATTGATTTTATGTTGTCAAGGCCTATATGCTCGTCACTGCCTGAATTGATAAATTGACGGAAGCCGCCCTGACTCTCATCGTGTGCATTCAGTCCCTTGCCCTCAGTTCCTATCCAGAGTATATTTTTCCTGTCTTTATACAGATATGATATACTACTATATGCCAGGGTATTCGTTCCGCCAAATTCTTCTTTCACATGATGGAAGATATTGTTATTGGCATGATAATAATTGACCCCGCCAGCATATGTAGCGATCCATATTCCCTGTTCATGGTCACCAGCTATATCCCTGACGGAATTATGGCTTATTGTAGAAGGGTTATATTTATTATTCTCAAAATTTTGAAACTTTCCCGTTTCAGGATCAAATACACTTAAGCCCTCTCGGGTGCCGAACCAGATAGTTCCATCCGGGTTTTCAAATATAGTCCTGACCCTGTTATTGATAATTGAGTTCTGGCCCTGTTCCTGTCTATAATTAGTAATTTCGTTTGTCGAATAATTTAAACGAAAAACTCCGTTTCTTTCGGTGGCTATCCACAAATTACCCTCTTTGTCCTCCATCAATTCCCGCGTCCATATATCTTCATTAGTATTTCCGGAAGATTTCAGAGGGTAAGGTGTTATTTTGTCATCAATAAGCATATAAAGGCCTGTTCTGCTGCATATCCAATTATTTCCCCGACTGTCATCAGTAGTGCTCTCAACATTCAGCCTTATTTCATTGTTTTCCTCATCGGTTACAGTTAGGAAATGTTTGATCCTACCGGTCTCTGGATTTATTATATTGAATCCTGATGAAGTACTTACCCAGATGTTTCCTTCCCGGTCTTCCTTGATGGATTTAATATACTCATTTGATAATGAGTAGATTCCCCTACCGAGTTCAATTCTGACAAATCGATCCTTCTCCCTGTCAAACCGGTTCACCCCGGTTGAAGTTCCAATCCAGAGATTTTGCTGACTGTCCTCAAAAACTACATTAACATGATTAGCACTTATCGAGGTTGAATCGTCCGGATCATTATAATAGGTTCTGAATTCATATCCGTCATAACGGTTTAGTCCATCTCTTGTACCAAACCACATGAATCCCCTGTAATCCTGGCAGATTGACAGCACGGAATTACTTGAAAGATCATCCCTGTCCATTAAATGCCTGAATCTCAGAACCCGGTCCTGTGCCGAAATTGAGGTTGCTAATAACAGAATTATCAGAAATGAGGTACCCCGGAACATTCTAAATCATTAAATTAGTCCTGACAAATCTAATAAAAGCTATGAATGTAAAGACAGCAAAACAATATTTACTCTGTATTCTGCTTGGATCATTGATGTTACCCGCAGCAATTACAGCTACGACCTGGTATGTAGATGCAGAGAAGGGCAGTGATAATTTTGATGGATCATCAGTCAATTCAGCCTGGAAAAGCCTTGAGAAAGTAAACAGTATGGTATACCAACCAGGAGATGAGATTCTATTCAAATCGGGTTGTGGCTGGACCGGACATCTTTCCCCGCAGGGATCTGGTGTAAAGGGCTGGCCGATTGTGATTGATAAATACGGGAAGGGCACATTGCCTGTTATCGATGGGGCGGGCATGACCGGAAAAGGTGTCATCAGTCTGTACAACCAGTCCTTCTGGGAGATCAATAACCTTGAGTTAACCAACTATGCCATGGAGCAGGGAGATCGAAGGGGAGTTGAGGTAAAGGCTTCTGACTGGGGACTTGTACAGCATATCTATCTGAAGAATCTGCACATTCATCATATCATGGGCATTGAGGGACATGGCAAGAGGGAAAAACGTACAGCCGGAATTTATATAGCCACTGTCAGCGATACCGTAAAACCGACAAGATTCGACGACATTCTGATTGAGGGCTGTAATATTCATCATATCTACAACCAGGGTATTGTTACAAATAATCAAACAGGGATGGGCGATTACCCGGGCACAGGATCATTTCATGAAAAGAAATTTACGAATCTGCGCATACGGAAGAACACCGTACATCATATATCAAAGAATGCCATGATTGTCAGGCTCTGTGATTCTACCTGTGTGGTTGAGTACAATGTTTGCTATGAGACTGCTTTGAGCTTAACCGCTCTTACAGGGGAACCTGTAGATCCGTCTAAGCGGCATGGCAATACAATGTTTTCCCGCAGCTGCAACGGCACTGTTTTTCAGTTCAATGAGGGTTATCTGAACAGGGGGGAGGCCTACGACGGAAGTATGTACGATGCTGACCTTAGCAGTCCCAATTGCATTTTTCAATACAGCTACAGCCATGATAATGCACACGGGTTGTTCTGGATATGCACCACTGCTCCAGACAGCGGCGTGATATGCCGGTACAATATCAGCCAGAATGACCGGGGCATAATTATCTGCCCGAATTATGCTTTTAAAAGCGTCTATATTTATAACAATGTGATTTTTGTCGGGGAGGGTACGAGTCCCCGGATAATCGATGAACGCCGCGAAAGGGACAAGACCTACTATTTCTACAATAACATCATTGTCAACATGAGCAAAGATGCTACCTATAGCTGGGAGAAGGGAACCAAACGCAATTTCAGTTCCAATTTATTTTTCGGAATCCATCCCGAAGGCGAGCCCGATGATCCGAAAAAAATTACAGAAGATCCCTTGCTTGTCGATCCCGGAAGCGGTGGATTTGGAATCCACACGGTATCAGGCTATAAGTTCAAACCGGGTTCACCATGTATTGATGCCGGGTTTATATTTCCGGATAACGGGGGACTTGATTACTGGGGAAGCAGTATCAGCGATGGAAAACCTGACATAGGAGCCTTCGAATACAGCGAACCGGAGGATAGGTAAGCGAATAATTAGGACAGCTGGTTTCTATTTTACACCGGCATTTTTAGTTTCCCGGTAATGTTCAGTACCGAGTTCATCGTAAAATATAAATGATATTCTGTCAGCATCCTTTGCATTCCCCGGTTCCACACTCACTTTGAGAAATCCCCCGCTCGGTTTGGCTGAAGTATAGGGTTGTTTAACCTTAGCCTTTGGATCGGTTGATTTGGGATCTCCAGGGTCAACTCCCATACGGGAATTCTGATCGACCAGGGCTCCACAGCTGAATTCTTCAAATCCGGAGGGGTGTATGGCATGATACTGCCAGTGCCGGTCCCCGCAGATAATATAAAAGTTCTCTTTCAGGAAGCCATTTTTTTTAAGCCATTTAAAAAATTCATCCCCTTCATTCCGGAATCCGTCCAGATTAACGTGGCTGTCTATTTTGCTGGCCCCGTCAGGACCTACCATGGGAGTTGGTGTCACTAATATTTTAAATACAGCATTGCTTTCCAGCAGGCTTGATTTAAGCCATTCTTTCTGGGTCTCACCCCAGATAGATTTTTCGGGTCCATCCGAAATGGCATTCGGACTCCGGTAATCCCTTCCTTCCAACATCCACAGTTGCAAAAGGGCATTTACCCGTATCGTCCTGAATGTTACCGGGTTTTCCTCTTCCGGATCCACTACAGGAACCTGTTCAAGGAAGGTTTTTACTCCCAGTTCATGGGAAGGCAGAGGCCCGAACTTCTTATTTGCTTTAACGGTATCCGAATCGTCAAAACGGTGATCATGATCGTCTTTCAGCCAGTAGGTTGGCACATGACTGAACATTTCCCTGATGCGGGGCATGGCAAACTGCCTGTGCCAATCGGCTCTCAGCTCCTGTTGGGTTTTTGCTTTATGAGAAGGAGGATGATCGTAATAAACATTGTCCCCGTTACCAATAAAAAAATCCGGATTCATTTCGGCTATGGTTTCAAAACCGGGGAATCCTTCATATTTATCATTTTCCATGTATGCTTCTAATCCCTGGTCGGAAGATTTTCCAAATCCACCACCCAGGTAAAAACGTTCCAGATTAGATCCGGTAACCATAATAAAGTCTGTCCCGGTTCTTGAATCTGCAGAAGGCAGTGTTGAGAATTTATTTACCCCACTTGTTTTCGGATTTGTACTTTTCCTGCCATACAGGAGGCGGTAATAGTAGGTTGTACCAGGTTCAAGTCCGGATACCTTATGTTTCACGATAAAATCGCCTTCCTCATTCGCTTCGATCCAGCCTGTTTTTATTGATTGGGTGAAGGACTTATCCTTTGATACTTCAAACATGGCAATGCCTTTTTTTCCGGGCATGTCCGTCTGGTAAATTCCATCAGCATCATGAATATCCTTATAGATCAGAGTGTCAAGAGCACATAAGCGGGACTGAAAAATAGCAGTGCTCTGACTTACTTCTCCAACCAGCAGCGGCAGACTGTAGATGTTCGCATTCTTTTCTTTTTGGAAGAGTGCATCTGCATGGTCGAGGTAAAGTTTCCAGTCGAACTTTGTAAGGTTATGTCCCCCCTCACGAAGATGATATGCGACCGGACCACGGATCATTAAATCATTTACAAGGGGCATTTCGTCCTTCATTGCCGGTCCTTCTCCGTACATCTCCCAAACCCCGGATGCTTCAACCAGAGACATCCATGATCCCCTTGGATCGGCCCAGAGGTCTTCCGTAGCATCCGCCCCATGGTAACCCCGGGGTGCAACCAGTGCCACTACCATGTGTTGGTCAAAGGGCATTGAAATTTCTTTGTCGGAATAGGCATTGTAATTATCGGTAAACCAGTGTGGAAACTTTGAATTAAGATTGCGGACATATTCGCCAAACAGGCGTTTACTGAGAGCAGGACCGCCTTCTCCTGCGTTATTTGAACATGTAAGCGAAATTCTTTTGTCCTGGGCACCGGCCCATAAGGCGGTTTTCCCACCCCGTGAATGTCCCACTACGGCAATCTGCTCCATATTGATGCCGGGATCTGTCTCAAAGTAATCGATTGCACGAGATCCGGACCATGCCCATGCGCTGATTGTTCCCCATGTAAACTTATCCGGCTCCGGGTAGTGATGCCTGTAGAATTCCCGTACACCGGTGACGGCCTCGGGTTTATCCGGGTCGACAGCTGCAGCAACATTGACAGCTGCTATGGCATATCCCCGTTGGATCAGGTACTCAGCCGGCCAGAAATCTGAGATGATTATGCGTTCCGGATCCGTATTCTCACTGTCGCGATGGCTGAGCAGTAAAAATACCGGAGAACCGCCCTTACGGTTATTTGGCAGAAACAGAATCAAAGGAAAGCTGAAGGATTCACCCTCAACAGTAAAACTAATGGCAATATGTTTCATCGTTGCCTTCCCGTCCATTGCCATAGGGTCAGTCTCAACAATCCTGAAGCTGAGGTCATCAGGTTTTGGTGGAGCAAAACCATAGACCTCGCTGCGGAAAAGATTTAGTAGTTCGGGGCGGCGCTCCTTTTCCCAGGCTCCGGTATTCATCGCACCCGTAACTTGCTTCGTTTGTCCGACGGATCCCGTGAAGATGTCCGGCAATGTATAGTCTGGCACCAGGGCCTCATCAAAATTATTCTGGGGACGCCTGTCGGCACGCCTGTCAATCAGTTCCCTGGAAACCTCCCAGCTATACTTATTTTCGTATTTGGTAAAATCGTTTTTCTCTCCTGATTCCTCCTGTGCAAAAGAAGATCCGGTACTGAAAAATGCAAGCAGTATCGTAAGGGGGACTAACCGTAAAAATGATTTGCTACAATTCGACATATCTTGAATGTTTTTAGGGATAAATATTGTCCATTAAATTAGTGAATAATTTTGATTTGAGACAATTGTAAGCTATATTTAAAACACTGATAATCTGCATATTTTGGGAGGGGGTCTGAGGCTGTTATCCGTTGATGTACAGCACAATACTAAACTGACAATTATGAAACTACGAAATCTGAATTTTGGAACCATTCTGCTGGCAGCCTGCCTGATACTGTTTGCAGGAAGTACGGGTCTGGCCCAGGTTGTTTCCGGTCCCAACCAACTTACAAATGATGAGGTAAGCGAAGGCTGGGTTCTGCTGTTTGACGGCAAAAGCAATACCGGATGGCGGGGAACAAACAAGGAAAAATTTCCTGAGAAAGGATGGGAATTTATGGACGGGATGATTCTCGTTACAGGGGAGAGGGGTGGAGATATAATCACCGAAAAGAAGTACAGTGATTTTGATCTGAAGGTTGAATTCAGGGTTAAAGAGCATGAGGCGAACAGCGGGATCAAGTATTACGTTCTTGAAAATGAGTACAGGGAGGGGCAGGTTCTGGGACTGGAGTTCCAGACTGCGAATTTGCATCCGGGTACCAATCTGGAAACAACACTTGGTTCTTTGTATGAAATTCTGCCCCCCAATGAAGAACTGGTTAATCCTGCCCCATTAGGTGAATGGAACCAGGTGAGGATCGTATCCAGGAAAAATAAGGTACAGCACTGGCTGAATGGGAACATGATCCTGGAATACAAGAGGGGAGGGAAGGATTTCAGGGAAGGTGTTGCCAGCAGCAAGTTCAAGGATATTGAGAACTTTGGAGAGGTGGAGGAAGGCCATATTCTTTTACAGGATCATAACAACGAGGTGGCATTCCGGAACATAAAAATTCGGGAGTTGTAACCTGTATCTGCCCTGGCATATTAATTATCTAAAGTGCGTCCTGAAGCGCAAGGAACAATCCGCGGTAGTACTTCATAAATCTAACGGGGTCCTCATTACCGGATATCTCTGCATTGCAATACCCGGTAAAGTTATTTTCTGATAGCAGGCTGAAAAGCTGCCTGTATGGGTATTCATCCCAGAGCTCATGCATATGAAGGCTCTTTATCCTGTCCTTGATCAGGTTAAAATTGTATTCGAGTCCCTTTCCCTCTACATCGCCTGCCGTGCAGTTCCAGTTTACGTATACATGGGGACTGTCGGAATAGTCGATTATTTCCTTGATGATGGGGACAAAGGCTGTTCCTTTCCCGTGGACGCATACCCGTATCTCTACACCCTCGTTGTAGGCAAACTCACCGACTTCGGCGAGGGCTTTTCCGATCTGTTCTTTTGTCTTTTCCACCGGTACACCTTCCGGAAGGTCATTTGGGAAGACCCTGAATCCAAGAGCCCCGACATCGCGGGCGAGTAAGGTGTATTCCTTGGTCCCCTCGATGTTTTTCTTCAGTTCAGCCTGATCCTCATAATGGTACTTGAAAGCACTTGCCAGGCTGATGGCCTCAAGCGGGGAATCTTCGAACCGTTTCTTTACCTCTGCGCGTTCTTTCTTGCTCATCGTTACCTCTATGCCGTGGGCATGGGTGGTGCGCAGTTCAACGGACTGGTAACCTGCCTCGCTGAGGTTCTTTATAATGGTCTCAATATCCCATTCCTTGGCAAGGGTATAGGTCATGACACCCAGCTTTAATGGATTTTCATTCAGCTTAAAAGGTTCAAGGCCTTTTGATGGGGAAACGGCGCTGATGTTTCCGGGGACTGCGAATGCTGTTCCGGATAGAGCAGCGGTTCGGATAAAATTCCTTCTGGAAAAAATATTTTTCATGGTTGTTTGTCTATATTTTATCAGGCATGAGGTATGGAGCACGGTAATCCCTGGTCAGGAGTTTATCCGCCTCAGGATCATTGACAAATTTCTCAGTTGCCGGGTCAAATTCCAGTTTGCGTCCGGCACGGTAGGCAATGTTTCCGAGGTGGCCTATGCTGGCTGACAAATGGCCTTCCGCGACATCGCAGTCAAGATCCTCCACCTTCCGGCTTCTTACACAATCGACGAAGTTTTTCCAGCCATTGGTTTTTTCTTCATCGGGGAGATCGCTGTCTGACATTGATGGACCCGGTTCATTATTTTTCCCAAAATAGGTTTTGAAACTACCTCCGTTCATGGCCATCCATCCATCCTCGCCGTAGAGGAAAGTCCCATTATGTCTTTCCACTCCCTCGGGATTGGTGTAGAGTCCCCTGAACTCATTCTGAATGATCCTGCCATCCTCGTATTCATAGGTGGCTGTCATCATATTCGGCACCTCCTGGTCGTCCTTTCTTAAGAAGAGTCCCCCGCTGCACTGAACCTTTACGGGATGCGTATCTATACCCAATGCCCAACGGGCCCCGTCCATCCGGTATATACCGTTGTTGCCGAATTCAGTTGTGCCTGTATCCCAGAACCAGTGCCAGTTGTATATGTACCTGTTCAGGTTGAACGGGCGGTAGGGGGCTGGACCCAGGAATTTATCCCAGTGTACTCCTTCGGGAATGGGACTGTCCTCCACAATCTCAATACTTGGCCGGTAACGGTGTACAATGCCCCTGGCCATATACACCTCTCCAAGTTTGCCGTCTCTCAAAAATTTAACGCCTGCCTTGGTGGAGGTGCTGCTTCTCCAGGTAATCCCGTTCTGGACAATACGATCGTATTTCCTGGCTGCCTCAATCATCTTTTTCCCTTCGGCAATCAACTGATGGGCAGGTTTTTCCACGTACACATCCTTTCCTGCCTGGCAGGCCCAAACGGTCTGTAGTGCATGCCAGTGGTCGGGGGTGGCCACAGATATAATATCAATATCCTTGTCCTCGATCAACTTTCTAAAATCAACCTCCGTGCGGGGTTTTTTTTCAAAAAGTTTTTCCACCTCGGCTGAGGCACCGGGTAACAAGCGTTCATCTACATCACAGATGGCAGTGATCCTTACATTGGGGATACCGGCATAGTTGTTAACATGAACCATTCCCCGGCCGCCTATCATTCCCCTGACCCTGGGCCGGTCTTTACCGCTGATCCCTACGACGGCAACATTCAGGGTATCGTTGGGACTTTTTCCCACAAAATCCTTGATAACCACGGGTGCCACGGCCATCATGCCGGTGGTATACCCCGAGTCCTTTATAAATTTTCGCCTATCCATTGATTTAGGTTTAAAAGTTTATCCTGACTTTCAGTTCCGATTTTATTCTGCAGGTACGATAAATTCATTCAGCAATTCACCATCCGGGCTGTAATGACGGAACACCAGGTTGGGTGTTCCATCGGTCTGGGTGATGGCGCCTTCCATGAATCCTCCGACTACATTCAGGTAGATATGTTCGGGAAGCCTGTTATCCTGACTCCATCCTCCGGCATGGTCATTGCCTCCCGGACCGCTGCTGAATTCAAGCAGGCCTGTTTCCAGGTCTTTCGACACGTATTGCCAGTGCCTGTCTCCGCAGGCTGTTACCAGGTTCTTCTGTTCACTCAGGTATTGTCTGACCAGGTTGCCCTCATGTTTAAATCCGATATTGGCATGGTTGTCCTTCTTGTTTCCGCGGTCGGGACCAACGATTGGAGTGGGACTTATTAGAACTTTGTATGTTGCATCTGAGTTTTCGATGGTTGATTTAAGCCAGTCCATCTGCTCTTTTCCCCAGATTGTTTTATCGGGTCCATCAGGGGCAATGTTCTTGCTGCGGAAATCACGGCCTTCCACGAGCCAGATCTGAAGATCCTTTCCCCAGCGGTATGTGCGGTATGTTTTATTGCCCATGGGTACCTCATCAAGAAAGATCTGGGTTCCCTCCTCATAGGTAAACTCACCCATAAATTTGGTGACCTGGCCCGGCCAGCAGTCATTCATCCAGGTATCATGGTCATCCTTAATAAAGTAGCTTGCAACCTGCCTGTGGTACTCAATATTATTGGGGTAGCTGTACATCCTGTCCCAGTGCCATCTTGCCATATCTGCAGTTTTACCCATACCGTCATAATAAACTATGTCGCCTGTATGAACAAAAAAATCAGGGTCAAGCTTCAGGGAACTCAGGTAAAACTTATATCCTTGATCACTATCCACATCTCCATATGAGGTTCCCGTTGTAACAATGAAATTGACCTCTGCCGCCATATCGGCGGAGGGAGCAGTGGCAAAACTTCCCTCAATGTTTGCACTGACTTTTTTGCCTGTGGGACTCGCCTCTACAAGTAACTCATATCTGGTTGCGGGAGTTAAATCTGAAAGCATGAACTGATGTGTAAAAGTGGCTTCGGGATCAACCGCATGCCAGTCTCCTGTCACCCATTTCTCATCACCAGCCTCTTTGTATTTCAGCCTTACCATTCCTTCACTCCCGGGAGTGGCACCCTCTACATTATTTATATCATATCCTTCGGGATAGGTAACCACTGGAGCGACATTTGGTCTGCCTCTGCGCTCCACCATTTCACCTGTTTCAGGGTCCTTGTAATTTACATCCGGCATTGGGGCGTCATTTCCGACACGCTGCGGGTTTTGGGTCAGGCGAACCCATACGATGGCTTCTGTCTGGGTTACTTCACCAATTTTAATTCCCGTGGCCAGCCAGGGGCCATCAACCGAGGTTTGGCAGCAGGCGATTAGCATTAATGTAATGAATGCCAGGAGGGTGAGTCTTAAATAGTTTTTTTTCATTGTTGTAATGTTTTATGGTTGATATTAAATATTAAGTAAGGTCCGGGCGTTTTCACCGAATATTTTTAATTTCTCATCCTGCGACAGGTCTGCTTCATCGAAGAATTCAAAATGTGATTCCCTTCCTGTACCTCCCTGGGCATCGGTGCCAAACATCAATTTATCGGAATGGGTCTTCAGAAAATTCATCCCAAATTCAGGATCCCTTGTAATGGCATTCAATCCACTATTGGCAGACAAATCAGCATACATATTGGGATATTCTTCAAGCAGCCTGACTGCCGCTCCGCCTTCAGTTACTTTTCCTTTATCATATCCTTTTAATGCTGTTACGTCACCTGAAATTGAATTCCACCAGCCATTGGCATGCCCGATAAAGTCCACTTCAGGAAATTCTTTCAACACCCTTTCCATTGCCGGGAGTCCCACTTCATCAACTGCATGTTTGTCATCTATATGCAGCAAAACGGGGAAACCAACATCGGAACAAGCGGCATAGAGTCTTTTCATGGAGGGGTCATCCAGGCTCAGGATCCCGGCTTTCCCATTCTTGTCTCTTGGTTTCAATTCTCCAAATCCAACCACACCTTTTTTCCGGCAGCGTTTGAGTATTTTCGTGATTTCCCGACTTGAATCAAATGCATCGGGATGGACAACACAGAAGGGCAGGAGCCGGTCATTTGTGTCCTCAAATCGTTCGAGCAATTCTTCATTGTTGATTGTTTCTGTTTCGACAACAGGATACCGGGTTCCAGGGTACTGAATGGGAGATAGAATAACAGTCTGGGAAACATCGTTCTCATCCATCCATTTCAGGATGGGATCGAAAGTAAAACGGTCGGCACTTGTAAGAAGATCTCTACCCAGATGATGATGCACATCCAGGTATCTGCCTTCAGGGTAGGCACCGGGGTCGGTCAAGGATTTTTTGCCGGCGTAAACAAATGAAGGAAGAACTGCGGCTGCGGCCAGTCCCAGACCAGTCTTTAAAAGTTTTGAGGAGAAGTCCCTACGGCTTATCAAATCTGTCCGGCTTAAGTCCCTCCTGCTTACCAAATCCGTCCGGCTGATCAGATCCTCCCGGCTTTTATGATTTTTCTCAATCTGCTTGTGATTCATTGGGACATCCTTAAGAAATCTATTTTTGCTTCCCATACTTCGAAGGCTGTTTAAATTCATGAGGCGGTGAAGTATCTAATTCTGCCTGAAAGGAGATTTTCAGTTCTACCTCCTCCGGCGAAAGTGCCTCGTCGGAGATGGGATTCATTTCGAGTTTATCCTTGCTCAGATTGTAAAACCTTCCATCGTTGTATAATTTGTATTCTTTGGTTCGTACAAACCTTCCGTAATGGCGTTCAGATCCGCCGCCTTTGAGGGGATCGTAATGAACAAATACTGTCTTGCGGGGTTTTTGTTTTTCACCCATGAAAAGGCTGGAAAAACTTTTTCCGTCGATTCCATCGGGGACTGGTACACCGGCGATATCCAGAAATGTGGGGAGGAAATCACTGAATTCGAACAACTCGTTGTATACAACCGGCTTTATAATTTCAGACGGGTTATAGACCAACATGGGCACATGACAACCTGCATCGGGCATGGTCCCCTTTCCTCCCGGGTAGGGTCCGCTGACAGTCTGTGTGACGAGTTTGACATGGGTTCCGTTATCTGCTGTAAAAATGAAGATGGTGTTTTCCGAGAGTCCCAGCTCCTCGATTTTTGCTACAAGGGTATTAACGATCTTATCGGTGTACTCGACCATATCTTTAAAAAACCTGTCTTCTGATTTCTGCCTCAGATCCGGGTCAGACCATTCTTCTGAGTCCGGTGTCGGAATGAAAGGTGAATGAACCAGTATCATGGGATAATACAGAAAAAAGGGCTGGTCCTTGTTCCTTTCCATGAAATCCATCGCATAATTGCTTACCACATCCGGACCGTATGAATTTTCTAGTCCCCCAAGAACCTCCCCGTTCTGAAAGATTTTCGGATTTGCATAGCGATTGCCCGATTGTCCGATAAAATTCCAAAG
>SDBV01004695.1_pt1 | contig 19504 bp, 17 predicted proteins | sample 2277081 | NCBI WGS metagenome assembly SDBV01 (sample SAMN10402039, study PRJNA504765) | marine sediment metagenome | isolation source: marine sediment core GS10_PC15, 223 cmbsf | place: Arctic Ocean: Southern Knipovich Ridge | collected 2010
ATCCTGTTACATACCTGCTTCAATGCAACCGAGGAAGCAATTGAGGAAATAACGATAAAGAACCGTACTTAGCTGATCTGACGTTGTTCTTATCTACACCCTGGTACAACGGACGGATTCAGGGTATGTTGAACAAAAGCCAGTAAGGAGAGATCAGTGGATACATCATTCTTGTCTAAGCGTTTTGCAGTTCTTTTTATCGCGGTTGCGCTCGGAGCCGGTTTCATACTCGCCGGTTGCGGTGGCAGCGACGATGACTCAACCGACACAAACGGTGGTGGTGAGACTCAAACAAACGAGAGCGGCACAGATACAGGCAGCTCGGGCGGTGCACCGGAAGGATTAGTACGCGGCACCAACAACGGCATGATCATCACCTACAACAACGGCGGCTTTAATCTGCAGTTGAACGATGAGGCTTCAGATAGCCTCCGCAGCCAAGTCCAGGGCGCAACGGTTGAGGTCAAGTGCGGCGAAGTCACTGGCACCGGTCAGTGGGCCCAAGATACAAACGCTGCGACGTTACTGGCAGAAGGCGATGCCGATTCGATAGACGAGTGCACTGTCTATGAGAGCGATACGCCTCTGGCAACTGCGACTATGGCGCCTGTCGGCCAGTAGTCAGACTACAACAGCTACAACTCAAGTAGACGATCGGCGGCAGACGCCGGATCGAGCTGGCGATCGGCGACATCGTTCAGTAGCTTCTCTAGTTGCGGATTGCCACGAACGTGGTCCTCCAGTCGATGACGCTGCCTTGATGCCGCAATAGACATGACCTCGTTCATGAGGTTTCGCCGACGCCTGTCCTCCAACTCTCCTTCCTTGACAATGTGCGCACGGTGCAAGTCGATCTGTCCCTGGAGATCCTCTATCCCAACGCCGTTCGATGCTTCGGTCTTGATGATCGGAACCTCCCAGCTGGTCTTTGGACCGAGTGCCAGCACTCCCTGAATCTCGTGCACCATCGTGTCGGACATCGAATGGTCGGCCTTGTTCACAACGACTATATCCGGAATCTCCATGATGCCGGCCTTGAGTGCCTGGACCGAGTCTCCTGAGCCGGGCATCAGTACCAGGAGCAGGGTGTCTGCGTGGTCGATGATGTCTACCTCGGCCTGGCCCACGCCAACGGTCTCAAGATAGATGATGTCCGCACCGGATGCGTCCATTAGAAGCGTCGACTGCAGTGTGGCTTCCGACAGCCCCCCCAACGCACCTCTAGAGGCCATTGAGCGAATGAACACACCGCTGTCTGTAAAGTGCTCGGCAAGCCTGATCCGGTCACCGAGTAAAGCTCCTTGGCTGAAGGGGCTTGACGGATCGATCGAGAGTACTGCCACGTCCTTGTCTTTTTCACGTGAATGCTTGATTAGCTCGCCTATCAACGTGCTCTTGCCGACGCCCGGCGAGCCAGTTACACCGATGATTGCTGCCTTTCCCGTCTCCGGGTAGACCGACCTGACAAGATCACGCCCCTCTGCCTCGCCGTTCTCTACCAGAGAGATACTTTGAGCCAGCGCACGCTTATCGCCAGCGATCAATCTCTTGGCCAGATCAGCTGTTTTTGGTCTCGATCCGCTCATCCGACGCCTATTATGCACGTCGTGGCAGTTGCACCGTGCCCCAAACAACAATAGAGGCAGCTTTGAATCAATCGAACTCAAGCAATAGAGAGCAAGGAGGGCCTATTAAAGGCCTCAAGTTCCTGATTGAAAACCGGATGATCACGCCAAGTTACGCTCTACTTCTGGCGCGACTTGTATGGCGTAGGTTCCTCACGCCGTCGGGCTGGCGAATGAATCTTTCTGGAATGCTCTTCCTTGGCAGACATGTAACCGTTCAGATCGGTAAGCGTGGCCGTATCGGATTCGGCCGTTGGGTCTGGATAGGGCACGGCACAAAACTACGTTGCCACGAAGGCGAGATATATATCGGCTCGAAAACCGTTATCGGCCAGGATTGCACCCTATCTGCCTACAGACATATACATGTCGGGGAACAGTGCATCTTCGCCGACCGAGTGATGCTGATCGATTTCGATCACAGCGTTGTCGATGTCGAGGTCCCAATTCGCAGACAGGGAATCTACATGCGAGACGTGAATGTCGGCTCAAATGTCTGGGTCGGCCACGGCGCCATGATTCTTCGAGGCATCTCTGTCGGTGACAACGCGATAATCGGTGCCGGTGCCGTAGTGACAAAGGACGTACCGGACAATGCCATCGCCGCAGGAGTGCCAGCCCGCGTGATCAGGATGCGAGAGCCGCCGAAGACTCTTTCGTGGTGATCTCACATAGCGACAGGTAGAGATCCCTGGTCTTGATACCGACGTCTGCCCAGTCAAACTCAAGAATATGTTTCCGGCCTTCCTCGGCAAGACGCCGGCGAAGGTCGTCATCGCGTAGCACCCTTATCGTGACCTCGGCGAGTGAGTCCGGGTCCTTCGATTTGAACCTCAACCCCACGTCATCGTTGGGAACGACTTCCTTTAAGCCTCCGGTATCGGCAACTATGCACGGGCTTCCTGATGCCATCGCTTCAAGCGCAACAAGTCCGAATGGCTCATAGATGCTGGGAACGACCGTCAGGTCCGCGACACAGTAGAGAGAGTGCAGAACATCGTCGCCTATCCACCCAACGAACTTGCCGTGCTCTTCGAGGCCTAAATCGGTCACCTGCTTGCGGAGCTTCTGTTCATGTGTCCCCGATCCGGCGATCACGAATCGCACATTCCCCAACTCGGATATCACCTGCGGCATCGCGTCAAGCGCAAGCTGAAATCCCTTCTCGTAGACGAGGCGTCCTAGAAGCAAGATCAACCGCTCGTCCCGTTGCGCGAATTGGCTACGTAGTACATCGAGATCTTCCTGCGGATTCAAGTCCCTGGGATCGATTCCGTTGTAGATCACTTCTATATCTCCCATATCCACGCTGAAAATGTCCGCTATCTGTTCACGCATGTACGCGGAGCACGCAATCACTCGGTCGGCACGGTTTGTTACCCATTTCTCGATCCCGTGGATGTATGACTGAGGGTGTTTATCGACCCAGCCCTGGTGCCGGCCGTATTCCGTCGCGTGAATAGTGACTACAAGCGGTGTGTCGAACAGCCTGCCCAAATGTGAGCCTGCATAAGCAACCAGCCAATCGTGCCCATGGATCACATCGAAATCGTACTTTCGCGCTATCTCGACACCTGCTGCCAGCATGTCAAGATTCATCTGAACGACCCAAGTAACGAACTCTTCCAAATCGGCTGGCCGCTCCGGTTCACGCACTCGGTGCAAGACGACGCCGTTGACTACATCTTCATCCGGGGATTCTCCACCGCTGCGTGTAAGCACATGGACCTCAACGCCAAGGTCCACCAGTGACTCAGAGAGTTTGCTTACATGACGAGCAAGACCGCCCTCGATGAGTGGCGGATACTCCCACGAAAGCATTAATACGCGCTTCATCAATGTGCCAGGGTAGCTGCTGACGGAAGAAAAAGTGAGCCTAGATCGATATCCGGTGCAAGCGATCTCAGGCTGCCATCGATCTGACTGGCGTTCACGTTCCCACTTTCGCCGATCAGACCCACCGCGTGCTTGAACCCATCTTGATGTTGCTGAACTCTTTTTACCGGATAGTCTGCGGCCAACTTACGACTCTCCATAAAACACCAGTCGCTCGACTGCAGCGCCAGCAGTTCTCGTGACGCACGTAGGACCGCTCCTTCATTCAACTTATCACGCACATTCTCCATGAGTGCACCGACCAGCTCAACCTCCGCCTGCCGTGCCATCCAGACAAGGTCGGCTGTCTCCGGACAGTCCCAAGTAGAAAGATCCTTGCCTTCTCCCCAGCTTCCACCGTGCAGTTCGCGATCCTGCATCTGGAAATCGGACAGTCCGACCGGCAACATCGTGAGTCTCAAGCCCTCGTCCATCGCGCTATCTACTACCTCTTCGAGCCAGCTCATGCCCTCGTACCACCAGTGGCCTAAAAGCTCTGTGTCGAGCGCACTTGTAACTAGGCCGGGGCGAGAACGTTCGCTCGAATACCGGTCAAGCAAAGTAACAACGTTTGATACGAAATCGCTTGCATGCTTCTTTACGACCGGAACCGTACGTTCGGCGATGTAGGCACCGCCTCCGTTTTTGTACGGCCGCATACCGTGCATGCTGTGTGCGTGGTAGTCACGGTATTCAGGGTGTGCCGGATAGCCCTTGTCGCTCCAGACAAGCTCTACAGTCGGCCAATCCACTGGAACCGCAACCGGCCCTGTTTGCGTTTGGATCGGTTCAAGTGCATCCAGGCGCTCGCCATATCCTGTTTGATCGACACAGAAGACTTGGGCGCCGGCTTCACCGAGCCACTGCTCTAATCCTCGCGCATAAGCACATTCGGGAAGCCATAGACCGCCGCTCCAGCCTCCAAAGCGTCGCCGATGTGATCGAATTCCCGTTTTTAGCTGAAGTCGCCCACCTGCCTCGGTCGCAAGTAAAGGCAACACCGCATGCGTTGCAGTCGATGTCCAAAGGGTTACAACTCCCTGATTCTGTAGCTTTTCAAACGCTGGGAGCAACCGACCTCCAAGCGACTCGAAATGGTCCAACGCTAGGAGATAGTCCTGTTTTATTCGATCGAGTGCCTCCGCAACCTCGGTCTCACCTTTTTGCGCGAAAACACCGGCCTGCTCGTCCGACAGTTTGATCCTAACGTCGGTGCAGTATGTGCGGAAACGATCGGCCAGTCCCGGTGCCTCGAGCTGGTCGCAGAGAACCGGAGTGAGCCCGAGGGTCAATACCCCCGAACGTTCGTCACTAGCCCACTTCTCGCACAGCGAAATGAGCGGTAGATAGACGGAGGCGATAGCTTCTAACAGCCACTCGTCTCCAAATGGCCACGTCCCAAATCCCTCCACATATGGCATGTGAGAGTGTAGAACCAGAGCAAGTGCGCCTTTATCGGATTCTGCCAACTTATCTACGTCCTACACACGGCCAGAAAATCCAAGGCCCGGTCGAGGTCACCGTGACCGATGTGAAAATCTTCTGAAGATATCGAGGGGATAAACCACCCGTAAAACCGACTGCTCAACCCTAATCGTCTGTGAACCTTGTCCCAGCCCGCCTTCAGTGCGAGCTCGTGAAGCCGAAGCTTGCGTGCATGGAACACCCCATACAACTCAACATGCTGAAACTGCTCTTCTAACAGTTCAGTGAACTGATCGGCCACGTACTCCCTAACGTGCCAGGGATTATCCGACTTATCAGCACCTGGAGGTGCAAGGGTCAACCGGTTCGGTGTAGTTATGTAGCAGACCCCTGAAGGGGTTAGCAGTTCGCCAAAATGACATAGCGCACGACCGGGATCTTGAAGATGCTCGATCGTCTGCAAGAAAACGATCGCGTCGTAAGCAGCATTGCCTGAAAATTCCTCGACAAGTTTGCGTTCAAAGCTCAAGTTAGATCGAACATATTTTTTTAGCGCGTGCTCGTAGGCCTCTGGGTTCGCATCCACTCCAATGACACGCTTTGCGCTCTTGGCAATCTCATCTGAGCCGTAGCCTTCCCCGCAAGCCATGTCTACAACATTTAAGTCGTTGCACCTTTTCGCTATCCACTGATAGACAACAAGGTGGCGCTGAAACCAGTAGTTTTCCTTCGCCACGTCCGGGAGGGTCCGTTCACCCGTGAGCTCCAAAGATGGCACATCCGGTGACCGGTTATATTTTTTTATTGTGGTCGACATCTGGTAAAAGAGTATGTGAATCTCTAATTAACGTATATTTGCCCCCTATGCATCTTGCTGAAGACCAGATAAAAGACGCAAATATCCGCTACCACGACCTGGCAGCAGACGACTACGACTTCAAGTGGGGCATCGACTTCGACCGTATAGGCGAACATCAGGTGCTGACCAAGGTGCGCAAGGCTCTGGGCTCTGAGCCGGGTCACTTTCACAGAGCTTTAGAGATCGGAGCGGGCACGGGGTATTTCTCGCTTAACCTTGCAAGAGCCGGAGTACTTGATGAGGTAACTGCGACCGATATTTCACCGGGGATGCTCGACACCCTGAAAAAAAACGCTGGAGAGATCGATGTTGAGATCGATACCGTGCTCTGCGAAGCTGAATCGCTCCCGTTCGAGGACGCAAGCTTCGACCTCGTCTTCGGCCACGCTGTACTTCATCACTTACCGGACCTAAGACATGCGTTCGATGAGTTCTGGCGAGTTCTCGAGCCCGGTGGCACACTCATCTTCTGCGGCGAGCCAACTGCTTCAGGGGACAGGCTTGCGACCGTTCCCAAGACAGCAGGTCAGGTCCTGGGGTTGGCTTGGAGAACGGCACTCGGTGCGACAAAAAGGTCAGACGAAGATGATCCCGATCAAAAGGACGAAAAGGAATCGTGCATAGTCGATGAGCTGGAGCGACAGGTCGATGTTCACGCCTTCAAACCAAGCGATCTGAGCGCCGTTGCTGGCAGCGTCGGCTTTGATGAGATCCGAGTAAGTGGCGAAGAACTTCTGGCAAATGCGTTCGGATGGTTCGCGCGTACTCTTGAGGCGGGTGCGAAACCGGACTCCGTACCTGACAGATGGCGCAGGCTGGCCTTCCGAACTTACGTCACACTTCAGCGCGTTGACGGCGCAGCGCTTGAACCGTTACTACCAGCGCGGCTCTTCTACAACCTATTGCTCTCGGCAAAGAAGCCGAGTCGGTAAGTGATGCACAGACGACCGTCAAGCCCCTGCTCGTAGATGACTGTCGATGCACGCGGACTCAAGTGCCCACTGCCGCGCTTGAAGGTTGAGTTAGCGTTACGTGAACTTAAATCTGGCGAGGAAGTCGTGTTGCTCTCAGATGATAAGGAGTCGCCATTGGACATCTCGGCCTGGTGTGCGGATCAAGGCCACGAGATTCTTGAGCAGAGCGAGGAACATGGCGTGTGGCGATTCTCTATTAAGAAGTCCTAGGCGTACGCGACGGCGCCGCCGCGTCGGGGATCGCCCGCACCTGTCACTACCCCGTTCTCTGGATCACGGGCGCATGCTTGTACACCACCGAAGTAGAGGTTTATTCCCTGCCATTGATTCATCTCGTAGCCCGCGCCTTTGAGCGTCTCTATAACTTCCTGGTCAAAACCGGGCTCCAAGTCAACAATGTCATTTTCTATATGGGCCCTGGCTGAGTTCACTGCCTCCTCCACCGTTAGCCCTCTGTCAACGACGTTGATGACGGTCTGCAGAATCGCCGAGCGAAGCCGGTTCGAACCCGCGCTTCCCAGAGTCAACTCGACCTCACCGCCCCTCACCACTGCAGTCGGTGCCATCATGCTGGTAACACGCAGCCCAGGTTCCGATACATGAAATCCCAGTGGATTCAAGTCCTCCTCGCCGAGCATATTGTTTAAATGAACGGCCGTGCCCGGAGGCATTATTCCGCAGCCCGTTCCGTTTGAGCAGGTCACGCTGGCACTGTTTCCCTCCCTGTCGATCACAGATATATGTGTTGTGGATCCGGTCCTGTTCACACGATTCCTGATGCTCTCATCAGCTGTATCAATGTTCGACCCGGACAGGAACCTCTCAAGGTACCCGGCTTCGCGTAGTCCTCGATTGAACTCGTCGGTACGCGTACGGTTCGCCTCCTCCATCACCTCCACGAGCAGACGTAGACTGGGTGTACCGCCGTGCCTTTCGATCAGATTTAGGCAGTACGCAATCAGAATGCCGCCCGATGATGGAGGCGGGTTCGTGAGCACCTCTCGCCCGCGATAGTCCGCTCGGGCCAAGGTTCTCTCAATCACCTCGTATGCAGCAAGATCTTCCATGGTGATCGTGCCTCCGTGCTCACACACCCAATCGACTACCTTCTTCGCGGTCTCACCTGTATAGAAGGAGTCGGGGCCCTCCTGAACCAACAACTCCAACGCATCAGCCAGCTCTGGGAATTTAAAGGTCTCGCCCTCTCGTAAAACCCGCCCTTCCGGTGCGTACAGCTCCCTCGTCTCTTTGTACTCGGTCAGTATCGGGTCGAGAATCTCCATGATGTAGGCCTGTATCGGATTCACCATGCACCCGTTTCGTGCGTACTCGATTGCAGGCTTGGCAAGCACGTCCAACGGAACGCTCCCATAGCGCTTTGCTATCTCCCAAACGCCCTTGGGGTTCCCATATACACCACATGCGGCGGCACCTATGTTGAATACCTGCGGCGTCTGGTCGAACATTACGCTGATCGGAACCAGATCACTGCGTCCACTCAGGTCTGCACCGCTTCCTGGATGCGCAACGAAGAAGTCGAGCAAGTGATCTTCGCCACCCGAGAGGTGAATCAACATAAAGCCTCCGGCGCCGAATCCTGTTAGGGGGCTCTCAACTGCAAATGAGGTCATGATCCCGCAGAGCGCAGCGTCGACTGCGTTTCCACCCTCGCGTAGCACTGCGGCGCCAGCCTCAGCAGTTAAGGGGTGACCTGCAGCTACAACACCCTGTTTACCCGGCCGAAGGATCACGGCTGTATCCAGGATCTAAAAGAAGTAGCTACCCGCTACCCCCGTGGCATGAACTCAGGCACATCGATCTCTCCCATGTCCTTACCGGTAGATCTTCCCGTGTCCCTCTTTTTTTCTGTCCTGTCGATCGGGTCATGGCGACCGAACCTTGGTTGATCGGCAGATGACTCCTTCAGTTTCTGCCTTTTCGCAGGTTTTTCTCCGTATCCGGTCGCAACGACCGTGACCCAGACCTGGTCTCCTACCTTATCGTCGACCATGGCTCCAAAGATTATGTTGGCATCGGGATGTGCAGCCTCGGCAACTGCCTTAGCCGCATCGTTTACCTCCCACAAGGACAGATCGGTGCCACCCGTGATCGACAACAGGATCGAGCGGGCCCCGTCGATCGAGGTCTCAAGAAGCGGCGAAGACACTGCCTGCGTGGCCGCTTCCATGGCTCGCTGTTCACCCTCTCCCATACCAATTCCCAGCAGTGCGTCTCCGGCATCCGACATAACGGTGCGGACATCTGCAAAGTCAAGGTTGATCAGGCCAGGAAGGGTTACCAGATCTGAAATTCCCTGCACGCCCTGTCTTAGAACATCGTCTGCCACTCCGAACGCTTGAACGATCGAGGTTCCACGTTCAAGTACAGATAGCAAGCGATTGTTGGGAACAACGATCAAAGTATCTACCTGCTTGCGAAGTTCTGCTACTCCAAACTCACCCTGGTCTTTTCGCTTAGAGCCTTCGAATGTAAACGGTTTGCTGACTATCCCTACGGATAATGCACCGATCGATCTTGCAATCTGTGCAACCACCGGCGCCGCACCTGTCCCGGTGCCTCCGCCCGCGCCGGCCGCGACAAACACTAGGTCGCTGCCCCTGAGCAGGCTCTTGACCTTGTCCCTGTCTTCCTCGACTGCCTCTCTTCCTACTTCTGGATCCGAGCCAGCACCCAAGCCTTTGGTGATCAGTTCACCGATGTGGATCGTCACGTCTGCGGCACTTTCCTGAAGAGACTGCAGGTCGGTGTTTATTGCGATGAATTCGACACCCTCAACACCGGCTTCGATCATTCTATTGACGGCGTTAACCCCCGCACCCCCAACTCCAACGACACGGATTGTCGGATTACTTACGCTCTCTTTGGTAACGATGGTGGGATCTGGCCTGCCCGCAGTCCTATCGGATCTGTCCATGATGTTGTGTGGTATCGCAGACGAGAACGCCTCTTTCAGGCGCTTGGTCGGACTTGGGGACTCAGTTGTCGTTCCCTTGCTTTCGCGCTGCTCAAGCTTTGTAGCCTGTTGTGACTCCTGGTCGGCCGGCTCCTGCTGATCGGTCAACTCTTCGTCGTCACCACGATCGGTACGTTTAAAAAGCGCGGCAAGTGGTCCTTCCCGCATACTCGCCCGCTTATTACGCGCCATTTTCTAGTACCTCCTTTGCCAGCTCACGATAAGCGTCAGCCGCTTTACCATCCGTATCGTATTTTAATACGGAGATCCCTTGAACTGGCGCCTCCGCGAACTTGATCGTTTTCCTCACCCTTGTCTTAAATACTTTTCCACCAAAGTTCTCTTCAAGGATATCGATCGCTTCCTTTGCGTGTACTGTTCGAGTATCGACCATGGTTGGCAGAATTCCGGCGATATCTATATTTGGATTCAGTTCTTCCCTGACCATCTCCAGTGTGTTCTGCAACTGTGCGAGTCCGCGCATCGACAGATACTCACACTGCACGGGAACGATTACCTTGTCTGAGGCTGCCAGTGCGTTGATCGTTAAGAGCCCTAGCGACGGCGGAGTATCGATGCAGATAAAGTCGTAGTCACTCTTGACAGGCTGCAGAGCCTTTTTAAAGACTCTCTCACGGCCGATCTTAGAACTGAGTGCAATCTCGGCTCCGGCAAGATCGATCGAGGCGCAAGCTATATCGATCTCGCGCTTCCTGATCACTTCCCTGATGGATAGGCCGTCAGCCAACACGTTGTACATACTTTTTTCAATCTCATCAGGATCCATGCCCTGGCTCATCGTTAAGTTGGACTGTGGATCGAGGTCTACGGCGAGCACTCGATGGCCCTCCTCAGCGAGTGCAACTGCCAAGTTCAGGGTCGTAGTCGTCTTTGCAACGCCACCTTTTTGATTTGCAAACGCAATGACCTTGGCTTGATCTATTGACGGCTCGACCACTTGGTCACTGTCGATCAAGGCTGGAGCACCGTTTCCCCCGCCGCCGTTAGCACCGTTGGGAGCATCGACGACCTGTTCTTTATGAAGATCACTAGCTTTCACAGCAGTCTGTGTAGAACTCTTGCCGTTTGAAGATGAATGGTTCACAGAATTCTCCTTTTCAGGCCCGTCGGATCGGTTGAACTTTTCAAATAGCCCCATCTGCGCTTAATTCGCACGCCACGGCCCGATTCCTTCTCTTCGCTAACGTCATCTGTCAGACCCATATGAATTCTCTCCTGGACAAACGCATGATTTTCGTCACCGGCAAGGGCGGTGTCGGTAAGTCCACTGTATCCGCAGCGCTGGCATTGGCCGCAGCCGAGCGTGGCCAGCGCACGATTATCTGCGAGGTCGCCAAACAGGAACATATGTCGCGATTCTTCCACCGGGAGGGGATCGGTTTTGAAGAAGCAGAACTACACGAAAAGGTGTACGGCATCTCGATCGATCCTGACAGATCACTCGAGGAGTACATGCGCCTGCAGATTAAGATCAAGCCACTTGCTGATCTCATGTTCTCAAACCGCATCTTCCATTACTTTGCCGTTGCCACGCCGGGCATGAAAGAGCTGGTCACTATCGGTAAGGCATGGGAGCTTGCTCAACCCCAACGCCGGGTGAAAGGGGGACAGGTATACGACCTAGTAATTGTCGATGCACCTGCAACCGGACACGGTATAGGCATGCTTCGAACACCAAAGATGTTCGCCGATATCGCAAAGATGGGACCGGTAAAAAGGCAGGGTATGACGATACATAACTTCATCTCGGACAGTAAGAAGACTGGAGTTGTGGCCGTCACTATGCCAGAGGAGATGCCTGTCACCGAGACTATCGAACTCGAGGAACGACTGAAAGACGAGATGGGAATCGGACTTGATTGCATCTTTATTAATGGTCTTTACCCCAAGCGATTTACCAAACCCGAGGCAGAACAGATCAGAGCAAAGTTTTCAAAAACCGACAGCGACAGCTCGGGGCAGATGGTCGTACGAGCGGCCTTGAGAGCTGCTATTTCAGAGTCGACTCGGGAGCAGTTCCAGCGAAATCAGGCTCGACGCCTTAAAAGGTCAACAGACACCAGGGTCGTGAGCCTCCCTTTCATATTCAAAGAAGAGCTGGATGTGGAGCACTTCCGTTCGTTGGCGAAACCGATCGAGTCCGTCCTATGAATATCGGCGAGGCACTAAGGGACAAGGAGATCTGCATATGTGCAGGCTCGGGAGGTGTGGGAAAAACTACTGCCGCGGCAGCTATCGCTATGGGCGTAGCTGCCGAAGGTAAAAAGGTCGCTGTCGTAACAATCGATCCGGCAAAAAGACTTGCCAGCGCTCTAGGCCTGGAGTCACTTGGCAACGAGGAACGACTGATCGACCCCAAGCGGTTTGAAAAGAACGGGATCGAGATGAAAGGTGAGTTATGGGCGATGATGCTCGACCCGAAAAGAACTTGGGATGAGTTGATAGAGCACCACGCACCCGATGAAAAGACAAGGGACAACGTATTAAACAACCGCATATACCAAGAGCTCTCCAGTGCTCTGGTCGGCTCACAGGAGTATATGGCGATGGAGAAGCTTTTTGAACTTCACAGCAAGGGTCACTACGACCTGCTGGTACTCGATACGCCACCGTCACGAAATGCTCTGGACTTTCTAGACGCGCCCGAGCGTTTGACCAACTTTATCGAAGGTAGGTCTCTGAAGTTCTTTCTCAAGGGAGGACGCTTTGGTATGCGCGTGTTCGGCCGAGGCACCTCGATGCTGTTTTCAATTCTAAAAAAGCTCACAGGCAACGACCTCCTCAAAGATCTTTCGGATTTTTTCCAGAGTTTTGGAGATATGGCCGGCGGTTTTCAAGAAAGGGCTGCTGCCGTGGGTCGGCTGATCTCAGACAAGCGAACCGTGTTCATGCTGGTGACCTCTCCTCAGCCGGAGTCGATCGACGAAGGAATCTTCTTCTTGGAGAGAATGGGACAGTCGAAGCTACCTCTCGGAGCAGCGATAATCAATAAGGTGCATCCCGACTATCTTCGCCATGCTGAAAAAAACTACGGGAAACCACTCGATCAGATCCTCGAAGACGCCCGTGGAATCCTCTCGAGATCGATGAATGGGACGGAGGCAGGAACGAGGCTGGCAGACAAAGTCTACGACAACCTGAATGACTACCAGATGCTTGCGGCCCGAGATAAACAAAATATCGCACGGCTGATGAAAAAGATAAAAAAGGACAAGGTTGTACAGGTGCCGTTCTTCGACGACGACATCCACGACATCGACGGCCTATGTCAGATAAACAGGTATCTCTTCTCGTCTGCCGAGGAACGGAAAGCAATCATCGATTCCGTCTCACACTGACGTCTATCTAGTAGTCGGTCCTTAAACGGGTGCTGAAAAGTCGTTGGCGTCCTCGATACCGTCATACAGAATCGTCGGTTCCAAAGAATCACCTTGATCCGTGGTTGGCGCCGGTTGCTTCTGTGGAAGTGATAGCTCTTCCGGATGGCCGCCTATCCAATCGGGTTCAGTCTCAGTATTAAGTCGACCCTCTTCAATCGTAGGCGTCGCGGGACCACCAAATCTCTTGTCGGTGATTACCTGAGCCCCCTGTTGGGTCAACGACGGTTGCATCTGGCCCAAATCTCTCTCGCCCTTACGATCATTGGATAACTGTGCGGTACACCTTTGCAGCCGTAACTTGATCAGTGGCGAAGCGCTTTGCAAGAACATCTTTTTTTGCTCAGGCGCAACCATCTCAAGCTCGTTCAGCATGACGGCCAACGCCTTGACATCGGTCTGTTCAAGCCAGACACCGTCGTCACCGGACTCGTCACTTGAGTCGTTACCTGTAATTCCAAACTCCTCTAGTTCGGCGTAGGCAGATTCAAAATGACCATCCGATAGGTCCATGTTGGATGAGTCCTTCCAGATGCGTTTGACAAAAACTGCTAGCGCCGCGCCCTCCCGGGCCGTTCTGACCTGCGCAGCGCCTCCCGGACCAAACTCACTTAGATATTGGTCGAGGCTCTTACAAGACGTAAGTGTTCCGGATGTCAACCTGAAACTCTCAAGTGAAGAGATCTCATCCCACTTTGAATCAATGAAATCGCTGACCAGCGAGCGGTAGTTGTAGAGCACACAACTTCCGGCGGGCTCTTCCACCAACTCGAAAGGTATCCACTCACCCCTAGAGGCCGCTTTGCCGAGGACTCTTGTAACGTCTTCCGCAAAACGCCTGAGGTGCATGTATAGGTTGGGCTTTGTCATGGATTGCCTTTCTACTTTTTTTCTCGCTACGGCGATCAGTTAATTGACCCTAATGGGATGTATGCTTTTTTTGCAGTTGGCCTGATAGTTCCTCTTAGATGCAGGCTACGTTGCAGCTGAGTGCCTATCCTTCAGAGGGAGTACTTGATAGCCGAGCGAAAGTCGAAACTGACAAGGAAGCAAGGAGTCGGATTAGTTGTAACTATTTCGGCGACTGATGACGAAGTCAGGCGAAGATTTGCAGCCGGATAGCGAGTGCTATCACCTATAGGGATTGGCTCTAGAGCCAATCTTCGCTTAATGCTCAACAACATCTGAGTTCAGATGAATATCCGCGTCTTCTGAGCAGATACCATCAAATCGGCCCTCTGCTTGTAGTCCCAGGAAGGCTTCGACTACATCTGGGTCAAACTGTGTTCCGGCCTCGGATCGCAGTTCGTTAAGAGCATCCTGTCTTGGTCGTGCCTTGCGATACGGTCGGTTGGAGGTCATCGCGTGGAAGGCGTCGCAAACGAAAATTATCCTCGACCCAATTGGAATCTCCTCTCCGGACAGCCCATCGGGATAGCCGCAACCGTCCCACCGCTCATGCGCATGCCGTACCAACGGCGATACCTCGTCCAGGAATGGAACGGGCGCCAGTATTTGTTGGCCTATCACCGTGTGCTTTGCGACCTCCCTGAACTCCTCCTCTTCAAGCTTCGAGTCCTTGTTCAGTATCTCGCTCGGTATGGCGAGCTTCCCTATGTCGTGGAAGAGAGCCGCGTAGCGCAGTGTCTTCAGTTCATCGCTCGACATGCCCATCGCACCTCCTACGCAGACCGCCATCTCAGTGATCTCCCGCGCATGAGTGGCCGTATAACGATCCTTTGCCTCCAGGGCGCCAGATAGAGCCTCCACTGTCGCAACGTATGCGTTTTCCAACTCCTCATAGAGCTCGGCGCTCTGAAGTACGCTGCCAATCTGATCAGCGATCGTATTGATCAGCGCCACATCATCCTGGTCAAACGCCCCAACCTGAGGCTCCTCAAGGTTTAGCGCACCCCATACATGGTCTCCTACCCTGATCGGTGCGCAGAGCTCTGATCGTGTCTCCCGATTGTGCTCACCGCCCCTGAAATCGGGGTTGAGACGTACATCGTCTACGACGATCGTCTCGCATTTAGTAACCGCATTAGAAACTATCCCTTTATCGAGTGACAACTTGTAGCCATTGCCGCTCTCTTCGAGAAGCTCATATACGCGACCTGAGCCAGCTGACAGAGTAAGATGCCGTTCTTCTCCGTCTAAGACCAGCATCGAGGCCATGTAGTAGTGGAACTCATCGTGCAGCTCCTCTACGACGACCTTGCAGACCTCACTGGGATCGACCAAGCGAGCGATCCTTGAACCCAGCCTGTTTGCCAGCGCGAGTTGTCGATGCTGCTTTTCAAGCGAAAGCGTTCCGACCTGCAGTCGTTCAAGCTCTCCTGCGCTCTCGATCCCCGACGGACGAGTCAATCGATCAGAGCGTTTTTTTCCATCCTCTTTAACGAGCTCCTTAGACTCAGTGGCCACCCTTTGTGCCTTCTGCAAAGCTAGCTCTGCCGCTGTGATCAGAGTGTCTTTAACTTCACCATCTGCCGGAAACTCGGCAATTCCAAAAGATATTGAGAAGCTGGGCTCACTCTGAGGCAGCGAACCGGTTATCTTTTCAGCGACTTTCCTCGCCTCATCCGCATCTGACTTGGGAAGAAGAAGAGCAAACTCGTCGCCTCCGATACGGAAAGCCAAGCATCCCTCACACATTGAGGAACTTATGCATTCACCAACTGCTCGTAATAGCCGATCGCCCTCACGATGGCCAAGCTCATCGTTTACGTCTTTAAAGCAGTCCAAGTCCAGCATGACTAAGCTCAGGGAGCGCTCGCTCGTTCGCGATACCTCAATCTCAGCCGCAACCGACTCGTGAAACTCTCGATGATTTAAGAGCCCAGTCAGAGGGTCCTTGCTCGCTTGTTCCTCGAGCCTCGAAAGAATCTCCGCGTTCGCAAGCGCAACAGCGACCTGTGCCGCATAGGACTCCATCTGATCGACATCGAGAGGGAGAAAGCCGTGGCTGTGATCCGAAATAGAAACAAGGAAACCCCGTTGTTCGTCTTTGTACAAAAGAGGTGCAAAACATAGAGACCCCACGGGCTGTTGAGCATCGTATGCGAGAGATTCGAGCCCAATCTCCTCCTCTACCCTGTTGACGGCTAAAGGTTCGGATATCTCTCTATCCATCAAGCCAACAGCATATTCCTCAAGCGTCCGTAGCACTGAGTCAGAGACTTCTGATGAGTGTGCTGTCGATAACTGTCTAGATCCGTTGCACAAAAGTAGCGCATACTCTTTGCCTGCCACCGCCGCCTGCGCATGAGCCGTAATTTTCGACAGAAGATCATCGATCCTGATTGCAGAGACGAGGTCTCGCAGCGACGCTTCGAGCTGTCTCTGACGCTCTTCCTGTTGCTTCAGTTGACTTTGAAGACGTCGCCAGAGCCTACGACGCACTCTTGTCCGGCTAATTAGCGTGTAGATAACAGCACCCAGGACGGCGCAGCATGCCGCAATAACGAACAGAAAGCTTGGCGCACCCGTAATAACAACTGCGATCGCCAGTGCCAAACCGACAGACATCCCCGCAAGCAACCCATTCAACGCCGATCTTCGTTGAGTCTCCCAAGTGATCTCATACTCGTAGTAACCGTGTGGACCCTCAACGTACTTGGTCTGGTGTACGTGCGCAAATGGCAGGCCAAACAGAGCTGGAACACATGAGAGCAATCCTGTGTTGTAGTCTCGGTCAGCTCCCTTGATTCCCACGCCCCGAACGTCTTTGAAGCGGATCTTTGCTTTTTCGTCGCCGACCTCGAGCAGTTCGGTGTTGTGCGTCGTCGTGAACTTTCCTGCTGCAGACACAACATTTTGGTAGACACGCTTGGGCGATCCAAATGCTTTCAACGCCAGGATCACTGGAACTCCAACTCGAAGCTCGATCGCCTTTTGCCCTATGTGATAAGGGGCACGAGGATCGTCCAATACTTCTTTCGAGGCGTCGAAAAGCCTGTGTTTTGCCTCGTAGGAGAACCAGCGATTCTCGTCGCGCAATTCCCTTTCGCTTTGTTTTACACCCGCAACCTCGAGTAACCGCGTTACCCCGTCCGATCCACGTTCCTTCTCAACGTAATCCAGAATCAGGCGAGTTGTTAATCCGCTTGTTTCACGAGGAGCAGATGAGCCATCGGATCCCATCAGTAATCCCTATTACAGCTTAGTGCCTTACTCAAAAAAAACCAGGGTTTTTCTTCAATTTATTTTTGGCTTATCGCACACCTGTTCGGTCTTCAAATCGTCGCATACCTACCCAAAATGTCTTTGCCTACCCAAATTCGCGAAGACTCTGCGTTTCTGCAAGACTCTGAAGCTTCCTGAGAGATTGATTTTCTATCTGTCGCACGCGCTCCCTGGTCACATTGAACGCCTTTCCAACCTCGTCAAGCGTTCGAGCTCGCTCTCCACTTAATCCGTAACGCATCTCGAGCACTCGCCGCTCACGGTACCCAAGATTCTCCAACGCCTCGCGAAGCGCCTCCCTTGCCAAGGCGTCTGTCGCCTGCTCATACGGTGACGGGGCCTGCTCGTCGGCGATAAATTCACCAAACTGAGATTCCTGCTCCTCGCCAACAGGCTTTTCCAGTGAAACCGGTGCTTGCGCCATGTGTCTTATCGCGTCGACCTCAGCTAAATCGATGCCAGACTCCTTGGATATCTCCTTAATCGTCGGCTCTCGACTCAGATCGTGTTGAAGTCTCCGTTCCACGCGACTGATTTTGTTCAACTTCTCTACAACGTGGACAGGCATTCGAATCGTTCGCGCTTTATCGGCTAATCCACGCGCAATCGCCTGCCTTATCCACCAGGTCGCGTACGTGGAAAATTTAAACCCTTTGCGAAAATCGAACTTCTCTGCTGCACGTACAAGTCCAAGCGTTCCCTCTTGGATCAAATCGAGGAAAGGCAATCCCTGATTCCGATAGTTCTTTGCGATCGAGATGACTAACCGCAGATTCGACTCGATCATTTTCTTCTTTGCCGGAAGATCGCCACGCTCAATAGCCATCGCTAGGTCCACTTCCTGTTGTGCCGTGAGAAGCTCGAACTTGCCGATATCTTTGAGGAAGAGTTGCAACGAGTCGGTGGTTATCTCGTGACGATGCGTCGATACCGCCTGACCTTCCTTAAGTTTCTCACCCTTCGAAATCTCTATGGTCTCAGATCTATCTACCAACTCGATGTCAGCCTTCTCGATGTACGCGTAGAGATTCTCGATATCCGCTTCATTCAGTTCAAGCGTGGAAACGGCGTCAGCGACATCGCTGTAGCTCAGGATGCCCTGGCCCTTACCCTTCACGATCAGGTTTCGTACCTCACCTAACTCCTGTATCTCTGGATCAAGCATTTCCGGGAACGGTAGATGTAATCGTCGTTTCGAGCAAATCGCTTGTGGGCTTGAAGTTAATCATCTAGGGTTGTCTTCGATGATTGACGAACCCGATAGTTCCAACCTGTCTGGCGAGGAAAAGCACCCTGAGGTACTTTCCAGCCTGCCAAAACGCAGGCCCCAGAGGGCAAGCAAAAACCGAGCCAAGCCCACGATGGAGCGCGCTCCGATAGTGAATGTGAAAAAGACCGGCGCCGACAGACCAAAGACCTCCCCTCGAAGCCAGCCAAGTAAAGATGACGAAGTTTCTCAAACACCAGCTGCAATGCTCTCACAGGCTGAGGGTACCGTCAAAGGAGTTGTGAGCACAGGTCTAACATTGACAACGAAGGCTGCTGGTGCCCTATTCAAGAGGATTCGCCGTTAGTTAGGCTGCTGTCGACCGAACAAACGTCCACAAATTCGACTAGCAATTTCAGGAATACGACTTATCTTTCGATAATTAGATTAAGGACAAGCTAGGACGGGCAGCAACTACCATCAGGCCAGGGGGCCAGGATGAAAGTCAAGGGACTGACAGGGCTAATACTTGCGATTGCGCTTTTACTTGTAGCTGCACCCACGGTGATTGCCAAGCCCGTTGACCGAGACAGGGACGGGATAAGAGACAAGCACGAAAGGTATCTTGGCACCAGCCCCAAGCATTTCACCAAGGCTCGCCACTATGTGAACCGGGTCGTGCGGTACAAGCAATCGTCCGGAAAACTCATCTTCTATCGAGCGAAGGGCCGCCCAGTCTATGCAGTGGTAGATGAAGAAAGCACGATCTTCTGTACGGACGAGTACTACTGGCTGGACGAAGACGATTTCGAGGATTCAGACGGCTCAGGTGACGAGTTTGATGATGATCTAGATGAGAACGAGTCCGACGGCTCAGCTCCATGCCTGGACAGCGCCATCAGGAGTGGCGATACGATTGATGAGGCAAAGCTCTCCTACTACAACGGGAAGTTCTTTATAGATACGCTCCACCTGCTGT
>SDBV01004696.1_pt1 | contig 19499 bp, 17 predicted proteins | sample 2277081 | NCBI WGS metagenome assembly SDBV01 (sample SAMN10402039, study PRJNA504765) | marine sediment metagenome | isolation source: marine sediment core GS10_PC15, 223 cmbsf | place: Arctic Ocean: Southern Knipovich Ridge | collected 2010
ACCGTTGGAACATGGCATTGTGCAGGGATAGGTTTCATGATCGAGGTCAGGCTGAACATAAGTAAGGAATCCCTGAGTTTTTAATGCCTCAAATTGTTCCTTTGATTTTCTAATCAGATCCTTTTTGCGAAATACGCTTGCAGGATTCTTTTCTATCGTTTTCAAAAGCCATGCAATCAAATCAGTTTAACTCCCTGTTCTTTTAAGTAATCTGAGATTATCTCGACGTGCTTTTTTTGTGTTAAATCACTAACACTCGGAGGCGAAATCATGAAGGCTACCTTTTCTTCTTTACCATCTATACCAAGAACAAATCGTAAACGAACATAGGTTAGTTTACCAGAATCCAGGCTGATACAGGATATATCCTGAGCCAAGGTCTTTCTAACATCGTTTGAGCGTATCTTGACAACCGCCCCGGTGCCGCCCGAATGTTCAATTATAACCTCGGTGAGATATATTCTCTTGATTGTTTCATTACCATTCCAATCGAATGAACCGTTCTGGATCGGCTCCAATGTATAAACCGTATCCCGGCTCTCGTCTTCTGCAAGCGATTCGTCATTCATTATACAACGGGCAAAAGACTCGATATATTGTTCCCGGTCTTTTGGGAGAGTAGCCTTGATAGAAAGAATCTCCTTATCTTTATCGTAGATAAGAATATCTTCATTTGCCGGACGGAAAGAAAGGAACTCTATCTTTTTCTTATTCCAGTAGGCTACGGTGCGAACGTAACTGCCGTGTTTAATAAGGATAACAGTTGAATTATCCTCATCGTAAGGCGTAACGATACACTCCTGGCCTTTGGCAAGGTCTGTAAACCATCCTTTGATTTCCTTTAGAAAAGAATCTTTTTTCTTTTTCGTAAGGTTAAAGTCGCCCGGCATTCGATGATGGCTCATTTTCGCGGACGCATGGTAATAGCAAAACCACGCATAGGCATAGTCAAACGCCTTCCTGTGATCGATAAATAGCTTCATAGCCAAGTTCTCTGGGGCATGATTCGTATTCCATTGAATATTGGAATAATTGTATGCTCTGACAATCAGGTTTTTGCCTTTTTCACAGATATCATTGATCTTTCTGAAATCCTGCAGCACCAACCCCTTGGCTTCTAGGTTGCGGGGATCGTTCATGAAAATCTCAACGGCTTTTGGGCTCATTATAAAACGCTGTGGAAGTGTCGCCTTCTTTGGTAACTTCTCCGTGAAATATCGTTCAATAAGCTCAGGGTCAATGGCAGCGACCAATTTCTTAAGTGTCAGACTTCTGTGTCTAGGCATTTGTTTACCTCCCTGTAATTTAATAATCCGGCTCCGCCGGGAAAAGATTTAAGGCCCTTACGACAACGTGCCGCAGGGCTACGTTCGTCCGTACTAATTATACCGAACAGAAACCTAACATGCAACTGCTGTGCCAAACAGTGACATTTCATAAGTTCCGATTACAGCTTAATTTATAATGTCGTAAAAGTACAGCTAAAACTGCTAAAATGGCAGTTTTGCCACAATTTCCCAACTTTTTCTGCCATTTTGACACAATATATCCGCTTATTACAAGAATCAGCACTTATTAATTGCCTATTTCACTCCAGAAATTAGTTGAATAATACAGGTTCCGGGGTTAAGATTGTGCTCTGAAATCATTCTCGGTAATGGATTTGGGAGTTGGTAATGGCTAATGGCAGAGTAAGAGAAGCTGTGGAAAGCATCTTGGGGAGCTTTTCAGGTCTCAAGGACATAAAAGAGCTATTTTCCGAACTCAATTACGAAACTGCACGAGGCACGATTTCCAGACGTGGCTGGAGTAGCAAACTGGCCAAGGATTCATTGGCAGAAGATCCACAAATAATAGCCACTCATGAGGATTTCCACATTATCTACGGCAAACTTGCATCCGACAAGCTAACCCTTACGGCACAAAGAGCTGTTGTTAACACGATGTTACAGCAACATCCTTACGCTCTTTTTGTGTTTTCAACAGAAGATGAAAAATCCTGGCATTTTGTAAATGTTAAATTGGCCTCTGGGCAGGATGATGAAATTAATAAAGATGCCAAAAAACGCCGCCTGTTCAGACGAATTACCGTTCATCAAAAGGAGAAACGCCTAAGAACAGCCGTTGACCGACTTTCACTGCTAAACCTGGCTATGATTCAGCCTGAGCTTTTTGGTATACCGCCTCTAACCATTCAGGCTCAGCACGATGAAGCTTTTGATGTCGAAGCAGTTACAAAAGAATTTTACATTGCATACGAAAACATCTTCAAGATTCTATGGGCGGAATTAGAGCATAAAACTGGTGATCACATGTGGGCACATGATTATTCACTGCAATTTCTAAACAGAGTAATGTTTTTGTATTTTGTCCAGCGTAAAGGTTGGTTAGGTAATGATAGTGATTTTTTAGAAACATTTTGGAAAGCCTACAACCGTTCAGATGAGCCCGCGGATACCTTTTTTGATAAATGGCTAAAAGTTTTATTTTTTGAAGCGTTTAATGACTGCAAAAATCTGCTCAACACTGCAGAAAGAGCATATTTGCCGGAACAAATACGGCAGATTCTTTGGGAAGCTCCGTTTTTAAATGGCGGTCTGTTCAAGGAAAATAAACTTGATAGCAAGAACGATTTATCGATTTCTGACAAACGTTTCAAACAAATCTTCAATTTCTTCCAGCAATATAACTTTACTATCACTGAAGATAGTCCCTTAGATCAGGAAGTTGCTGTTGACCCGGAGATGATTGGTAAAGTTTATGAAGGTCTTGTAAATGTCTCTGATACTACAAGCGAACGGGGCGATGCAGGTATATTCTACACACCGAGAACTGAAATCGATCTGATGTGCAGATTGACGCTTGTTGACCAATTCACAAATCATTTGGGTGACAAACACAAGAATCTGTTCTACCGTGCCATTTTTGCTCTGGAACAGGAGGAAAAAGATGATGCGGATACTGAACTTGCAAAGGCAGGGATTTGGCCTGACCTTGAAAAACGATTGCACGAAATCACTGTGCTTGACCCCGCTTGTGGTTCAGGATCATTTCTAGTAGGGATGCTGTACGTGCTAAACGATCTGCTTACCAGAGTACAGCGTCAACAAGGCAAAGAAAGAGACTCTTATCAACGCAAGAAAGATATTATAGGCCAGTCTCTTTATGGTGTGGACGTTATGGATTGGGCCTGTCATGTTGCCGAGCTCCGTCTATGGCTGGCGCTTATAGTTGACGCCGACTTTACCAAAGAAGAACTTATGATACGTAAAGAGCCTTTGTTGCCGCACTTTAGTTTCAAAATTCGCTGTGGCGACAGTCTTGTGCAGGAGGTTGGCGGCGTTGATATGGCACATAGACGTGGAGTTATGGAACTAAGCAAAAACATGAAGCGAAGGCTCAGGGAATTAAAGAATGAGAAAGCCAAATATTATAGTAACGACATTACCTGCAATTATAAAACGGTAGATGCCCTTGAATCGCAGGAAGTGCTTATTTTTCGGGATCTTCTGAAAGACAGAATCAACACCATTGACAGCGAGGCGAAAAAGTTGATGCGACTCCAGGCCGAAAAAGGCGCAAGGCAACGCTCACTTTTGACCGGTGAACTGGAAGGCCCAGCAGAGCAGTTTACACTGGAACATGAAAAACGTGAGAGGCAAATACAGGCATTGATGGAGGAAAAAAAACGGGTCGAAACAGTCCTCGACAATCTTCGTGACAAAACGACCGTTCCGTTCGTGTGGGATATTTCCTTTGCGGAGATTTTTTCTGGAGACAGTCACGGCTTCGATATTGTCATTGGTAATCCACCGTATGTTAGACAGGAGAAAATCGCAGACCCAAGATTAACCGAAGATGAAATTACCACAGAGAATAAAAAAGCGTATAAAGCAAAATTGGCCCGGTCCGTGTACAAGAAGTATCCAGCCTTTTTTGGATATAAACAAACATCTAAAGGTGAAACAGTAGCACATAAGATTAATGCCAAAAGTGATTTATATATCTATTTCTATTTCCATGCACTTTCATTGCTTAACGAAAAAGGCTCATTCTGTTTTATAACGTCTAATAGCTGGCTTGATGTTGGTTATGGCAAGGACTTGCAGGAGTTCCTGCTTAAACGATGTCATGCAAAACTCGTAATCGATAACAAGGCGAAACGTTCATTTAAAGAAGCGGATATAAATACAGTCATCGTATTGTTTGGGTCACCAGTTGATCCAAAAACCAGCGATGAAATGTCTCTGGAAAACACAGCTAAATTTGTGATGTTCTCTGTTTCTTTTGAGGAGGCCCTGCATCCCATTGTTTTTGAGGAAATCGAAGAAGCCAGACAAAAAACTACTGTGCATGAATACAGGGTTTTCCCAATCAAGCAGAAAAAATTACTTGAAGATGGTTGTGAAATTCCCAAAGAAACAGAAAAAGAAAAATCAAGAGGCCCGTTAATAAAAACAGCCAAATATATCGGCAACAAATGGGGAGGTAAATATCTTAGAGCACCCGATATATATTTTAAGATAATGCATAAGAAAAACTTAATGTGTAGTTTTGGTAGTTTGGCTTCGCATATTCAAAGAAATAACATGCAGCAATTACGAAATACTACATTCACTTTAAAAGCTGAATGCCCAAACGGTTTCCCATTTCTTCACTCTGTTAAGGATGTTGATTGTATAAAGATTGAACCAACGAGATTGCCAAAAGTAATACCGACTAAGGGGCAAAAAAATGCCAGATGGCTTGTACCAGACGTTATCTCAAATAGATTCATAGGTGCAAGGTTATGTTTTTTTGAGGGAGGTGATTTTATAGTCAATGATTCATTTTTCATCGCTACATTGAAAAAAAAATACCGAAAGAAAATAGTACTAGCTTTGATGAACTCTACTTTGAGTTTGATGATTTTAGAATTACTTGGACGAAAAAACTTAGGAGCGGGTGTACTTTGTGTCTATGGACCAGAGTTAAGCGAACATCAAATACTAAAACCAGAATTACTTTCTGAGTCTCAGATTAAAAACCTTGAGAAATCATATAATTCAATGTCAAAACGAACTATATTACCAATATTTGATGAAATTAAGATGTCTGACCGGCATTCAATTGATGAAATTGTCTTTACTGTTCTGGGATTGACTAATAGTGAGAAAAACGCGGTTTATGAGGCAGTTATCGATTTGGTCGAAGCACGTTTAAAGAAAGCCGAAAGCTTCAAAGTCCAAAAGGAACGTAAAAAAAGATTTAATGCAGTGAATCAAACTTTAGGGATATGGTCAGGTATGCCAACAGATTTTATTCATGAGGATGAAGAGGATTGACTACAATGGCAGATTTAAGAGATATTCCTTCTGGCTCCTTTGTATTTGTTGACACCAATATTTTTACTTATCATTTTTGCGGTAAATCTGTAACATGTACGACTTTTTTACAGCGAATAGCTGATGGAGATATAACAGCATATGTAAACACTGAAGTTCTTTCAGACTTACTACATAAGATGATGCTTGCTGAGGCATTTCAAAAAAATATTATTAACAGGCCAACAGCCGTTAAACTTAAAAAGCATCTGCAACAAAACAGGACAGCGATAGAAAGATTACCGAACCATCAGCAATTATTTGAACAACTAATGAAAATGGGTCTTAAGGTCATAAGAATAACCAAGAAAATGTTAATAAATACTAAACGGGAACGCAAAAATCATGGTTTAATGACAAATGATTCACTACATTTGGGATCAATGGTATATCATTCCATACCTATTCAAAACATTGCGACAAGGGACGGGGATTTCTTTCATGTTTCAGGTGTTTCGGTTTGGGAACCTACAGATGTGGTGGACTAATAAAGTGTTAATTGGATTTAGAGGGATTGTTGAATGCCTAATCATGACATAATTGATAATCGAAGCGAAAAACTTGTTGACCATATAAAACAGATACTACCTGCTACAGACACCGCTAAATTTGCTGTGGGGTATTTCTTTTTATCCGGTCTTGAGGCACTTGGTAAGGAACTTTCATCGATAAAAGAACTACGTTTGTTAATTGGCAACACAAGTACCTCCGAAACCATTGAGCAGATAAGCGAAGGTTGTAAGCGGCTGGAACTGGCTCAGCATAGAATTGAAGATTTAGCCTATGCCAAAAGAGCTGACCGCCGGGGACGGGCTGGTACAACCGCCGAGAATCTCAAAGAAACTATTGAGGTAATGGACCAGACGAATGAAGCGGAGGATTTGGTCTTTTCACTTATCAGGATGATAGAAGAAAAACGGCTTAAGGTCCGAGTTTATACAAAAGGAAGATTACACGCAAAAGCATATATCTTTGATTATTCGAGTCCAAATCCGGGTAATGAAGGAATTGCAGTCGTAGGTTCATCAAATCTTACTTTAGCAGGAATACAACATAATACCGAACTTAATGTTCTTGTTCACGATAAAGGAAGTCCAACACAAAAAGGACAAGGCAATCACGGTAAGCTTACTGATTGGTTCAAGGAACTTTGGGACGAAGCCGAAGATTTCCAGGCCCATCTTATGGACGAACTTAAGCAATCCTGGGCAGCTCAGCTTGCCAAACCGTATGACATTTATATGAAGACCCTTTATATGCTGGTAAAAGATAGACTCGAAGGCGGTGACGGCAGGGAAATCCTCTGGGATGATGAAATTACCAGCAAGTTAGCCGATTTCCAGCAGGTGGCGGTTAGACAGGCAGTACAAAAAATTCGTGATATGAACGGTTGTTTTGTCGCTGATGTGGTGGGTCTGGGTAAAAGTTATATTGGAGCTGCGATCGTAAAACATTTTGAACGCATTGAGGGAACAAGAGCCTTAATCATATGTCCCAAGAGCCTTGAGGATATGTGGACCGGATATAACGAAACCTATCAGCTTAACGCCAATGTATTACCGATGAGTATGCTTATTGAAGAATCAGACAGAGGGGTGGACTTGTTTGAGGATGTTAGATACAAAGACCGGGATTTTGTTCTGATTGATGAAAGCCATAATTTCCGTCATAATACAAATCAGCGGTATAATGTGCTACAGTCTTTTCTTTCAACAGGCCGGAAGGTTTGCTTATTAACGGCCACTCCCCGTAACAGCAGTATTTGGGATGTGTACAATCAGATAAAATTATTCCACCCTGAAGATATAACTTATTTGCCTATCGACCCGCCTAATCTGAAAGAATATTTCAAGTTGGTAGAACGAGGCAAATGTAGTCTTAAAGATATATTGTCTCATGTGCTTATAAGGAGAACACGCAAACATATTCTTCAGTGGTATGGATACGCAGCAGATACTAATGTGCCACTAAAAGAACTTTCGGAAATAAAGAGGCATCATTATTTAAGCGGTGGTAGGCGGGCTTATGTTATTGTCGGAGGACGGCACCAGTTCTTCCCGATCCGCAATCTTAAAACGCTTAGGTACAGTATTGAAAGTTCTTATCAGGGTCTTTATGAACAACTGAGGAAATATTTAGGTCATTCTAAGGGCAAAAGATACACCCCGAAGTTAGGCCAGGAACTAACCTATGCCCGATATGGGCTTTGGAATTTTGTCAAAAAGAACAAAAAGAACAAGCCACCATACAACGAACTCAAAAGGGCAGGCATAAACCTCAGAGGTCTAATCCGAACGATGCTCTTTAAGCGACTTGAGTCCAGCGTACATGCTTTCCGCCTTTCAATTGAACGCATGATTAATACTCATGAGCTTTTTCTAAAATCCATTAATAAAGGATTTGTTCCTACAGGAGAAAAAGCAGAGGATCTGATTGGCAGATACAGCCAGTATGATGATACTGTTTTGTTAGATGCTCTCGAAAATGTATCCGGTCGATACAGCGTTGAAGATTTTGAGAAAGAAAAGCTTGTTCAGTGTATTAAATCAGATTTGGAATTACTGCAGGAAATGTATGATCGTGTAGAGCCTATAACAGTAGAAAAAGATGATAAGTTCCAAAAACTCATGGGATATCTTCGCACTGAACCGGTCAACAAAGGTAAGTGCCTGATATTTACCCAGTTTGCTGATACGGCAGAATATCTATATAAAAACCTTAATCCTAAGGATAAACATAAAGACATAGATGTCATCTACGGCTCCAACAAAAGCAAGGCTCGCATAGTTGGGCGGTTCGCACCGAAGGCCAACCCCGAATTTACCTTTAGATCCAACGAAGTCGAAATCCGTTGGTTAATTGCTACAGATGTACTCGCAGAAGGTCTTAACATGCAGGATTGTGATGTTGTGCTCAATTATGATTTGCACTGGAATCCCGTAAAGCTGATTCAGCGTTTTGGACGTATTGACAGAATTGGTTCTGAACATGAAGTGATATGGGGACTAAATTTCCTGCCGGAAACAGAACTTGAAAAGAATCTGGGTATAAAGCGGGTGTTACAGCGGAGGATTCAGGAAATCCATGACTCGATTGGGGAAGATTCGGCTATTCTTGATGAAAGCGAGCGATTGAACCCCGATGCAATGTATGCGATATATTCTCCAAAGGATAAGCAGATGTCTCTTTTCCCTGAAGATGGTGATGAATTTGTTGACCTTAACGAGGCTGAGGAGCTTCTCAGGAGCTTATCAAATGATGACCCAGAAGAATTTGAACGTATCGTTAATTTACGTGATGGAATACGTTCCGGTTTGCATACCGCAACCAAGGGTATGTTTGTTTTTTGTGAGCAAAGTAATTTTCAGCAGTTAATGCTTAGTGATTCGGAAGGTAATATTACAACACGTGACGTTTCAAGGATACTGGGCACGATAAAAACAGACCCTGAACAAAAACCACCCGAAAAGTTACCTCCAAAGTATAATCAACAATTGATGAAAATCAAACAGCTATTTACTGAGGAAGCTAAACACCGTCAATCACAAATGGAGTATTCAACTTCCCTTACACCCAGCCAACGATATGTTTTGCGTGAACTTCGGACTATATTTTCAGCCACCGAAGACGAAAATATAAAAGCACAAATCAATTTATTTGAAATGTCTTTTCGTCTGTATCCCACACAAGCGGTTAGAAAAGAACTTAATTTGATTCGCAGAAACGGAATTGTCGGGGACAATTTGCTTAGGCAGTTGCAGGAGATATACTTTAGGCATAGATTAGAGGATAGATTGAACCATACGGAAAAAACTATCTCAAAAGAAGATATTCCCAGAATAATTTGTAGCGAGGCACTGTTATAATTTCCGTCTACGGCGGCAGGCCAATAAACAAGTTGAAAAGGAATTATTAACAGAAAACGAGGCTGATATGAAAAGTTATTACAGAATAATGGCAGGAAGCGGAAGTAAGCATGTCGAGGTATGCCACGCTGAAAAATTTATCGGTGCAGATTACGAGATCGATATTGACCTTACCGGTAAACTGCCGGATAACTGGCGGGATTTTAATACCGAGTTTATTCCGGTCTATTTGAAACAAAAGCCGGATAAAACAAAGATAGCTGCCGGATTGGCTTGTGGTATGCTCTGGACTATTTCTAAAGGTATACAAAAAGGTGATATAATACTGTGCCCTGATGGGACAGGAGCGTACTTTGCTGGTGAAGTCACTGGTGACTATTTTTATCGCAGCGGTGAAATACTGCCTCATCGAAGATCTGTTAATTGGTTTCCTAAAAAGGTTGAACGCAGTAGTATGACTCTTGAACTACAGCATTCTACAGGTTCAATCGGAACGGTTAGTAATATTACAAAGTATGTTGAAGAGATTGAAAGTTTACTGGCTGGAAATCGGCCACCTACTCTTATTTCCACTGATGATACGGTTGAAGATCCTGCTGTATTTGCACTTGAACAACATCTTGAAGATTTTCTTGTTCATAACTGGAATCAGACCGAACTGGGAAAAAACTATGACATTTACGAAGAGGATGGTGAGTTGGTTGGCCAGCAGTATCAGAGTGATACCGGGCCAATTGATATTTTAGCCATCAGTAAGGACAAAAAAGAACTTCTTGTTGTAGAGTTAAAAAAAGGCAGGGCCAGCGATTCGGTTGTGGGGCAAATTCAAAGATATATGGGCTATGTAATTGAAGAGTTAGCAGAAGAAAATCAGACTGTAAAAGGTGTCATTATAGCGATGGAAGATGACCTTCGTATAAAAAGGGCTCTAAAGGCTGCCAATAACATAGCTTTTTACAGATACAAAGTGAGTTTTAATCTATTCAAAGATTAAGATGAATAACTATGACAGAAAATGAAACAGCACAAAAAGTTAACCTTAACGATGATCAGCGTATGGTTATAGAGAATATGCACAAAATTTTTCTTGAAGCACTAAGACATAGAGAACAGGAAATCCTACGTTTTCTTGCGATTTTAGCGCCTGCGTTGGGTGGATTTATCTGGTTGCTTAAATTATATTCTGATGAAAATGTGGAGCCAGTCGTTTTTATTGTTGGAACTATGGGGGTGTTGTTTCTTCTCACATTAGGTGCGGCCTACTCTCTTGCTTTAGGTTATAACTTCCGAACGATCATACGCCAACTTGCAACATTAGAATCGGAAGAATGCTTAAACATTGATCAATACATTCTTAAGTCTTGGCCACGAAAAACAGAAGATTTCAAGAAATTTTTATTGAAAAAAATGCAAAAAATCCCGTGGTGTAGCCCTCCAGAAATAATCAGAATATTTTGGTGGGCTTTTAATATAGGAATAATTGGTGTAACAGCTATTGGTTGCTATACATGCACCACGAAGGGAACGTGGTTCATCTTTCTTTTTGGGATGACATGCATTGTTACTAGCATGTACGTTCCCTATCATTATGGAAAGAAAACACACGATGCTTGCGATGAGGAAGAGGCGAAAAAAGGTCTCACGTTTAAGGCGGAAACCAATAAAACTTAAAGCCAACGACTGAAGGAAATACAAAGATAAATTCGGCAACCTTGGTTAAACCTACGGGTATAAAAAAGTACGTTAGTGAAAGAATGACACTTATAAGAGTGTTGGATAAATAATCCGAAGATTATAGTAAGTAACGATTTACACATGATATGGTGTTCTAGTCCATTCGGCCCGAGCCATGTAGCCTTATGCAAGATAAGTTCCGGCTTTATGTCTTTTGCTTTATTAGTGACTATTATATCTTTTTCTGGCGGATTATCTCATTTTTTTTTTGACATACAGTCTCAAGATATATAAAATTGCGAGGTAGGAATCAAGAATTGATATTAAAAAAATCTAAGGGGTTTAAATATGAAAACAAAGGCAAAGGTAATTGTGGGTGTTTTTTTGGTTTCTATGGCATTGATGGTTCTATATCGAACGGTTTTATATGACAGACAGAATTCAACTCTTCCTCCAAAAAAACCGTTTAAGGTTCTTTTAGCAACATGGGTAGGTTTCTCCCCATTTTATATTGCTGAAGAAAAAGGGTATTTTAAAGAAGAGGGTTTAGAAGTTGAATTGTCCGTATCTGATAATCAAGCAACTAGACGTGCGGCTTTCAGTTCAGGTAAAATCCACGCAATGATCGATACTCTTGATTCATTAGCCAATGGAATACCAGCAGGCTTAGATGCTAAGTGTATACTTAAAATAGATGATTCATATGGTGGGGATGGTTTAGTAGTAAACAAAAACATTGATTCTTTTAAAGATTTAAAAGGTAAAACAGTAGCATATCAATATGGGTTACCGCCTCAGTTTTTTTTCCTATATTTGTTAAAACAAAATGGCATGTCCTCTAAAGATGTTAAATCTTTAGACATGGAAGCTTCAGAAGCTGGTGCAGCTTTTATTGCCAAAAAAGTAGACGCTGCTGTGACTTGGGAACCGTGGCTTTCGCAGGCAGGCAATACACCGCATGGTAAAATATTTGTTACCAGCAAAGAAGCGCCTGGCTTGATTACAGACATCTTAGTTGTTAATCCAGATGTTTTAAAAGACAGAAAAAAAGATGTGCAAAAATTGCTTAGAGCATGGTTTAAATCTTTAAATTTTATCGCATCAAATCCTAATGAAGCAGCAAGTATTATGGGAAAGCATCTAGGCCTTCCTGCAGAAGAGGTTCAAGGGATGTTGATGGGACTTAAATTTAGCTCTTATGAAGATAATAGGGTTTACTTTGGGTTAAATGGGAGCTTCAATAAGTTCGACAAACTCTTTAAAGAGGCAGTAGAAGTTTGGATTGACGAAGGCTCAGTGCCAACATCTTTAAAAAATAAAAGCTTCAATCCATCAAACCCTGAGATTCTTAGAGGACTTTATAATTATAAGGACTAAAATGAAATGCTTTTCGAGTCTTAATTTGCAAAAAATGACTTTTCTGTCTTTTGGCATATTGTTTTGTGTTTGGGGTGCTGTTACTTACAGTGGTTTTGTGGATCCCCTCTTTCTTCCCAAACCCGATAAAGTTCTACAGGCGGGACATATACTTTTTGCAGAAGAGAATTTCACATTTGATGTTATGATTAGCACTTGGCGAGTATTACTAGGCTTTGGTCTTTCATGTATTCTCGGGATTCCTTTAGGGATTTGGATTGGAACAAGTAAAAAGGCAAACGCAATATTCACGCCCATGATTAGTTTTATAAGATATATGCCGGCTCCTGCTTTCATTCCACTTCTAATTCTTTGGCTAGGTATTGGTATCGGCACAAAAATAGCTTTGATCTTTATGAGTGTATTTTTCTATTTAACTCCATTAGTAGCAGATTCGATAAGAAATGTTGATGAAGATTGTATTGAGACTGCGATGACACTTGGTGCAAATAAGCAACAAATCCTTTTTGGTGTTATTATGAAAGCAGCTAGCCCAAGAATTTGGCAGAGTATGCGCATTATGATGGGTGTTGCATGGACATCTATTATTATCGTGGAACTGATAGCGGCCCAGAGAGGTATAGGAGCAATGATAATTCGAGCCCAGCGTTTTTTGCAAACACCGAAAATAATAGTAGGAATAATTATAATTGGGATTCTTGGAATTATTTTTGATGCATTGTTCCAGTTAGGAACAAAACTTATGTTCCCATGGGTGAAACATGAAGGTGTTAATAATGGGAGTTAAAGAAGATATGTTTTTGGAACTCATAGATGTTTCGCATACTTTTGAAACAAAAAACAAAACTCCACGAACAGTTATTGAGAAAATTTCTCTTAAAGCATTTAGAGGCAAGAGTATTGTTATTTTGGGGCCTTCCGGGTGTGGTAAGTCTACTATTTTAAGAATGATCGCAGGATTGATTGAACCTACTTCTGGTAAGATTATTTTTAAGGATAAACAGATTCTGGGACCGAGTAGTAGTCGATGTCTCGTATTTCAAAATTACGCATGCTTTCCTTTTTTGACTGTAGAGCAAAACATTTCATTTGGATTGTCCATTAAGGGGTGGAGTAAGCCACAGATACAAGTAAAAGTTGAGTCTTTATTAGAAACTATGGGTTTATGTCACCTAAAGAAGGAGTATCCAAACACTCTTTCTGGTGGCGAAAGACAAAGAGCAGCAATAGCAAGAAGTATTGCGGTTCAGCCTAAGCTTCTTTTGATGGATGAACCTTTTAGTTCCCTTGATGGTGTCATGCGTAGAAATTTACAGGATTTAGTGTTGACATTAGGTGATAAAGATGGTATAAATTGTGTTTTTGTGACACATTCTGTGGAAGAAGCTATTTATCTAGGCTCTGTTGTCTATATAATGAGTGCAGGCCCGACTGAGCAGAGAACGGCTCCGGCGAGTATTATTGGGAAAGTACCTGTTAGTTTTTCAGCAAAGAGAACACAGGAAATAAAGTTTTCCAAAGAATTCGAGGAAATTGAAAGGGAGATTAATGAGCTTTTGCGTACAAGAGCTTACGAATAATTCGAAGGCCAATCCTGCGCCCCTCCTATGTAGTAATAAGCATGATTTCAGTCGAGAATCCAATCTTAAAGAATATCTGGAGAAGTTCTTTTCACTTTCTGCTCGCGAGAAGGCAATTCGTGAGGATCGACTTTATTCTATAGAGGTCGAATTGACAAATCGATGCAATCTAGAATGTCCTTATTGTTATAGCAACAGTTCTGCCAGTAAAAAACAAAATCTTGAGCCTGGCATAGTATCGCAAGTTTTGAAAGATTCTCATAGCCATGGAATTCGTTCGGTTTCATGGTTTGGGGGAGAACCTTTACTGCATCCTAATATATTAGATGTTTTAAGGAGTGCCAGGGACTTAGGTTATTGTGAGTCTATTTTATATACGAATGGAACTTGTATAAATGCTAATAATGCAAAAGCCCTCCATGGTCTGGTCACAACCGTTGCAGTTCATCTTGATGCCTTTACTCCAGAGGCTTTTGGGGCTATTCATCATAAAAAGAGCAGTGAGTATAGTTCTGATATTCATGACAAGATATTGAAATGTTTTGAGAACCTTTTTAATGCCGGTTTTTCGCCTAAAGATATAAGATTGTCATTGACACTTTGCAAACCGGCATTTGAGATGCTCGAAGAGTTATTTGACTGGGCTTTTAATAAGGTCGGACTTCAGACAAGTGTTTTTATTCCTGTTGCAGCAATTGGAAGGGGTAAGAGTTTAAATAGCGACTGGTTTCTGACAAAGGATGAAATTCGTAAAGCGTATGAGTTAAGGGCAAAATACGAAAAAAGACCCTATTTATTAGAGTTAGGGATTTCTGAATATTGTAAACAATATCAGATGACGATGTGCTTTGTACGATCTGATGGTGATGTGCTGTGTTATCCCAGTGGAGAAAAAGTTTTTGGTAATGTTCATGAAAATAATATAAACAAAATAATTCAAGCTAATATCAATGATATTGCGTTTAAGAAATATTCAGAAGGTATAAATAACACTATTGATTCTGGTAAGTGCCACAAGTGTGACAATCAAAGGTATTGTTTTGGGACGAGAGTATTAGAGGCATCTATGGAGGCATGTTTTTGTTGTGGGTAGAGGAAAGAAAAAAAAAGGTGGTAAGAAAAATAAAGTTAGTAAGAAACCTGCCGGTAAACCAAAAGTTGAAAAGCTGCATCCTGATAATCCGCCAGCAAGCAAAGCAGGCAGTCAAAAGCAGGATACCGAAAACCCCCAGATCGAGAAACCTGCAGATAAACCAAAAGTTGAAAAGCTGCATCCTCATAATCCGCCAGCAGGCAAAGTAGGCGGCATAATACCGCCTGCCATAACACCCTCAGGGGACAGATGTGGGACTGTAAATTGTTCGCTTGTAACAGAACTGCGATTTGGAAGGGCTTGGCCAGTTACTCCTATACTTACACTTTTATTTTTTCTATTTCCAACAATTCCAGTTATTAAGGAATTATTTTCTACTGGATCTACGATTAAAAAAGTAGGGTTTATTGATCTTGAAGTAATAGACAATGACAAAGTGATAATAGCTGCTGTTTTGATTGCGCTTTTTTCTAATATAGTAAGACTTTATTGCTCATTGGCACTTATGGAGGAGATTTACAGGAGAAAGTCTCCAAATCACAAAAAGGTTTTATCTAAAAGTATCTTATTTGTTGAAATGTTGTTTCGATTTTCTGCAGTAACTTCGCTTTATTTGGCAGCTTTTTTTGTTAGTTCTCAGGACATCCAATTTGAATTTTTTGTCTGTTTTTGCTACCTTCTTTGCGTTGTCTGGGATATTATTGGGTTAGTTTGGCCCTCTTATTGGTATCCTTGGAAAGATAATACGCAATGGGATGAAATATCAGACATATGGTTTTATATTGATTTGGTGGGATTGGTATTGTCTACAACATATGTAGCATTAGGAACATCCAGCTTAAAGGAGTCGAGTGTTTCATTCATCTTAGGCCTAATTACTCTGGGACTTATTTTGATTGCTTCTATAGAATTTTGGCTTATGCCTAAAGGTTTATATTGGAATTTAATTAGGAAAAAAACAACTTATCTAGAGGAATTAGCGTAATAGTTTTCGTATGTGATTTTGTATAAAAAGTAATATTTTTTTTTGAATTAGACGACCTTTATATTAGTATATTGGATAGTCTATACAGTTTCATAAGGAGATGTCATGAGTATAGTATTAGTGAACTCACCATGTTCTGATAAGAATTTGCTTGGCGACACTTGGTTTATGCCATTAGGTTTAATGAATATCGCAAGTTACTTGGAAGATTTTGGCATAAATGTCAAACTGGTTGATGGCATTGTAGAAGGCCTTGATCGAACACTGGAAAGATGTTCAAGCGATATTGTTGGCGTTAATTTTAATTGCATGAGTATTCCTGGGATGGAATCAATTGTTCGAAAAGCCAAAAGTGAAGGTGCTTTTACAGTTTTGGGAGGGCAAGCAGCATCGGCGATGCCAACATTATTATTAGAGAATAATAAGAATGTTGATGCAGTGGTCGTCGGTGATGGCGAAGAGGCAATGCTGCAGTTATCCAAAGCTCTATCAAACGGAGGTGATCTGTCTAGTGTCCCTAATCTTGTTTATCGCGAAGCAAAAAAGATAATCACCAATCCTTGCTACGAAACGCCAATATCTCGGCTTCCTATGCCGCAAAGATATGCAGGAGGTTTAGATCCTGAGATGTATATCAACAATTATTCTGTATCGTGTTCAGACCCATTTAAAGCTAATCTTCGAACCACCAATGTTGTTACTCGCAGGGGTTGTCCGAGAAGAGCTGCTGGTAAGGGGTGTAGTTTCTGTGCTCGTATGGACCGAAAGGTTCGCTCTCGCACTCCACTTCAAGCTTGGCAGGAATATAAATATTTAGTTAATGAGCTTGGCGTAGAATATTTATATGATGACAGTGACTCATGGATAAATACCGGCTGGCTGAGCGAGTTAGCAGATATATGGGAAAGCAATGGTGGTCTTAATGTAAGATTGCGTGTTTACGGTGACATTAGAGATATTACTGCAGAAAGTACAACATTGATGAGGAGATTGAATGTGGACACTGTTTTGGTTGGCATAGAGTCAGGTGACAGAAATGTTCTTATGCAAAACGGTAAAGATTTCACTAATAATGATATCAAAGAAGCGTGTAAAAATCTAGCTAATGCAGATATAAAAATCGCGGATGCTTATGTGCTCGGTTTGATAGGTGAAAGCTGGGAATCATTAGAAAATACCAAAATACTTTCAGAGACTATTAATCTTATATGTGAAAAAGCGGCTACGTACTGGAATATAATGTTGCCTTTACCAGGCTCACCATCTTGGCAGGTACTTATGGAAAAGTCTCCTATAGCCAGAGAGCATTCGACTAATTACAAAATCGACGTAGATCTTATTCGTGAAGAATTTTTCAAGGCTTGTACAGGTCTAGGAGCAAATGCATTTAATAGACTCAAAGTATTTAGAGATGATATGTGCCTTAAGTCTTTGATGCCAGCTGGAGAAAATCTCAGATAAAACATTTTAGGATTATATGTAATCCCTGAGATAATTATTATTACATGCATCCTCAAAATGATATCTATAAAACCACGAGAGGACAAAATGGAAAATCCAGTAGATGCTGATTTAGGGTCATTTAAGAATTTAGAAGCTATAAATAAAGATTTGGAATCATCTTCCAATGCCAATGAAGATAGCAAAATCAATCCGCTTGAAAAGGATGCGGAAACTTTTGGGGATTTGAAGAGGTTTTTTCGTGACTCTGATTCAATCACAGATTTAAGCGAAAAAGAGTTGCATGCCCATTTGGATTTTTGCATTGCATCTCTAAATAGATTTACTATGGGAGGTCGATCCCGAAGGGACTCGAACCCTCAACCTTCGGATCGACAGTCCGGATGTCGATACATCTAAGCATAGCGAAGTAAACAACTTAGAGCACTCCGAAAAAGCTGTGTACACAAATCTGCAACAAGTCGATTCTGACATGTCAAAAGAGCTTGCCATGATCGTTGACGCATGGTCTTCTATCCCAGAGCACGTAAAACAAACAATCTTAACTTTAGTAAATGTTTCAAAATGATCAAGGACCGGGTCGTAATTAACTAAATATTAACTTTTAAGACACGGAGCTGGCTGAGGCCTGGAGATTGATCCCAAAAAACCGGTCTATGATCGTATTAACAAAAACGCAAAAACTTTATTGGAGATCAAAATGAATACAGAAACAAAAACTTATCCAGATCTGATGACAGAGCAAGAGTTGATCGAATATCTGAGAATACCAGAAGTCAGCAAGTCCACAAATTACAAGAACGTTGTCGATCATCTAAAACGAATGAGAGACCTTCCAAGAATACACCTGTGCTCCAGGGCACTATATCCGTTAAAAGCTGTCCATGAATGGATAAACAGACAGACGACAACATGTAGGTAATATATCAAGGCGGGGCTATTCAGAAACAGGATAGCCCTGCTATTTTTAAAAGGAGCCAGACCATGGAAAACACAAATACTAACTACTGCCCTGCTGTGCTGTCAGATGGTAAGGGTGGATGGACACCATGTCCCGAACTACTGACAGAAGAAGAGACTATTAGGTATCTCAGGTTAGATGAAGGAGGATCACCGGACCCTATACAAACATTGACATATTATAGGAATACCGGCACCTTGATAGCTATTAAGGTAGGCAAGGTGAACAGGTACAGAAGAAAAGACCTCGATGCCTTTCTTGAGAAAAAAAGTACGTTAAAAAAAGATAAGTTAATTATTTAGGATAAATACTATGGGTGGGTTTGGTAGTGGTAAATGGGCTGATGCTGTAAAAAGGAAAACAACTGTACAGCTTTGTATGTCAATCAGTGCCGGCAAACTTAACAAGAATGGTTTCTTTGCAAAGAATAAAGCCGGAGTCATTACCTGGACGAATGAATTTTCAGAAGTGATAGCAGCGGCTAAGATTAAATCTGTTATAAATGGTGACGGTAACAAAACCTGTATTGAGGTTACAATAGAGGGTTTTGTAACCAGTAGACAAAAGATAGAGCTTACGACAACGCCATGCAACTATGGCGGGGTTCGCTGGTGGTTTGAGTGTCCGGTTACTAAAGACGGGGTTTACTGCGGGAACAGGGTATCAAAACTATTGCTCCCCCCTGCCGGTAAGTACTTCGGATGTCGTGAGTGCCATGATCTGACATACGAGTCATGCCAAAAGAGTCATAAATATGACAGGATCATCGACCATATACCGGATGACCTGAATTTGGATGGATTAAACCTTACGCAGGTGCTTAGGTTGGCTTCGTTATAAAAAAAGACGGGGGAAAAGGTCTCCGAGTTTTCCCCCATCAGGTGCTTGTGTTTTAAATGATGCCCAGTTCGAGCAGCACACTTTCATAGCCGTGGGGGCAGATTCCATCGGGTTCGACGATACAGCCTTCGGGGCATTCGGTAGGCGCTAAGCCTTCGGACTCCATCTGCATTAATGTTTCAAGTGAATGTTCCATTTTTTATCCCTTCTTGAAAAAGTCTCTGTCTATTGGTTTTCTGGTATGTTTGAATTTGTCTTCAAGGCTGTAACGCCTGCATACCTTGCGGCCTCTGTTGCCG
>SDBV01004697.1_pt1 | contig 19496 bp, 16 predicted proteins | sample 2277081 | NCBI WGS metagenome assembly SDBV01 (sample SAMN10402039, study PRJNA504765) | marine sediment metagenome | isolation source: marine sediment core GS10_PC15, 223 cmbsf | place: Arctic Ocean: Southern Knipovich Ridge | collected 2010
CGTCCATATTTTGCTGAGTGCTTTTAAGCGGTTGGGGCAGAAGAATGTCCGGCTTCATATAGCGGGAGAAGGTCCTGAAGGGAAAGGCCTCAGGCGGGATGCGGGAGATGACCCTAGGAATTATTTTCATGGTTTTGTAATCAGAGAGGCACTGGAGCAACTATACCAAAAAGCCAATCTTGTTGTTGTCCCTTCCGTCTGGTATGAACCATTTGGCATAATCATCATTGAAAGCCTTAAATATGGGACGCCGGTGGTGGGGAGTAACACCGGTGGCATTCCAGAGATAATTGAACCAGGATATAACGGTCTTCTTTTTGAAGCCGGGAATGTAACCGAATTGAAAGGGATTCTGGAAAGATTAATTCAAAATCCACCTGAACTACAAAGATTAAGCGAAGGCGCTTTTGAGTCAGCCAGGAAGTATGATATTACGCAGCATGTTCAAAAGCTAGAGGAAATATATCAAGAGGTATCGAACAGGTAGTAAGCTAATGATAATTGGAGCATCACTGGGTTCATTTAGGGGATTAACACTAGAAGAAGGTCTGCAGTGTTACCTGAAAATTCTGCGAAATTTTGACGTAAAGGTTGTGGAACTTCGTTTTGAAAAGGAAGCCTCTCGGCCCTCCATGTGGCCCTGGGAAAGCAACGGTAGGCTAGCGGATTTTTTATCCAAGTTTGAGGTCACCGGTGCCCATCTGCCATTCATCTACCTGAATCCCATATCACAGAACCCAGGGATTCAGGTAGAGTCAATAGATCAATTAAAGATAGCATTGGACAGGGCTTCACTGCTGAATATGACCTATGCGGTAATGCATGCTCACGGTTCTGCTTACGGATTAACCCATGCCCGGCAACTGAATGAATGGGAAAGGGTAATCAAGGAGCTTGCCGATTACGCAGAGAGTCGCTCCATACTACTAACTGTTGAGAACTGTGATTTTTTGGGCAATCTAAAGGAGCTTGCTGCTTTAGTAAGAAAGATTAATTCAAAATGGCTCAAAATTACACTAGATGTGGGGCATGCTCACATCAGGCGTATCAGCCAAACCGAATCGGGCAGCCATCTATTTCCCTATTCACTAAGGGGATTAATGATGAAAGCAATGGACATGACGTTTGCTCCATTTCTATTCAAAAGATACATGCCTTATGAAGAATATGGTTCTGTAAAGAGATTTCTACAATCTGAGCATGACCTGATTTTTAATCTGCATATCCATGACTATAACGGCAGGAAAGACCATATTGCTCTAGGTTCCGGCAAGATAGACTTTTCTTTCATGAAATTATTTGAGAAATCCAATATACCACTTATACTTGAATCCAGATTTGAAAATCACTACGGGGACTTTACGAAGAACTACCAGAGATTAAAGCGATTAATTAAGGAAGGGTGATGGTAGTAACTGTTGTAGGTGATGCCTTCGTCGACATCATAGTGCCGGCACATGGGCTTAAAAGGGGAGAAACTCATCATAGGGATATTTTGGTCTCCTCTGGCGGCACGGCAACTGTTGCTACTGAGGTAGCCAGACTCGGAGAAGATACCGAATTTGTCGGCAAGGTTGGTAATGATGTCTTTGGGTCATATTTTAAGGAGAACCTGAGAAAAAATAAAGTGAAGGACTTGGCATTCTGGGACAATAATCATCCTACTGGCTTATGCATCTCGTTAGTTCACGAAGATGGGGAAAGAAGCATGGTTGCCAGCAGGGGAGCCAACGATTATTTAACCACCAGTGAAATTGAAAGTTGTATCAGCGAGATAGAAAAGGCAAGAGTTATCTATTTCTCCGGATATTCTCTTTTGAATATTCCAGATGTTGTCCGCTATCTGATGGAGAAGCTATGCGGAAGTAGTGAGCTTTGGTTCAACCCAGGCGCTCCAAATGTGATTGGAAACTCGCTAAAGGGGGTAATCCATGATTTCGTTGATGTCTTAATATTAAATATGGATGAGGCAAAGTCACTCACCGGAAAAGATGAAATGAATGAAATCCTGTCTAACCTGGAGGAGATTGTAACCTTATCAGTAGTCACTTTAGGCAAGGAAGGTTGTGTTGTATTGGAGGGCGGAAAATCCATCCATGTGTCTCCAGATAAGGTTATAGAAGGTATTGATACTACTGGGGCTGGAGATGCTTTCTCAGCCGGATTTATCGTCGGGAGGCTAAGAGGTATGAATAAGGCGGCCTGTGCTGGATTAGGGCATAAAGCAGCAATAAGTTTTCTAGGGAGGAGAACGTTTATCTGATGAGATTATTGCTTACGGCATTTATTGATGGCTTAAAGCCAGAGAGTTTAAAGTACATGAGTTTTGTTAATTCCCTCACAAGCCAGAGGCGAATGAGGACTGAGCTGGGTTACTCCGTTACCTGCTATCCGTCGATGTTTAGCGGGGTATATCCAAACAAACATTTACGCTGGTTCTTCTGGAAATATTCTCCCGATACGTCACCTTGCAAGTGGGTAAGAAGACTCAAAATAGATAAACTCCCTCACAATATGTATACGGAACAAGCGGTCTTTCAGATCGCCAAACTTCTCAATAGAAGAAAGATAGCTTCTGATGCTTCCAACTTGCCTCTTCTGTGGTATGTGCCCATAACCGGGTGGGCTGATCTTGATATCACCGAGACTAAATCCTGGATGTATCCTGGCTATCTGGAAGGTTACCCCACAGTATTTGATATTCTCCCGGCTAATAATGTCTCGTATGAAGTAGTGGGAGCAACACAAGAGTCACTATCGGAGTCATCATCCGTGGTAGCTCAATATAACCCGAGTGGAATTAATCCCTTTACATTCTTATTTATTGGAGATATTGACCCGTTATCCCACAGATATGGGCAGGATTCTGAGCTAGTGATACAGAGGTTAAAAACGATTGATGGCATATTGGAGACAAAGTATAGGCTGTTTGAGAAAGCAGACGGTGATCTTACATTTATATTGTTTTCTGACCATGGACATATGGCTATAGAGAGCAAGGTAAGTCTCATGGAAATTTTTAAGTCTTACGGAGAGTGCTTAAGGGATTTTCTTTACATAGTAGATAGCAGTTATGCCAGGTTCTGGTTTAGAAATGAGAGGGAGAGAGAAAGGGTAACCAGGGTTATATCACGGATGGAGAATATGGGATATGTCTTAACCGAAGAACTTCTTGAGAAGTTCCACGTTAACATGCCAGATAATAGATACGGAGACCTGATATTCTATCTTGACTTTCCACATGTGTTCACTCATAGGATTAAGGTGTTTGGCAGAAGCCTGGAAGGAACAGTGGTCTCTGGCCATGGCTTTTTGCCAAGCTATCCCGGTATGGACGGTGTGTTTGTATCCAATAAAGAAGTGCTGGATTGCTCCCATGTAGAGCTGGTTGATATGATGCCCTCTATTTTAGATATATTTGATGTAGAGATACCATACTATGTCGACGGTAAAGTCCTGTGGAGCCAGTAGATGGCGAAATATTCCGAAATAAACGACCCCCGGATAAGAGAGGTTATTGACACGCTTATAGCCGAGATAGTTCAGCGCTTGCAGCCCAAATCTATCATCGTCGCCGGGGGCTTCGGCAGAGACGAAGCCAGCTTCCTTAAGGAAGACGGGAAGCTGAAAGCGTTGAGCGATTGTGAGATTGCCATCCTGTCACGCAGGTCAATACCGAGGGGTCAGCTAGCAAAGTTATCCCGGGAATTGACTTGCCAAACCGGCATGGATGTAGTTATATCTAACAGCCCTTTGCTGCGCGCTTATTCAAGGCTCTCTATCCCCTCCTACGTATCACGCAGAGCGTGGCGCCCTTCCATCCAGCATTATGATTTGAAGTACGGTTCTCGAGTGGTTTTCGGTGAAAATATTCTGGATAGACTTCCGGAGATAAAAGCTCAGGACATCCCTTTGTGGGAAGGGCTGAGGTTGATGTTTAACCGAATGGCAGCGTCTCTCAAATACTACCCTGCCGGCTCCAAGGACATGGAGAGAAGCGAAGCAATCTACTGGATTAATAAGGTAATTATTGCCTGTCAGGATGCTTTACTGTTATCGGTTGGAACATATCATTATTCCTATAAGGCTAGAAGTTTAGCATTTCAGGAAATGTTTCCGCGCCGCTTTGGCAAACTCGGTGAACGAATACCAGGAATCCTTCTGCTTGCGTCAAAGGCAGCCGAGTATAAACTGAAGCCAAACAAGGATGCGTACCCGGGCAATATAGCCGAGCTTTGGTTTGATGCTGCGGAAATATGCGACCAAGTGTTTAGGTATATTGTAAAGGAAGACCTGGGTATCAGCTTTGATTCCTATGTGGAATTCCAGAGGAAATATTTGAAACATCCTAACATAAGGAAAAAATACTACCTGGGGGTCATATCCTCGCCTGTAGCCCAGAACCTTTTCAGTACAATGAGGATGATAGCTAACTACTCCTGCCGGTTTCCTTCCCCAAAGCTTATTCAGCATATCAGGACACCTTGGAAACATATTGTCTATTCCATAATTCCGCTGGTATATTTCGCAATATCGCCAAGCGGGGAGATTGATGAGCTTCAATTGGAGCAAGCACGAGATACCCTATCCTTGTTTAAGAAACTAAAGCCAAAACAGCCTGATCCGTGGCAAGAATGGGAGTTTTTAAGGGAACAGGCTGCCGAGGTGTGGCATACGCTGTGTTACTAAAATAGGTGAGTGCTAAATTACAGGGAGAGTTACTTTAGGAGCTTTCGTATTCTATGATTCCTTGACGGCTTTGATAGCTATTGTTGGATTCGCATTGAAAAGAAAGGGTATAGGGATGTAGCTTACACGTACTTGATGAAAGTTGGCGCGGATAAGGTTAAGGTCTTTTGAATAGTCATAACCTATGTGTCCCTCAACCCACTCACCTACTGGTCTGTTGAGGATGGCGGCTTTAATTGCCTCTCTAAAACCAATTTGCTGGCGTTGAAAACCGGCAATACGACCAAGCAGGTTTCGCAATAAGAGTACTAGCCCCTTTTCGATAGGTAATGTACATATAAGATGACCTCCCTTCCGAAGAACTCGTCGCATTTCAGCTAGACACAATGCCTTTGTGGGATAGGACATATGTTCCAGGCAATCCAGGGCGAAGACAACATTCACACTCGAATCTTTCAGTGGCAGATACGCACCATTAGCGTAACAGAAGGCGACTTTCTCAAAAGCATCATGGGACCCTAATTCCACTTTTACCAGCTCTCTAGCCCATTCCAATTGTGTTTTTCCCCATGCCCATGCATGATAGAGTGTATCTTCAGGTTTGATTTCGTCAACATAGATATTGCAGGCGATGGCGTATTTACTAGCTAGGGCTAAACTGGGAATAAAGAAACCACGCCCTGTCCCCAAATCTAAAATGGTACTGTCCTCGGATATATCACCCAGCTTAAGAGCCACATCCAGCCGGCGATAGAAATACCACCGGAGTAAAGAGGTTTTCGTTTGGTATTTCTCTGTCTTAGCTGGGCTACGGAATTTGTTAACTCTATATGCCTTCATGGATAATAACCTTCTTCAGTTTCCACCAACTATTTTTGGCTTAAAAAGGCAGTTACGCTTCCCGAATCGTAAATACGGGGAAAATGGAGGTCAGCAATTACCTCTCTGGGGTCATAGTCAATTCTTATTGTTGTCTCGGCAAAGAATGGCTTCCCAATAATTTCCTTCCTGATTACAAGTAACATGTCACCTAAATCTGTATAATCGCCGGTAACAAGCTGAGGGGTTAGTTCTTTCATCGCTCCTCGCTCAGGGCCAGGAAACCTGGGGGCATAAAAATCATCTGTTCTGAGCTTGCCGCTGTGAATATTTGTGATGGTCTGTGCTGCTGCCAATTCTGATTCAGTGAGAAAATAGCGGGTCATGGTATTATCTGAATATATTGAGCGGTCCATATTTACTTGAGGACTGGTGAGCATAAAGAAGGAAAGAAAGATGATTAATAAAGTTATAATTGATACCTTCAATATATTATTCTTAAAAGCTCCGCATAACAGAAAAATCGCGACAGCTAGCGGGAACGCACATAGGATTTGTAAGGATGGATACCATCTGCCGGGATAAAATGCGGTTTTCCCTCCTAGTAAGGAAAGGAATACTAATCCAACCAAGAATGTGCTGCTTAACGCTAAAACAAAAGAGTGCTGATTGCTGTATTTTTTTGATATCATGTAAAATACCCCAATAAATGACAGACCGATGAAGGCGGCAAATCCAAGCCCATTAAGCAGGTCTTCCGACAGGTAGTGCGGCATATATGGAGCTATCAGCCCGGCAAATTCCCATTCTGGTTTTATGAAACCCCATGTTATTATCTGCATAAATGTATTGTCATGCCCGGATGTATACATCCACCAGCTATACATCATGACTGTAAACAGCATAACAAAACCAAAAGCTGCCGGAGTATCAGACTTGGTGCCATATCCTTTCTTGTATATAATAAAAAGAATCCAGAATAGGATTAGAAGCAAAGCCATAATGGTTGCTGCCAGAGCATGACTCAAAATCAGCGATGCGCTTAATAGAATAGCGAAAAAGATATAAGTAACGGACCTATTCTGGTTTCCCTTAAGTAGCACATATAAAATAATTGGCAGTAATATTGTGCCCAGAGTCATGGGACGAGTCCAAAACCCCAGTACTATATACTTGTCAGCGATAGCAGCTAACAAAGCAGCCAATAGCCCAACCTTGTCACTGTTAAAAATGAGTCTGCCCAGAAGGAAGACGAAGACCAAACTGATAGCCTGAAGAATGCCGATAGACAACTCGGTTGAAATCTTATAACTCAAATCGGTCATTAGAGAAGTTGAACCAATTATCAGGTGAAAAGCTGGCAAGTTTTCATAGGCAGTATAAATACCCGCTATTTCGGTATGTCCGGTTTCCAAGATGTTAGCCGTAATATATTCATGCCACCATGGGTCAATTCCAACCAATCCGGGAGTAATAGCTTGAATTGAGAAGACAAGGCTTAAAAAGATAAGCATTATCTCCATCATGGTTAGGTTTCTAAACCTATTGCCGTTGGGGAGGCAAAGAATTTGAATAGCCACTATCCCGGCCATTATTACTGTAGCAATAAAATATGCTAAGGGTCGGCTATAAAGTTCAGGTCTAAACGCAATAGAGAGCATACTATAGCTAAAAAAGCCAAAAAATAGAATACTCAGTATTATGAAGGTAGATGATTTTATCTGTAATCCTGATAGAAGGGATGAATCTAAAGTGAATAAGCGCTTCCCTTTTCTCAGTAGTAGGTAGGCAATACCGGCAACAAACAGTAGCGCAACATTTATTATGTATCTTAATGTTGTTGCAGGAAGCAGAAAAATTAGCAGAAAACCGGCGACCAGTGCAGCTATCACCATTAGAAAAGCGAGAATGGCATCCAGTTCGCCTACTAGTCTTTTGACTTGTTGCTTTGAATCCATCTGAACACCATCACAGATTCCATCATAACTTAAGTCTTGGAGGGAGCGTGCCTATTATAGAGAAACTGGATAACTTCAACTCGAACACCGTTTCAGCTTGGTTGAATTATCGCCATCCAAGTTAGCCCAAGCTGTTTTTCTCCGTAGCTCCCCAAATTTGGAGAGACAATAAGCCATAAAAGGACTTTTGTCAAGCACTTGACACCATATAATAGATTGTATTATACTACATATATTGCCAGCTGTCAATTTATATTGCCATTTGGCAGGATTATCTTTTATTAAAGAATAAGCGCTAATAGGCAAGAGGTTGTATGAATTTTGTTATACCTCCCCTGTCTGAGGTAAAGCACCGCCTCAAAGAGCCATTATATAGGAACTCTTTTTTCTTAATGGTAAACAATGGTCTGGGTGGTGTCTTGGGCTTTATTTTCTGGATAATTGCGGCAAGATTCTACTCGCCTTCCCAAGTCGGCATAGTAGGCGCTCTACTTGCGGCTATGATGCTTGTATCTAGCTTTTCCAAGATTGGCTTTGATATGAGCATAATCAGATTTCTTTCTGATGAGGAAGACAAACAGGGAATGATTAATTCCTGCCTGACCATAACCTCCATTGCTACTCTTATATTCTCGTTGATATTTGCCGCTGGACTGAATTTCTGGTCTCCGGCTCTTTCTTTTCTCCATCAAAATATAGCCTTCCTGATTTCCTTCGTCCTTTTTACCGTGGCTTGGTCTCTCTTGGCAATGTTGAATAGCATCTTTATTGCTCTCAGGCGTGCTGAGTTCTCCCTGTTTCAGAATGCGATGACTGCAGTATTAAGGCCGGTATTGCCCATACTTGTAGTATCTGCTGGTACTCTGGGTCTATTCTTCTCTTGGGGGATTGGAATGTGCCTAGCCATAATTATCAGCTTATTCCTGTTCTTACCTAGGCTTCAGCCAAAATATCATCCATTACTTAGAATTAAGAAGGTAGTGGTTAATGATATGATGCACTACTCCCTTATGAACTACTTTGCTACGCTACTTGAGAATGTTCCCAAACATCTGCTCCCTTTATTGGTCATCAATATGTTAGGCTCAGATACAACCGCCTACTTCCGCATTGCCTGGGCGGTTTCCAGCATTCTATTCCTCACTATACCTGTTGCCATCGCCGCTTCACTGTTTGCCGAAGGTTCCTACAATCCAGGGAAACTCCATCAGAGTACAATCCGTGCTATGGGTCTCATGCTGGGGTTAGTTATCACTGGAATTGCCATAATATTCCTTTTTGGAGACAAAATCCTATTGCTCTTCGGCACTGCCTACTTAGAAAAGGGGCTTGAAGTATTACGCATTTTGGTACTGTCAAGCATCCCGATTGTATTTATTCAACTTTACTTCGTTACCAGAATGGTGCAAATGCGGATGAAGTCAGTAGTATTTATGGAGGGCTTGACAGGAGTTCTTGTCCTGGGGATGATATTTGCTTTGGTGCCCCGCTATGGCATTGTTGGGGTCAGCATTGGTTGGACTCTGAGTTATACGATAATAGCTGTTCTAATAGGTGCTATTTTACTGATGCGAAGGTCGGGCTGGCCCAAGCTTCAGACGATGAAGAAACTGTAAGAGGAATCTGTTAATAGTATTGGGAAGGTAGAAAATTATGGCTTCAGAGAAGAGGTGTATCTCGGTTCCGAGGAGATCCAGAAATGACATACTAAGGTCATTAAACATTGCAAAAGATGACCTCGTGCTTGAAATAGGAAGCGGAGATAATCCTGCTTCCCGCTCTGATATCCTTTCAGATAAATGTTTGGAATACACGCCGGATAGAGAGGGACGGCAAATATTCATTGACAGACGTCCTTTCGTTGCTTGTGACGGTCAGCAGCTACCATTCAGGGATAAGTCCTTTGATTACATTATCGCTTCTCAAATGCTGGAATATGTTGAGGAGCCAGATAAGTTCCTTAAAGAACTAATGAGAGTTGGTAGGAGAGGCTATATTGAGGTTGCAAATGAAATTCGTGAGGTACTCTTTGATTGGGATGCTCGTAATTATGTGGTGAGCATTGATGCTCAGAATAAGTTAGTCATCAGGAGGAAGACGGGGCAGGGACCGATTGGAAAACTAATTCGCAAGCTAAAGGACCCGTACCTAGGTAAGTTTATAGTAAGACACTGGCCAGTGTTTAATTATCTGTTCGAGTGGGATGGGATGATAAATTACACTATCGACGAAGCTGGAGTAGACACTGTCGAATTATGCAGGGAGGTCAATATCGACATCGCTGACTATGATCGTCGTAAGACACGAAGAAACAAAATTGAGGATCTTGTTGAAGCGATGCTGGCTTTTGTGCCGCGTCCACTAGCTAGGACAGGATTACTATTCGTTAAAAAAGTCATGAAAAAAGCCATGGCTCTCAAAACCCGCAAAATATCTATGACTTTAGATGAACTGTTAAAAAGGATGGTTTGCCCCGTTTGCCACGGTGAGATTCGATTTAATGATGATGAAACCGCCATAAACTGCCAAACTTGCAGACGGATTTACCCTTGCATTGTGTGGAACAGAAAGAAGATCCCAGTTATGTTACCAGGGGAGCGCAAGTAATATACTTTTAAGCAAGCAATAAGACAGGGGATTATATGAATATGGAATCTGAACAATGGAAAGGTGAGGACATAGATTATCACAATCGGATAGCAGAGATATATGATTCATCGGCAATGATGAGAGAATTAGCTCCTTACCGTAAGTATGTAGCCCAAGAGTGGATGAGAGTTCTTAGAGAGCACAAGGCAAAATCAGTTTTGGACTTCGGGTGTGGGACGGGTATTCTAACTGTACAAATAGCAACTGCTGGATTTAATGTAATCGGCCTTGACCACTCAGCAGGAATGCTGGAAGTTCTCAGTAGAAGGCTGGAACATTTGAACCTCACCAGCAATTGTCACTTGCAAGTAGGTGACGGTGAAGCTCTGCCATTCGAGGATGAATCCTTTGATGGGGTGGTATGCACGGGGGTTTTACATCACATACCAAATATCGACAAAGTCTTGGAAGAACTGGTAAGAATCATTCGTAAGAATGGACTTCTCTTTATCATAGAGCCAAATAACGAAGGAGACATCTTCCGCAGGATAGGACAAATCATCAAGCGTACAGTGGGACTTCTCCTCAGGTTTTGGCTCAAGAAAGGTAATTTATACCAGCATAAAGACACGGGTAGGCAGATATCAGGTGTCAAAACCCTCAAAAAGCTTCAACAAATTGGGTTACAGTGCAATATTACTTATCTCGCACATCCTCCTATGATTTATCGGTTTCTACCTATTACCATGGCTTACGCAATGGTTGCCTCCATTGGAAAACTGGGAGGCGCAATAGCTATTTCACGCGATTTTTTCATCATTATAGGGAGTAAAAAATGAATACATTATCGATTGGATTTTGGGAGGGGAACTTGAAGTGAACAGCCTCAAAGCAAGAGGGGCAAATATAGTCCCTGATTGGTCTAAACCTGCCTTAGGTGCAATTTATAGAAAGGCAAAATTCAGTTTTGGAAGGATAAAAAGGGGACTGCGTCCCCCCCCATTTCCGGAGAACCGAGATGGCAAAGTATATATTCATCTTGGGTGCGGAGAGATTAACGCTCCAGGTTTCATAAATGTTGACGCCGTTCCATTCTCACACATTCACTATGTTCAACAGGTTGAGGATTTAAGTATATTTCCAAATAATTACGCTGACTTGATCTATGCTTCTCATGTCTTGGAGCACATCAGTTATAGGAAGGTCTTTGAAGTGTTGGGAGAATGGCATAGGGTATTGAAAGAAGGGGGTGTACTTCGTCTTGCTGTTCCCGATTTTGACAAACTTATCAAGGTATATTCGGCTGAAAACAAGGATGTACAGACGATTATTAAGGTGCTCATGGGCGGTCAGGGCTACGCCTATAATGTCCATAAGAGTGTCTTTAATGAGAAATACCTTGAAGAACTCCTTTTGTTGGTTGGATTTCGAGAGGTAAGAAGGTGGGATCCCCAAAAAGTCGAATTACATTCGTTTGAAGATTGGGCTTCGAGGCCAATAAAACTTAATGGCAAAAAGTATTCCATAAGTTTAAATTTAGAGGCGATTCTATGAAGAAAGCATTTATTACCGGCATTACTGGTCAGGATGGTTCATACTTGGCGGAGTTTCTCCTCGCCAAAGGTTATGAAGTGCATGGCATTATCAGGAGGGCTAGCACTTTTAATACCGGCCGACTTGACCACCTTCTCTTTGATGGTCAACGAGAAAAGGATATTGGCTTATTTCTCCATTATGGGGATATGATTGATTCCTCCAATTTGAATCGAGTATTGGAGCAGGTGCAGCCAGACGAAATATATAACCTGGCAGCGCAGAGCCACGTCAAGGTTTCCTTTGAAGTCCCGGAATATAGCGCCGAGGTGGATGCGCTGGGGGTAATAAGATTACTAGATGCCATAAAGGAAACCGGCTTGAAAACGAAATTTTACCAGGCGTCAACTTCTGAACTTTTCGGTAAGGTTAGAGAGATTCCCCAAACAGAAACTACGCCATTTTACCCTAGGAGCCCGTATGCCGTGGCCAAGCTATATGCTCACTGGATAGTTACCAACTATAGAGAAGCCTATAATTTATTTGCTTGTAACGGGATATTATTCAATCACGAGTCGCCGAGGAGGGGGGAAACCTTTGTTACCAGAAAAATCACCAGAGGCATAGCTCATATCCTTACCGCAAAACAAGCCCAGCTCTATTTGGGCAATCTAGATGCCCGTAGAGACTGGGGCTATGCTCCGGAATATGTCGAGCCCATCTGGATGATGCTTCAAAATGGAGAGCCAGAGGACTTTGTTATAGGCACCGGTGAAGCCCATACAGTGAGAGAGTTTGTTGAACTGGCTTTTTCTTATGCCGGGCTTGATTGGAAGAAGTATGTCAAAGTAGACTCAAGCTACTTTAGACCAACTGAGGTTGATGTGTTGGTCTGTAATCCCGCTAAAATCAAGCAGAAGTTAGGCTGGAACCCAGAGATTAAGTTCAAAGAATTGGTTAAGATTATGGTTGATGCTGACATGCGGATTGCCGGTCTACAACCTGTTGGTGAGGGCGATAAAATCTTAGAGGAGAAGTTTCCCCATAGGTGGTGGGGAATTGACTGATATTTCTGGACTGGGAGGTGGAGATGTCATTCTGGAGCAATAAAAGAGTATTTGTTGCCGGCGGGAATGGTTTTGTGGGGAGCAGGGTAGTAAGAAAACTAAAAGAGAAAAACATCAATTTTGTTTCCCTGTCTTTAAGAGATGGCATCGATTTCCGCGACTTTAAGCAAACAAAGAGCTTATTTGAAAAGGAGCAGTTTGACGCTGTAATCAACTGTGCTACCTTCATTGGTGGAATTCAATTTGGGTATGAGAAACCAGGGGAGATATTTCACAACAATACTTTAATGTCAACTAACCTGATGGAAGCTTCGCGGTTGACAAATGTAGAAAGGTTTATCAACCCAATATCAAACTGTTCCTATCCTGGGCATTTAACCGGGAACTTTAGAGAAGAAGAATGGTGGGATGGACCGCTTCATGAATCGGTGCTGGTTTATGGATTAGTGAGAAAGGCAAGCTGGGTGCAGAGCTGGGCATATTATCAGCAATACGGGTTTAAGACTATCAATCTTATCTTACCCAATATGTATGGTCCGGGAGACCATTTTGATGAAACCCGCTCTCACGCTCTCGGCGCACTGATAATGAAATTTGTGGAAGCAAAGAGAAAAGGTCAACCTGAGGTTATTATATGGGGCAGCGGTCAGCCGGTGAGGGAATGGCTTTATGTGGATGATGGAGCTGAGGCTCTTATTAGAGCCCTGGAAATAGAACCAATCATAGAGCCGATTAATGTTGGTGTGGGTAAAGGGATTTCCATATTAGAACTGGCTGAGTTAATAAAGGGGGTAGTCAGCTATGACGGGAAAATAGTCTTAGATAGGACCAAGCCTGACGGAGCCCCGTATAAAACTATGGATAATACTAGACTGAAGAATATCTTTAATTGGGTGCCGACAATAGGCTTGAGAGAAGGAATTGAAAAGACAGTGGCTTGGTATGAAGCGAGATAGGAGGGCAGGAATGATACCTCAATTTGAACCTTGGATTGGTGAAGAAGAATTAGCCCAGATAACTGACACAATTCGGTCCAACTGGATAACGGGTGGGAAGAAGACCAGGGAGTTTGAAAGCAAAATTGCTGAACTCTGTGGTGTAAAGCATGCTATTGCCATATGCAATGGAACCCTAGCCTTGTATGTAGGATTGAAGATACTGGGAATCGGTGAGGGGGACGAAGTCATCGTCCCCGATTTTACCTTTATTGCTAGTGCCAATGCAGTAGTGATGGCTGGGGCTAAGCCGGTGCTGGTTGATGTAGATGAGAAGACCTTTAATATTGACCCCGAACGTACTGAGAAAGCTATTACACCAGAAACAAAGGCAATCATGCCAGTCCACATCTATGGACAATCAGCGGATATGGATAAAATCTGTGAAATTGCCGAAAATCATGGCTTATACATAATAGAGGATGCCGCGCAGGGGATTGGCGTTACCTTTAATGGCAAACCTGTTGGCGGGTTTGGTCATGTTGGCTGCCTCTCATTTTATGCCGATAAAACTATGAACACCGGTGAGGGTGGGATGGTCTTGACTGATGATGACGAGCTGGCTGAGAAGTGTCTTATATTAAAGCATCAGGGTAGAACGGGCAGGGGTATATATTTTCATGAGCATATTGGCTACAATTTTCGCCTTACCGATTTGCAATCTGCTGTTGGGCTGGCTCAGCTATCCAAACTGCCTACAATTATTGAAAGAAAGAAAAAGAATGAAAGGCTCTATAGGGAAAATCTGGTTGATGTGGACGGCATTGAATTTCCCTATGTAGACTCCAGGTGCTTCAATGTGCCATTCCGGATAAACATCCTTGTGGGGGCTCCACAGGCATTAAGCGATTTATTAAACAAAGAAGGCATCGGTTCAAGACAATTCTTCTATCCACTACATATGCAGCCATGTTACAATGTCAATGGAGAGTTTCCTAATTCGATAAGGGCATATGAGAGGGGACTATCTCTCCCTTCAGCGGTGACCTTAACCGAGGATGAGATTACATATATTTGCGAAAAAATCAAATTCTTTATGAAACTGTAGCCGAGTCCTGATTTCGCTGGAGATTAATGAATATCACTTTCTTGGCAACTTTTCCTAATCCAAACAAGCCTGGCGTTTCCAAAGCAGGTTACCGGCGTGTAACTGAGCTAATGAAATTACTGTCTGAAGACAACGCAGTAACACTTTATACTATATCTAAAGACGAGTGGACTATTGACTTGCCCTTTTGCTCTAATATTTTTCACCTGTGCTCAAAAAACCCGCTGGCATTATGGGTGAAAACGCTCAGGGCGATTATCAATCATCGCAAGGAGACGGACTTATTCATTGTTTATAACACTACCCTGTTTGTCCTTCCTGTGATATTGTTAAAAGTGCTATATTCCACTCCGGTGGTGGTGGACTATGTGGATAAGCAAGGCGTTTATTTCGGTTATACCGGTGAAAATAGAATCATACGGCTAAAGAATCTAATCATTGAGAAGCTTTTCTTGCTGGTTATGGACAACTGGATTACCAGCTCCAGCTCTTTACAGGCGAAGATTAAGGAGAGCAAGAAGGAATCTAGTGTTATGCTTTATAGAGGAGTATTCTCCAGGTCAACTCTTCCTGACAAGGCAAAGCTACTACCACTAAAGATAGATGATGACAGTATCAACATCGCATATTCGGGGGGGCTATACAATCATAACGGTGTGGAGGTATTAGTTAACGCCTTTAGTAATATTAAGGCAAAGAATGTCCATCTTTATATAACCGGGTTTGGAACCATGAAGCCGGTATTAGAGCACATTGTAGAAAGCAAGAAGTTATCCAATGTTAGCATTCTTCATCTTGCTGAGGATATAATTCACGAATTTATGAGCAAAATGGATATATTCGTAATACCCCACAAAGATGTTGAAGTAAACAAATTTAACTTTCCCAGCAAGATTATTGAATATATGTGGGCAGGCAAGGCTATTATCTCAACCAATGTAGGCCAAGCACCTTATGTATTTGAACAGGGAAAGACAGCCATACTGATACAGTCTGATAACGAAGCTGCGTTATCAAAAGCGATTACAGATTTATTGCTTGATGGTGAAAAAATAAGGGAACTGGGAGCTAACGCTAGAAAATACTATGAGGAGAACTTCACTGAAGAGGCTAATAAATCTAAAATTGCCCAGTTTCTTCAAGGTGTGGCCGGCATTGCCAGTTTCAGTGGTACTGCTTCTTCGCCGGCATCGGATTCGATCGGGGACGATTATGGATTCAAGCGGAGAGAAAACTAACTGGTGATGATTTTGTGTTTGCCCTTCTTCTCGTTAGGTAGAAAAATACAGGCTTTCTACCTTTTATCCAACACGGTCTACTAAGGATGATTCGAGCTCGAAAATAGAGCTTGTTTCTACGCACGGACAATATCTAACAGGTCTTGACTTAGTGTTCTCACCTCTCTATAATCCACTCACAAAGGAGGTAAGGGCTTCCCGCCTTTTCTGGATTATATCACAACCTGTCAGTTGTTTGAAATGGGGAGGCTTATTGATATTTAGATGCGATATGGATGGAATATGAGGTGTAGACTATAGGCATAGTCTTTTGGATGCTACGAAATAGCTTTGTACCTTTTTTATAGAGGTACCTATTAAACTTTGATGTGGACTGACATTAGGCTGTGAGGTAACAATTTAAGCTATTGTTAGATAGTGAACAATTTGGACAAAGGTTACATCATGATGAAAGTAAACCTCTTTGTAGCTGTCTCTTAGCTCTGTTATCCCGTGGTACCCCTTTCCAACCAGCACATAATCTCGGTCACAAACTTGTCGACCAATCTTATAGCTAGTTGCATGTATCGTAATGTCACCTATGACTCACTACAACAGCCTTGATTAATGGCAAGAGTTAATAATTATTCATACAGGTAAATGCAGAAGCTTTCTAGCATTATCCTCAAATATTTTCTTCTTATCTGAATCCGGGATATCCATTTGCTCTATAGCACTTATTGTCTCTCGGATACACTTGCGACCATGCTCTCCGTCAAAAGGCACATCAGTGCCGAAAACCAGATGTTCTGCGCCCCAAAAGGCGTAGCCACACATAAGCGCTGCGGTGTTTCCCGCAACCACCGTATCATTGTAAAACATGCGCAAGTATTCGGTAGGTTGTTTACTAAGCTTCTTTCCTCCCTCAGCCAACGCAGTCTGGTGATACCAGCTGTTAAATCTTTGTCCGTAGAAAGACACCATACCTCCACAATGATGGGTTATAAACTTAAGGTTGGGATACTTCTCCAACACACCGCTGCATACTAACCGCGCCATAGCTACCGTTGTTTCATAAGGCCAGCCAAATGCTTCAGCTATTCCATATTGCGACCTCTTGTCGAGGTCGTAACCCGGCATCATAGGGTGGCTTTGAGGATGAATCCAAATTGGTAAGTCATAGTCAGCCATCTTTTGGTAAAGGGGCATAAACTCTGGCGAGTCTAGTGGCTTACCCTTTATGTCGGAGGTTATCAGCACCCCCTTGAATCCTAATTCGCTTATTGCCCTATCCGTCTCGTTTAAGGCAGCATCCACATCAGTCATGGGCAAAGTAGCTACACCGGCTATAAATTGATGGGGATACTTGGCAATTATCTCGGCCATCTCGTCATTCCCTATCCTGGCTACCTCAACAGCATCCTCGGGGCGTGGCAGTATCTCCAATGGGGGAAGGGAGACAGATAACACCTGCACGAGGTCAGGATACTCGTCAATAATTTGACGTCTAAAGTCCACATCCCACAAAGCTGGCAGGGTTTCATTTTGCCGCAACTGAAGGTAAGTTTCGGGAGATGAGAGCCGCTTATGGATGGCATCCTTATATTTGGTGGGAAACACGTGTGAATAAATATCTATTTTCATAATTATAACCTCCTTCTTACTTACTTAATAACCCCTGAAAAAATTAAGGGCTGATGCTTGGCTTAACACTTAATTTATTTGGTTTTTCATCTCTACCTCTATCGTTATTATTCTGAGCAGGTCAGCGCATCAGACCCGGAAGCCAGAGCACTAGTACGGGAAAGGCAAGCATCAATACGATTACTACCAAGTCACTGCCGAGGAAGGACAAAGCGGCTCGATAGACATCCCCCCTCGTGATATCGGGTGGTCTATAGCTGTCACTTAGTGTATGTCTTCAATGTGTCCCATTTTCGCTGACGTCGCACAATATTACCCTCACAATACAAAGGCTATCCTGCTTTATGGGAAAGAATCAGGGATCCGGCTACCCTAACCCATATTCTTTCCACCGATTTTCTATCAACTGCCAGAGCGACTCGCTCGGTACAGTTTCTGGAGGATGAGTCTTTCCACCCCATTCATCACGCGGCTTGAAATCAGGCGTCTTCGGCCAAGTTGCGTCCATAATCATTTTATCCGTGAACCCACTAAGTTCACGAGGTACAGAAGGGTCTAACTCCGAAGCCGTTTCATTCCGAGTAATGTACAGGTCCCTTCCCGCCTGAAATCGACAATTAATTGCCCAAAATACTTCCTCCAAATCAAAGATATTAATGTCATCGTCCACCACAATTACATGCTTAGTATACCTTCCCAGTCTACTGCTAAGGAATAATCTGGCGGCATCCAGACCCTGACTGGCATAGGTTTTGTTAATTGCTATTATCACTATAAAATAGGGATCAGGTCCCACAGGGCAATTCACTTGACTGACCCCAGGAAATCCAGCTCGCTTGTACATCATGTATGCCTCAGCAGCACGTGTAAGCGATGTAATCCGCAGTACTTCATCGCGATAAGAAGGCTTTGTTTGTGTTGTGCCACGAAAGATAGGATAATTCCGGTGGGTAACACATTTCACTTTCAGAACATGGTAGGGTTTCACAGTCCCTAGGTAGCCTGTATGATTAGCCATGGGGCCCGCTGGCCTGGTCTCAAAAGGTGGCACTTCACCTTCAAGAACAATTTCTGCATGCGATGGAATTTCTAAGTCCACAGTTTCGCACTTGACAAGCTCTAATGGTCTTTGTCTTAGAGCACTAGCCATATACCACTCGTCGACACCCGCTGGGAAAGACCATCCAGCAACCAACATGCAGATTGGATCAGTTCCAATTGACACAGCTACTGGCATTGGACGCTTCATCTTTTCGTATTTGGAATATATTAGGCCCATGTGTGTGCTGGGCCCAAATTGCATACTGCAAAGATTTGGTTCATGAACCATCATCTTATATGGTCCCACATTGCTCCAACCTGTATCTGGGTCTTTGGTAATAACCTGATGCCAAGTCCCGATGTATCGTCCGCCATCTCTTTCGTCCCAACGCGGAACGGGAAATTTGAGAACATCGACTTCATTATCAAAATACTTATTCTCTTTACATGGTCCATCCTCTACGATTACAGGTTCAATCGGAGTCTCAAGCCTCTTTATACATTCCTTCAAAACAGACGCTTCTTCTATCTGTGGGTCGAGTCCCAGTGCCATCGCTATTCTTCGAATTGTGTGCAGCCCTCCTGTAAAAACGGGGGTGGTATAATCCTTCACATTCTCGAAAAGAAGCGCCGGTCCTGGAGGGGGACCATAGACCTTGATAGCTATGGCTCCAAGTTCATATTTCCAGTCTACCTCCGCTTTTATCCTAGCAAGCTCCCCTTCCTCATCAAGCCTTTTGATGAAAGTTCTGAGATCATATATATCGGTTTTCACTTTTTTCACCCCCTTCACCTTAATCTCATAATATCAGCTTTTAGGTTATTTATCGGAGAAAAAGCTTTAAAACTCATAAATATGGCAGCTAGACCTGCTCAATTATCCGAAACGAATCTCG
>SDBV01004698.1_pt1 | contig 19494 bp, 13 predicted proteins | sample 2277081 | NCBI WGS metagenome assembly SDBV01 (sample SAMN10402039, study PRJNA504765) | marine sediment metagenome | isolation source: marine sediment core GS10_PC15, 223 cmbsf | place: Arctic Ocean: Southern Knipovich Ridge | collected 2010
GGCTTTACCTTTTTTTCAAAGAAAAATTTAAACTGGTATTTTAAACCTAATGACGAGGATGTTGACAAGTTCATTGATAAACAATTTGATATATTGATTGATTTTAGCTTGGAAAATTATTATCCCGTTCAATATATTGTTGGTTTATCTAAAGCGAAATTTAAGGTCGGCAGACTTTCAGAAAAGAATAATTATTACGATTTAATGATTGCTCTTGAAAAGTATAAAAAACCAGATGTTTTAACTGATGATGAAAAAGAAAAAAAACTATACCATAATATTGACGTAGAAAAAGAAAATAAATTAGACTTTTTTATTGAACAGGTAAAACATTATTTGTCGGTGATAAATAAATAAGAAAATTAAGAAATAAATTTTTGTAATTAATTATAACATTATTTATTTTTGTATTTTTAATTTTCAATCCCGAGAACTTGAGATATTTCTTGAGATATTATTTAAATTTATTTAAAATGAAAAACTTTTATTGTACAAATTTGATAAAAAAACTTGCATTAACATTTTTTTTATTTTCATTGTTATTTGTAAATTCTAATATTCAAGCGCAGTTCTTTTCATTTTTTGATAGTGAAAAGATGAGTTATGGCCCAAAAGTTGGTATTTCATTAAATTCTTTTAATCAAAATTTTGAAAAAATTACCAAATGTAAATTTGGATTGGCAGGAGGTGGTTTTTTTCAATACCAGGTACTTGATTATCTTGCTGCAAGTGTAGAAGTATTATACATTCAACAAGGTGCCGTTGATGTAGAACCAACTCTTATATACTTTCCAAATAGTCCTATGTTAATTGTAAATGATGAGCCAAAAAATGTTAAAACAAATATAACATTACACAATATTGACATACCTGTTTTGGTAAATTATACTTTTAATTCATCAAAAATTTTTATAGGTGGTGCTATTAGCACTAACTTAAAAGCCGAGGCTACTAATCGGGTTTTTTACGAAATGAACAACGGACCTACTAAAGTTACTATTAGTAAAGATGATGTTACATCACGATTTAAATATAACGATTATGCTGTAATAATTGGAGGAGGTATAAATTTTGAAGCAGGTGCTTATGTTTGTACTCTTGATATAAGATATAGAGCCGGCTTAACTAATATTAGTAATGTTTATTCCTTAATTGCTCCTAATAGTTTTAACAATAGTAGCTTTATTTTAATGGTGGGATTAGAGTTTTAACACTCATCGGATAACTAAAAGTCATCAAATGAGTATATAAAAAAAATCAATTTGAGCTAAAAATATTTTTATTATATTTTTTTAATTAAATAATTATATATTTGCAACAAAATTTAATATTAAACCCGCATTATAAATTATTAACACAAAGGAAAGATGACCCCGGGTTCTCGGGGGCGGGTTCTCCCGACATAATAAAATATCGGGGCAGGCATCAGACCTTTGAAAATTAAATTATTTAACAATGAAAAAAATAACATTATTATCAATTACAGCAGTCATTACGATTGCTATTTTTATCTTTTCCTGTGAAAAAGATGAATTTACAGAACAAGATGCACTTCAAGGTCAGCAGGACCTTTTAACTCATCAGGATTCTCTTGATAAACTTAATCAGCTTCTTAGAGATTCTCTGAACAGAGTTGGTGGTATTATTCATTATACTGTAAATGTAGTAGATGCCGGTGATGCCGGTTTTGCAAAATCAACATCATCTACATTACAGATGATATCAGGTGCTATAGTTACTGCCAGTCAAAATGGCTTAATAATTACTGATACTTCAAATACTAATGGAATGGTTGTATTTGAAGATATGCGAATTGGTAACGTAGCTGTATCGGTTCAGGTAACTGGATACACAGATGTAAATTTTGTAGCAGATTTAACACCTGCTACTGATCCAACCGGCGAAAGTTTTGAGAACATTGTGCGCTATGCAGCTACTCAGATTCCGGTTTTTCCTTTAACCGGTACTTCATTAGCAACTATCAGCGGACAGGTAACTTATGAGTCTAACTTAACTAATCTTGGACGAGAACCGGTTGCAGGAGTTGATGTATCAGCTTGCATAGACGTCGGCTCTGCTAACTTTATGGATACATTTCTTCCAAGTGGTGGTTCTTTAAACGAGGACCAGGCAGGAAGAATCTTAACAATTACATTTAGCGATGCTGTCTCAAGAACTACAACCGACGCCACTGGTTTGTATTCGCTTCAGGTTCCTTCAACAGCAAATGGTCTGCCCACAAAATTGCAGGTTTCTGATGTTGCTCTTGACCAAACTTTGCTGATGAATACAATGTATCAACAACCTGTTACAGGTGTGCAATCTATAAGGACCATATTTAGCTCTGAACAAGTAGCTCCGGCTGATGTAAGTAATATCCCTACTGTTCCCCCTGTTTATGTTACATTTGGTGCACCAACAGGAACACCCGGCAGCGACCCAACTGCTATAGCTACTGCAACTGCAGTAATATCCCAGTCAGGAACAGTAGAAGCTATTTATGTTACTAATGCTGGGAATGGCTATACTCAACCACCAATAGTTAATATAATATCAACAAGTGGCACAGGCGCTGCAGCTACTGCTACTATTACTGACAATAAAGTTACTCTTATAACAGTAACAAATGGTGGAAGTAGCTATACATCAGCACCTACTATAACTCTTACCAGTAGCGGACAAAATGGAGCTGCCACAGCAACTCTAAACTATTCAGTCATTAATATTACTATGGATGATGATCCTTTTCTTGACCCTGCTACCGGTTATGATTACACTCAAGCAGGACCTACTATAGGGATAATTAGCGATGATGGTGTAACCGTTACTGCAACCGCTCAACCTAATATGCTTGCTTATGTTAAAGATGTTATTGTAACTAACCCGGGTTCTGGTTATACAACAGTACCTACAGTAGTTATAAACAGTGGCGGAGGTTCAGGTGCTTCAGCTACTGCTATACTAAATACCGGACCAATTGCCTCAATTACTGTACCTGAAAATGCAGATTACTGGTTTACAGCTGCACCAGCAGTTGCAATTGGAGGGGACGGTCTTAATGCTACTGCAACAGCTAATTTAAAACCAACAGGTAGAGTCGGCTCTATCACCACTACCGCAGCAGGTGCTGGTTATAGTTATGCAGATGTAATTATTTCAGGCGGAGGCGGTTCAGGTGCAGTTGCAACTGCCACAATACTTGCTTTAGGTGGTATTAATGTTCAACTCGTTGAAGGTGGCTCTGGCTATACTTCTGCTCCTACAGTAACTATATCAGGAGATGGCGCAGGTGCCACAGCAACTGCTACCGTCGAATTTCAGATTGCAAGTGTAACCATAACTAATGGCGGATATAATTATACCGATGCTACAACAGGGAATAATATAACTTTTAATTTTGCGATTATTCCTGGTACTGAAGTTCAATTAAACAGGTCTATTACGCAAGTAAATGTTCCTTTTAATACAGGATTCTACGCTTCATTTAATGGAACAAATTACACTTCACCACCTACAGTTACTTTTGTTGGCGGCGGAGGAAGCGGTGCTACCGGTTACGCAGAGTTAGGATGGTATGTTGCAAGTGTTACTGTTACGAATCAAGGTAGCGGCTATACATCTGCTCCTACTATTAATTTTACAGGAGGTGGAGGAAGTGGTGCTTTTGCTTCTGGTACTCTTGGTAATGGTGTAATTTCAGAAGTTACTTTAACAAATCCAGGTTCAGGATATACAGCTCCGCCAAATGTAATCTTATCATTAGGAGGTGGTTCAGCTATCAATCTGGGCAATATAACTGCAACAGTTGCAGCAGGTGAAATTACAGGACTTACTATTGATAATCCAGGACAGGGTTATACTTTCCCTTCAAGTGTTAATATTGCAATCTCTACAAGCATAAATACTGCAACAGCAGCAGCTAATCTAACCTCAGCACAGGTTGTAGCTGTAAATGTTACCAACCCCGGTGCAGGCTATACTGTTGCACCTATTGTAGAATTTGCAGGTGGAGGTGGCACAGGCGCTGCAGCTACTGCTACTATTACTGACGATAAAGTTACACTTATAACCGTAACAAATGGTGGAAGCGGCTATACATCAGCACCTGCTGTTACTCTGGTAGTTCCTAATACTAATCAAACAGCAAAAGGAACAGTAAATGTATCAAACGAAGGAGTAGTTACCGGCGTTACAATTACTGATGGCGGCGATGGCTATGTAACTCCACCAACAGTAACATTTACACCTTCTATCAGCGGAATAGGTTCAGGTGCTACTGGTATTGCAGTTATTACCGGTGGTGCTGTTTCTGGTGTAACAATAACAAATGGTGGTACAGGATATATAGGACAAAATACACCAGGTGATTTTATCAATGTCGGCTCTCCTTCAATTCCCGGTGAGCCTTTTGAAGTCTCTCAAGGCGGAAGTAATTTTGATGTTGAAGCCGGTCAAACCTTTATAAAAGATATTTATCTTGGTACCGGTAATAGAACTATTGAAGATTAATTAGAGTTTGTTCATTCTGCCTCCGCCTCAGGCGGAGGCGACAGGCGGAAAAGTCATAGTGATGACTTAATTTTTGTACCAATTAAATTTATTTATTAATCTTAAATTTTTAAAATTATGAAAAAGAAAAGTTTAATCTTGACTATGGTTGTAAGCATTGGTCTTGCGACAACATTAATTGCTCAAACTAAAGATGGAGCAACAGAGATTAAGTATCGTAGAAGTTCTCTGCATACGATATTAATCGAATCCGAAAATTTTCCCAGAAAGGAAACGGTTTTAAAAGCATACAACAATGCACCTTTTCCAGATAAGTACAATGATCATACAATAGGTGCAAAGTCTTTTGATCCAAAAAAGTATGCTATTACTGATGAAGAACGTGCTGCTGCAGGCAAAAAGAAAAGTGTAGCAGGTAAAGCTGATAATGAGCGAGCAGATATGCCTTTAGTAATAAACAAGTACTTTAAAGAAAATAAAGTCGCTAATCAACTGGCAGCAAAATGGTTTAACAGACAAGCGGACGGCTCTTTTGATATGAGTTTAATCGGAGAAAGAGGTTATTATGATGCAACTGAAATGGAAGCAAATATTGCAAAGGGTTCTGCAAGAGGTACAGCATCATTAGCTGATGCCGGAGAAGAATTAATAAAAAACACATTTATTGTTGTTTCAAAGTTGAATTTCGTTAGTAATGAAATTGTTGCTGCTGCTACAAGGGAAGTTGCAAAAGCCAAGGCGAGGGATATTAAAGTCCCTACTGCAAAACAAGCTGCCTTAAAAGCTGCAGATAAAGCATACGAAAAAGCTAAAGAAGGTTATTCAGTATGGACTACAGCATTCCTTTACCGGCTAAAATGGAATGATTCAATAGCAGCTGTTTTCTATAACGATTTATGGATGGATAAAACAAATATAGATGCAAAGAAAAAGGAAGCATTTGATAATACCGATTTATTTGAACTTGAATTTGTTGGAGATGAAAAAGCTACAAGTCTTGTTCTATTTTCATTAAAACAAAAAAGAACTGAAGACGAAATTGTAGAGCTGGCTACTATAAGAAATATAGATGTTGTTTTTGCTAAGCTTCAGAAAAAATACGATGTTTTCAAAACAAAAACTCCTCTTTATACCGGAAATCCTATAACGGCTAAAATTGGCATGAAAGAAGGATTAGAGGGAGGTGAAAAATTTGAAGTGCTTGAACAAACATTAGATGAAAAAACAGGAAGAACAAAATATGTAAGTAAAGGAATTATCAAAGTTGATGCAAATCAAATTTGGGACAACCGCTATATGGCAGGAGAATATGTGGAACCCGGTGAAGAAGATGCTGAGTCTAAACCGGATCGTACGCTCTTTAAAGGAGGGAAGAAATTTTACTCAGGTCTGCTTATAAAACAATTAAAATAATAACTTAAAAACTCAAAAATTATGAAAACACTTTTTAAACAAATATGCCTTTTGTCATTGATGACATTGGTTATTACAGGAGCTGCTTCTGCACAAAAAAAGAAAAAAGCTGATAAAGACACCAAACAATGGAGGTATGAAATTGAGGTTGTGGCGACAGGCGGGCAGGGAAGCTACCTGATTAAAGTTTGGTCATACTCAAAAAAACCTGCCGTAGCTATAGAACAAGCCAAGAAAAATGCTGTTCACGGTGTTATTTTCAAGGGATTTGCCGGTAAACAGGGTATTGCCGGGCAGAAACCATTAGCACAAGATCCTAATGTGGAGCAGGAAAAAGCTGAATTTTTTGAATCCTTCTTTGCGGATGGAGGTAAATATATGAAGTTTGTCAGTGTTTCAAATGATGGCGCTGTTGCAGCAGAGGATAGAATGAAAATCGGCAAAGAATATAAAGTAGGAGTTGTTGTTTCGGTGTTGAAAGATAATCTGCGTAAAGATTTGGAAGCAGCAGGAATAATTAAAAGCTTAGGCTCAATGTTTTAAAAATAAATGTTATGAAAATTATAACTAAAAAAATATTGTTAATCATACTTTTTTCAGGTATGATGGTAGTATATAGTTATGCCCAGAGAAATATTGGCGGTTACTATACATATAAAACAGAGTGCATGGGAGTTGAATTAGATGGGTCTCAAACCTTAAAAGCATGGGGAAATGGAAGAAACAGGATAGATGCTATTGAACAGGCAAAAAAGAATGCCATCAGAGATGTACTATTTAAAGGAATTACAGATGGTAAACCGGAGTGTAATAAAAAACCTGTTATTTTTGAGGTAAACGCTCATGAAAAATATGAAGACTATTTCAATGTGTTTTTTGCTGACGGAGGGGTTTATAAGGAATTTATTTCCAAGAAAGATGGTTCTGACTTACATCTGCAAGTATTTAAAGACAGGAAACAAGCAGGAGATCAGGAAACCTACGGTGTAGTAATTCGTGTATTAAGAGCTCAATTAAAAGCCAGGATGAAAGCAGATAACATTATTCCTGGTGGCTCGCCGGCAAAACCTTCTAAGGATCCTATTGTTGCAGCTCCCCAGGATCAGGAAATAGTAGCAAAAGCTGAAAGCGATACAAAATACAGAGGAAGCGGAGATCCGCTTAAAGGTCTCAATGTTTCGAAAGCAAAAAAGGAGATGCAAATGGGTGATTATTATGCGCTGATCATTGGAATTGATAAATATACAAAAGCATGGAATCCTTTGGAGAATGCTGTAAATGACGCAAAGTCTGTTGAAAGTCTTTTAAAGGAAAAATATAAGATTGATCATTTCAGTACTCTGTATGATAATGAAGCCACCAGGGAAGCTATTATTGATGAAATGCTAAAATTAGTGGAAAATGTTAAAGAAAATGATAATGTTCTGATCTATTTTTCAGGACATGGTGAATTTAACAAAGCATTAAACAAAGGTTATTGGGTGCCTGTTGATGCGACTACAGCCTCAGTATCCAAATATATTTCCAATTCTGATATTCAAACTTTTCTCGGAGGAATAAAATCCAAACATACATTATTAATTTCTGATGCCTGTTTTAGCGGGGATATTTTCAGAGGAAAAACAATGACGGTTCCGTTTGAAGATTCAGAAAAGTATTATACCAAAGTTCATTCTCTTAAGTCACGCCAGGCAATCACATCAGGTGGCATAGAACCTGTAATGGATGGAGGGAGAGATGGACACTCGGTATTTGCTTACTATCTTCTGTCAAAACTCAAAAGTAATACAAGCAAATACTTTGACGCAAGTCAATTGTATGATGCAATAAAAATTCCTGTAACCAATAATTCGGAGCAATCTCCCAAGCTGAATCCTATAAAAAATTCGGGTGATGAAGGAGGACAGTTTATTTTTATTAAAAAGCAGTAGCTGAGACTATCTACAATGTAGTAATTAGTGTATTAAGAACAAAATTAAAAACCAAAATGAAAACCAATTTAATTATTAACTAATTAATTTAATAAACTATGAAAAAAACACTTATAATTATTTGTAGCCTTGTCTTATTGGGGAGTATTTTAAGCTATGGACAGGCAAAAAAGCCAACAATTATGGTTGTTCCAAGTGATGCGTGGTGCATTAAAAACGATTACTTTCTGGAATTTGATGATCAGGGAACGAAAGTTAAAATTCCTAACTATAAAAAGGCTTTTCAGGAAAATACTGATATACTTCTTGTAGTCAGTAAAATTAACGGACTGATGGCAGAAAGAGGTTTTCCGCTCAAGAATATGGAGTCTGCTATTAAAACTTTAGAAGCTAATGCTGCTGAAGATGCAATGATGAGTTCAAAAGACGGAGGTATGGGAGTAAGTGAAAGCCCTGTTGATATGCTTAAAAAGGTTGCCAAAGCTGATATTATTATGCAGTTAACCTGGACAATAAATCAAACAGGACCAAAAAAATCTGTTACTTTTAACCTGCAAGGCTTGGATTCATATACTGATAAGCAGGTTGCTACAGCAACAGGAACAGGAGCTCCGTCATTTTCAGCGGAATTACCTGTTTTATTAGAGGAAGCTGTTCTTTCTCATCTGGATAATTTCAATGCTTCATTGATGACTCACTTTGAAGATATGGCTGCAAATGGTCGTGAAATCATTGTTAGAATTAAGAAATGGGATGATTGGGATGAAGACCTGGAAACAGAATATGGCGGAGAGGAATTAGCTGATATTATTGAAGACTGGATGATAAAAAATACCGTGAAGGGAAGATTTAATTTAAGCGATGCAACTGAAAATATGATGCTTTTCGAACAGGTAAGAATACCTCTTTATGATGCAAATGGAAATGCTACAGATGCAAGACGATTTGTGAAAGGTTTAAGCAAAATGCTGAAAAAGGACCCCTATCTTATCACCAACAAGTTGATGATGAAGGGATTGGGTCGGGCAACAATTGTGCTAGGTGGAAAATAATTTAAAACAATAACTATGAAAAAATTTAAGATTATAATAATTGCTGCAGTCATTACCTTATCCGGATATAGTTTTAATAGCTATTGTCAGAATGTTCAGGGTAAGGCTGATGATATGGGCAGAATTGCATTAAAAGCCTGGGTCCCTCAACAAATAGAGAATATGCCCGGATCTGCAAGAAAAATGCTTGCAAATAAATTGACCCAGGTTGTAACCAAAAATGGTATGGCAGGCAGTGGCTGGAATCAAAGATTTATTATTACGGCAAATATTACTGTGTTGACAAAGAATTTGACAACCACCGCTCCTCCTATGACCGCATTAAGTTTAGGCATAACATTTTATATTGGTGATGGATTTGAGGGCAATATATTTGCGAGCGAATATGCTGAAGTTAAGGGTGTTGGCACTAATGAAACAAAAGCATATATGCAAGCTTTAAAGGGTATCAAACCAACAAGTCCGGCTATGATTTCGTTTGTTGATAAAGGGAAAGCTAAGATTATAGAGTACTTTAACAGCAAATGTGACTTTATAATCAAAGAAGCCCAGACACTTGCAAGTCAGAATGAATTTGAGGCAGCTATCTATAAATTGGTAAGTGTCCCTGAAGTTTGTTCCGAATGTTACAATAAGTGTATGGATGCAGTAGCTCCAATCTATCAAAAACAAATAGACAGAGAATGTAAAATGAAACTTCAGGAAGCTCAGGGTATCTGGAATGCTGCGCAAGACATGGTAGCTGCTGAACAAGCCGGTGCAATATTAGCTACCATTGAACCGGAGGCTTCATGCTTTAGTCAGGTAAAAGAACTATCAAATAAGATTGCAGTTAGAGTAAAACAAATAGACGATAGAGAATGGAAATACATTCTAAAAGAGCAGGCTCAGGAAAGTGAAAGGATTAGAGCTATAAGAGATATTGGAGTTGCTTATGGTAATGGTCAACCTCAAAATGTGACATATAAATCATTTTGGTAGGAGAAGCTATTGAAGTAAAATAAACCAGCCCATAACACCACCTTAAGCCCCTTAAAACAGGCTTTAGCCGGGCAGTCATAATCATACCTGGGATATGCAGAAGTGGGCTCAGAAGACGCAATTGTAGATGGAAAAAAATTTACTTATATTTATGTCTGGATTCCTGCAGTAGCGCCTGAATTAGGAGTAAGAATGATGTCCCCGGCTAATGATATAAAAATAAAAAATACAATCAAAGCTCCTAACTATGATGAAAACAGCAGTTCAAAAGATTATTTTGATACTTATATCACATTTGAAAGATCACTTATCGTAAAGGTAGAAGGTATTACTGAAGAAAATGTAAAGAATGCAAAATGGTTTACACTTGAACGTAATGATGATAGTAGTGAAATGCCAAAACAACCAAGTGGAAGCAGCTATAACTCTTTATTAAGATACAAAAGTGTTACAAGCGAGCCTCTTAAAGCAATTACAAGAGGTTTATACAGGATTGGATTTACTACTTATAAAACTGGTGAGGTTAAAGGTACTTTCCTGGCAGAAGTAGGTGCTCCGGTTAATTTACCAGGCGTTGCAATTGCTAAAAGTCTTGAAGATTTGCTTAAACAATTGAATGAGTAATTTTTTGGGGAAAAAGAATATGAAGACTGTCCAAGACCTAACAGGTTTTAAAAACCTGTTAGGTCTTTTTTTTTTCTAATTTTACTTTTTAAATCAAATATTTTAATTTAGTTTCTTAATTTTGTATTTTGCAGAATTAAAAAATATTTATTAACTTTGTAATAAATATTACCAAATTATGGAACTAAAACTAAATATCGCTTACCAACAAGTCTTTAATCTTTTAAAACAATTACCTATTGCAGAATGGAAAATATTGAGAGGTGAAATAGACAAAGAATTGACTAAAAAAGAACAAAATTTGTCCAGCCTGCCCCGAACCCCTCGGGGAGCAAAGCGATGGAACTATAAAAAAGAAAGACCATCTGGAATTTTAAAAGGGAAAGTATGGATGTCTGAAGATTTTAATGATCCGTTGGATGACTTTAAAGAGTATATGCCATAATGAATTACTTGCTTGATACACATACACTTATCTGGTTTTTAGAGGATAATCCAAAAATCTCAAAAAAAGCTGATAATTTAATTAAGGACAAAAACAATAATATCTATGTTAATGTTATCAGTTTTTGGGAAATGGCTATCAAGTTAAGTATTGGAAAGCTTAAATTGCCCGAACCTTTACATATCATAATTCAAAAGACTAAAAATATAGATATAGAAATTTTACAATTGCATACAGACTATATTTTAAAAATTGAGAACTTACCCTTTCATCACAAAGACCCTTTTGACAGAATAATAGTAACAACAGCTATAACTGAACAACTACTGATTATTAGCATTGATGAAAAATTTGATAAATATAAAGTTGAGAGAATCTGGTAACTATATTACTATGAAAAAATTAATTTCAATTCTTATCATTGCTTACTGCATACTGCCTACTGCCAACTGTCCCGCCCAGCAATTCACAAGTTTTTCAAAAAACTCCGATAGTTTCCTGAAAGAAATGGCTGCTTTGTTTCAAAAAAGCGACAATAAAAAACAGGGAAAAATTCTGATTGAGCAATTTGCTGAACTATGGAATAATAATGCTTTTTCCGGCAGTCAAAAAAAACTAATTTACACAACTTCAAATGCACTGCTGACAAAAAAAGCACGGGTTTTTCCTCACTTTAACTTATATATAACTACTCTGATGGCTTTCGCTAAGAGCAATCAGGATATAGAAACCTATAATAACTGGGACGAAAGTTTATTATACTTATTAAACACTAAAAAAATTAGTCTTAGCAAAATAGAAGCTTTCCTGAAAGTCAGCTATGGTTTATTTTCAGATAATACAATTTTTCAATCGTCCACGGCAAAATGGGTTGCCAGCTCTTACGATTACACATTTGAAATTGTTCAGGCAAAAAGAGAGATTAAAATTGTTTTTGCTTCTACCGATTTAGTCTGCTATTCAAAAAAAGATAGTGCAAATATTTATGAAACTCATGGCACATTCTATGTTTTAAAAAAAATCTGGAAAGGTAAAAATGGTAAAGTTTACTGGCAAAGAGCTGGTTTTAGTAAAGACAAAGTATTTGCTAATTTACAGGATTATAAAATTGATATGAAAAAAGCTAATTATAAAGCAGATTCTGTTGTTTTCCACCATACCCACTATTTCCAGGAACCTCTGCTGGGTTCTCTTAATGAAAAAATTCTTGCAAGTGCAGTACCCGAAAAAGCATCATATCCTAAGTTTGAATCATACACAAAACGTCTGGAACTCAAAGATATTTACCCAAACATTGATTATCTCGGTGGCTTTACAATGAAAGGAGCAAAATTTATTGGCTCCGGCAGCGAAAAAGAAGATGCATATATATACATATCCCGTAATGATACGCTTTTTCTAACTGCTGCATCAAAAGGTTATATCTTCAAAAAAGACCGGATTATTGGAAAGAACACTGCTGTAACATTACGTTTAGACACTGATTCAATTTACCACCCCGGTTTATTATTTCAATATATGGTTGCTAAGCGAGAAGTATCGTTAATTCGTAATGGGGAAGGAATGTCTAAATGTTTGTATTATAATACTTACCATGGTATTGATATGGATGTTGAGCTTGTGTCGTGGAAAATTGATGACCCCAAAATAGATTTTAAAATGATAAAAGGCTCTGACTTACAGCAGGCAAGATTTGAATCATCTAACTTTTTTCACGAAGCAAGATATAATAAGCTTCAAGGTATGGATGCCGTTCATCCTCTTGTTGCATTAAAGAAATTCTCAAAAAAAAATAATACCGAGACTTTTAGTGCCGGCGATTTTGCTAATTATATGCGAATATCTATTGCACAAATACGGCGTTACTTACTACCTCTTTCATATATGGGCATCATATCATACAATACTAATACTGATGAAGTTGTTATCAAAAAACGTCTTCACAATTACCTTAGCGCACGTGCAGGAAGAAAAGATTATGATGTTATTGACTTTGTTTCAACTACCAGAGCTGCAACAGGTAATGCTTCATTAAATCTGTTAAATTTTGATTTGAAAGTCTATGGAGTTCCTATAATTTATCTTAGTGGTTCACAAAATGTAATTATTTATCCTAAAAACCAAAAAATCCTTTTAAAAAGAAATATGGATTTTGAGTTTGATGGAAAAATACAGGCAGGATTATTTACATTTTATGGTAAAGTGTTCTCTTTTGATTACAATAATTTTAAGATTAATCTTAACAACATTGATTCACTAAAAATTAAAGTTATGGGCGATAAGAAAGATATGTACAGCAAACCAATACTTGTTCATATAAAAAATACTATTGAAAATATTACAGGTGATTTGCTTATTGATAATCCTGAAAATAAATCGGGTGTAAAAAACTTCTCTCAGTTTCCCATATTTAACAGCAAAAAAAATTGTTATGTCTTTTATGATAAAAGCTCCATTCAAAATGGTGTTTACAAAAAGGATAACTTTTATTTTCAAATATACTCTTACTCTATTGACAGTTTAGATGAATTTTCTACTGAAGGGCTAAAATTTAAAGGATATTTTGTATCTAATATTTTCCCTGATTTTGAAGAAGAGCTTACAGTACAGGAAGATTATTCATTAGGTTTTATCCGTTCTGCTCCACCTGGGGGTTTTCCTGTGTATGAAGGAAAAGGAACATTTCATAACGATATTAAAATGAGCAACAAAGGTTTACACGCAGATGGAAAATTACAATATGTAACTTCTACTACTTATTCTGATGATTTTGTTTTCTTCCCTGATTCAATGAATACTCATTCTCAAAAATTTGCTGTCGGCTCTCAATCAGGTACTAATGAATTTCCTTCAGCTGAAACCCAGGATGCTTATGTACACTGGCTCCCCAAACAAGATGAATTATATTCTAATCAGAAAAAAACACCATTTACAATGTTTGATAATCAGGCATTGCTAACTGGAACTGTTAAAGTTGAACCAACAGGACTTTCAGGATGGGGAAAAATGGATTTTAAAAACGCTGAAATGAAATCCGACTTATTTACTTATGGCGAAAATACTATTGACGCTGATATATCACAGTTCAATATGAAAACAGCTGACCTAAGTAGCTTTACTTTTAAAACAGATAATGTAAATACTCATATTGATTTTATCAAACGAAATGGAAGATTTAAATCAAACGATGAAACCTCCTGCGTTGAATTTCCACAAAATCAATATATCTGTTATATGGACCAATTCACTTGGTATATGGATAAAGAAGAAATTGATTTGAGTAAAGATATGCTATTTATCTCTGTCCATCCTAAACAAGATTCACTCAACTTTGTTGCTCCAACAGCTAAATACGATTTGCAAAAATATATTATTACTGCAAATAATGTTCCTTATATTATTGTGGCAGATGCTAAAGTTATTCCCTCACCGGAAGAAAAGGTTATAATAGAAAAAAAAGCTATAATGAGAACCCTGAAACATTCTAAAATAATTGCAAACAACACAACAAAATATCATACTATTTACAATGCAATAGTAAATATTTACAGCAAAAACGATTACGTGGCTTCAGGCGATTATAATTATATTGATGAGAACAACAGAAAACAGAACATTCATTTTAGTGTTGTTGCAGTTGATAAATCACTTCAAACTTATGCAACAGGAGAGATAAGTGAATCTGATAATTTTACTCTTAGTCCTGTTTATTCATACAGAGGTAAGGTCCGGCTTAATGCAGATGAGCAATACCTGACATTTACAGGTGCTACACAAATTTCTCACCAGTGTGATTTAGTAGGTAAAAGCTGGTTGTATTTCTCTTCTGAAATTAATCCAAAACAAATTTATATCCCTGTCTCTGAAAAACTTATTGATATTGATAAAAATGAGCTATTTGCCAGCCCGCTGCTTACAAAAGATTCAGCACATATTTATTCAACATTCTTATCTAAACGAAAAAAATACAGCGATATTTCTATATTATCAGCCAACGGTTACCTGTACTATGATAAACATTCAAAAAAATATAAAATATCAAGCAAGGATAAGCTGGATGAATTTTATCTGCCCGGAAATTATCTGGACTTGCATAAATATTCCTGTATTTTATTTGGTGAAGGAAAAATTAATTTAGGAACTGATTTAGGTCAGCTAAAGCTTACTTCTGCCGGAAACATTACTCATAATATGAAAAAAAATGAGATAGAACTTGACCTGGTACTTGCTATGGATTTTTACTTTGCTGAACAGGCACTTGAAATAATGACTACCGCAATAAACAATGACATATATTCAGAACCTGTTGATATTGATAGAGAAACATATACCAAAGGACTTGCTGAACTTATTGGTGCTACACAAGCTGATGAAATGACATCTGAAATCAGTTTATATGGGGAATTAAAAAAAATCCCCAAAGAGCTTGAACATACTATTTTATTAACTGATGTAAAATTAGAATGGAACACAGAAACACACTCATATCGTTCGGTTGGTCAAATCGGCATAGGAAATATCCTGAAAACTCATATATTCAGACTTGTTGATGGTCATATTGAAATTGTTAAGAAAAAAAGCGGCGATCATTTTTATATGTATTTACAAATTGACCCTGCTAACTGGTTCTTCTTTTCATACAGAAACGGACTGATGATAGGTGCTTCGTCGGATAAGAACTTTAATACTATAATTATAGAAACCAGCCCGGATAAAAGTAAGCTAAAAGTTGAAAGAGGCGAAAAACCTTACAGATTTTACATAGCTACAGAACGCCAAAAAGATTTGTTCCTGAAAAGGTTTGAAGTTGAAGGTGAGGAAGAGGAATGATAATTTTTTCACTACAGATTTACTCACTTCATTTTTTATTTTCAATGGTGTTCGTGAGGGCTTCGCCGTTCACAGATTTACTCACTTTATTTTTAATTTTTAAGGTGTTCGTGAGGGCTTCGCCGTACACCGATTTTTTTTATGAAATTATTTAATGATTTAGCACTTATAAAAAATTTAGTAACTATTCAGGTATAGGGAAAAAAGGTATAAGGTATAAGGTATAAGGTATAGGGTATAGGGTATAGGGTATAAGGAATTAAGGAATATTGTATGAAAAAGCCAAAGGAATATATCATTGATAAAAAAGAGGTAGTGGTATGAGATATAAGGAAAAATAAGGTATATGGAAATAAAGGCTGGGTGTGTACCCCTATACCCTATACCCTTATACCTGAATAGTAACAAAATTTAATTTTATACTTATTTTCTTTGCGAACTTTGCGACTTTGCGAGAGATAATTGTTAGAAAAAATGAACAAACAATCACGAAGAAAATTTATTAATAAATCATTCTATTATTTAGCAATAACAGGGCTTGGTTCTGCATTTATCTCCTTATTTGCAGGATGCAAACAGAAGGAAAAATCAACTATGCAAAAGTCATCGGATGACTCACAGTCATCCGATGACTATGTCTCTATTAATCCCGACTTTGAACCTGCTTATATGAAGCTTCACAAAAGCGGAGAATTGAAAAAAACAGGAGAAGAACTATGGAGTATGATGGAAAGATGTATTCTCTGCCCGAGACTATGCAAAAAAAACCGCCTCGCGGGTGAAAAAGGCATCTGTGAGGCAACATCCCAGCTTGAAATTTCATCATTTCATCCGCATTTCGGTGAAGAAAGACCCCTTGTCGGAAATGGCGGTTCTGGAACAATATTCTTAACCAACTGCAGCCTTAGATGTGTGTTTTGTATAAACTGGGAAACAAGCCAGGGCGGGCAGGGAAAGCCCCAAAGCATTGAAAATATGGCTGAAATGATGCTCAACCTCCAGGAAATAGGATGCCATAATATTAATTTTGTTACACCAACTCATTATGTTCCTCATATTGTTCTTGCTATTGACATTGCAGCAGGCAATGGCTTGAGGCTTCCCATTGTTTATAATTCCTGCGGATGGGAACGCCTGGAAATATTAAAAAAGCTTGACGGCATTATAGATATTTATTTACCCGACTTTAAGTATTCGGATGGTAAAATGGCAGCAAAATATTCATCGGATGCTGAGACCTATCCCGAAATAACAAAAAAAGCCCTTCTTGAAATGCATCGTCAGGTAGGCATAGCAAAACCCGCATTAGTAGAGACGTTGCATGCAACGTCTCTACTAATGTACAGAGGGCTAATGATACGCCATCTGGTAATGCCAAATAATGTCAGCGGTACAAAAAAGGTAATTCAATGGATAGCCGAAAACCTTTCTAAAGATACATATCTTAACTTAATGTCCCAATACACACCTATGTATAAAGCTCATAATTATCCTGAAATCTCACGTGGAATAACTTACAAAGAATATAATGAAGCAATAGAATGGGCAAAAGATGCAGGACTTACTAATCTTGATATGCAAGGATACTAATGTTCAATTAATAATTATGTAACTTTAAATTATTATATTCGTATAAATAAAAGTTATAGTAAACTAAAAATTAAATAATTATGAAAACAATAAAATTTACTTCAGCAAAGTGTTGTTTTTTAACAGCTCTATTTTTAACATTTGTATTATCTAATAGCATTGCTCAACTAACTGTAATAAACCCTTCTTTTGAAGGAACGCCACAAGCACATGTTGTTCCTGCACATTTAGCACATGGAGATTATCTGGGACCTTGTATTTCATGGAACTCTAGTACTGAAGATATAAAAAATGAAGCTATATTGGAAGCCTATCCAAATCCATTAACTGATATTACTACAATAATCTTTAGTTTGCCTACAAATGAAAAAGCTATAATAAGTATTGATGACCTTTCAGGAAAACAAATTACTGTATTATTTGAAAATGAAATAGAGGCGAATAAAGTTTATATATTAGAATTTCATGGAGGTAATTTATCAAATGGAGTTTATTTATATAGACTTAAGACACAAACACGAATATATACTAAAAAATTAGTTGTTTTACATAAATAAAAATAAAAATTATGAAAAATGAATTAATAAATAAAGCATTACCCTACAAATCAGGTAATGTTTTATTAAAGCAATTAAATTTAATAAGAAAAAAAACAGCTTTATTTATAATCCTAAGTTTTTTCTTGTTTACTTTAGCTTTTCAATCAAATGCTCAATTAGTTGCAGATTTTTCTTATTCTCCACTTGCTCCTTGTACAAGTTTTCCAGTAAATTTTATGGATTTATCAACAGGAAGTCCCTTACCTACTAACTGGCTATGGGATTTTGGCGATGGGTCCCCTGTTGTTACTATTCAAAATCCTATGCATTATTACGCATTTCAAGGTACCTTTATCTGTACATTGGTTGTAAGTAATGGCATTGATACAAACATGGTATCAGATTCAATATATGTAGATTCTATCTGTTCAGGATTAACACTAATTTCAGGGAAAGTATATTCTGACAATAATAGTGATTGTATATTTAATGGGACGGATTTCTCATTACAAAATATAATAATTGAATTTCAACCTGGCCCATATTATTCAGTAACTAATGCAAATGGTGATTATTTTTCGTATGGACTGGACACAGGTACTTACACTGTCAGTACGATATTACCCAGTGTATTATGGCATCAACTTTGTCCTGATACACCTGCTTACTATACTATAACAGTAACAAATGCTGCTGATACAATTTCAGATATTAATTTTGGTCTTATCGCAGATGTTTACTGCCCCAATCTTAGTTTAGATATTTCTACATGGGGAGTAAGTCCTTGTTTCTATACACATTATTATTTAAGCTATTGTAATAATGGTACTATTGAAGCTACTAATGCAACAATTGAAGTTGAACTGGATGATAATATGACTTATACAGGAACCAATGGAAATTTAATATCTCAAATTGGAAATATTTTAACTTTTGATGCTGGTACCATAATTCCAGGCCAATGTGGATTATTTTATTTTTATGTAGATGTATTATGCGATATATCGCTTATGGGGCAAACTATGTGTGTTGAAGCTCATATTTATCCTGATAGCACTTGCTTTCCTGCTGACCCAGCCTGGGACCATTCAAGCGTTACAGTTGAAGGCAGCTGTGTAAACGATAGTTTTGCTTGCTTTACTATTTACAATACTGGTAACCCAGGAACTGGAGATATGCAGGGATTTTCTGAATATCGTATTTATGAAAATAATATGCTTTTTTCTACTGGAACTTTCCAGATTGCAGGGGGTGATAGCTCGGTTATCTGCTGGGCAGCTAATGGAAATACAATAAGATTAGAAGCAGACCAGAGACCCGGGCACCCGGGCAACAGCCATCCCCAGGATAATGTAGAGATGTGCGGCGATAGTTTGTTTGTAACAGGACAAATAACAGTTATCCCTGAAGATGATGAAGATTATTTTGTTGAAATTGATTGTCACATAGCTACCGGTTCTTATGACCCTAATGATAAACAAGTAAAGCCGGAAGGTCTTATTGAAACACACCATTTTATAGATTCAACTGATGTGCTGGAGTATATTATTCATTTCCAGAATACCGGTACTGCTACTGCC
>SDBV01004699.1_pt1 | contig 19492 bp, 21 predicted proteins | sample 2277081 | NCBI WGS metagenome assembly SDBV01 (sample SAMN10402039, study PRJNA504765) | marine sediment metagenome | isolation source: marine sediment core GS10_PC15, 223 cmbsf | place: Arctic Ocean: Southern Knipovich Ridge | collected 2010
CGTGGAGGCTCCAGAAACAGCCCCCGCGGACGCACAAGAGCCAGAGCGGGTCAACCGGCAGGGCAAGCCGGACCCGAAGGGGAAGTGGATACGGAATCCCATCAAGTTCTCGGAAACTGAGGGCGAGATGGAATTGGCGATGCAAAGGGATGCCAAAGAGTTTGACGGCAGTGAAAAGGAGTTCATTGAGACATTTGCGACCATTGAGGACGTAAACCTATCGCTACTGGAGAGCGGGCAGAAGATCATCGAACCAGAAGGGGTGGAGTTTCTCACAGACGAAGCCGGCAGGGAGGGAATGAAACTGCCGCTGATTGTTCAGTACAAAGACAAGATGATCGTCAGGGACGGGAATACACGAATCGCAGCGGACATGGCCGCAGGGAAAGAGACGATCAAAGCTAGGGTTCTGTATGTTTCGGAGACTGCAACACCACCAGCAGTCCCGAAGGTGAAGCCTGGGGCGAAGAAGAAGACAGAACCGACAGAACCGACAGACACCACCAGCACAAAACACGCCAAAACCGAGGAACTGCGAGCGAAGGCGGGTCTGCCAGATCGTGTTCCGTCCACGCCAGAGAAGGTCGAGGATTGGGAAGAACAGGCGCGCCGCGACTATCCCGATGCAGAGGCACGCTTGAAGGTCGTAGGGATAGCGGAGCAGCACCCCGAACGCATCGGCAAGGTACAAGACGCGGCTATCGGGCATCATCTCGTCGACCTGAATAACCGCTTGAACGCGGGCGAAGACGTTCAGGACGAATTGCTCCGAACCGTCAAGGCTTCCGAAGCTGCAAGGACGGAAGCAGGCCGAACATTGCGTGGTGGGCAGACAGAGCGTTATTCCGACTTCTCGGTAGCTGGATTGATTCGGCAACACCTGGACACGGTAGGCACTGATCCGAGCCCAGAGGAGATGACCAGATACAAGGAGATGGCCGACAAGATCGAACAACTCGAAGGCACGGTAAAAGAGGCGGAGAAAAAGGCGGTTCAAGACGAGATTGACAAACGCATTGCCGGGATTTCTGCAAAACGACGTGAAACGATAGAAAGTCGTTTCGAGAAGCAGTACGAAACCGCTGCCGACTTCGGTATTGACCCAAAGGCATTGCGGGAGGCGGCCGAGGAGCGGGCCGAAGCTGAAGCAGCAACGGCAAGAGAATACAATGCTGCCTACAAGGCCGTCGTGAAGGCTACGGGGTTGACGCCGGCGGTCATTCGCGATCGTGAAACCTCAGAGGATTTGGCTGAGTACAAGGGACTCGACACCACAGCCCCGGCGCTGGCTCGCGAATTCCCGGAACTTGGTTTGCAGCCCGAATCGGAAGGTGCTGAGCAAACGAAGGATCATGCACAAGCTCTGGTGGAACTCATCAAACAAGGCCCTCGATTTGTCCCTCAGTGGCATGACAAACTGGCCGAAGTGGCTCGCGAAATGTCGAGTGAGAGTGGCAAACCGGTTGCCGACGACTTTCAGTTTCCGTGGGAAGGCGTGAGTGGAGAAGGCGCCTTCGCTCCCGATTCGCCTGCTGGGGCGAAGAAGCCTACTCGCGCCAAGAAGGGATCCAAGCGGGCGGCACTGCAACGCAAGGCGTCGGAAGCTGTGGCGGCGTTCAAAAACGCATGGGTCGACGTCGGTAAAGCGGCGATGAGCGCCGGCACAGGACCAACGGCCGGGGGCTTGAATCCCGAAGTAATCAAAGCGACAGCCAGGGCAGCCAAGGCAGCAGCCGGGGTCGTTCGAGCGTATGCGGAACTGGGTGTCAATTCATTTGTGGAGTTCATGGCTAACGTCCGAAGGGACATAGGGACAATTAGCGACGATCAGGTCAAGGTGTTCAGGGATGCGTGGGATGAAGTAAAGAGCGAAGGCGCAATCGAATCTCCGCTGGGCGAGGATCCAGAGAAATCGGAAATTGGGGCGCGGGCCCGTCAGTTGATGGAGGCGGCCGTCGAATCCGGAATCGGCACCTTGACTATCAACAAGGACGGAACAACTACTTTTGAGGGCACAGAGGAAGTTGTCGATGCGGTCCACGAGGTATTGTCCGAGGAAGTGCCCGGTATTACCCGAGATGACACCATGCAGGCTGTGTCGCAGTACGGGGAGTTTCAGCCGCTCAACATGGCTGATACGAAGGTTAAGGTTCGAGCGATCAGGGGGCAAGTACGGCAGGCGTTGAAGCTTCAGGACTTGAGGAACGCCATCGCACTCAGCAAGCAGTGGTTGGCTGAAGGCGTGGAGCCAGGAGTTGTGGCGAGCAGGTTGCGGGATAAAAAACTGCTTCCGAAAGCTACCGGGCGACAGCAGACAACCCCCGACAGCATTGAGCGAGCACTCATTGCCGAGGTGAACGAACTCAAGAAGAACTTGCCGGTTCCCGCGGAGTCTGGGGTAGGTCAGTTGAAGTCCGCGTTGGCCACGGCCAAGACCACCATTCGCAATCGCATAGCCGATCTAGAAAAGGAGATTGCCGATCGAGAGAAGATCGTCAAGGAACACACGCCGCTAGAAGCGGACGCGGAACTGTTGGACCTGCGAAAGAAACGCGACTCGCTGCTGGAAGAGCACAATAAGATATTCCCACCGAAGAAATCGGTGTTCTCCGACGCCCAGCAGTTGAAGATGGCCGAGAACTTGCTGTCACGGCAGGTGGCTGAGTTGGAGGCCGACGAGGCGGCCGGCCGTCTGGAGCCGGAAGCGAAGCCGGCGAAAGCCCCCGTCACCTCAGCCAAGCTGGACGTCACCAAGGAACGGAAGGCTGAACTGCTGGCCGCTAGGGAAGAAGCCAGAAAGGCCAGCCCGGCGTTTCAAGCCAAGCTGCAATCCAAGCGGGAGGCCAGCTATCTGAAGTCGCAGCAACGCCGGTTGGCGTTCTGGGAGGCACGACTTGCCGACGCCAAGCAAGGAAAGCTGCCCGCCAAACGCAAAGCAACGCCGGAAAGCGCCGAGATCATTGATAGAAAGCTGGAGATCGAGAAGGTTCAGTACCAAGCGATGGCTGAGATTGAGAAGGTTAAGCGTGCTAACTGGAACGCGGGCCAGTGGATCGGGCACGGGTTACTGGAAGCCACATCCTATATCCCGAAGAACCTAATGCTTGGTTTGGAATGGTCGTTCTTCAAGAGACAGGGGTTCTTCTACGGTCGCGCACACCCGATCCGAGCGTTCGCTAATGCGGTGCAGGCTATACAGGCGTCGTTCAGCGCACGAATCGCCTTTGCGGCGATGGAAGACATCGAGAACCGTCCAGATGCGAAGGAATACCATCAGGGCGGGGTGGAGTTTACACACGTATCCGGCCCCAAGCACGTTTTGGAAGAGGTATTCCAGTCAAGCGTTCTTCGCTGGCTAGAAAATACAGAGGGTTTGATTTGGCTACCGCTACGGACATGGGCGAAGGGATATATGATAGCTGAGCGTGGAAACCGTTCGTTTGCAAACACAATGAAGGCGGACACGTACGACATCACAAAACGGGACACGATGGCAGCACGCGAGTTTTTTGGTGACAGTAAACCGTGGTCGGCAGAGGACATCAAAGAGGCAGGCAGGATCTCGAACATCTTCAGTGGGCGAGGAACCGGGCTGAGGGGCGGGAACCCATGGTTGGACTTTGTCTTCCTGGCTCGACGCTGGGCGTGGTCACGAATCCAGACGGACTTCGTAGTGCCTTTCCAGTTGATGACTCCAAAGAAGATCGGCCAATGGAACGCCGACCGAGGGATGCGAGTAGCAGTAGCGAAATTGTACTTGCAAACGCTCCTTGGGCACGCGACAAAAATGGCTATTGGATACTGGATTTACATGCTGGCTGCGGGCGACGACGATGACAAGAAGCCGACCATCGAATGGGATCTGCGGTCGACCGATGCGTGGAAACTGAAGGTGGGCGAAACAACGATCGACGACATGGGCGGTACGGTGCAACCTCTCGTGCTGGCTGCGCGGGTAGCAACTGGAGAGTTGAAGACTAGAGGGGGTGAGATCAAGTCGATCTACGGCGAAGACGTTCAGTATGGGGGACAGACGGCGGCAGACTTCATTATCAATTACGGCAAGTATAAGCTCGGCACAGGACCTTCTGCGATCCTTGAATGGGCGTCTGGGCAGGATGCAGTCGGGCAGCCAGTGACGAAGACGGACATTGTAGTCTCGCGTGTCACACCGTTGACGTGGCGAGAGATCGCGGATGCTGAGAAAGAACTGGGCGTCGAACAGGGCACACTCGCGGCACTCGAAGCGATATTTGGTGCTACCGTGTCGACGTATGGCCCGAGAACCAAATACCGCAAGGCCGACAAGGAAGAGCGCAAAGAGTTGTTCGAGAAGGGCCTAAAACAAATGCAGTGGGATTCCGGTCTCCCCGCCTACAGCGAATTCCTGACCGCCGAACAGACAAAACAGGTGGAGGATCGGATAGAGGAGAAGAGACAGGGCGTGATCTACGACGCCACGGACAAGAAACCCATCCAAGCAAAGCACGGGAGCAAGGAGGCTTACGAGAAAGCCCTGAAAACATGGGAGACGCAACAGGAACGATTCGAGGGGCTGTCCAAAGAGGAGGAAGCCTCTTCCTACGCCAAGGCCCACGAGATGCTTCTGCTGCACTTCGCCGACGTGGCTGGCAAGAGAGATGAACAGGCGGCTGTTGACAAAGCTCTCAAGCGGGGAGAGGCGCCTCCGTCGATAACAGGCAAGAAGCCCAGGCTCAAGAAAAATGGCGAGCCATGGGGGCATGTTGTCAAGAACAGCGGGGGCAACTTGAAGCCCAGCTACAAGGATCGGCGAGCGGCACTGAAGGAGCTCTACGGCGTCAAGTAGTCTGCCGCAGTATTACGGAAAACTAATCCGTAATATCCCAGCCAAATCGGTGGATTATGCTTGACACCTTCTGGCAACACGCTAGAATCCCAAATATTCCTTTCTGACAGGACCCTTGCCATGAGTTCCCATCAACTATCCTTGAGCGACCGACGACGGATTCTGGCAAGGGTCCACGCCATGTCGGTCGCTCTTTTTTGCGCGGTCGTCGGTGGCGGGTCTGTTGGCCGGCGGCCGTGCTTTTCTTTTCCAACTCACTCAAGGAGAGAGATATGTCATCGGACACTGCCCCCACCACAAGTGCCTTACAGGCGGTGATGATCCATCACACAGACATGCTGGCAACACTAAAAAAGGGCATCGAGAACCTGGGAACCCAGCTAGCGTCTGTACTGCTCGCAAGTACAGGCGCTCAAGGCGAACCAAAAATCGTGGACACCACAGAGCATTGCGTATTGGTGGCAAGTATCGCTGTGTGTACTGGGAGCGTGCGCGAAAGTCACGCGATGGTAGAAGACTTATTGGCACGGCTGCAAGTGTAGGCGGCCGTGCTTTTCTTTTGCTTGTTGTGCGACGGCGGCGTGGCAGCGCTGGCTCCCACCGCAGAAGCAAGGTGTCTACGGCACTGGGAGATTGTCGGGACGGGAACCTATCGGACTGCTATCCGTACGCGGGGAGTTCCCGGCCCGTCGCACGTTTTATAAACCAGACGAATCATAGAAGCGAGCGGTACGAAAGGAGGAAATCATGCCCGAGATGTTGGACCCACACAAAACCATCCTTGTATGCAAACACGATGGCAAGGAGGTTGGCCGTGTAAGGGCAACGGCCCCAAATGCGGAGGCGTATCAAGTCGAATTGGTACGGCACTACGGCCACATAGAAGTCGACTACGAAGAAGATCCGACAGCCGGATTGTTTGTGGATTTTTGACTTTCACGTAGGAGCTGCGGCGGAGCCGCTAGACACCACGGAGGAGCCGGATCAACGCATGACGCTGCGATCCGGCATTTCAAGGAGGTTTAGAATGCTTGTGCTTTCCAGGAAGCCCGGCGAGAGTATCGTCATCGACGGTAGGATTCGGGTCGTGGTTATGGATATTCGTGACGGCAAGGTCCGGCTGGGAGTCAAGGCGCCCAAGGACGTGCCGGTGCATCGTCGCGAAGTGCAGGAGGCGATCGACGCCGGCCGTGGTCGCGACTAAAACGAATCGGCAGAGGGGGACGGATTCATTGACATCGAATCATAGGCTTCGTTGCGGAAAATTTGGCAACCGCACATAACTTAGATTATGGTCGTCCGGACGTGCAGGTTCGAGTCCTGCCGGAGCCACTAAGAAATCAACTTAAAGGTCGGGAAGCCGGCATTCTTTCACGCACAGGAGAAAACCAATGGAACTTTTTGCATGTGACATCGAGACTGGACCGCTGCCGGATGACGAATTGCTACGGCTGTATGAAGTGCCGCAAAAGCCGGGGCTGTTTAAAGCGGCGGCGGTAGATACCGGACGGGCAACAAAGATGGAGACGATCATTATAAAGGTCGCGGAGGCCAGAGCGGTGCACGATGAGATGATAGCCGATTGGGATGGTTACTGCGATCGAGACAAGGCCGAGTGGTTAGATGCCACCAGAGAAAGGGCGGCTCTAAACCCACTGATGGGCCGCGTGCTGGCGGTCGGGTTCTGGAGCAACGAAGAACCCAACAAAGGTCCGTCCCGCATTAACAGCGTCGACATCGACGAAACCGAGATCCTCAATAGCTGGTGGGCCCTGTGCAGGAAAAACTGCAACTGCCAGTTCGTGTTTCACGGCGGCTTCAGATTCGATTTGCCGTTCCTCGTTCGTCGGTCGTGGATGCTTGACGTTACGGTGCCCGACTGGGTAATGTCGGTTCGCGGTAGTCGGGTGTCCTTCAATCAGGATAGATTCCTGGACACTATGATTACGTGGACAATGGGCGAGTATCAGAAATTCATCAGCCTTAACGACTTAGCCAAGGCGTTCGGAATCGAGGGGAAGCTGAAGGGGTGTACCGGGGCGGATTTCGCTCGGATGTGGTACGGGACACCGGAGGAACGGACGCTGGCCCTGGAGTACCTCGACCAGGACGTCCGTATAACGATGCGGATCGCACAACGAATGGGGCTTGGGTAACCAACCACAAGTCAACAAGGGAGAATAGGAAACCATGACAGAAACAGCAGAACAACAACTAGCAAGTACGATTCAGTACCCCGTGGTGCTCGACGCCATCAAAGCTCTGGCGACCGAGTATATGCCGCTGAAGATCAACGGCATTCTCGACAAGGAAGGGCAGATGATAGTCAGGACGGCTCGGCTTGATGTCAGAAAGCATCGCGTGGCCGTTGAGCACAAGCGAAAGGCGCTCAAGGCCGACGCTCTGAAATACGGTCGCACGGTCGACTCTGCCGCGAAAATGCTGACAGAGCCGCTGGTCGCAATTGAGGATCATCTGATTGCCGAGGAGAAAACCGTCAAGGACGAGATCGCTCGGATCACGAAGAAAGACGAAGAACGCAAGCAGGCGGTGCTGCGGAATCGGCTGGACAGATTGACGTCCGTGGGGTGCATGTTAAATCCCGCAGATGTTGAGGCAATGAACGATGACACGTATGACGAGATGCTCGTCATAGCGATCAAGGTTCACGAAACCAAGAAGGCCGAGAAAGAAGCCGAACGGAAACGTCTTGCGGCCGAGGAGGCAGAACGGAAGCGTGAAGCCAAAGAGGCAAACGAAAAACGCAAGATTGAAGAAGATCGCTTGGCCACCGAACGCAAGAAGCTCGATGAGGACAGGGCGGAACTCGAAGCCGAGAAGCAACGGATGGAAGCCGTGCGACTGGAGGCAGAACGCAAGGCGGCTGAAGAGAAGCAGCGAAAGGAAGAGAATCAGTTCGAGATCGAGCGGCAGGAGGCCGAGGAAAAGCGGCAGGAAGAAACAGTCAAGGCCAAACAAGAAGAGCAATTGCGACGCGAGGCAATGCGACCGGACTTGGAGAAGCTGGCTGGGGTGGCCGATACCTTGGGGGCACTTGCAATCAGAGTTCCCGGGGTTTCGGCTCGTGCAGAGCCCCGGAGGGAACGGGTAATTTCCGTACTCCGCATGGCCGCGGCTCAAATCCGCCAAATTGCGGCAGAATAACAATCCCCTTTTCAGCAAGATAAACAAAGGAGAACGAATCGCTATGGCAGATTTCGATTACAAAGCCGCGTACCCGGAACCGCTCTACCCGAAGGGTGCCCGGATTCCAATCATCGTCACAACCGGCGAACTCAGCGCGGGCAAGACACTCTTTGCGCTGACTCTCGACCCTTACGTTCGGAATGACGGTCAGCCTGCCCCAACAAAGGTATGGGACTTCGAGGGTTCCGCTGAACCCTATCAGGGCGGACTCAACTTTGAGTGGGTCGACTCCAGTGCAAACGTGAAGGATTACGCCGTCAAAGCGGTCTTCGAGTGGTGGCAGGAACAACTTCTGGCCGTTCCGAAAAACCGCTACCGAGTGCTCGTGGTCGACACAATGGACGACATTCTCAAAGGCTCCGTTGAATGGGTTCGGGAGCGGCCCAAAATGTTTGGCTGCACACCGAATGAGTTCGAGAAGGCTTCAAGCATGTTCTTGTGGCCGGCCGTAAAAAGCTACTGGAAGAAAGTCATCTTCGTGGAAGCTCGCAAACGCTGTGAAACTCTGGTGATGAATTTCCACCTGAAAAACGAGTGGAAAGACAAAAGGCCCACCGGCCGACGAATCCCCGAAGGCTACGATGTGATGTTTAAGCTGGCCACGCTCTATCTGCGGCTCGATCGCACACCGAAGGCCAAAACTAAGCGAGCGCCAACGGTTCCCCGCGGAATCGTCATAAAAGAGCGGTTGGTCATGTTCGGTGCTACCGCGGATGACGACCGACCGATTTTGCCGCCGCAATTACCGAAGGCAACCGGCGACCAAATCCGCAAGTACATCATTAAACCGCCGAATTACGACAATCTCTCAGTAGACGAGCGGCATCCGGACGAATCGATGTCCGACGACGATCGGCTGATAATCAAGGCCGGGATTGCCGAGGCCCAGGCGACTACGGCAACAGCCCAACTCGGGCACGTCGAGGCGATGAAGGTCGCGGCTGCCGAACAAGCGGCGGCGATGGGCCAGGAGGCTCCCCCGCAAGACCCCGAGACTACGACCACTCTCTTGCGCCCCGGAGTCACCATGCGGATGCCCAAGAGCTACTCGGCTAAGACCACCGACGCCTGCGGGCCGGACCACGTCGAGGAAATCCGCAAGCTGCTCGGCGAGGTAGATGCCAGCTTAGAGGATGGTCAGGCAATGTTGACAAAGCGGGGTGTGAAATGTATCGCCGATCTCAGCCTCGTTCAGGCCGAGGAACTGATAACGAAGCTCCGGGCATTTTCCCTGGAACGGCAGATCGAAAACCCTCATTAGACTACTGGCCAAAACTTCTCCAGCCAGTAGTCGATGCGTTTGGAGAAGATGCTGTAAACCAAGCTGCCGACAAATTGTTCAGTCGCCCCGCTCGGTCCGTTCACACCGACAAAGAAGTTGATGCCCTTTGGCAATACCTAATCCCGTTTTAACTTTAACAGGAGACCATGTAATGAGTCCTGCACCCGACAGTTTTGACCTTTCCGAATTTCCCGACGACGATTCGCTTGACATTGGCATGATGATAAAGGAAGGAACCTACCACTTTGTTGTCGAAGCGACTGATCCGGACCACGTTAGTAAAACGAAGGGCACTCTCGGCGCCGAATGCGTGTGCCAAGTACTCAACGGCACGGAGCCGTCTCAAAAGGGCAAGAAACTCTTCGAGAAATTCTGGTATCCGACTCCAGATCAGTCAGACGAAGGGACGTTCTGCACACAGCGGATCATCAAGTTCTCGAGGGTGTTGGACATAATACCAGAAAGCGCTCTCGGCAAATCTGGGGTAAAAATCCCATGGGAGAAGGCCGTTGCTCGGCAGTTTGTGGCTACCGTGGTCTACAACTACGACAAAAGCGACACCGAAAAGAAGAGGCCTCTCGGCTCACAGATCGACGGGCTGAAGATGTGGCGAGTCAACGATCCGGAGGTCGCGGAGGTCGACAAGGACCAGGACGCGCTGGCGATGCTCGGCGGCGCAGGTGGCGGCGAAACTACCACGGAGCCGCCGAAACGGGCCACTAATATCGGGGACCTGTAATCGACAAGAGGGGCAGCGGGGCGGTGACCCTGCCGGGAAAGGACAGTAACACGTGACGTTGACAGTTGAGCAAGCGATTGAGCGGGCTCGTTCCGCACCCTGCGACAGTGCTGCCGAAATGTCGCGAGCGGGTTTTCGCAATGCGGCATTTGTGCTGGCCGACGAAGTCGAGCGGCTGAAATGGATACAGGACTGGCTGGCTCGGCAGTTGTCGAATCGTACTGGACGGTCGATGTGGAACCATGTAATCGAGGCGAACGAAGCCTACGGGCGACTGGCAAAGCTGCCGGGAAAGGACGGTGATGGCAACTGACCCAAAAGACGCCGAGATAAAGCATCTCTGCAAGGCCGTAAGAGACAAGTCCGAGTATGTCAAGACGTTGAGACATCGGGTATATGAGCAAGCCGCTGAGATCGAGCGGTTACAAGGCATCTGCCGGGGCAACGCGATCCGGGAGTTAGAGTTGGGAGAAGAGATCGAGCGGCTGCAAGCCGAGCTTGATGACGCAGCTGAGGGAGCGACGGCAGCCGGGGCTATTATCAAGGCACGAGATGCGAAGATCAAGCGGCTGGAAGCGGAGGTCAAGCGGCTCTAGGAATTGCACGGGGACGCCTACGGGAGGATTCGCTGATGGACGATTGGCGACCATACATGATTTCCGAAATGGACCAACTCACTGCGGGGATCGAGGACGGTGATGCGAACGCCCTGGCTGTGGCGACAGATTGGCTGCATGATCTTGTGGTCGCCGGCGATGCGGATGTTATCGTGTCTATGTTGAGGGGCTGGCGACTTGAAATGGAACGGGGGCTTAGAGAAGAGACTCTGCCCGGGAAGGAAGATCATGCCTGAACCGATCCTCGGACACGACCTGTGGAAGATGGCGGATCGTAATTGCTCTTACGGCAAGCCGCCAGACGATGACGATGAACCCGAGCGGACCATGCCGGTTGGCCCGTTCCTTGACTCTCTCGGCCACAGTGATGATTGTAACTGCGAGTGGTGTCGTAACGGCGACCGGGGCAACGCGATCCGGGAGTTAGAATTGGGAGAAGAGATCGAGCGGCTGCAAGGATTGTTGCCCGGAAAGGACGGTGACTGATGGCCTTTGACGAACAGCACGAAATCGAATGCGATGTATGTCCATGCCCGGACCCGGTGAACTGTCGGAGATGCCTGCACTTCCAGGGCGACGATGGCGACCGAGCCGACGAAGCCCACGATGAGGAGGGTGACAGGTGAAAAACTACCGCAGATTACGTGCTCAATCGGGAGGAAGCCCCATGCCTGAACTCATTGAAATCACCGGCAAATTCCTCGGGGAACGCTATCGCAAAGACGGCTGGATCATTGCCAGCGTTGAGTCGATTGATGGTGGTAAGCCTGATAAGTTCGGCCAAGAGACCGTCAAGGGTGATGCGGATATTGGCGAACTGGTCATCGGTCTCGAATATCGGTTCTACGGTAAATACGAAATCTATCAAGGCAAAGAATCGTTTGCCTTTCGGAGTTTTGTGCCGATCACTCCCCACGGCCGGGCCGGCGTTATCAAGTATCTGCAACAGGCGCCCAACGTCGGCCTGGCTACTGCGGAAGCGTTGTGGGATGTGTATGAGTCCGAGGCTGTCGAAGTTTTGCGAGACGAGCCGCTTGCCGCTGTGGCGGCTGTTAATAGTCGCTACTTCACCATCGAGAAGGCAACCGAGGCCGCCGCACACCTGGAGGCAATGGGAGCCCTGGAAGGCTGCACGATCGATCTGCTTGATCTGCTCGACGGCCGCGGGTTCCCGAAGGATCTGCCGCATCGGCTGATGAAGCGGTTTGGGAACCGGGGGGCGGAGTTGATCCGCAAAAACCCGTATCTATTGCTGTCTGAAAAGGGCGTCGGGTTCCTGCGGGCCGATGTGATGTATCTGGAATTCGGGCACAAGCCGGATCGGCTGAAGCGGCAGACGCTTTGTATCCTGCACGCGATTCAGTCGGACACGAACGGACATATATGGTATCCGCAGGAGTTTGCGATCAGAACGTTGCGGGAGAAGATCAGCGGAACGAGTATTCGATGTGGGGAGGCGATCAGGCTGGGTGTGCGGGCAGATAAGCTCGTTGTGCGAAACCCATACAAAGTAGGGAATGATACTTGCTGGATTGCTGATGGTGATGCGGCTGAAGACGAATCCTTTGTGAGCGCTGCTCTGTCGGTTGCTATGGCAGGCAGGTTTTCGGGATGGTGTCGTGCATCCAAGACCAGTGACATCTCGGAACATCAAGCAGAAAACTTAGACAAGGCCACGCAAAGCAAAATCGGAATCCTTGGTGGTTCTCCAGGAACAGGCAAAACCTTCGTAGCGGCGGATCTCCTGAAAGAACAATCCCGATACTACCTGCCAAGCGACATCGCGGTTTGCGCTCCCACCGGCAAAGCAGCTGTGCGAATCACCGAGGCCATGGAATCGTACGACCTCGATCTCCAGGCGACCACGATCCATCGGCTGCTGGAAACAGGGCCCACACCGGGTGGCGGTTGGAGCTTCGGGCGAAATACGGTCAATCCGCTCGACGAGAAGTTCATTGTCGTCGACGAGGCTTCGATGATTGACACGAGCCTGATGGCTTCGCTGCTGGCCGCCCGCGGGCCCGATACGCATATCCTCTTCGTGGGTGACATCAACCAACTCCCGCCGGTTGGCCGCGGAGCCCCGTTGCGGGACATGATTGCTGCCGGTCTACCCTACGGCAAGTTGACGAAGATTCATCGCAACGCCGGAACGATCGTGCGAGTTTGTACGAAGATTAAAGACAACAAGTCGTGGGAGCCCGACCTAAAGATCGATCTGGTCGCGAAGCCGCCCCGCAATCTCAAGCTGCTGGAAGCCTCGAGCGCGATCTTCGCCCAGCATCGACTCGTCAACGCCGTTGTCTCGACCGCTGGGTTCTGCGATCCGATCTGGGACTGCCAAGTGATCGTAGCGACGAATGCCAAGTCGCCGCTTTCGCGAACCGTGCTGAATCCGATCCTCCAGCGACTACTCAATGTCGCGAACGAAGAGATCGAGGGCACGCCATTTCGAGTTGGCGACAAGGTGATTTGTCTGAAGAACTCGATGTTCGAGGGCAGGCAAGGTGGAAATCACGGGAAGTGTTTTGTAGCCAATGGCGATATCGGCAAGGTAATCGAGGCTAAACCAAAGAAGACCATTGTGCTGTTCACCGGTCCGGATCGGTTGGTTGCGATTTCGCGAGTGCAGACCAAGCAGGCCGACTGGACCGGCTGCGATTTGGATTTGGCATATGCGGTGACTTGTCACAAGTACCAGGGGAGTGAAGTTCCCTATGCGTTTGTGTGCTTGGATGACTCGCCCGGTGCCCGAATGGTTTGTAGCCGCGAATGGCTGCACACGGCGATCAGTAGAGCGAAGATCGCGACGATACTGGTCGGGCGAATCGAGACGGCATACGCGATGTGCCAGAAGCAGGCGATCCACGAGCGAAAGACGTTTTTGACAGAATTGATCCAGGAATGGAGTGTGGCGGCCGACAAATCCCTGCCCAGAAAGGAAGGTGACGTGTGGATGTAGAGCAAGCCCTGGAAGTTGCGAGAAGAATGGTCCAGGCCGGCAGCCAGGATTATCGCGTGGTATTGGCGCTTGATCGGTTGGGGGGCGAGGTCGAGCGGCTGCAAGCCATCGTTGACAAGCCGCGAAAATGCTGGCGGCTGAACGAAGCCGGCGAATTGACGCAGGACTGCCTGGTGGTGCCAGGGATGGTGATGTACTTCTATTTTGGGCCAAGTTACCGGATTGAGCTATATAAACGAACGGTCAAAACAATCGAGGCCGATGGATGGATGACGTGGATAGAGAAGGGACCGGAACGTGGCCGAATGTCAGAGGACTGTTGCAACTCCAACGAAGCCGCCGAAGCCGAACAGAAGGGCGGTGTCTAATGCCGCGTAAAGTATTTCCAACACGACTATCGTTCATTGCGGAGGATATAGCATTTGCTGCGAAGATGATCGATGATTTTCAAGATGAAATCGAGCGGTTGCAAAAACAATTGCCACCTGAAATGCAGAAATGTACCATTCGCTTTGTAGAGTGTGATCGACGGCACCATGGTCGATTGATGGCGACAAACTGGGTACAGCACGAGTGCCCGCAATGTAAGATCGAGCGGCTGGAAGATCGTCTCCGAGCAGTGCATGGTGGCTGCCGAATGCTGAGCGAAGGCAGCGATTGTGATTGTGGCTTGTGCAAGCGAGACAGGGAGATCGAGCGGCTGGAAGAGGAGATTGGAAAGCGAACACCCTAAACCCGAGGAGAGTAACATGAACGAGAAGCGAAAAGATCATCCGTTGTGGCAGGAGTTTGTGAAGTGGATGGGCGTACGACATGGTAAAGGATTACCACACAGTCAAGACGACTGGCACTGCTTCCTTACCGGTGCCGAAGCGGCATTTATGAAGGGTGGGCCTTACGCAGCTGCAAAGCGTAAGCAGGCGTGTGACGCCGACCGTCTCACCAACGCCGTCGAGCGGCTGGAATTGATGATAAGCCGAATCTCGGGGGCGAAGCTAGGCGACCGAGCCGTGGGCTTAAAACTCGTCAATCGGTTTGAGGCCGCCCAAAGTGCGCTTGACGGCAGCGTCGAGCGGCTGGAGGAGCTCGGCAAGCGGCAAGGCGTCATTCACCCGTCCTGGACCACTGACGCTTACGAGCAGCTGGAAATGCAGGTAGGCTTCCTGCAAGACCTGGCCAACAAGAATGACATTGCGGTCAAGCGGCTGGAGGAATTCGCCAAGAAGCCGACGCCCATGGAGTTATCCCACGTCGCCAATCGGTTCAACGCTGGCATCAAGCGGCTGGAGGAGCTCGATGAACGATCGGAAGAGTTGGCAGTTGGCTACAATGCTATCGCCGATCGGTTGTCTCACACTGCCCGAGAAGTGGATGCCGACCGCCAGCAGATCGGGAGATTCATATCGGACTTGGAATCGCTGGCTAAGAAGCAAGAGAACTTCGGCAATCGGCAAGGCGAAGTGACATGCCAGATGAATGAACACACTACCAGCCTGTATAACTTGGTCAGGCGGCAGGAACACGCCACCAAACAACTAGAGGCGATCGCCAAGGGCCTGCTGGGGTTGAAGCTCGTGGTCGACGAGAAAGGCGGCTCGTGACCCAACGCCCAAACATCAACCACCTGCAACCGGTGGTATACATAGCAGCCTCCGAGCCCGAGATAGGCACGGGCGGTAGGGTGAGAAATCGTCCTAAGCAATTGGAATCTGAGTATGGCTAGGGCACGCGCATGCGGGGGCGGTGGCTTGTCGTTGCCGCCCCCGTGTCTTTTTTTCCACTGACACAAGAGCCGCACTGATGCCGACCATAATCAAACCCAGCGACGAACCCGTCGTAACACCCTTCACTGTGCTGCGCGACACCCGCGAACAAGCCGCTTGGAGCTTCCGGGGGCTGCGGGCCGACGCATCCGAAGGTGGTGGACCGCTGATCGTCCGCACCAACTGGAGAAACCTCGGCGAAGGCATGGGCGACTACACGCTGATCGAGGCCGAACACGAAGACAAAGCGATCTGCTGGCACATCTCGATCGAGCGGAAGTCGGTAGCCGATCTGATTGGCACAATCCTCTCTGGCCGCGCCCGGTTCAAGCGAGAACTGGCAAATCTCAACCGGATGGATTCGGGCCATGTGGTTGTGGAGGGCGACTGGACGGCCATACTGAATTACGTTTCTCCTGGCTGGGTCCAAAAGGGGCTGTCACCCGCGAAAATTCTTCGCAATCGGCAGACGATCTATTGGTCAATCACATCCTGGATGATGCCGGATCGATTCCCTCGGGTTCACTGGCACTTTGCACCGGGACGGAATGACGCCCAGGCGATCACGTTTCGGCTGCTGAAATTATGGTGGAGTCGATGTCGAGAGGCTGAGCAGCCATGAGTATTAAAGACAATATCAAGTCACGTCAAGCAGCAAATGACGCCATGTCGTTACTGATAGACGAATCGAAAGCGAGCGGTGGCCGTCGCTTTTGGGATCATCTCGTAACGCTCATGCGAGAGATGCTTGGCAAAGACGCATTTCCTGTCACCGAAGTAGCAAGGGATCAGGCGAAAGCAATGGGCGATTCAGAGGCGAAAGCGTTTGAGTCAGAAAAAATAATGTTTGGCAAGTATGCCCGCAAATTCATTAGGGATGTGCCGTTTAGCTACCTGTACTGGCTTTCTGGGCAGAATGAATTTGCCATTCGATTGGACAGGTATATACGTTCTGACCGTTGCTATGAAACCGCAGCAAGAAAAAGAGATAATGCTGAAATTGTGGTGGAGTAGATGTTACAAGGAGAAAATCCAATGATGACTTTATCACGACGCGAACAGTTTGCAGCGGCGGCACTGCCCGGGCTGCTGGCAAGGACGCCACATCTCGATCTATCTCCTACGGTTGATTTGGCGTTCTTTGTTGCCGATGAAGCCATGGCCCTCTCCGCCCCCGATGCAATAGAGGCACTGAGGGATCTCGTGGAGGCCCTAGATTCTTTTGGTGGTAACACTTGGCATCCTGATATTCTTACACCTACAAAAGCAGCCAAGGCCGTCCTTGCCCGCTACAAGAAGAAGCCTGAGTGATGCCAAAAACCAAACTAGACTTCAACGCGATCAATCGCGAGATCATCGCCGGGCTTGATGTGGCCGCCGAATACAAGGCCCTCGGTATAGAGATCACCGCCAAGATCCCGACCGAAAAGGGATGGCTCCAATGCCGCGCAGCCGGCCGTGAAGACAACAAGCCTTCTGCCGCGATCAACGTCAAGTTGGGCCAATACGTCGACCTGGGCGGCAACCACGATTCCTTCTCGCTGTGGGACTTCGCTGCCAAGTACGGGGCCCACAATGATTGGAAAGCGGCCCGCAAGCACTACGCCGAAAAGGTCGGCGTCGATGTCGGTCGGGTGCGTGGGTCGAAGAATCCCAACGACTGCATTACCGATCGCAACACGAATCCCATACTGATCGGTCTCTGGGCTCGTAACAGGCCGCCGATTACTGCAGAGGCAATCATCGCAGCCGGTGGCGTCAAGGCGGTTTACAAGGGAAAGCCAGACTCGCGAGGAACTGGTGTGATCGCCTTGCCTGTCTACGGCTCGAACCTGGTGGCCGAGGATCCGTGCGGGTGGGTCGTATTCGATTCGGGCGGGCTACCGTTGCCAATCTTCGGCAAGGATGGCCAGCCGATCGGCACCACCAAGATGAAGACGGTCGCCGGCAGCACGGCGGGCCTAATGAATCGCGACAGCCTGGCCCGGCTGGCGATGGGCGACGGCGAGAAAACGATTTGGAAGGTCGAGGGTGTAACCTGTATGCTCGCGCTGGCCTCGATCATCCCCGAAAGCTACCGCGATACCCATTTGGTCGTATCCAACTCGGGCGGGGCTACCGAGAACGTGAGATCCGAGATCGCTGCGTTGTTCGTTGGGCACCGGGTTCTGGTGGTTCACGATGCGGACGGGCCAGGCCGCGTTGGCGCTGCCAAGTGGCTGATAGCCCTAGAGCCGGTGGCCCGAGAGGTCCGCGAGGTCAGATTGCCGTATGAGCTTACTGAGAACCACGGCAAGGACTTGCGGGATTGGATTACGGAACAGATGGCATGAAACAGCAATAAGGAGCCGAGTGGATGAAAACCAAATGGAAGCACACGCGAGCCCTACGTTCTGTGCTGGCTGAATACATCACGTGGAAGTTGGGCTTTTCTCACACCGAAGAGGAGATCAATTTTTTACTGACGGACCCCGACGTAGTAACGCCTCTCATGGTGGCGAATCGCTGGGGCTCCAACACCAGCCAACACAATCGCATAACAACGGCGCTACAAGAGATTCAGGCCATCACGGAAGAGGAGCCGAAATGATCTTTGCAAAATTGCTCGAAATGGCCGAAGCATCACCGATTCATGCTGCCGGGCCGAGTGGGAAACCAGAGGAAAGCGGCAACAACCTCCTTCACACCCGAATCGCTGATGCACTCTCGATCGACGTCCTCGGCGAGCGGGAAAACGGCATTATCGTCATGTTCGCTTATCACGAGGGACAGCGAAAAACGGTCGAGCAGCGGGATACCGACCGGATAAGCTACGCCCGCCTGACTCAGATCGCCGGCGATCCGGTCGAAAAGTGCGTAGATCCGCCCGGCGCCGAAGGGGATCACAATAAATTCTCGCTGGATCAGGTCCGAACAGCCCTCTGCTATCTCGGCGGCCAGAAACAGATCGGGGACCAAACGCTCGTCGGCGTCGGCTGCTGGCAGCCCCAGGATGATCAGGGAGACGATGTGCCGGGCGTGGTGGCTGTTGGGGCTGGCGAGTCGGCCGTGTGGGACGGCAAGACGCTCAATCGTGTGGCTCGGCCCCGGGCTGGCGGGCGGCTGCTGAAGTTCAGTAATAGCGAGCCCTGGTATCACTTCCCCCAACTGGCGGCCAACCTCGATACTTGCAATCCAGAGTGGGCCCAGGTGTCGATCGAGCGGCTGGCCGAAATCTTCGCCCAGTGGCGGTGGAAAAATCAGGAGTTCTCGCCGATGGTAGTGGCCGGCCTGGTAATGGCCTCGTGGGTGCAGACGATGTGGCATTGGCGACCTCAGGTATCGATCACCGGTGCCTCGGAGGCGGGTAAATCGCTGTTGTTCGAGACCCTTGGGTACATCTTCAACGGCTTGGCGATCCGCTCGTCGAAGTCGTCGGCGGCCGGCGTGCGGCAGGCGATCGGTACTACGGGCAAAATCGTCCTTTGCGACGAATTCGAGGAGGATCAGCACCGCGACGCCCTCCTGGAGATGATCCGGGCGTCGAGTCGAGGCGACAAGATCCTCCGCGGCACCACCGGTCAGCAAACGAAAACATTCGTCACACAGCACATTTTCTGGGTAACGGCGATCGAAGTGGCCCTGGATCGGGCTCCGGATCGGAATCGATTTGTCTCGCTTGAATTACTGCGACCGGTCAAAGAGATGGAAGGCAAGCTAACCCCACCCCCCCCATCTGAGTTGCATGACCTCGGGCAACGCCTGCTGGCGATTGCGATCAAGCACATAGTGACTGCCAGGCCCCTAGCACGCCGCCTACGGGCTCGCGAGTTCCCAGCCATTGATCCCAGGGTGGTGGAGTCCTACGCCGTCCCCGCGGCTATCCTCGCGACTGCAATCGGTCTCTCTGAGGATGGCGCGGCGGGCGTGCTGGGTTCGATGTTGACCACGGCCACGGCCGAGGATCAGGACGTCAGTGACGAGGAGGAGCTCGTGCAGGCTATTTTGCGTGCCGAGATGCGGTCCGGTGACAATCGCGAGGTAATGAATGTCGCCAAGGCGATCGTTGGTATCACCGATCCAAGCTTAGCCGAGACCCTCCAGCGGCATGGGAT
>SDBV01004700.1_pt1 | contig 19490 bp, 13 predicted proteins | sample 2277081 | NCBI WGS metagenome assembly SDBV01 (sample SAMN10402039, study PRJNA504765) | marine sediment metagenome | isolation source: marine sediment core GS10_PC15, 223 cmbsf | place: Arctic Ocean: Southern Knipovich Ridge | collected 2010
AACCGTGGATTTGAGAGAATATCGAGCAGCTACTAATCTGCTCCTCCGTTAGCCGGATCCTGCTTAATTGCAGGGTCCGGTACTTTAGTAGTTTTTAGTGTTTAGTCTTTGGTTTTTAGTTGTGGTGGAATTTTTGTTATTTTAGGGGCGGAATTGCCTTGACAGAATCGGTTCTGTAATGTAGAAAATGGAGGTAGGCCGTTGGCCTAGAAAGTAGAGCAGTAGACAGGTGAACAGTAGAGTGTGGAATTCTTCTTTTTTTAAAAAAGGGGAGGGATTTTGTTGGTTAATGTAACTGAAAGGGCAGAAGATGAGGATATGTGGAATAGAATTGAGGTCATCCGAAGCTTTATTGGCAGTCGTGGAAGTATCTGATAGGGGTATTAAATCTATATCTATGGATACAAGAAAGATAAAGCTTGTCGATGACGAACGCGCGGATATAGTGAAATCTTTCTATGCTGCCTTTTGCTCCTTCGTGAGAGATAATCAAATTGACATAGTGGCCGTAAAAAAACGCAATAAAAGAGGAGATCGTGCAGGTGGAGCGGTTTCATTTAAGATTGAAGCTCTTATTCAACTCTGTGATGGTATCCAGGTAATACTTGTACCACCCCAAACCATCGCTGCTACAAATAGGCGGGAGGGATTTGATGTTCCCGGCGAGTTGAATAAATATCAGGAACAAGCTTATTTAACCGCATGCTGCCATGCGATCAAGGAAAGATAATGTCTTCATTATTTATAGAGGGAATAAACGCTCCCGATGAAATCAAGTTGGCTTTAAATGACCTTTCGAAAGACTATCAGATTAATCGTGAAGTCACGAAAGGCGCTAACGGATATTTGTTTTTTGGCACAAACCGTATACTCAACGCTAATATTGCGATTAAGTTCTACTATTGGGGTGGTGATACGGAATATCACGCTGAACCAAATACTTTAGCACAAATTAATTCAGAAAATGTTCTTTCAGTACACAGTGCAGGTTTACTAAATAATGAATGGGCATATTTTGTTACACCTTACTGCCCTGCAGGGGATCTGGATGATATTTTAGCACAAAAACAACTCGGAAATATTGTGGCTGTTGATTTTACCTGTCAGCTACTTAACGGAATAAGTCATTTGCATAAAAGGCGATATCTGCATAGAGACCTAAAGCCAGCAAATATTTATATAGGCGAAGCAGGACAAGCAGTTATCGGGGACTTTGGATCAATAAAGAGATTACCCGAGGATACGGATTCTATACCTGCTTCAAGTCATTCAGTTTTATATAGACCTCCAGAATCAGTAGCAAGTAACAAGTATGGGTTTCTTGGTGATGTGTATCAAAGCGGAGTCGTATTATTCCAACTTCTTGGAGGAAATCTTCCCTATTCAGAAATATCATGGCTTAATAAGCATGAACGGAAACATTATAACTCATTAATAGATGAAGTAGACCGTACTATATTTGCAGATCAGTGCTTGAAAGCGAAAATTAGCAGAGGTAAGATACTCGACATGTCTTCTCTACCGCCATGGGTTCCAGACACTCTTAAGAGAACAATTAGAAAAGCAACAAATGTGATTCCAAAAAAGCGATTCCAAAGCGCATCAGCATTTCATGTCCATTTAAATAATCTACGGGCATCGGTACCTAATTGGGTCATAATAGATGGCCATCTAGTTCTGGAAGGTAGTAGAAGCTATCGGATTATTAATGATGGAGAAATTTCAGTTCAAAAACGTATGAATCAAGGAAATTGGAGACGAGACAACAGCATACAGGCAGCAAAAATAAGTGAGGCAGTTTCTGCTATAAACGAAATTACTTAACAAATTCATGAACACGGACGGGGATTTTGGCACGACCTATTCCTACCGGTTGTGGTAATGTTAAAGAGATTTCAACTGGATATAACAGGATTAGACTTAATCACGAATCGAATAGGAATCGCGTTATGAACCATTCTTATGAAGAATTACGAGATGTTATTTTGGATTTACTCTCAGGCCAAGAAAAAGGCAGCTATGAACTAAGCCAGTACGAACATCTGGCTGTTGGTGTTGCAGAGGTATTCAAGAAAAGAGGATACAGTCAGCAAGCCGCCACATATGGCTGTCCGCAGCTTGGCAGAGAGGAAAAAGAACTTACCAGAGATATCTTCTGGGACTTGTTCCGTCAGGGAATCATTACACTTGGAAGCAACGACAGCCATCAGAAATATCCATTTTTCAGGGTTTCCCATTATGGCAAAAAAATCCTTGCCAACCAGGAAACATATTTCTTTTATGATGTGTCAAGCTATGAACAAGCTATAAAAAAGGAAGTGCCGAAAATTGACGATACGACCCTTATCTATCTGAAAGAGGCAATGCAGGCATTTCGAGTTGGTTGCCTTTTGTCATCTTCGGTAATGCTGGGAGTCGCTACGGAACACACCTTTTTATTACTAATGGAAATCATAGCCCTTAACACGGAATACAAATCAATCGCTACTGCGGTTGATAAAGAGAAGACAATCCTTCGAAAAATCAACAAATTCAAAAATAAGGTCGAGCCACAAATCAAAACTTTACCACCAGAGGTAAAAGAAGACTTTGATACTTGCTTCTCTGGAATACTCTCAGTTATCAGAAACTATAGAAACCAGTCTGGCCACCCAACCGGTAAAATCATCAATCGTGAACAAATGTATGTACTGCTGAATCTCTTTATATCCTACTGTAAGAAAATGTACCAATTAATGGATCATTACAGGGCTGATGAATAGGTGGTTTTCCGCGTGAGCGGGCAATTTATTGAAAGGGCTGCAAAATGTCTAAGAAATTAGCATTGTTTTTGTGTTTGTTTTTGATCTTGCTGCTTGGTCGGGTTTAGTTTTTAGTATTTAGTTTTTGGTTTTTAGTTAACCGCATGGATACGGGCTTGGGCGGGTATGACCCGACAGGGGTTCATTAAGATCACGAACCCGGTTGTTCCGGTGTCTCTTCAGGCTTTGGTTTTGGTTTCGGTCGAGCGGGTAATTTTTTGGGTCCGGTAAGCGTTTGGCCGCTTTGTTTACCATAGTTAAATCCCAGCGCCGTAGGTAGTGAACCGGTAGCGGTTCGGCTTCCGAGCAATAAGTCGTGCTCACGCTGCAAACTGGAAAACCTCCCTGTTTCGACAGCTTTTTTAATGGTTGACTGGCGTTTTCCGACAAGGCCAAACAACGTAGAGTTCTCAACATCTGCGATCACCGAGATCAAGTGGAGTTTTGAACGTTCCGGAAGAGAGTCCGCAGCCGCCATGTATCTTTGTATGACATAGGAATACAACTGTGCGAACTTCCTGCCGAAGAGGATCCTGTCGGACGAAAAGGATGGGTTAGCGATAAGGCCTGCAAGTGCTTTAAGGAGGGTCGCATCCATCAGTTCCTGCTCCACGGACCAGTTCTCATACGCCTTGATCCGGACATCGGAAATATCCCTGAGTATTTGGCTTTTGCGCGGGTGACTCAACTTTGAAGCGAATTGCACTATCAAGCCGAGTGTTTCCGGATTGCCGTGCGGGGTCTGCGACTGGATCGCGGCGAACACCGTATCTGAAAAATCCTTATCCGGCTCGGCAGAGTTTAATTTCTTAAGAACGGCATCACCCGTCAAAGCCTTCACCGCCCAATAACGAATGGTACTGTTTTCATTCTCCAAAAATGGCAGTGCAAGATGAACCAGATCCACACTTTCCAATTCGGCGACAAGGATAACAAGGTTGCGATACGCTTCAGTCTTGAACCGCTCTTCCTCCATAGTATCTACCTGCTCGAAAGCCCAGGATATATGTTTGCGGGCCGATAGCAGAAAACCTGCCGTGTACTGGCTTTGCTCTCGTATGCCCTTACGCTTGGATATGCTGAGTCTTAGACCCGCCAACTTCCTGTAATCCTCGGCATGGACGAAATCCTCAAGAGTAGCCGAGACAAAATCATCAATGACCCGGAGGTCAGCATCGCTAAGGACATCTTTCTTCAGTGCCTTTGTGCGGACATAATCTATTTTTTCATCGTCATAGGCGGCGATGGCAGAGGCAAATACAGAGAAAACAAGCAAACTCAGGGCCAGAAGCCGGGTGTTTCTACTTGGCATTTGAAAGTTATCCTAAAATAAACATGTCAATCCGTTAATATACAGATGCTATACGAAATAATCCATTGGTATAGACATTAAAATAATAGCTTAACGCTCTTTGCATGTCAAGGTAATTTGAATAACATGGCAATCAGCACTGCAAAAGCATCCCTCCGGACTGCGTAGGCTGCGAAAGCCCGATAACCACGGAATAGGTCTGTGAAAACGGGCTGGTAATGCGGCTTTTTTCTAAAGCCGAGCTTATTCTACAGGGTAAATTTGCCGATAAAAGATGGGCAGTTTGGCAGGCTGGCCATGCAATTTTTAACTGTAAGTCCTTTTGATTAACAGCTTTAGCGTGCCATGGACAGACGTCCTGCAAGGTCAGAAAGGCAATCCTTGCATTGGCGAGACGTCAAGCCTTGATTAACTCGAAACTGTTTTTATATTGAAAAAACATGGAAATAATAGTATAAATAATATCTCGGGGTGTATGGTAGAGTACCACGGTACTTATCATACTCTATAATTAACAGTGCAGTCGCTATTTATAAAGATACTCAGATTAATATGAAGTTAAGAACTTTGATCTCAGTTTTGGTCCTGGCTTCTCTTGCAGCATTTTTTTGCGGGTATCAGCCTGTAAAAACCGTTAACGCTGCAAAAAGCGATGCCAAAAACGGTGACAGCGCAAATAAAGAAAAAAACGACAAGACAGAAACTGCAAAGCAAAAACCACGGGCAGAAGAAAACCAGGATAGTCAAGAAAACCAAAAACAAGTAAACAACCCGCAGGAAAACGGTAAAGACGAAAAAACCACACCTGCTTTCTATGAAAAATACAAAGAGCTTCTCGCAACTTATGTCGACGATGACGGGCGTGTTAATTACCGGCTGCTACGTCGAAAAAGAGCCATTCTGGCGGCCATTGTAAGGGAAATTGACAATGTACATCCGGCAGAGAAGATATCATGGTCACGCTCGGAGAAAATGGCTTTCTGGATAAATACCTATAATATCATGACACTAAAACTTATCATTGACGAATATCCGATCCAGCCGATCTGGTACATGTTTGCATATCCCGACAGTAGCATAATGCAGATACCGGGTGCATGGACGAAGAAGTATTTTAAGATCATGGGGCTGGAATACACGCTCCGTGAGATCAAGGATGAGATACTCGTGGCCCGGTTTACTGACCTGCGGGTTTGTTTTGCGCTTTCATTTGCAAGTGTCGGCAGTGCGTTTCTGCGGAATGAACCCTACTATCCGGACAGGCTCGATAAACAGCTTGACGAGCAGGTCAAAAAATATCTGACCAGCCCGAAGGGCCTGAAAATAGATAAAACAAAGAAAATGGTCTATCTGTCGGATATATTTAACTGGAACAGGAAAGATTTCGTCGCCAAATACGGACACATTAAAAAATTCAGAGATAAAAAGCCGGAAATGCAGGCATACCTGAATTTCATTACAGCCGATGATCTCCTCGGCAACAACAGATACCTTTACATATCTGAAGAAACCGCCAAGTACCTAAAGAATGGCGATTACCGACTCGCCCACGAATCGTTCAATTGGCACTTGAACGAACAGCGTTAAGGGCTTTTTGCTAATAGACCGACAATGGCAATAGTAATACCTCGCCCAAAACCTCTCGAATACCCACCGACCGTTTTTTTTGACCATAGTATTGACCCGGAAAGGACAAATGGCTATATTGGAGCAATTGCAAAGTTCATTAACTCTAATACAAACAGGAGACGCCATAATGGCAAAGAAATCCGCAAGAAAAAAAATAAAGGGCGATGGAATGAGTTATCTCTTTACAAGTGAATCAGTTACGAAGGGCCATCCGGACAAGGTGTCCGATCAGATATCCGATGCTATACTCGATGCGATGCTCGCTAAGGATCCCAACAGCAGGGTAGCATGCGAGACAATGGTATCGACGGGCATGGTAGTAGTCGCAGGCGAGATAACAACCAAAGCGACAGTTGACATCCCGACTATCGTACGCGAGACCATCAAGGGCATCGGCTATGTCGATCCTCATATCGGCTTTGATTACGAGAACTGCTCTGTCATGGTTGCTCTTGACAAGCAAAGCCCCGATATCTCGCAGGGCGTAACCAGTGGCGCAGGCCTCCATAAGGCACAAGGTGCCGGCGATCAGGGACTCATGTTCGGTTTTGCATGCAGGGAGACAAAGTCTCTTATGCCGATGCCCATACACCTTGCACACAACCTTACCGACCGCCTCACGAGAATGCGGGAAAACGGCAAGTTGAAATGGCTAAGGCCCGACGGCAAAAGTCAGGTCACCGTTGAGTACAATTCCAACGGAAAACCCAAGCGTATTCATACCGTGGTAATATCCACACAGCACACCGACGATATAGCGCACAAGAAACTCCAGCGTGAAATAACCCAAAAAGTCATCCTGCCCGTACTGCCCAAGCGACTGGTGGACAAGGATATTATTATCCACGTCAATCCGACCGGCAGATTTGTCATCGGCGGACCAAAGGGCGACTGCGGCCTGACCGGCAGAAAGATCATCGTAGACACCTATGGCGGTCGCGGCAGTCACGGCGGCGGAGCATTCAGCGGTAAGGATCCGAGCAAAGTCGACCGCTCAGCAAGTTACATGGCACGGTACATCGCAAAGAACCTCGTAGCATCTGGTATTGTCGACGCCTGCGAGATCCAGCTTTCTTACGCTATCGGCGTCGCTCAACCCATCTCCATTCTGGTTGACGCAGAGGGAACCGCCAGGATCGACGAACGCAAGATCGAGAAGATCGTCAAGAAACTCTTCCCGCTTACACCAAGGGGAATTATCGACCACCTCAAGCTTCGCAGACCGATATACGCAGAGACCGCAAGGAACGGCCACTTCGGCAGGAACGTAGCGACCTTTACATGGGAAAAGACCGACATGGCAAATAAGATCAGAAAAGCCGCCGGACTTCCCGCGATACGCAAGAAAAGAAAAAAATAAACAGAGAAACACATCTGAATTCGATGAACTCTCAAAGGTCCGGCAATAACCGCCGGGCCTTTTTTGGGACATGGCAGGAAATAATCCCCTTTGTCATTAGCCAATAGCTTGAGAAGATTTCCACTCGTCTAAAAGACCGTATTTGATAATCATTTGTTCTAATGCAGGCTTATTAAAACTTTCACCTGAAATTTCAACCATCCTGTTAATGTCACGGAGATGCTTTGTGCTGCCGCCTTCTTTGTAATACTGCAATTTTCGTATGATCACATATTCAGGCGGCGCTATTAATATATCAGAGCTACCAATTTTAACTTTTTGTCGTTTAACCATTGCCCACTTATGCAACTCATCCTGCCCAATAGGGTACATGTCTGCTTTAAATCCGGTTTCATGATGAATAATATTAAAATGCCCTCTTGTTTCCCTGGCGATCTCAGTCTTTATAACCTCTTGCGGAGGACAATAAAATTTCTCTGGAGGAAACAAATTTATGAAATTTTGCACGTCTTCAAAATGTAATTCCAACACTAAATCAATATCATGTGTCATGCGAGGCTCACCGTAAATAATACTGGCGGCAGAACCCGTAACCATGTAGGATAGCTTGCCCTTGTTTAGGCGATCCAGGAAAATAAGGAAAAGGTTAGCTTCTTGCATTGACGAAAGCCTCCCTCACCGCCTGTTCAATTTTTTGATCTGACCATTCGCTATGTTGTTGACTAAGCCAGGCAAACTTAAGTTCTTTTGCAGAGTAGTACAAATTCATTGCGGCCTCCAATTTTTGTTGTGGAGACATCTTTTTCAGAAATTCACATTGTGTTTTATCAAACTCCATAAACAAGATTGTACTTTGATGAGTTTACAATATAAACAAAATTTTATGCATTATTTTATTTTAGACTTAAAAATTTCACTGCCAGAAAACAATACCCTTAAAAAGCATATCAAGTCTTGAATTCACGGCCGGGTGTCATGCTTGGCCGTGGATGGAATCTATAATACCTATTGATTCAAAAGAAGCCCGACTGAACAAGCCGGGCTTCTTTTATCCAATTTCGTAGGGTGGGCCGACCTGTCGCGTCGACCTGTCACGTCGAAGCCCTTGGGCGAAGACAGATGCACACGCGGATTCTAATGTTTAAAGTGCCGCTTGCCGGTAAAGACCATTGCAATGCCGGCTTTGTCAGCTTCGGCGATCACTTCGTCGTCTTTCTTGGAACCGCCCGGCTGAACGATACACGCCACACCCGCCTTAGCGGCATTTATGATATTATCCGGGAACGGGAAGAACGCGTCCGAGCCCATCGCCGAACCCTTGGCCGCTTCGCCTGCCAGCTTAAATGCGATCAAACCCGATTCCACACGGTTCATCTGACCGGCACCTACGCCGACGAGCTTTTTGCCATTTACGAGCGTGATCGTATTGCTCTTTACATGCTTGGCCGTTATCCATGCCACGCGAAGGTCTTCGAGTTGTTCGGGCGTCGGTTTCACCTTGGTCGGGAATGTAAGAACATCGGCCTCCCATGCCACGAGATCGCGCTGCTGCAAGAGCATACCGCCGACAATGCAGCGTACGTCGTATTCGCTGCCGTCTATATCCGCACGATCGATAGGTCCGGTCGCCATGATCCTTACATTCTGGCCCCAGCCCTTGAGCGTCCTGATAGTTTCGACGGCGTCATCGTCAAACTCTGGCGCGACTATAACCTCAGCAAAGAAACCGCTTGCCCCTTTGGCCTTACCGAATCTTGCGAACGATTCCATAATAGTCGTAGCCAGTTTGTTATCGACCTTACGGTTCAACGCAATGATCCCGCCGAATGCGCTTATCACATCGCCAAGATACGCCTTTTCATAAGCGACACAGATATCGTCATCTATCGCCGCACCGCAAGGGTTCAGATGTTTTACGACTATCGCGGCAGGCTCGTCGAATTCCTTAACGAGTTCGAATGCCGCGTTTACATCGAGTAGGTTGTTAAAGCTGATCCCTTTGCCGCCGCCAAGCAATTTCGCGCTGCCAACGCTCACTTCGCCGCTATCGCTCAGCTTATAAAACGCCGCGTTCTGATGCGGGTTCTCGCCATACCTCAGTTCCGTCTCTTTTCTAAAAGTAATTGAAAGACGCTCCGGATATTCCACTTCCGCCTTTGCATTGAGATACTTTGAGATCGCCGCGTCATAAGAAGCGGTAAGCCCGAAAGCCACACGAGCAAAATCTTTGCGAAGATCAGGGTTCACACAACCGTCATTGTTCGACATCTCTTCCATCAGGCAGTCGTACTGTTCAGGGCTGGTAACGACGGTAACATACTTGTGATTTTTCGCAGCCGAACGAACCATGCTCGGCCCGCCGATATCGATATTCTCGATAGCTTCGGCAAAATCGCAGTTCGGATCGGCAACCGTCTTTTCAAACGGGTAAAGGTTGACACAAACCATGTCTATAGGCTCTATGCTGTGCTCCTTAAGGGCAGTGGCATGCTCGTCCTTTTCGCGCAATGCCAGCAGACCGCCATGGATCTTAGGATGCAAGGTCTTTACACGTCCATCCATCATCTCGGGAAAACCGGTAACCGACTCGACGCTCGCAACCTCAATGCCGGCTTCGTTTAATGCACGTGCCGTGCCTCCGGTACTGATTATCTTTACACCCATTTCGCTGAGTTTTTTTGCGAACTCAACTATTTCCGTCTTGTCAGAAACACTTATCAACGCAGTTTTAATTTTGACCGCCATGTTCAAACTTCTCCCAATAATCCGTTAATATTTCAATTAAAAACCACAAAGATCACACTTACCTTTGCAGACCCTTTGTTTTTATGCTCATCACGCGACCGGAATTGTCAGCGATATAAAAAGACGAATCGGTCGTATTTACCGCATAATCGGTAACAGCGGCAAAGTTTACAGAGTACTCTTTCCTGCCGGTGGAATTATTCATTACCACAAGCAATCCGGGTTGGGCAATTATATAGGCAAGGTTGTCGTTTTCAGCAAGCAGATTCAATCCCGCTTCGACCTGCCATATCTTACGACCGGAATTCTTATCGACCGCATAGAGCCCATGGACATCGACATACTGATACACAACCTTATCGCCGATTATCGGCGCATCGAGCACTGTGTTACCGGTCTGGAAAGGGATCGACCAGGCATTTTGGCCCGTCATAGCGTCAAACTTATAGAGTTTGGTATCTTCACATGGAACATATACATACCTGCCATCCTTTACAAGCGATGCACTGACTCGACCGGAGACATCCCGCTGCCATCGCTTTTTGGCCTCGTCCGGCGCTATGCCTACGATGTTACCCGGTTTGGTGGAAAACACTACAAAATCGTCATCGGCAAGAACTGAATTTATTTTTGAATTATTGTAGGCGCTTACCGCAAAATCCGCCATGTAATTCTCGGCGGTTATTGCCTGAAGACGGTAGTCCAGACCCGCGACATATATCCGCTGGCTATTGCGAACAAGCGGGCAAACGGCACTTCCGCCAAGAGTCTTAAAAAGTCTCGACTCGCTTATTTCACCGACATCAGGGTCCACAACCAGCAACTCGGCGCCAACCATAAACCACAACTTCTTGTCGTAATAATATGGATGGAAGATCGGAAGACCCGCAGAGGCAAGCTGAAGCTCAAATCTTATACTGCCAGCCGCCCTGTCGATACAGACAAGATAGTTATGGTTGGTCAGAACGTAAAGGTACTTATCGAACACATACATCCTGTCGAGTCGTTCATTTTCTTTTACCGCAAGCATCATCTGCCAGTTCACAGACAGGCCTGCATAGTCTATCAGACCCGGCGAAACGAGAGAACTGCCCTTATCAGGCCCAGCCGAAACCGGCAATGCAAAAATAACTAAGATCAAAAAATAAAAAATAAATCGTTTTGACATAATATATACCATATCCTTATAAAAACCACCTGCCGCCTACGTCAATTCGACGTAATCGGCAAGATCTATACCGTTGGTCTTCTCAAACTCTCGAAGTTCCTCGATCCGGGCGACATCATCGTTAATGCGATTCGTCAGTTTGAAGATGTAGGGCTTACCCTTCAGACGATTGTTCAGATCGTCCAACATGGTATCCCAACTGCCGCTGTATAACTGGGCCTTAAGAGCAACGAGCATTTTGCTCTCATTGCCAAGAGCCTTTACATAATCACTCACAACAGCGTCAGCCTGCAAATCATCCTGATTCTTGCGATTTTTGGTTCGTTTAGCCATCGGATTCCCAAAAAAGGGGTGGATCCCTGCAAGTCGCCAGTTCACAACTCACTTATTTAGAATGGCTTAGCCGCAATTCCAAGCAGCCGCACCAGTCAAAACGCCCATGAAACCTCGCCTACCGCAAATATTAACCGCATCAACCGACATTTGCAAGCAATTTTACTTTTTTACCAACTTTAGCTACAAGCGAATTAAATAGGGGACAGTCACCTATTTACACACCAACTAAAGCTGTGACAGCTTCTCGATCAGCGACTGCCTGCAAGCCATCTCTTTCTTGGCTCGTGCCATCAATTCCGCCGCGACCTCCGGCTTGGCCTGCTTTAAACTTCTGAATCTGTTCTCACTGTAGGCAAACTCTTCGAAGTCCTCTGTCGGCGGCTTAGAGTCCAGTTGCAGCGGATTCTTCCCCTGCTCTTTCAGACGCGGATCGAACCGATAAAGCACCCAGTGCCCACACGCCACAGCCCGTTTTTGCTCCTCGTAACCGGTCGAAAGGTTAAACCCATGTGCGATACAATGGCTATACGCGATTATCAGTGAAGGCCCGTCATAGCTTTCCGCCTCGACAAACGCCTTGACCGCCTGATTTGGATTAGCGCCCGGAGCGATCTTGGCAACGTAAATATTGCCGTATGTCATCGAAATAAGCCCCAGCTCTTTCTTGGGCTGAAGCTTACCGCCGGCGGCAAACTTGGCAACCGCTCCCAAAGGCGTCGCCTTCGACATCTGCCCGCCCGTATTGGAATAAACCTCGGTATCCAGAACAAGCACATTTATATTCTTACCGCTTGCCAGCACATGGTCAAGCCCGCCGTAGCCGATATCGTACGCCCAGCCGTCCCCGCCTACAACCCACACACTCTTATCCACAAGATAATCGGCAACCGTTATAAGCTGCTTGCATTCGGCACATTCACTTTTTTCGCATTGTTCCTTGAGTTTAACAACCAGCTCTCGCTGATCTTCGATACCCGCCTGAGTATCCTGCGTCGTCAGCCCAGCCTTGATCTGATCGGCCAAAGCGGCCTCAACACATCCGGCACTGACGATCCTTTCGAGCAGCTCAAGTGCAAAGACCTTAAACTTATCGATGGCTAACCTCATACCCATCCCATACTCGGCATTATCCTCAAACAAGCTGTTACTCCACGTCGGCCCCCTGCCATCCTTGCGCTTGCAATAAGGCGTCGTCGGCAGGTTCCCGCCATAGATCGAAGAACAACCCGTCGCATTAGCAATATAAACCCTGTCACCGAAAAGCTGGGTCAGCAATTTGATATTGGCTGTTTCACCGCAACCGGCACAAGCGCCGGAATACTCAAACAATGGCTTAACCAACTGGCTGCCCTTAACGCTTGCTCGTTTGAACAAGCTCGGGTCAGTATCCGGTATCGACAGGAAATGCCCATAATTCTCACGTTCCTGAGTCCTTACCTTCTCCTGATCGACCATATTGATCGCCTTACGTCCCGTCGGCTGCTTATCGGCATCCTTTTCGACACCGGGACAATTGTTTACACAAGCCTTACACCCCGTGCAATCCTCAGCAGCGACCTGCACCGTAAACTTCATATCCTTAAAGTCCTTGCCCTTGGCATCGACACTTTTAAACGTCATAGGTGCAGCTTCAAGGCACTCCTCGCCGTAAACCTTCGTCCTTATCGAGGCATGGGGACAAACGAACGAGCACTGACCGCACTGAATACAAACATCCGGCAGCCACTCCGGCACATGCGTCGCGATATTACGTTTCTCATACTGCGTCGTACCCGTCGGGAACTTACCATCAACCGGCATCATACTCACGCCTAACTTATCACCCCGCCCTGCCATGATCTCGCCAACCACCTCACGCACAAAATCAGGGGCATCTTCCGGAACTGGCGGAGCCATATTAATACTGCTCGTCGCCGTCGCGGGTACTTCAACCTCGAACAAATGCTCGATCGCCCCGTCAACGGCAGCGTTATTCATATCGACGATCTTCTGACCCTTCTTGCCGTAGCTCTTTTTGATCGCGTCCTTGATCGCCTCTACTGCCTGGTCGAACGGTATCACATTGCTTATATTAAAGAACGCAGTCTGCATGATCACATTGATCCTCGCGCCAAGACCAAGCTCCTCAGCAAGTTGGATCGCATCGATACCGTAGAACTTCAGCTTCTTATCGATTATCGCCTGCTGAACCTCTACCGGCAGCGTATCCCATATCTCATCCTTCGTATGCGTCGACGTCAGCAGAAAGATCCCGCCATCCTTAACATGCGACAGCATATCGTATTTTTCAAGGAAACTCGGATTATGACACGCCACAAAATCCGCCTTATCGATCAGGTACGGGCTGCGGATAAGTTCCTGGCCAAACCTCAGATGCGAAACCGTAACCGCCCCTGCCTTCTTGCTGTCATAAACAAAATAACCCTGTGCGAAGTTATCCGTCTGCTCGCCTATGATCTTGATAGAGTTCTTATTCGCCCCGACCGTCCCGTCGCTGCCAAGCCCGTAGAACATCGCCGCATACGCTTCGCTCTCCGTCTCGTACGCCTCATCGACGGCAAGACTTAAATTCGTTACATCATCGTTAATGCCGACACTGAATCCGTTCTTCGGCTCATCGGCGTCGAGATTATCATACACCGCTTTAACCATCGCCGGCGTAAACTCTTTCGAGCCCAAACCATACCTGCCCCCAACGATCAGCGGATACTTATCGAACTGCACCGTACCTGCCCCCATCGCCTCACCGATCGCCGTACGCACGTCAAGGTAAAGAGGCTCACCCAACGCACCCGGCTCCTTCGTCCGGTCAAGCGTGACGATCTTCGTTACGGTACTCGGAAGTGCAGCTAAGAAATGGTTAATACTAAACGGCCGGAACAGCCGAATCTTCAACACACCGACCTTCTCGCCCTTCGCAGTAAGATAATCCACCGTCTCATGCACAGTATCTGCCCCGCTGCCCATGATAATGATCACCTTCTCAGCATCTCCAGCACCGACATAATCGAACAGGTTATATTTGCGGCCAACGAGTTCTTCAAGTTCACTCATCGCACCTTCCACTATCGCAGGCGTCGCCTGATAAAATTTATTAACCGTCTCGCGGCCCTGGAAATAAACATCCGGATTCTGAGCCGTCCCGCTTATCATCGGCCTGTCCGGACTAAGTGCCCGCCCCCTATGAGCCGCAACAAGTTCATCGCTGATCAACGCCCGCATATCATCGTAACTAAGCTCCTCGACCTTCTGTATCTCGTGACTCGTTCGGAACCCGTCGAAGAAATGTATGAAAGGAACTCGCGATTGCAGCGTAGCCCGCTGAGCGATAAGAGCAAAGTCCATCACCTCCTGAATATTCGACGAGCACAACATCGCAAATCCCGTCTGCCTGCAAGCCATCACATCTGAATGATCCCCAAAGATGCTCAATGCCTGGCAAGCCAAAGACCGGGCAGAAACATGAAACACCGTCGGAGTAAGTTCGCCGGCGATCTTATACATATTCGGGATCATCAGCAACAGCCCCTGCGAAGCCGTAAACGTCGTCGCCAGTGCACCTGCCGCCATCGCACCGTGAAGCGCGCCTGCCGCTCCGCCTTCGGATTGCATCTCCGTTACGCTCGGTATAGTACCCCATATATTAGTTTCCCCAGCCGCACTTTTCGCATCGGCTATCTCGCCCATTGTGGAACTCGGAGTGATCGGATAAATTGCGATTATTTCGTTAGTAGCGTGAGCAACGTGGGATGCCGCTGCGTTGCCGTCGATTGTTACCATTTTGCGAGCCATTTTATGATCTCTCCGTAATAGATCCTTGTCTTTTACAATGCTCTGTGCCATCGTGCAATCCCCTTATTTCAGTGTACGAAACAGATTTCCATCACAAAAACGCACTTATACCATCTATTAATGGGTATGGCAATACTTTTTCAGGAAATTTAAGCACAAAATGCAGATTTCAGCAATACAGGAAGACTATATCAGCAACCCCCCGACCCCCAAATCAGCATCACCCCTATATACACCCCGAACATTCACCATAAACTCACCGTGTTCCCATACCGGCATGACACCCCACATAATAAAATCAGCGATTGACAAAGGCAATCATCCGATTCATTTAGCCCCGTATTCCCGAATGCGGGGTAAGGGCTGAAAGTCCGCATACACAAGAACCCCGCAATATCAATGTCAAAGGATTGTTTGTTTAGTGTTAACATAAACCGTAAATCCCGAATGTTCTCATCCTGAGCGAAGCCGAAGGATCTCAGACCCCACAATTTCAATTTATTGCTCCGATACGATTTTGCTGCAAGCTCTTTTGCGGTCTTATTCTTTGTATTACGGGTATTGCTTCACAAAACGAGCTTATAATGTGTTTTATGCTTATTGATTAGTTTGGAATGACGCTAATACTCCTGCATCCATATCGGCCAAGGTGCGCCCGGCAGTGTCCAGAAGTTGTTGGTATCATAGTCCTTGTGCCATTTTAGCTTCCATAGTTCTTTTGGGTTGATCTTTCGGACAGATAAGTCCAGAAAAATACCATTAATACCACCATTGTGCCGGTCCATGCAAAATAACTTCATTGCATTAAAGTTCCAACCGTCATATTGATCCGGATGAATGGGCGGCGTATCGGTATCAAGGGGGAAACCATCAACATAAAAACTATCCAGGAGCAATGGAATATTGTTTCCACCTTCGGCGGTGATGGTTCTCCAGGTATTGGCTGTAGAAAAACCCCAAATAAAGCTCGTACTCTCTGGCGGGTTGGCACACCAGTCATTAAGTCCGTAACTGCCTGCACTCATACTGGTCCACCAATCGTTGGTGCCGCTGGAAGGAAAAGGTCCCCATTGCTTGAACGTAGAACCGTATGTACGGCTCGTGATGATCGTATTCGGCTTTGTGGAAGGACAGACGAGCGTCTTTGGATCCTGGTAGTATGGTCGCGTTGCGCCCAGCCAAAACGCATCTTGAGATGATGTACCAGGGCTGGCTACAGACGGCGGAAGTTTACCTTCGTTGTCCTGTGCAAATAACGAAAAGATCTGTCCCCACTGTTTGAGGTTGGCTTGGCAGACGATATACTTTGCGCGGCGGCGTGTGGCACCTCCGGCTGCCATAAGATTAAGTGTGAAAAAAGCGACACAGCCTAAAACAACGATGACTTCTTTCCTTGTTAAAACGGTTTTTTGTGTCATAAGTTTTGCGCTCCCGTCATTCAGATACTAATTATTGTCTAACCATCTGCTTGCAAATAAGGCAAGGTCGCCAAAGTTAATGTATTGGTCCCTGTTTATATCGGCAGGCATATATAGTGTCTCGCCGTCATAACTACAGATTTGTGGCGGTAGGTCACGATCAGAGCAAAGCTGCCACTGCCCGGCCAGCACAACTAAATCGTCGAGATTGACCGCTCCCTCTGTAGTAATGTCCTCCGGGCGGTGTAGGTCAAAAGTTTCATCCGTAATTGGATCGATCGCCCAGACCGCACGGTCCGCGTCGGATATATACAGTATGCCGTCCGGTCCGATTACCGGATAGCTTAGCCACTGACTTCCGTCAAATCGTGAAAGTTCATCGCCATCGGTACTGAGCACATACAAGCTGCCGTCATCAGATGCCGCGTATATCAGGCCGTTACTGCCAACGGTCAGTGTAAAACCGCCAATCAGTGACAACTGCTTTGTCCATTTAATCGTTCCGTCAGGATTAACGGCATTTATGAAATTGTTATCAAGACTTACATATATCGTTCCATCGGACCCGACCACCGGCTCGGACCATCCATCTGAATCAAGATCATCGTCATCTTGCTCAAGCGCCGCATCCCAGAGTATGCTGCCGTCATTGGGGTCGATCGCATATAGATTACTGTCGTATATCAATGAAGCGTATATAGTACCGTCATCAGCGACGACTGGTGCAGCGACCAGCCCCGGATGGGTTAAGCCAGAGGTTGGTTCGCCAGGATCAACGAGGCGCTGGAAATCGCAGCTCCAATTGACCGCTCCATTCTCAGGACTAAGTGAGTAAAGTTTGCTGCCGTAAAAACCACCGACGTAAATCGAACCGTCAATCCCTATTGCCGGAGGAGCTATGATCGAGTCTGGTACATCACCAGCGCCTGGCAGTTCAAAACTCCAAAGGTTGCTGCCGATCTGATCGAGCGCATAAACAATGCCGTTTCGGCCGGCGACGAATACTTTTCCGTCATCACTTACCGTTGGGGTCGAATAGACCGCATCACCGGTATTGTGTGTCCAGCGCAATTCGCCATCTCTATCGATGGCATAGATTTTGCCATCATCACAACTGACATATATCGTCCCGTCGCCGCCGACTGTCGGTGAACTCACCACAGATGAGCCGATATCAAAATGCCATAGCTCATTTCCATCCGGGTCAAGCGTATAGACCCTGCCATTCTGGCAAGTAATGTGAATCTGGTCTTTCGGGCCTATAGCTATACTGTTATGCACCGGCGAGTTAGTTGTAAACTGCCACTTTACAGAACCTAATTCCGGGCCGATGTTATTGCTGCGTCCGGTTCTGGCGATGTTTCCGCCCAATGTCGGCCAGGCCGAAGCTAACGCTGTATCGGGAATTGTCGGATGAATTGTAAAGGTATCATTAAAGTTGAGATACTCAATTCCAAGAGGCTCATCGGTCGGGAGTATTTTGATCAAACAGTCGTTGGAATCGGCCCCGCCGGGCAATTGCCACAGATAACTGCCTGTATTTGCTACAGATGCTTCTACAGTATCCCAGTTGTCGCCAGCATCTGTGCTGAGCAGAAAATCAATGGTCGGGCTGGTCGTATAGTTTGTCCATTGTATTTCATGTGTACTGCCGGAGACCCAAACCTCGCCTCCGATATTATTTATTAGAATGATTTTCGGTGTCATCTCATCGTAACCGATATCAACCGCTGCTCCCATGGCTCTTGGCTGTCCGTCAATATCAGTCTGGCCGGAATAATCGAGTGCTGGATCGCCCGCGTCCCGGCACAACGAGTCTTGCCTGAGATGAGAGGCTCCATCGATAAATATCGGCTCTTGGCTTATATTCCCCGTGCCGGTAGTTCCGTCAGGCCAACAGCTATACATTGGTTCGGAACAGCCATATAATTGCGGGCTTTGACTGCCCCATATTATGCAATTGCTGATATTGCCTGAACAGCTGCTTAGACCAGCTCCTTCATAAGATAATGCCGTGTTATCTATAATAGTGCAATTAATGATCGTCCCGTCACAGCCATATAAGCCTCCTCCGAAATCGGCTTGGTTGGAGGCAATTTTACAATTACTTATCCTTCCATCAAAATCATATAATCCTCCACCTTGAAATCCTGCGCGATTATCTATGATCCTGCAATGGTTGATCACAGCATTAGTCTGGTTGCCCAGAATGCCACCACCATCAGATGCTTGTCCGTTTGTAATAGTAAAACCTGTCAAAATACAGTTGGCATCTTCGGTTCCCGCAAAAGTAACTACGGAGCCTGACTGGCCACCATCAATGATCGTTTCGGATATTACTGACCAATCATTCGGATCCGTTGACGTAAGCGTGATATTCTTTCCATTGAAGTTTATATTCTCGTAGTATGTATCTTGTGCAACGATAACTCTATCGCCGTAGTTGGCCGCGTTTATGGCTGACTGGATAGTTGCATATTGGCCCGGAACCGATAGATCGGCGGCCAAAGATGTGGTACTCACTAACACAATAAGTATCAGTAAAACTGTCTTTTTCATTACTGCCTCCCAGATTATATGTTTTGGTTGCTCCCCCAGGCACGAAAAACTGTGCCTCAGCCTTAACGTCAAGAAAGTTTAACTGGCATTTCCCATTTACACGGTTAAAAAATAGGCTTTTTCCCGTACATACCCATAATGCTATCAAATTCATCTTGAACTATCAAGGTTTTTCTTTTCCAAATTTAAAAATAATGCCTGTCCCTGCATGCTCAGGCAGGGAGTTTAAACTCCTGTTATCCTATCAAAAAAAGCAATAAAATCTTCCAATCGCGCTTGCACTATCTTGCTACAGGGTAAAAAAATAAATTTTTTTACCCCTTACCCAACAACGACTTACCGTTTTCAACCCCCAAAAAAATCGCCGATT
>SDBV01004701.1_pt1 | contig 19490 bp, 35 predicted proteins | sample 2277081 | NCBI WGS metagenome assembly SDBV01 (sample SAMN10402039, study PRJNA504765) | marine sediment metagenome | isolation source: marine sediment core GS10_PC15, 223 cmbsf | place: Arctic Ocean: Southern Knipovich Ridge | collected 2010
AGCAGTTCTATGCCGTCGTAATTCAGCCTTCGAAACAGAATATTGTACCGTTCCTTTTGCGTCGTTCTCGTCATTTCTTACTCCGAATGCGCGCTCCCAGTTGTCTGAGAACGTCGTTGAATCAACTTTACATGGTCGTCGTTTTGATCCTTTGCTCATGCGTTTAAACGATCACTGCTCGTCTTGGACTTGTGGCACGGAAAATCTGACAGACGCGACCTCTTCCTGCATTTTTTACATCGTGCAAGACCAATAATTACACCCCAGGCCCCGCTGATTTCCCATTTGTGATGGCATTTGTTTTCATGAATCATTGCCTGTCCCCAACAGTTAGCCTGATCGGCGGATGCGTATTGCCCTGACAGCGGAACCATACTTGTCCAGTGCGAAGTACACGCCACCGCTCACGCCACGTCATCTGCCAACACGACGAGACTTCAAATTCAGTCTGGGTGACCGGCAATTCGTAAATCGTGTCTTCCGTTCCGGGCGCGGGCATCAGTACGCCGTTCGTACTAGGTGTCATTATTGGTTTCATTGCTGTTTTCCTTGTGCGTTTAAACGAAAGCCGGGAAATGCTGCCCTGTCAAGTTAAGCAACACTTTGGTCCCGGCTTTCGCGTTCATATCAAATCTGATATGTCCGTCACGTCTGCGAATTGATCTTCTTTCGCAATGACCAGCGCCGGACGTTTATCACTTGCGATCGCCATTGCTGGCGCGCCGTCGGCTTGCGTGAGCAATGCGAATAGCTTAGCCCAGACTTTCGGCTTGGGCTTTTTGAGTAGTTTTTCGGCAACCGGCAACGTAATGAGTTTTTTGGAGTACATCTCATCTGACTTCATGCGCGCGGCTTTCATAATCTTTTCAGCTTCAGCCTCACTGCTGAATTGACGATTGCCTTTCTTGCCCATGACGAGCTTCCAACCCAGTACGGCCATGCCAGCTTCGAGCCGGCGCTTACCTTCAGCTCGCCACTCGCGCGTCACAGACTCGATCAGATCAGAGCGCGACACTAACGTACCGAGTAGCTCGCTGCTGAGCCCCGCAGCTTCGCGCGGCTGTTCAGGTACTTTATTAATCACTGTAAAATCCTCGAATACTTGTTGATTGACCCACACTGCCAACGGACCACATGTTGCTTTGAGTGAGCACCATTGGCACTGTTTCTCGCCGGGCACCATAGCAGCCTCAATGGCTTCCATCGGGGCGCTGATCAGGCTGTAGGCATGCGCAGCATCTTCTTTTGTCTCCGCGATCCACGCTTCCAGCACTTCACGAGTTACCGTGAACTCATCGTAGTGGCCTAAACGGGGTTGGTGGATAGCGATTGTGATCGTCTTCCAGTTGGCAACCATATCGTACTGGTGCAACGCGCCGGCAGCATACGAATATCCTTGGTCGTTGTCTTTTGCATAGACCATGACACCCCGGCCGAATTTCAGATCAGCGACGTACAACCGTTCATTTTCGTAGTCGAGCTTCACAGCGTCGCCCGTGCCGAATTGCCCTTCGACACCGTAAACTGGTGACAGATCGAATTTTTCTTCGATAAACAATTCGCCTGGTTCGCGCATGACTTGATCGACATACATCTGCACATAGTCGGCCATTTCCTGATCGACAGTGAATGACTGCGATTTCTTTTCGCCGTTTTCCTCGTACTCGATCGAGATGGTTTCACCGATCCAGAACTCAGCCTTGCGGCCTGCATCTGCGTAATTAAGTGCGCGCTCAGCCAGCACGTGAGCGGCAGAACCTTCGCGGGCGTACTCGCTAGAGTTATCACCCGCGTCGATTGTCGCTGCCACAGACCCGGCGCAGCGTTTCCAGCGATGCGCGCCGGACGGCGGTAGTACTGCGTGCGCGCTCATCCTGCGAGCTTAGCGTCACAGGCGGCGAAGAACGCCGGCCACTGAGCCTTGTCTTTCAGCTCGGGGAGCGATGCCACGCCGTACTCAGCGAGTAGTTGCTGAGCAACTTCACGGCCTTTTGCTTGCGCCAGCTCGATGAATTTCTGGGTCAACGCCTTTTTGTCCACTTCAACCACGGCGGGCGCAGCGGGTATAGCGGCGGGTATAGCAGCCGCAGGTATAGCAGCCGCAGGTATAGCAGCGGGTACAGCAGCCGGTTTGGCAACATCACCAGTTACTTCAGGTACGCCACCAGTGAGTGCGGCAGTGTTGGCTTGAATTGCGGCAGTTAACTTTTTAATTTCGCCTTCTAACATTGGTCATTCCTCTTGTGGGTTTAACGAACAAATTGATACGAGACCGAGACGGTCGTTAGGGTTTTCTCTGGCATACTTTTCAGCAGCTCCGTAGCTTGGGAACGGGCCGTCACTCACGATCGTCGAACAAAAACCATCGGTCGGATCGCCGGAGTCTGCGTACTGGACGATGTACTCGCGTCCTACACCAGCATCGCGCAGCATGCGGATGCTCGGCGGGCACAATGGAATGCCGATCGCTTCAGTCAGCCCTGGAATGTCTTCCTCTTTTTCACATACCAGCAGGGGCTCGTCTCGTGCCCCGCGCGGCAGATCGAGATTGTAATATTTTTCCATTGCTTCTTGGATCATGGCGAGAACGCGCCATCCTTCCTCAGCCATGTGCATGAACGGGGTGCCGTGTTCATCGTTCCCTCGCGTTGAATGGTGGCGCATCACACAATCAGCATGGTCCGCGCTGATCCACCGTGAATGGTGTAGTGATTGACCGGGGTTGTGCGTTTCATTTCCAACCCATGAAACATGCGAGATGAGTGCGAGCGCATCGGGAAAGTAATCGACGAGCCCGCCGCTCATGGGATATTGTTTCCGCTGTTTAGATGTCAGCGTATCGAGAAATCTTTTAGCCATTTTTAAGGTCCCTGTTCGTGTGCCGCGCGATCCTCGTCAGTACGAGTTTAGGGCTCATGCCTTCAATCCCGCCACCGGCTAAGTACCTGCCAAATTCATGGCCGCACAAAATAGCGACAAATGCTTCCAGCCGGGCACCGCGTGAGTTCTCCCAACCATCCAGAAACACAACACCAGTGCATTGCTCAGCGATAATTTCTACATCGCGGCCTAATACATAGCCCCATGTGGTGCCGGCAGCGTCGTTGAATGTCAGCCCAGGATTAGCCAGAACAGCGGCGACGGCCGCTTCCCCGTCGAGTTCTATCGGCGTGATTATGTCACAGCCGTTTGCGCGCAACTCTTCAGTCGCCTTAGCAAAAAGCGGGAAGTTATCTTGCGGCACGCCTGTCATCGGGCCCGCCAAATACCATGTTTTGTTTTTCATAGCGCTGCTCTTGTAAGATTCAGTGGGCCTCTCACCCGTTCGGACGACTCGTTCTCTACTGCGCGTGCGCTTCGGGTAGAAAGCGTCTCAACCACCCCGAATTCTGTATCAAACTCGTTTGCCTCCGTGGCGATTACCACGTTGCGCATTCTTTTCCAGTTTATCTTCGACAGCTTGGTCGATGTTCAGCTTGAACTTGTGGATCGCAAAACAGCGGTTAAAGATGTAGAGCTTGGCAAGCGCGCCAATGAATAGTCCGGGTTCGTCGTCGCGATAGTGTTCAAGTGCTGTTGTAACCCACTTGTGCATGTCTATGAACGCACGATCAAGGCTATCAGGGATTTTTACGCCCGTCTCCCATGCGAAGGACACGCACGCTTCGAAGTCCTTGACAAGCCCGCCACCAATATCGAGAACACGAATCTCGATGTCAGCCAGCTCGGTAGCAAACTCGTTTAAACGCACATCGACTAGCTCGTCGTGAGCTTCGTTGATTTCGCTGTGCAACAACGCGAGCCGTGATGGGATTTTGTACAGAGCGTCGTCCCAGTCTACTTTGGTGACAGGGTTCCAGCCGTTAGCGGCGTTGATCTCACGCACTCGACGCGCGCGTTCGTTTATATACATCGTGTGACTCCGTTAGTGCATTACTACAATCGTGCGCGACAGCCAGTTGGGTGAACCCAAACTCCGTAAGGCCACGTGCACGCAGCTTTCTCCGTTGCTAGTTCTTCATGCCTTCGCCTGCTTGAGTCTCGCTGACCAACTTCTTTTTTGCAGGCTTCAGCCATTGTTGGATCGTCTGAATATTCCGTCTTGCAGTCTGTGAATGAGTACCCAGGAAACTGTGCGCAACCAGGTGCTACCAGGGACCAGATCAACCAGATTAAGACGAGCCAAGGATTTTTGGGTTTGCGCTTTCGGTGCAAAATACGTTCCTCCTACTATCACGTTAAACCTGATTTTCGAGGCCGTCAAGTGAATAGTGAAATAATTCCGAAGTAGGTCGCGGCCAGCGCAACATTAAAGACAACCAGGGCCCAGATCGGGCCCACTGTGAGGCGCATGATTAGCCAGGTTATGAGCGCGATGTTGAGTCCGAAAAACGCCAACACTGCGCCCCAGATAATCACAGACGCCAGAGCCAATCAGGCGTCAGAACATTGACTACCATGTAGCCTCTGAGACTTCGGCGCCAGTCGATCATCTCACACTCGGCATCAGCGCCTTCTTTAACGGTAATCTCGGCCTGCTCACACCTAGGCGAGCTTTTGTGCCTAACGGTTGTGCACACACCGGGCGCTGGAAATTGAGTTTCCTACAACAGCTCGGCAGTGTCGGCATTGAAAATGTACTGAGTAAGCATTAGTGTAAGCCCTCTATTGGTTTACATTGGTGAGCTTGCCACGGAAAGTGGATCGCAACTCCGTTCGTAGCCGTGATCGTAACCTCACGTTTTAAGATAGAGCGTGGCACTGTGAAATAATTCTCGTTGACTGTGCACAAAACCCAGTGCGTCGGTATCTTGAGATTGAATCCCGCTAACAGCACGATGTTCACGTCGAGCATCGGTGACTCTTCTGCTCGTACTTCGCGTGTAAACGCGATAGCGATCAGCGCGTAGAAGATCACGGCGCGCAAGCAAATTCCTCGGCTACTGGTGTCGTGCAAGGTTGCGAAAAGAGTCCCATCTGGTGCCCACTGTTAACCGCCGACCCATGCCTGGCGATGCCGACACCTTGCCATATCGAGCGCCATCCTTTTGGTAACATACGTGAGACGAACCAGTGTGACACGGCGACTGTTGCCATGTACATCCAGACATCTGAAGTTTTCGGGTTCCGACCCAGAGCATGTTTCGCTATCGGCCCGTTTTCGATGAGGTTCGGGTGATACTGAATTTTTGATGTGCCGATCCCATCGGCAATGACCGTTGCCAAGTGAATTCCCTCTAGCACGGTGTCGCCCTTAGTCCACGGATCGCTGTGCGCGCATCCCATTAGGAACACGAGTGCAATAAGTAGTGTGATTATTTTCATGTGTCATCCTCCGTTATCTCAACTTGGCAGGGCATTTCTTCGTCCAAGTACATTAAGAATCCACCAACCCATTTTGACGGGCTCATATCTTTCGGCCCGCCGCCGTCTAAGCTAACAACGTAAACGAGTGCTTCGCGGCATTCTTTCAGCAGCCGCTCGTAAATCTCACACTCAGCAACGAGCTGGTCGATTTCTTCTTTCGAATAAGTTTGTATGCTCATATGTCGATTCCTACCTTAGCAGAAAGCAGACAGCCAGACTTATGCAATAGCATTTGACCGGCGTAAGTTTCATTGTGACAAACCAAGCACCGAATATGCCCGTTATCTGACTCAATCAACGCCGCCTCAAGCTGCTTGATGCGCTTACGCTGCGGGTCAATTGTTCGCGCCTGCACAGCATCCATGTGTGCTGGCGAATACCATTCATCCTTGAATTTTTCGACTTCGGCAGCAGCCACAATTTTTCGGATCTCAAAATATCTGTCTGAACCGAGCGGGGCCCCTACTGCAAAAATTATCTGATTTATCTCTACCAAAGCAGCCTGCAACTGTTCCAGCGCAGTAGCATATACCAGAAGCTCTTCTGGTCCCACGCCCGTACCGCGTTTGGCGTAATAGCGCAATCTTTTAGTCAAATCACTCATATGTCGTTCCTCGCGTAATGCACGCCCTTAATGCACTCCCAGAGTCCCATACTTACCGGGCACAAGCTAACATTGGGTGGCGACCAACTCGCGTGCGGTGTGTTGCACGTGCGCGGTGCCTGTTTCACAACGCTGATAATTTCGGCGGCGCCAAAAAGTAGCCCGATCGTGAGCCCAAACACAAGCAGCCATTGGCGATTTTTCATTCTGGCCACCCCAGTACCATTATTACGTACCATAAGAGTACCACAATCCCGGCCGTCCAGATAATCTCAAGGATAGTCCTAAGAATGTGGTTCAGCCGGATCACTTTGCGCTGAAATGCGTACACGTCTTTCGCTAAATAAACCCCAACAGCATTTTGTGAGTGCGCGTCAACTGGGCTCAGGGCATTGTTTCTAGTTACAGAATATTGCTTCATGTCAACTTCCGATGAACTGCTGTGCATACTTCTTGTTTAAACGCTGGCGCTCTTCCGGGCCCACAGACCCTAACTCATTTGGCTGGTGGCAGCGAATACGTTTAAGAATGTATGTGTCCGGATATCCTTCCAGCCAGATTGTCTGACTTCCTTTGCGCAACATGACGGCTGCCGCCTTGCAAACGGTTTTAGTCCTGTAAATGCGCCGGTTGATCCGGTACAAAACGCCGGACTCTTCATGCTCGATGAACAACTGCATTATCGTCGGCGCAGGTCTGGGCATCAGAAATATGGCTATCCCGTCGATCGCTAACAACACGAGGATTATGACCCCGATTTTCACAACAATTTTCATCAGCTTTCCTTCCTGAGTTTGCGCCCACGTATATAACTAGCGTACGTTCGGCGCATCAAGTCATAGTTATCTTCGTACCCGCTGAGTTCCGCATCGAAGCGTGCATCGGCCGCAGACTCGTACATCATATCGTGCAGCTCACGCGAAACGAGCGCACCTTCTGCATAATGCGTCATTAGAGCCTTATTATTAGACATCGCGGACTTGGATTCGCGTCGTTGTTGCCTTCCGCTCTACTTTCTGCACGTGTTTGATCGCTTTGAATATGATCAACCCTTCGTGGCCGTCGCTCCACTTGTCAGCGAGCTGGCGAGCTTGTCGCTCTGCGACGTCATAGGTTTCATGGAATGTTTTGTTTACAGGCGCACAACTGGTGACGCCGCCCAGTGTGCGCGCGGAGTGCACGATGTAGCCAGCCGTCTGTACGTCGGGCTCTTTGAATGCCACCCATTCTTCTATCACGTCAACACGAGGAAACAGGATGTGTGTCAGTCGGATACGCCCAACGTTGGCACACGCTGCTGACACGATAGCTTTGTTGTACCGTATACGTGCCGCTGACTCAGTCGGAAACTGGCAACTGCTGATTGGTTCATCGTCTGTGTCAAATATGAGCACGTAAAATGGTAATTTTCTCATGGTGTTATCCTCTGATGTTGGGGTGCCCTGTTAAACGCACCGTCTTCCGGTATTCTTGAACATTGAAGCAAGTAGCACTGCAACGGTGTGGGCTAGTGAAGGCTCCACGACCCACGGCCGAATAGTCGTGTCACCATGACCCGCTGGCGGACCACCGCGCCGTCGGCGGTGTACGTCCTGCTTGTATGCCTTGCGTGTTTTATAGTTACCGCGTTTCATGTCTGTATCCTCTCGTAAAACGACTCACCATTACTGGCCGTGCCGATTTTTCGCAGCTCACCGTATTGTTCACGTAAAAACGGCGCCGCGTTCGTTTCTGTCCAGTGAGGTGCGAATGCGTTTAAATCATCATAAAGGCCGGCATCTAGCGCCACGACGCCAAGGGAGATGAGCCCGCCGTATTCGCTGATAACTACCATGCAGTGTTCGTTTTCCACGATCGCGTGCGATTCCCCTTCAGGCCAGTAGTCGCAGTCGCACATGCTAGGGAATTTGCGTTTAAACTCTTCGCGTACGTCTTGTACCCACTCTTCCCAATCGTCAATGCAGCCCTCCGCTTCCATTATAAAGAAGGCCGTCTCAATTGCATCGCTATGTATCCAAACTGATCTACTCATTGTGCATCTCCATTGATGGCACATTCTGCCTCTTCATATTCAAGACGCGCTTCCTCTTCCACGTCGATCTCTTCACGAGGTCCGAAATAGTCCCGTCCGGCGGTTTGCTTTGCCTTGTCGTATTCTGACTCGGGCTTATCAAATTCCAGCCCTTGCAAGTGTGCGATCCACATATCTCGTTGCATCGCTGTCGTTGGTCGTATCAGACTGCCGTGCGGGATAACGCCCAATACTTGCAGACCGTCATCGTAAATAATGAGTGAACTGCGGTGTGCCTCATCAGAAAATCCGCGCCCTTTTGGCGCACGTTGTTCGATGTCAATAAATTTCATTGCTCAATCCTCCGTGCCTCAAATACTCCACATACACGCTGTTTACTGTCACGATCCCAGTCGATGATTTCACCGTCCCATACGCCTAACGCATGGTTGCACGTTACGATCACGTAGCCACCCTCGCAACCAGCGAGTTCTCGCCCGCACTCTTGAACTGTTATAGAGCGTGTCAGTAACCAAATTTCCACTGCTTCATAACCCAATAGCGGCATTGCTTTCAGTACCATCTCTGGTGACGTGGGCCCGCCATCGGCCCGACCAATTCGTTTAAACGCAGCGTGCGATTCCACGTAAGGGGCCGCGCACGCAACTGCGAGCGCTCGCACGCCACAGTCGTTATCTTCTTTGTTATAGGCCAGCCGGTGAAACGCTTGCGCGGCGGCAGTCGGCTGCAACGGCGCTGGCAATGGTGGAGGGCCCATTATTAAATCGCCGTACCGTTGCAGCCAGTCAAATCTATCAGGGGTGCCATTACGCATGGTTGAACCCTCCAATAATATGCTCGACTTCAGTGCGTTTGGTCTGCACAAGTTTGCAGATGTGATACGGGGAGATAAAATCGTCCGGGGCTCGATACGCAGCAGGTATTGCGCCGCTCAAATAATATTCGCCGGCTTTGGGCGGGCGAAACTCACCAATGAGATGTGCCTTTATCGTGATGCGCGGCTGACCAGACCCGAGGCGTTTAAAGCTACTCATGTTGCCTGGTGCTATAGTGTAACCTGGTGGCGTATCTGTTACTCGATACAGTTTCATAGCTTGCCTCCATCTCGTTTAAACGTACTAAGGTAGCCCGCGTATTTCAATCGAGCCTGACGTTGAGCGCGGCGCATGTCTCGAATGCATAGCTGATGAGCGCGGCGTTCGACCAGCCAAAGTGCGGCGATCAACGCGGGCAAGAATAGAATTGTTGCGACCACCACTTATATTCCTAACCTAATGCAGACCAAAATCACTAAATACGGCACGCCGATCCAAGGTAGGACAACTGCCAGCCAGATTGCGAAAATTAAATGCAACATCAGGACACCGTTTTCCGGTTTGCTTTAATCCACAAGTCACCCGTTTCCGGGCGCCATCTGGCGTATTCTGTCTCTTCTGGAAGCGGCGTGACAGCCGACCAGATGAGCCAGCAGACAATGACCCCGACGAAAATAAACATCAGGACACCGTGTAGTATTGGCCGGCGCGCTCGGTATAAGAAGCGTCCGGGTTATCCATTACCTGATCAGGGTGCACAGCACGCCAGCGTCCGATGGCTTTGAAATTACCAAAGGCGCAGAAGATTAGGCGCGCCTGCCGATTAGCGTCAACCGCCAGTATAGATTTCTGGTCGTACTGGCGTGCCAGTCTCAGGACCGCTTGCTCGCAAACATCATTGTACGCACGGTCGTCTACTACCAGGATTGAAGGCTCGCGTTCGCCCTCATAGCAGCCCTGAACTTGTACCGTCGCAAAACCTTCGGCACGTAGCCAGCGCTCCAATGAATCGGTGCGGTCTGCATTTATGCGTGGGTTGTAAACGGACAGTGCGCCCGACACGATGTAAAATGGTGTGAATGTATTCATATGTTTATCCTCCAAACTTCAATTTAGCAGGTTAGGGTCCGTTTGAGCAGTCGTTTTGGCATAATACTGCAACTGTCGTTTAAACGATCAGTTTGCTTGCCGTCGAAACTAGCAATCGCACGCCTCACGTAGTAATAGCGGCTGCACCATCGACCCCACGTTATTGTTACCAGTGGCCGGGAATTCAGCTAGAAAGCCGTCACGACCGTCATAGCGCGCTAGCATCGTGACCAGTAAGGCGCTCGGATACGTGTTGAATAACTCTTTCATAACGTCGCGATGCGCGTGCCAACATGCCTTGGCTAAGCGCCGGCCTCTGTGCGTGCGACGTGCGCCCAGGCTTCGGCCGTTAACCGTGCGCAATGTGAAGTGCAGCCAATTACCGCGCCATTCGGGCTTACGGTCAAATATTAATTCGCCATCATAGTTGTTCACACTGATGAAGTTTACACACGTGCGCAGTTGATCCGATGTTACGTTTTGCAGTTTCATGGTTTTCACCCTCTGTTTAACATAATTGAACGCGTCAGTTAGTCGCTTGCAAATGCTTTCCGTTTGCCAGGTCCGCAGCCAGGACCGTACATCATCTTGCCGTTGCGCCACTTCCGTGCGTAGCGACTATCGCCCGCAGTGTGCAGCTCGACCGTGGATTTATTGCGCATTGCTCGGGTGCTTTGCTTGTTGCGTTTCATTGTCCTAACCTCCAACTAGTCCAATAATGCACAATCATCATTGATTGTGACATTTGGGTTCTCGTTCTCTGTTATTTCGCAATGCTCGAAAAGATTAGATACCGGAATATCTAACAGCGCAGCAGCGCGATTCATTGCGTCATCTTCATCATCGGCAACGATTTCAAGCTCTATTGTGTAAGTCATAATTTCATCCTCTGATGTGTACCAGATAACAGCGCAAGCGCTGTTACCCGCTATACACTAGCGCTTGTTGCCACGTCGCTTCGCGTCGCTGTTGCGTATGGCGTGCCCGATGAACTCACCGGCCTTGCCAAGTGCCCGCACATCGGCCGGCATCTGCCGCCGTTGCCATGCAGGATGATTCCGTATTTTTGTTGCTGGTGCCGCCATGATCTAACCCTCCGTGTTTAGTCGTCGTGTTGATCGTAGTCCAGCGGCGTTTGTTCGCTGGCTTCCGTTTCGAACGCGCCACAGTCGCCCACAATGTCCGCAAGGTCGGTCGCTTTTTCCTTTGCGATTTCGTACGCGGTTGATGAATCACAAGCGTTGACTGAAAATCTGACTTTTACTGTTACAATGTATTTCATTGTCTGGCTCCCACTTTAGCTGCAATAAATCTATGCTTGGTTGAGCCCCATTTGTGAGCAAAGCCTTTAAAGGAAACAGTGCTCGCTGACTGCTCGCCACAATACCGACATTTAATCTGGTCCGCTGGCAAGTGGCTTACTCGATCAGCCGCTACTTGCTGTTGTCTTTTTGCTGTCGCCATTGTCTAACCCTCCAATTACCGTTGCAACCAGACCGACAAACGCAGACGTGAATTACTTGGCACGCTGCACTTAAATGTCGGGCTTTTAAAATATACGTGACCCAACCGCTGCCACCATCTACGCAGTGCGCGCGCATCGCGTCGCGATACGTTGTCAGCTATGCATAAGTCAGATTTCATAATGGCTTGATTTTAGCACCTCACGCGCAGCATGTGCACCTATCTGCCAATGTCGTTTAAACACCCATGACCTGATTATGTAAAGTCGCACCCCTTAGCTAGTTCGCCCGTGTTACTCTAACCGCTCAACATTGGAGGATCGCACCATGCCGAACAAATCAAATTGGGACTCGTACCAAAGCTGCACGATATCCGCGAAAATATCCCGCGATTGTGCGGTACACTTCGCGCGTCGCGAAGATTGGACACCTGCCTTTGCTCATGCTGCATCCGCCAAAACCATGCAGACCAAAGCGGATGAGTATTTCGAAGACTACCTTGACGAGCTTGCACTTGCTCACGCATTCGAGTATGCCGAACGTCGGCGCAAAGCGCGCGCATTAGCTGGCGTCCAAAACAGGCGTGAATGTCGGCTATCTACTCCGTAGTTAACATAATTGGACGCGCCAGATCGTCTCTGGCGCGTTTTCTCTGTATACCCCTTACCCTACTATCAGTTAAAATGCCGCTTGCGACCAGCACAACTCATTTCCGTATTATGGTAAGTCGGGCCCCGTCCGCGTTTAAACGGCGTAGAATCAGACCCTCACTTGGAGGATAAAACAATGTCACTTAATCAAGCCGAAAATCTACTGTCCACACTCCGCACTTACGAAAACGCCCGCGCTGCCGATATGGAGCGCGAATGGTGCGAAGCAAAATACATCGCTGATTTAGCCGATTACGACCAACGGGAAAAAATCGCATGACTACTCATATTGAGTATATCAAACAAGTTGCCAGCATCGCCACGCTGCAACTCCCCAAGGATGAGCGCGCTGCGCTTGATTCGCATCTCACGTATTCACTAGGCAGCCCGGGTCTGCGTGGCGTGACTTACTACGGCGCGTGGAAAAATGGCAGCGAAGAACCGATCCCGTTTGTCGAAGTCTGCGCGCTTGGTGAGGAAAACGACGTGCAGCTCGCAGGGACCACAATCCACGAATTAGGACACGTGCTGGCGGGCATGGGCAGCGGTCACAGCCACATGTGGAAAGCGGCTTGTGAAAAGCTCGGACTTCGACGCCCCAAAGCGGCTGGTAACATGTACACCATGTCGCAATTCAGCCCGCCAGTGCGACACGCAATAGCTTTGCTGATCTCGCCGACCGATGGAAAGCCCGTTGGAGTTTCACTCACGGGCAGGCAGACAGTGCGCGCCAAGCCGTGCGCGGCTGGCATCGGCACACGTGGCGGCACATCACGCGGTACTGGTTCAGGCTCGCGGATGCGTAGATTCGTTTGTGACTGCACGCCACCAGTTATTGTGCGCACTGCTCGCGATACATTCGACGCCACGTGCCATCATTGCACATCAGACTTTCACTCTTAAACAGGAGAACATCATGAGCATAAAATACTCGCACGATGAATTTGACTTAGGTGACGACGGTTCGTTGGACACAATCATCACTTTTCGCGGTCAAGACTTCCGATACTCGGACACGTCCGAGTACCGCGACGATGACGGACAGTTCAACATGTCGCAATTCTTAGCTGAGCGAGCGGTAGAGATCGTAGACACCTATCAAGACCGCTTGTTTATGGTCAACTACCAATAAACCAAAACGCGGACGGTGACTTGCGACGGGCCCGCCACGTGCGGGCCCTTTGCTATGCGCAGAATTCAATGTACGCCATCAATCCCGAGAGCAATTCAGGCATATGAACGCTTAGCGCGTGGCTGGCTTTACTATCTGCTAACCGCAGTTGGCTCGGCGACCATGCAAGCCAGTAATTCGCTTTGTGTGCTGCGCAGCGCGCAGCTACTAGCTTATAATTCTGCCAACTGTTTGAGTCGCGCTCGGACAGTCGGTACAAGAACCATTCATTGTCGCCGTCGTCATGCAACGTTGCAACTGGCTCGACGCCTTTAGGGTGCCTACCCTTAAATCTGTGGGCCTTAGTCATTGTCTGGCTGCGCTAATTGGAAAATGACCTCCCCGAATGGTGTTCGATACGCCTTGACCAAACCACGCTTGCCTAGCCCGCGCATGGCGCGGCGAGTATCATTTCGCAAATCGTTGTTGGCTATCTCACCGACGAACTCTAGGTATGCAAGTAATTCACGTTGCAGTTTCCCTAAGCCTCTACTCATTTCGCTGTACTCCTATTTAAATGCACAGTTTGGACTTGGACTGAGCAATTAGGTTCCCAACTGAACATCTAAGTGCTGTTTACCACAACACTGCACACTTATGCCACAACACTGCACACTTAAACGGCGAATTGCGCACTTACACATCCGTAAGTGTGCACCCACAACACTGCACACTTAACTGCACACTTACGCACTTAACTATGTGAATGTAATCAATGATATACGGTCGTGATGGCTTTGCGTGTTGTGGCAATCTGTGGCAAGTTGCGGAAAGGTCGTTTCCACGGGAGCGCAGTTCTTTACGAAGCGACCGTGGAGACAGCACTTAACCCTGCGCGCCCAGATAAAAATAACCCTGGTGATGAACACGTAACAAACTGCGACCAGTAACACGTAAAACTTTGCGCAATGCGCAACCTGTTCACTATCAGCACGCAGTGCGCAGTACGTTTAAACGCACATGCCCCGCGCACTGCGTTTCAACGCACATGCCCTGTCCCGCGCAGTGCGCAATGTACTGAGCAATACAGGCTAGCTTGCGCAGCGCACTGCGCAGTGCGGGCAGCGCGAACGTAATTCACAAGTCAGGCTTGTGGTATACGCTCGCAGTTAAACCATGCGCACTGCGCACTAACATGCAGCCTGTTAGTGTCCGCGTTCGGCGTTAACGTGCGCGCAGTGCGCAGTGCGTAGAACCCGCGTGAACACGTGGCCTGATGCGACTTAACATAATGCAGCTTGCGCAGTGCGTGGGGGCCGTGCGTTTACACGCATTTAACATAATGCGAAGCCCGGTATGTCCCAAAACACGCCGGGACTCCCAGTACCGGATCGGGGGTCCCTATGGGAAGCAAGCCTACGGTTTTACACCAAAAAAATTTTGTAATTTATCGGGGTATGACGTAGAATTACGGTATGAAATTGGTATCCCGACAATGCGCAGCGCGTGAAGGGCTCAAAGCCTACTTCACCGGCAGGTCCTGTAAACATGGACACATCGCTAAGCGCAGTACGTGTGATGGTCACTGCCGAGAATGCAACTATGCAAAGATCAGACGGCAGCGAGCTGCTGACCCAGAAAAATTCCGAGAACGGAAGCGTCAGTGGCACCACAAAAATCCAGCTAAGCGTAGAGCAGCAAAAGCTCTACGCAAGTTTCAAGAGCGCTACCAAGGATGTTATTGTTGCACAGCCGAACAGATTGACGCAGCGTACCAAAGTGCGCATCGCAAAGGGCTGACGATCGACCATATTATCCCGATGTCGAAAGGTGGCCGGCATTGCGTAGCCAATATGCAGCCCCTTTCGCACTTGGAAAACTCCTGCAAACAGGACCGCTACGATCCACTGATCGAAGGGGTCCAATACCTGCAAAATCTTGGTCTGGCCTAACGCGCGCTATGCGCAACCTTTAATTGCGCATAGCTAACTGAAGGTTGCCTCTTGCAATCAGCCGGCACACTCCCTTACAATCAGCCGATGAGAACAGAACCCATCTCCCTGGACGAGCGCCGCGCACTGCGCCGCGCCAGCTTGCCTGATGCACTTACCAGCGAACAACTTCGGAAGACGGCCGTCGCACGTATGCGTTGGTCGATGACACAGTTTGTAGAGAACAACACCTGTCGCGTTCAAGAATGGCTAGATTTAGTGGCTTTAGTTGATGGACCAAAAGACGCACTCGACCTTTATATTCGCATGTTAGAATTCGCTGTACCCAAACTTTCACGTGCCGAGGTTTCAGTTGAAGACGGCGGGAAAACGCACACTGCGCAGCTAACGATGGAAGAGCTGCAACAAATTATAAGAGAGGCGCCACGAGCGCCGATTGACGGAGAATGCACACATGCCGACGACGACGATACGCCCAACGACACCGGCTGACGCCGCAGCAGAAATGTTGCGGCGGAAACGTTGCCAACAATCTCTGCACTCGTTCGCACTCAACATAAACATCCCCGGCGCGCCGATGGACGCGCTTAAACCGGACGAAGATTTAGTCGGCCTAGCGCGCGATCTCATGGCCGATCACCATGCTCTGATCTGCGACAAAATCGAAAAAACCATGAACACTCCGTATGGGCGGCTGATGTTGTTCCTCCCACCAGGGGCAGCAAAATCGAGTTACGCGAACGTCGCGCTCGCGTGGGACATGTCGCGTCCGCCGCCGCCGCACCAGGCCGGCGACAAACGCCTGATCATGGTGAGCTACAGCGATAAGATCGTCTCGAAACAGTCTGGTCGTGTGCAGACTATTTGTAAGTCGCCCGAGTACCAGTTGTGGAATGACAAAGTCACGCTAGTCACAGACGCGAAGGGCGAGTGGAGTTTATCAAACGGCGCTGAGATGATGGCTGCTGGTATCTTGTCAGGCATAACCGGCAACCGGGCCGACGGCATACTGATTGATGACCCGGTGAAAAACCGCGAGGATGCCGACTCAGACTTAGTGCGCGACAAGACGACCGACGAGTACAACGACTCTATAATGACGCGCCTGAAGCCGGGCGCGTGGATTATTTTGATAATGACACGATGGCACGAAGCAGATTTAGCTGGTCAACTCTTGCCGCTCGACTACGACGGGCGCAGCGGACTGATAAAATGTACCGATGGCATGGACTGGGAAGTCGTGAACATGCCGGCAAAATGCGAGCGCGAGGATGATCCGATTGGCCGGAAGCCTGGCGAGTATTTGTGGACCGACTGGTTCCCGCCTCGCCATTGGAAGCAGTACGAAGATGTGACGACGCGCGAGAAGCGCCGCACATGGAACTCTCTATATCAGCAGCGTCCGACAGCCGAGGGCGCGGGCGACTTCAAGCGCAGTGACATCAACTGGTACGAGCCCGGTGATGAGCCGGTGATGATGCACTTGTACGGCGCGTCTGACTACGCCGTCACGGACAAGGGTGGCGACTTCAGTGAGCACGGCGTCGCCGGTATCGACCCGGAGAATAGGTTATGGGTCATCGACTGGCGATCTGAACAAGTTGAGACCGACAAGTCAGTCGACACCATGCTCGATCTAGTGGAGAAATATCAGAGCGAAGAGAATCTGCACACGCTGCTCATGTGGGCAAACGAGGGTGGTCTTATCGACAAGGCAGTGCGCCCGTTGATGAACCGGATGATGCGTGAGCGTAACGTGTTCGTTGACGTGCGGGCACTCCCGTCGATCAAGGATAAACGCGCGAAATGTGCGGCGTTTATCGCTCGCTGTAGTTCAGGGTCAGTGTGGCTGCCGAAGCTCCCGTGGGCATACGATCTGGTGGATCAGTTGGTCGCTGGCGCAGCCGGACGTTTCGATGACAAGTACGACGTTGCGGGATTGTTTGGGCGTATGATAGATAAGTGGACGAGCGCCACACCACTAACGACAAAGAAACGTACTGGCATCAAGCCTTTCACTGCTGCCTGGCTCGAATATCAGGAGCCACGCCCCGGCAGCGGCGTTGTGGTTTACCGTTGACTTCTTGGCAGATATCACCGAGAATTCGGCTCAACTCCCCGAGGATTATTTGAATGGTAGACATCACTGAAGAGGGCATCATCGACAACGTCGACGGTGAGCAAACCGACGCTGACCTAGCTGAAGAAAAAGTCGTAAGTGCAATCGCCAAAGAGTACAAACAAGCCCGGAAATTCGACAGCGACGCATACGAGCAGTACGGCACTGATCGCGCTTATGCATCTGGTGACAAGGGGAAGAACTGGGCCAGCGACGCGAACTTGATTGGCACGTTCATCGACATTTTGGTTTCCTTCTTATACGCGCGCGATCCGGACGTGTCTGCGAGCGCCGCGAAGAACGTCGGTGGCGTCGACCCGGACAACGTCGCGTTTGCCGAGACGGCAGGCATCATCGTTAGTCGTCTATGGAAGAAAGGCAGGCTGAAGAAAGCTGCGCGAAAAATGGTGCGCTCGTCCCTTTCAGTTGGCCCTGGCTGGCTGAAAGTTATTATGACGCACGAGACACGCGTTGATCCGCAAATACAGGTCGCGCTAAATGATCTTGAAGACAACGTGCAACGGCTTGAGCTTATTCAACAGCAGGTGCAGGACCCCGAAGGTGACGAAAATCTGACCGACGATGAGATGACTGTAAAGCTGGCTGAGATGAAAACACTGCGAGTAAGCCTGACTGAGAAACTTGAAGTGATTCACCGAAGCGGACTCGCGATCGACTTTGTACAAGCTGAAGATATGCAGGTCTCGCTCGACGTTACCAACATTTCTGATCACCTTGATGCGAACTGGAACTCGAACAAGATTTACATTTTGAAGGATGACGCACGTGTGAAATTCAAGCGCCTAAAGAAAGAAGATTTCGACAATGCTACGATTTACAATCAGGCCAAACCAAAGAAGCGCGTCACTGATAACGTAGAAGTTATGACGTTTGGTGACATGGGTAACAAGAACTCACGTTTTCTGAAGTCGACAGACGGGGGTAGTGACAAGGACGCCACTGCATTCGTTTGTGTAATCGAAGTATGGGACAAGCGCGACAACCACATCAAGACAATGGTCGAGGGCGTGAAGAAATGGGCAGTCGAACCGTTCCAGCCGAACTTCGCAACGTCACGTTTCTATCCATATTTCAACTTGTCGCTGTTTGAAGTCGACGGGGCCCGTCATCCGCAGTCACTCAGCTACAGGTTGCACAAGCTGCAAGACGAGTACTCGTCGAAGCGTTCGAACTCACGACTTGCCGCCGAGCGCTCGATACCAGGCACGATCTTCGATGCTACTGGTGTAGCACCAGAAGACGCAAAGAAGATTGAAAACGCTGTGTCGATGGAGATGATCGGCATCAAGTCAATGAAGGGCGATGACATCCGGAAACTATTCACTGCGAAACCGATTGCACAAGTCGATCCGCTCGTGTTTGATACGCGCGCGGTGATCTCCGATATGGAACGTGTCTCGGGCGTGCAGGAAGCGCTCTCGTCGACTGTCACAACTCAGAAGACGGCAACTGAGGCAAAAATTCAGGACGCAGGGTTCAACTCGCGGTCATCGTCCGATCGTGACACATTAGAAGATATGCTCACCGATATGTCGGAGTATACGCTTGAACTCGCTATTCAGGGTGTGCCCTACGAGCAAGCCCAACGGCTTGCCGGCGACCAGGCATTCTGGCCGGTCGACATGAAGATCGAAGACATCATCACGCTTGCTGCGATGGAGATCAAAGCAGGCACGACAGGCAAGCCGGACGACGAGAAACTTCGCCAGTCGTGGAGTGTTTTGCTGCCGCTGGTACAGGCAGTCATGCGTGAGATCCAAGCGGCGCAGCTTACAGGTAACATCCCGATGGCTGTCGCACTGAAGAACTTGCTCGCTGAGACGTTCCGACGACTCGACGAGCGCATCGACGTTGAGAAATTTATACCAGAGGGCGACCCGGAGAACTTGCAACCTGTTCTTGATGAGATGCTAAGCTCGACAGGAGTAAAACCATCAGAAGCGCCCGGCCAAACATCGGCCGATGCGAATACATTGGTCTAAGATCACACTACGGAGTAAGACATGAGCAAAGAAGACGAAGATCAAACGCCGGAAGAGAAAGCTGCTGCTGAAGCCACTGCTGAAAAAGAGCAAACTGACGCTTTATACAAAGCAGTAAGCGACGCAGTCGACGAAGCGACACCAGAGAAGAAAAACGAAGAGCAAACGCCGGAAGAGAAAGCTGCTGCTGAAGCCGAAGCTGCTGCCGCTGCGGAAGCACAAACGCCGGAAGAGAAAGCTGCTGCTGAAGCCGAAGCTGCTGCCGCTGCGGAAGCACAAACGCCG
>SDBV01004702.1_pt1 | contig 19489 bp, 18 predicted proteins | sample 2277081 | NCBI WGS metagenome assembly SDBV01 (sample SAMN10402039, study PRJNA504765) | marine sediment metagenome | isolation source: marine sediment core GS10_PC15, 223 cmbsf | place: Arctic Ocean: Southern Knipovich Ridge | collected 2010
ATTACAACGCCTCTTTTGACCTGTCCCTTCATCTTATGACGAACCATGCGCTTGCTCACGTTCCAGGTTCCCCATCCAAGCACCATGTAGGCGCCTCTTTTAAAAGATCTCATTTTCTCACCCCTTCGAACCCTTACGTTCTTCAAGCCGGTGCGCCATCCTGCTCTGAAGACTCCAAAGCTCGATGAACCCAGGGCTTGCCTGTTGTGAGAATAACCCACCGGACTCGCTGAATCCAGCAAGTTCTTGGTCGTAAAGGGCGTTCGGCGATCTACGCTCTATAACGTTCGCGCTCCCCTTGTAGAGCTTGAGCTTTATGCTGCCCGTCACTTTCTTGTTCACGCTCTCCATGTAAGCGTTCAGGTCTTGTAGAAGAGGCTCGTACCAGAGCCCTCCGTAGACAAGGTATGCCCATTTATCGTCGAGCTGGGGCTTGAATGTGTTCTCGTGGATCGTGCACACCAACTTCTCTAACTCCTTGTGAGCCTTGAGGATTATCTCTGCAGCCGGCACCTCATACAGGTCACGTACCTTCAAACCGACTATGCGATCCTCGATGTGATCGACTATGCCGACACCGTGTTTGCAACCGATCTCACCGGCTCGCTCAATCAACTCCACCAGCCCTAGGCGCTCGCCATCCAATGCAACTGGGCGACCCTCCTCGAATTCGACTTCAACAGTCTCCGGCTCATCCGGTGCGTCTTCTGCTCTTGTCACAAGCTCAAAGACATCATCGTGGGGCGGCTCTCCAAGGTCCTCGATGGGGCCTCCTTCAGAAGATCGACCCCAAAGGTTGTCGTCGATCGAGTATGGCGGTTGCTCGGTTCCCCCCTTGACCGGTATCCCGTGCTTGCGAGCGTATTCGATCTCCTCTTCTCGTCCCATCTGCCAGTCTCTAACCGGTGCAATCACCTTCAGCTCGGGAGCAAGCGTCGCCACCGTCGCTTCAATCCGTACCTGGTCGTTTCCCTTCCCGGTGCATCCATGAGCGATCGTGTCACAACCGGTCTCTAATGCTTTTTCTACCGCGATCTTGGCAATCAACGGCCTGCCCAGTGCCGTAAACAGTGGATAGCCGCCACCGTAGAGGGCGTTAGCCTTAATTGCCGGCAGTACGTAATCACTGGCAAACTCCTCACGAGCATCGATAACAGCCGTATCGACAGCACCCAAATCCCTCGCTTTTCCCTCGACTACCTCGTAGTCTTCATCCGGCTGTCCCAGGTTGACGGTCATTGCGACGACCTCTGCCCCGTACTTGTCCTGTATCCACTTGAGCATCACGCTTGTATCGAGCCCACCGGAGTAAAGCAGCAGCACTTTGCCCACCTGATCCGGCTCTGCTTGATAAGAAGCTGTCGTTTTCTTCTCTGACGCCATCGATGCCCCTCTCGTTAACCTCGGCCGATGTTTAAGTCGACGAACTCCAACACCCTGTCTATCTCTTCCTTCTCAACTATCAAGGGAGGCAAGAACCGCACGGTCTGTTCACCAACAGCGTTGAAGAGGATCCCCTCTTCGATTCCTTTCATCACCAACTCCGAGGCAGACTCTCCTTCTGGAAGATCGAATGCCCTCATCAGGCCACGCCCGCGAGCGTCGGTAGCCTTACCATCGTTGACAAATCGCTCAAGCCCATCTCCGAAGTACTTGCCCAGATCACGAACATTTGAGAGGAATTCCTCGTCGTCTGTGACGCCGATAGCAGCGAGTGCCGCCGCTGCGATTACCGGACCACCAGCAAAGGTCGATGCGTGGTCTCCTAAGGCGAAGACATCTCCCATCTCCTTTCGTGCAACTACCGCACCTATGGGCAATCCTCCAGCCAGCGCCTTTGCCGATGTCATCACATCTGGGATCACATCGGTCTGCTGATAAGCCCAAAGAGTCCCGGTTCTACCCATGCCACACTGAACCTCGTCGAATATGAGAAGCGCGTCGTGTTTGTCGCATCCGGCTCTCGCCGTTGACAAAAACTCGTCGCTTAATACGTGCACCCCAGCCTCACCCTGTACGGGCTCGACAATCACGCCGATCGTCTCGTCGGTTATTGCGGCTTCAAGCGCATTTGGATCATCGCGCTTAACGACATCGACCCCTTCGTGGAGCGGGTGGAAGGGCTCCTGTTTTTCCGGTTGGGGGGTTATAGAGAGAGCGCCGAGGGTTCGTCCATGGAACGCCCTTTCAACTACGACGATCCGTCCTCCACCCTCACCAGTTTTAGAGTAGTTCCGTTTACGCGCGATCTTTATTGCACACTCAACGCTCTCGGCGCCTGAGTTGCAAAGAAATACCTTTCCGCCCAACGCTGACTTGGAAAACTTCTCGCACAACCTGATCGCCGGCTCGGTGTAGAAGAAGTTTGATACGTGGATCAGTTGACCCACCTGTTCCCTGACCGCCTCAACAACTGCAGGGTGGCAGTGACCTATGTTGCAGACTGCGATGCCGCTGAAAAAATCTAAGTACTGCTTACCTTTGTCATCCCAGAGGTATGCACCTTCCCCCCGAACGACCGATATCGGCAGTCGTTTGTACGTCGGCATGCAGTAGCTTTCATCCACCGATCTCAGCGTGTCTAGGTCTGCTCCTTTGGTGATCGATTCAGATGTCATGGATTACGTCCCTCCTACCCCGGGTCTATCTTTGTTCCGATTCCGGCGTCGGTGAATAGCTCGAGCAGAAGCGAATGTTCAACTCGACCGTCGATTATGTGAACGTGATCCGTGCGGTTAGCCAATGCGTCTAAGCAAGCCACAAGCTTGGGCTTCATACCACCCTCTACAGAACCGCCATCTACGACTTCTTTTACTTTTTCCTCGGTAAGTTCATGTATTAAGGAGGTTTCGTCTTTCGGATCCTCAAGCAAACCCTGAACGTCTGTTAGGAAAATTAACTTATGGGCACGTAATGCACCTGCCACAGCGCCTGCCACCAAATCCGCATTAACGTTGAATGAATTGCCTTTATCATCAGAACCAACGGATGCAATAACTGGAATAAAGTCCTTTTCAATGTGCGTTATCACGTTTTTGTTAACTTGGCCAGTTGCAACAGAACCGACGTAGCCTGGATCTATATCCTTCTTCTCGCCGACTGCTTTATGCTTCAGAGGTTTGAACAGAGAGCCGTCATCACCACATAAACCCACGGAGGGTTGCCCATGCCTGTTCAGGTTCAAGACAATGTCTTTATTGACCTTTCCCACAAGAACCATCTTGGCTACCTCGACGGTCCTTTGATCTGAAACGCGTAAGCCCTCGACTTTCTCCACTTTCATTCCCAGCTGTTCCATATGATCGTCGATTTCTCCACCGCCACCGTGGACGATCACCGGATTCATGCCGACAAACTTGAGCAGGCAGACATCACGTGCAAATTCCTGTTTTAGCGACTCATCGACCATCGCTGCGCCACCGTATTTGATAACGACCGTCTTGCCGTGAAACTCCCTTATATACGGCAGTGCCTCCAGCAGTGTCTTTACAGATGAGCTCATGTCATGTACTCCGAGTTCAATTTCACGTAATCGACTCCTAAGTCAGAAAAGAAGATCTCAGTCTCATGGTCTCCGCGGTGAAGGTCAAGTTTTATCTCTATCTCCCCCGACTTCATCATCACTGAAAGCTCTTTCAACTTTTCCTCAGATACGACGCCTTGCACCTTCTCATATAGAAGTTGATCCTCAAGCCACAGGCTGGGTTTGACCTGCTCACGATGGTGTGCGTGCCTGCCTATCGAGGCACCGGCCGCCTGCAACACTCTGCCCCAGTTTGGATCGTTGCCGTAGATCGCAGTTTTTACAAGTGGTGAGTCAGCGACCGCCCTTGCAACTCTCTCTGCCTCCTCATCGTCGTGAGCGCCATGGAGACTCAGCCTGGTCACATGAGACGAGCCTTCGCCATCCGAGACTATTTCTACGGCGAGCTGTCTGAGCACCGCTATCAATACATTAAAGAAGTCATCGTTGTCGGTGCAGTCAACCCCACTCTCGCCTGAAGCGATAATAAAAAGGGAGTCGCTTGGCGATAGCTGGGAATCGACCGTGATCCGCTCGAACGACGAGGCAAGCACCTCGTCCAGCCTAGCTTCTAGCGAGCCCGGTGCGATCTCTGCATCTGTCTCGACGAAGCAGAGCATTGTCGCGGAGCTAAAACTCGGAGCGATCATCCCCGCACCCTTCGCCTGCGCAGCGATGCCAACCGTTTTGCCACCAACTTCAAATTCGATCGATACCTGCTTTGTATCCTGGTCGGTAGTCAGTATCGCTTTTGCAAAGTCGTTCGCACCGGCGGCCGACAACTGCCTCTCTGCTGCTTCGGCGCCTTCGATCACCTTTTCGACAGGCAGTTTCACTGCCGTTGCGCCAGTTGCAGCCACGCCAACCAGAGACGGCCTTATCTTTAACGCAGTCGCGGCTGTATCACGTACCTGGCGGGCATGCTTGACACCTTCCACTCCGTTGTACGCATTCGCGTTGCCACTGCTTACAACCACCGCACGCAAAACATCCAATCCTGCATCTGACAGGTTCAGTTCTACCGGTGCCGAGACAACAGCGTTCCTTGTAAAGCGTGCAGCAGATGTCGGCCTGTCTGCATCACATACGATCAATCCCATATCGAGGAGGGACTCTTTGACTCCGCAAGCGACTCCGCTCGCCCTGAACCCGTCCGGTAGCCGCGCGTTGTCTATCTCCCGCACACCTTTCGGGCACTCTACCCACCGCGATTTAAAGAAAGTCCGTTCGCTCATAGTCCCTCTCCTTCGTCCAGCCCGAGCATCAGATTCAAATTCTGCAGCGCCTGTCCCGAGGCGCCCTTCCAAAGATTGTCGATCGCACTGAAGACGGTTATTCGGTCATCACCCTGCTTGGTGTACGCATGGATGCGGCAGTAGTTTGTATTTCGAACTTCCTTCACGCCTGGAGCTTTGTCCAGTATCTCGATAAACCTCTCCTCCGAGTAAGCCTTAAGGTAGATCTCCGATAGCTCATCCTGCTCTATCTGCCTTGATCCAAACACGTAACAGCTCGCAAGCAGGCCCTGGTCGATCGGTAGAAGATGTGGGACGAAAGTCGCCGCAGGGCATTCGAGCTTCTCAAGCTCTTGGTCGATCTCTGGCGAGTGTCTATGGCCTTCGACCGCATACGGGCGCACGTCTTCATCCACAGCCACGAACTGTGCCTCGTGACTCGGCTCGCGACCCGCTCCCGATACTCCGCTCTTTGCATCAACCACGACTCGATCGATCAATCCCTCGCGTGCAAGCGGCGCAAGCGCAAGGACTGTCGCAGTCGGATAGCAACCCGGATTCGCAGTGAGCTCAGCTTGTGAAATCTCATCGCGGTAAAGCTCGGTGAGGCCATATACAGCCCTGTCGATTAGCTCGGGTGCCCCGTGCTCGCCATACCAGGATATGTACGTATCCAGATCATCTAGCCGAAAGTCTGCGGAGATATCTACGACCTTAACTCCAGCCTCTATTAGTTCCCTAACAACAGGGGCCGACGCCCCGTGCGGATACGCAACTATCGCAGCATCGATCTCGCCGAAGCCATCCGCTTGATACTCATCAAGCACCAGTGGGACCCTGTACCTTGGATAGAGATCGTCCAGCCTGCGTCCAGCCTCCCTTCGAGCGGTGACTGCTGCAAGCTCCAACTTCGGGTGATTCCAGACAAGGTACGCGGCAAGCGCCCCCGAGTAACCCGATGCGCCGATTACAGCGATCCTCGCTTTCGCATCTCCTGTAAGAGGCTGCAACCTAGGTGATCTATCTAGCTCATTCACGTAGCGTCGCCCCCAACTCCTTGTCTAACTCGGCGACTATCGCCTTTCTTCTCTCATTTACCTCTTCGTCTGTCAGGGTTCCCTCTGGCGAGCGGAACTCGAGCCGCATTGCGAGGCTCTTCTTGCCCTCGGGTAGCTGTTCTCCTCTATATACATCAAAGATCTGCACCGACGTAAGGTTGCCACCCCCGCCCGACCCTACCGTCTCGATAACTGTCTGAGACTCCACTGCGTCATCGACAACTACCGCTAGGTCTTGGTAGACGGACGGATACATGACGACATCCTCGTACATTCTCGACTCCGGTATCTGCCCCAGGATCTTGCCCAGATCCAGCTCGAATGCGACGGGATTCTCCTCAATCGACCATGCGCTTGCAACTAGGGGGTGGATCTCACCTATCCAACCACATTCGTGGCCGTGGCTCAACACCTCTGCAGCCCTTCCGGGATGAAGAAAAGCCGGTCCTCCGTCTGCGAGCCTCCACTCCACTCCAAGCTCGCCGAGAAGTGCCTGCAACGTTCCCTTCGCCATATAGAAATCGGGTTTCTTCTGTTCAGTTCTCCATGAGTCGAACCTCGAACTGCCGACCATCAACGCGGCCATGTGGTGCCTCTCGTCGGCAAGCTCCTCTTGGCCACGACCAATGAATACCCGCCCTGACTCGAAGATACGAACGTGATCACGCCTGGCCTTGATGTTTCGATACGCAACGTCCAACAGACCCGGAAGTAGGGTCGTCCTCATAACCGATTGGTCCTCACTCAAAGGATTCTCGATCTGCAAAACTGAGCGCCGCTCATCCTCTGCTGGAAGCCTCAGCTTTTCGGTGAAATCCGATGATATGAAGCTCCAGCAGATGGCCTCCGAGAATCCCATGTATCGCATGCAATCCTCAACCATTCTCTTCAGGCTCTGATCGCGACTCAAGCCACCTACAGCTTCCTCGTGCGACGGCAGCGTAATCGGCAGTTGATCGAGGCCATGTATACGCGCCACTTCCTCGATAAGATCTGCCTCTCTTTCAACATCGAAGTATCGGCTATCCGGAATTTCGACCTCGATTGCGCCGTCTGCCGTATCGGTGCCGAACCCAAGCCTTTCTAATATCTTGGCCGCATCTGAAAGGTCGATCGTCTCTCCCAACAGACCCTCCAGCTTTGAGCCTCTTAGAGAGACACTCTTCTTCTCGGGAAGATCACCGGTGACGTCCAGTTGCCCCGGGACTATCTTTGCATCGCAAATCTCGATCATTAACCTTGCAGCCACTCTCTGGGCATCCAACGGCATATTCGGGTGCAGCATCTTTTCGAACCGTGTCGATGCCTCGGATCTGAGCTGCAACTTCGACGACGTCTTCAAAATATTCGGACCGTTCCAGTTTGCGGCCTCCATTAAGACCCGTGTCGTTGACTCCGAGACCTCACTGTCAGTGCCACCCATGATGCCTGCAATGCCACACACGCCGTTTCCATCGCTTATCAGTACCGCGTCCGAGTCAAATGCTCGTGTCTCGCCGTCGAGCGTTGTAAGCGTCTCGCCTTCTCTCGCCATCTTTACGACGAGCTTCTGCTCTCCGATCTTGTCCAAATCGTAGGCATGCATCGGCTGGCCGAGCAGAAACATCACGTAGTTCGTAATATCGACGACGTTGTTTATCGGCCTCTGACCAATTGCGATCAATCTCGCTTTAAGCCACATAGGCGACTGTTTTACGTTCACATCAACAAACACACGAGCTGTAAAACGCGGGCACAGATCCGGCACGTCGACCTCCACTGCAACGAGGTCCGATATGTCACCACCGGCCGTAGGTTCCACGTCATCCCTTGCAGGGCTGTTTTCTAGAGGCGCGTCGCAAATCGCATGAACCTCGTGGGCAACCCCGTACACACTCAGACAGTCGGGTCTATTTGGCGTTACCTCTAACTCGAATACATCGTCTGCTAACTGAAAGTATTCTGACAACTCGGCTCCAACGTCGAAGTCATCGGGCAGCACCATTATTCCTTCTGCGCTCTGGCCCAGCCCCAGCTCAACGTCGGACAAGATCATCCCGTCTGAGCGCACGCCCCGCAGCTCGGCCTGTTTGATCTTCTGACCGTCTTGTAAGACTGCACCCGGTAGCGCTATAGGTACTTTCTGGCCTTCTGAAATGTTCGGCGCACCGCAGACGATCGTCCTCGACTCCGACTCGCCAAGGTCTACCTCGCACACCCTCAACCTGTCGGCATCCGGATGGTCTTCTACCTTTAACACGTTACCGACTCTAAATAGCTTGAGGTTTCCGTTCTCTGTTGGAGGGCCGAAGTGGATTACCCGCTCCACCTCGGTTCCAGTCAAGGCAAGCCTTTCAGCCAACTGATCCGGTTCGAGCTTTGAATCGCAGTATTCTCGTAACCAGCTATAGGGAACCTTCATCCTGCAGCCCTCCGTAGAGCCTTCGAGTCTATGCCGATCTGATTACACATCTAGAACTGCTCCAGAAAGCGCATGTCGTTTTCAAAGAAAAGCCTCAGATCCGGAATCCCGTGCTTTAACATCGCGATCCTCTCTATGCCCATGCCGAATGCAAACCCCTGGATCTTTTCGGCGTCATAGCCTGAGTCTGCGACGAATCCGAACACGTTTGGATCGACCATCCCCGCACCCAGTATCTCGATCCAGCCAACTCCCTTGCAGAGACTGCACCGACTCCCGTCACTTAAGGTGCCGTGAGAGTCGCACTTGAAACATGAGACATCGACCTCGACCGACGGCTCTGTGAATGGAAAGTAGTGCGGGCGCAACCGAACCTGTCTCTCCGATCCAAACATCTGACGAGCAAACTGCAGGAGCGTGCCCTGAAGGTCGGCAAGGGTGACTCTCTCGTCCACCGCCAAGCCCTCCACCTGGTGAAACATCGGCGTATGTGTAGCATCGGAGTCGCGGCGATAGACCTTACCCGGCACGATGATGTAGATCGGCGGTGGTTGTTTTTCCATCGCGCGAATCTGCATCGGCGACGTATGCGTTCTCAGCATTATCTCCTCCGAGAAGTAGAAGGTGTCTTGCAGCATCCTCGCCGGATGACCCTCCGGGTGGTTCAAGGCCGTAAAGTTGTAAAAATCGTGCTCGACCTCCGGGCCCTCCTGAATTCGATATCCGAGGCCGACAAAGATGTCTTCAATCTCACGTCTCGTCTGGGTAAGCAGGTGAAGATGTCCTACCTGTGGCGGTGGGTCCCCGGGCATCGTCACATCGATGCGTTCAGCTGCAAGTTGCTCCTCGATCTCCCCTGCCGCAAGCTGGTCGGCCTTATCGTCCAAAGATCTTTCAATCTCGCCGCGCGCACTGTTTGCCTTGCCACCGACTTGAGACCGCTCCTTCGGATCTAGTTCAGCGATCGAACGCAGTATCTTCGTTAGCTCTGAGTTACGGCCAAGGTACTTGACGCGCACCTCTTCCAGCTGGTCGCTCTTCTCGACGGCAGCCGCTGCTTGCTCGGCCTCACCGAGGATCTCTTCTATCCGTTTTGCGACGTCACTTCCCACTTTGATCCCCAATCCTATGAAGTAAGCACTGATATAGCGCGATACCCGCCGCCTGAGCAACGTTCAGCGACTCGACGGCACCCTCCTGCATAGGGATATTGCCTTTTGCTCCGCACAACTTAACTATCTCCTCGGGAAGTCCTGCTCTCTCTGGTCCGAGACAGAGCATAGTTCGATCCGAGAGATTCATGTCGCTCAGCCGATCGCCAGCACCCGCTACCAGTGCCACAACCTTGAATTCCTGTCCAACAAGCGAAAATGTATCCTGGAAGCCTAATCTGACGATCGGCTCGCCGAAAATAGCTCCCATGCTTGCGCGCACCGCCTTTGGGGAGAACGGGTCTGCACAGTCGTCACTTAAAACCACGGCGCTCTTTGCAAGAGCGTTGGCACTTCTTAGAATCGACCCCACGTTCGCCGGATCTGATAGATCGTGTAGATAGACAACTACATCTGCCTGCATGAGGTCAGATCTTTCGGCCCAGCGCTGATGCCATACACCGACCATTCGCGAGCCCGAGCCTAGAATGCTTGCCGAGTTCAGTGCCTCACGCTCCACTGGCACCAACTCTATTTCCGTCTGCAGCTCGCCCAGTAGCCCATTTAGAACCTCTTCGCAACCCACTTCGTAGAAAACAGATTTCGGCAGATAATCACAGCTTACGGCTGCACTCAACTGGTCCTCCCCCTCCGCCACAAATAGGCCTGCTTCAAACCGATGCTTTTTGTCCTGCAACTTTCGTAGCTCTTTTAGCCTGGGATTGCTCTTGCTTGTTATGACTTCGATATGTTTCATCAATCTGGACCCCTTGAAAATAAAAAAGGCGAACCCATCTATGGATTCACCCGGTTCTTTTTAAGGTCTGTCGACACGTCTGTTCTAGGCCGACACCTCCCGGGCGTGTGCGGTAAATCGGCGGAACAGCTCTTTGTCTCTGACGGCGATATCGGCCAGCATCTTGCGATCCAGCTCGACGCCTGCCTCACGTAGCCCGTGTATGAAAATACTGTAAGAGATGCCTTCTTGGCGTGCTGCTGCGTTGATTCTTGTCGTCCACAGCCTACGGAACTCCCTTTTGCGATTGCGTCTGTCACGGTACGCATAAGTACCAGACTTTAGAAGCTGTTCCTTGGCGCGTTTGTAGCTCTTGCTCTTTTGCCCTCGATATCCCTTCGCTCGAGCAAGCGTTGCACGCCTTTTTTTGCGCGCACTGACAGATCTCTTTACGCGGGTCATTGAAGAAGCTCCTTCACCCTTTTCTGATCAGCTTTTGAGATCTCTGCGGGCCTTCTGAACTTTCTCTTCCGTTTAGGCGATTTCTTCTCCAGGATATGGCTGGAGAACGAATGCCTCCCGCGTAACTTACCCTTCGCGGTCTTGCGAAAGCGCTTTTTTGCACCTGAATGGCTCTTCATCTTAGGCATGCCTTTTATTGAAGCAGATCTTACGGGCGTTTATACAGGCTTAAGCCAAAATAAATATTGGCTCTTTATCCCTTTACCTGATCTGGGGCCAGGACCATGTACATGTTACGACCCTCCAAGATCGGCTCCTGCTCGACAATCGCGAGATCACCGAGGTCCTCTGTCAGGCGCGTCAGCAGCTCCTCGCCCTTCTCTGGGTGAGCCCTCTCCCGTCCTCTGAACATGATCGTAACTTTGACCTTGTCCCTGCCCTTTAGGAAGCGCTCTATATGCCCACGCTTAGTCTCGTAGTCGTGAATCGCGATCTTGGGCCTAAGCTTCATCTCCCTGACGTGGATCTCGCGTTGATGTTTGCGAGCTGCCTTTTTCTTCTGCTCTTGCTCGTACTTGTACTTCGAGTAATTGAGCAGCCTACACACGGGTGGCTTGGCATTTTCTGCGACTTCCACCAGATCTAGATCGGCCTCTTCAGCCCTCTTCAAGGCATCATCCCTCTTTATGACGCCAATCTGCTCACCCTCTGCACCGATCAACCTCACCTCAACTGCGCGAACCCTCTCGTTCACACGCGTCTTGTCCTTGACTGGCGGACGTCTTCGAAAGTCTCGTCGTCCTGCCACTAGTTAACCCGACAAAACGTCATCTATCGTTGGTCCGCAAGAGTTTTCGTAGATTTGATGGGCACGCCGTCGATCAGCTTCAGCCGCCGCTCTTTTTTATATCGCCCATCATTTAAGTTATTTCAGTATACAGAACATACACCGGCATGCTTCAAGCAGGCCGTTCCTTCTTGATCATTTCGGCAAACTCCTCAACCGTCGTGGTTCCCTGGTCACCTTCTCCGTGTTGGCGAACCGCAACCGTCGATCCTTGCTCTTCCTTGTCCCCCACGATCAGCATGTAAGGAATCTTTTTAAGCTCGGCGTCGCGAACTCTTTTTCCGATCTTCTCCTGCTTCAAGTCTCTCTCGACACGAACGCCCGCTGCAAAGAGGTCTCCCTCCACGGTCGCCGCATACGCGTGGTGACGATCCGCGATCGGCATAATGATCGCTTGAACCGGAGCCAACCAGGTCGGGAAATCACCGCCGTAGTGCTCGATCATGATCCCAAGAAATCTCTCCATCGAGCCGATCAACGCCCTGTGCACCAGGACCGGCCTGTGCTCGGAGTTGTCTGAGCCGAAGTATGTTAGGTCGAATCTCTCGGGCATAAAGAAATCGAGCTGACAGGTGCCGCACTGCCAAGAACGGCCCAAAGCATCTGTTATATGAAAGTCGATCTTCGGCCCGTAGAAGGCGCCATCACCCTGGTTTATCTTGAACTCTCTATCGAGCTCCTCTAAGGACTGGTTCAGCGCCTGCTCTGCTCGCTCCCAATCTTCGTCGGATCCGATCGACTTTTCGGGCCTGGTCGAAAGCTCGACCCGTACGTCCTTGAATCCAAAAATGGCGTACAGCTCGTCGATCGCTTGAACGATGTCGATCACCTCGCTCACGACCTGTTCCGATGTACAGAACACGTGTGCATCGTCCTGGACGAACGCTCGCACTCGCATCAAGCCATGCAGCACTCCCTCCCTTTCGTCTCGAGTAACAAGGCCGAACTCGGCAAGCCTGAGTGGCAGATCCCTGTATGAGCGTCTGGTGTTGCCGTACACAAGACAGGCTCCCGGACAGTTCATCGGCCTTATCGCGAACTTCCGATCCTCTGAGCTTGTGAAGAACATGTTTTCTCGATAGTTCTCGTAGTGACCGGATCGGTGCCATAGCTCCTCGTCAAGCAGATGTGGAGTGCGTATCTGCTCGTATCCCCGCTTTTTAAGTTGCATCTCTATTTGGCCCTCTATCTCGCGCAGGACCTTCATACCGTTAGGCAAAAAGAACGGCATCCCGGGCGCCTCCTGCATGGTTGTAAAAAGCCCAAGCTCGCGCCCCAGTTTGCGATGATCTCGTGTTCGGGCCAGCTCAACTCGTTCCAAGTAAGCATCGAGGTCCTTCTTGCTAAAAAATGCTGTCCCGTACAGACGGGTAAGCATCTTGTTGCTTTCATCGCCACGCCAGTACGCTCCTGCTACCGAAAGCAGTTTGAACGCCTTGACCTTTTTCGTCGACGGTGAGTGAGGCCCGCGACATAGATCGGTGAATGGGCCGTTGCGATATAGCGTTACAGCCTCGACTCCCTCGTCGCTGGCCAGGTCTGTAATCAATTCAACCTTGTAGTCCTGCGACTCGCCTGCAAACTTCTTCTCTGCCTCTTCAACCGGTAGGTCGGACCTCTCGAACGCCTCATCGGCTTTGATGTGCTCTGCCATCTTCTGTTCGATCCGTTCGAAGTCGTCCTCGGAGATAGAGACTCCCTCTGGAAACTCGAAGTCGTAATAGAAGCCGTCCTTTATCGCTGGGCCGATCGAGACCTTTGTCTCGGGCCAGATATCGATGACCGCGGTCGCCATGACGTGTGCCGCATCGTGCCTGATTATGTCTAAAGCGCCCTCGCTTTTGGCTGTGATCACCTCGATACTGTCACCGTCTGCAAGGGCATCTGAGAGGTCTTGTAGCTCGCCGTCTACACGCAAGGCCAGCGCAGCCCTGGCAAGCCCCTCACCTATCGCGCGTGCAGCGTCCGATCCGGATGAGTTATCCGGCAGGTCAAGTCTTGTCTGGTCGGGTAGTTCTACTTTCACGCGTCAATAGTATGTAGGCTCATCTGGGTTTTGAGCGGTTGGTCAACTTCAGGACCTCCGAAATCATCTTCAGCTCGTCTTCGAGCAATCGCGTTATCAGAAAGTTCTGTTTTACGTTTTCTTTTCCCGCAGCACCAAGCTTGTTCGCAAGCTCAGGGTTTTTCACAAGTTCCGCGACCCGTTTTCCGCACTCTTGGCTGTCGGATACAAGATAACCATCCGTGCCGTCGCGCAACTGGCTTGGTATGCCTCCAACGTCACCTGCAACGACCGGTGTCCCCTTGTATAGCGCCTCCGATACGACCAGGCCGAACCCTTCGCGAATCGACTTCTGAATAACTACGTGAGACAGTCGCTGGAACGCGTTTACCTCAAGGTTCCCTACTCCCACGTAGTTTGAAAATATGTATATGTCGTCATCGCCCTCCGCATAGTCGGTGACCTTCTTGTATAGATCCCATCCCTCGGGATCGTCGCTCGCCATCGATCCAACCAGCGCCAGTTGCAACTCCGGCAACTCATCCTTGGCTATGCGGTATGCATCTATCACGCCGAGTGGGTCCTTCCAAGGATCGAATCGTGACACCTGGCAAACGATCGGACGACTCAGATCCACTCCCACCCAACGAAGCACAGAGCCAGCTAACCGCCACGGCACATCTACATTTTTTGGACTCAACGGATCAATAGCGGGCGGCACAATATATAAGCCGTCCTTTGAGATATCTTCGGGTACGAACTCCGGCATCGAAAAAACGTGCGCATCGTACTTAGAGACGTAGGGCTCCAACTTTTTCCACGCCTCCTGATTTGGCTCCGAGGTATCTATGTGACATCGCCAAATCCATCGCGCGTCACTATCCATGTACTTGATGATCGCGGCGGGTTGTGGATCGTTTACGACGATGCAGTCGTAATCACCATCAAGCCCTTTCGCATTCTCCCTATTTACTTTGAGATAAGCCGCCCACTGATTTTTTGTAATCTCGAACTTGCCACCTTGGAGCGCATTGTGCAGTGCCTTTGTCACATCGAAAAAGTCACGCTCCCCAAACATGACCTTCCACTCGACATCAATTCCTAAGTCACGCATCATCGGTAACGTCGAACGCAGAAGCTCAGCCACCCCTCCTCCATAGAAGGTCGCATTTAAAAATAGAACTCTCTTTCCGGTTAGCGGACGCGCTAGCTTGTGCAACTTCTCTATGCAGGCATCGCCGGCGACGTCCGCATAGTCGTCGATCGGCTGACTTCCAACGTGAACGGACTGTGGCCTATTCATGCATTGACAATGCTAACCGTCCGCCAAGCAGAAAAACTCCCTGCTTCCGTTTTGTCTACGACTTTGTCGAGCTCAGCGCGTCTGGAACGTTCTCGGCAAGAGCCTCTATATACTCCATATCCGGTCGCCACTTCTTGGGTGGCTCATCGGCATACTTGGCATCGACCATCTCGTCCGGAAGATCGAACGTACGGATGCCTCCCCACATAAGCTGCGCAAGAGCCTTAGACATCTCGTCGGCATCCATATCTATGCCTCCGTCCGCCTGCCATGCCCTCGCGACTGCCTCTATCACGCCCAGATAGCAGATCGCAACCAACCTTACGTACTGCCTCGACCCAGCATCTTTGTATTCGCGCTCAAAGTACTCCAGAAAAGTACGGTTGAGCTCCTCCATGCGTTCGACGATCCAGGGCTCGCGTGGCCTTTCGCCAAGAAGGAGCTGTATCGCGTTTCCCTCCTCTTGCAGCAACGCTAGAAACTGTCTGAACCCGTTTAAGAGTCGCCATGGATGCTTTGGCCGTATATCTACCGCCGGCACCATCCTTTTGACAAACTCCGGGATGACGCGGTCTGTAACAGCCATGTAGAGATCTCGCTTTGCCGGGAAGTGCTGGTAGACGAGCGTACGAGTAACTCCAGCCTCGTCCGCAATCTGCTCCATTGAAGCGCGCTCGTAACCCTCACTCACGAATACTTTTTCTGCAACTTTGATCAGCTGAGCGTGGCGCGCATCCGCACCGATTCTTCGACGCTTCGGTTTTCCGATTCCGTTACTTGATCCGGGGGACATATCGGCCTGCTTCCTTGCCGCCTTAGTATTTACAATCTATGAACTTAAGTTTACAGCCAACTGAACGTCCTGTATAGACCTGCAATACTGATGACAAGTTAATTTACACGTAACGAACGATAAAGCTAACCTGTTATCAGTGGTTGCGTCTCAAAAGTTCAGATCAGAGTTCCCTGTCTGCAGGGACTATGTGTACTTGAACGCGGGTACGTTTGGTCCGCTACCGATTGACTGTACAGCCCAGATGCAGAAGTTCGCGATGATTGAGGCCACACGTGGTCGCAGCGGTAGTGACTACTTCAGCGATATCGCTTGCCTGTGGGGCGGTTTGCGTGATCACTTCTCTCACTTGATAAACGCCGGTCCCGATGAGATAGCACTCACAAGATCCACGACCGACGGTATCAACGCGGTCCTGTGGGGGTTCGGGTTCAAAAAAGGTGACGAGATAGTTACAAGCACCGAGGAACACCCTGGACTACTCGCTCCGCTCGGGGCCCTGCAGAAAAACTTAGGTGTTCATGTGCGTACGGTCCCACTCGACGCAGTCGCAGAAAGCGTCGATAAAAAAACAACGATGGTCGCCTGCTCACAGGTATCGTGGATCACTGGAGCAACGGCCCCACTCAAAGAGTTAGCAAAACTCGACATTCCACTTCTGCTTGATGGAGCCCAAGCGCTTGGAGCAGTTCCGGTCGATGTTGGGAAGCTGCGCTGCGAGTTCTATGCAGCACCAGGACAGAAATGGCTCTGCGGGCCGGACGGCACCGGCATGCTTTACGTCAGTAAGGACTGGCACAATCGCCTTAGCCTGTCATGGCCGAACTACGGCAGCCTTTCAAACACCGACCGTCCACTCGACCTGATCCCTAACACCGGCGCAAGCCGATTTGACTCAGGCTTCTTCCCCGGCCCTCAGGCGGCGGGCCTTACTGCGTCGCTTCAGTTACTCAAAGAGACCGATTGGAAGAAGGTATATAAATATGCACTCACGCAGACCGACAAGGCGCGCACAGCTCTGAGCAAGTACTTTGATGTCAAGCCCGCATCGAAAACTACGCTCATCTCATGGCGTCAAGACGACGCAGACCAAGCGGTCATTAAATTTGCAGAGAACCGCGTAATTGTCCGCAGCATCTCCAGCAGATTCCTCGTTCGAGCATCGATCGGCGCCTGGACCAGCGACGACGACATCGACAGACTGGTCGAGACCGCTATCGAAACCAATAAAGAACTGAGCCCAGCCCGAGTCTGACGATCTACTTCGGGTCAGTGCGTCTCGGGCGAGTCAACAACCTACTCGGCAACCTAGTCAATCTGCCTAATCAAGGGCAACTTGATTAAGTATTAGGTGGGTTGGTTCCGATCCAGATGCGCTAAGGGCATCTTAGGGCCGTTAGCTTGTATCCAAAAGGGCTTAGTTCAAGCTGACGGAGTGTGAACGGTCTTCGGTTGCCCGTGTGATGGAGCTGGGCATTCGATCTTGTTGTTATTGAACCAGTGCCGAATGGGATCTTCGAAACATTCAACTGGATCCAACTGTGGCTGGACGGGCTGGAGTTGTAGTGCTGGCGCCTCTAGTGCTGCGCTTATATGAGAGAACCTGCTTGGCATTTTTCCTCCTTGATCAACCATTTTGAATCCTTTTATATCTTTCCTTTATTCTGGCCTCTACCTATACGACTCTAAGACCCTAGATTTGTGACGGTTTTATCTTCTAGTACTTTTGTCCAGTTCTATGTCTGAGGATCGCTTGTTATGGCCACTTGTTCATAAAAAGGCCCGCAGCCGCGAAAATCGTACGTGTATTTTTGTCTATTCTGCTGTGCCTGAAGGGGCACGACGCATGTACCACTGTGTAACGTCGAGTGGCCTATCCTCGCCTACCACTACGAAACCAAAGCGCTTGTAGAACTCCACATTCTCGTTCTTTTCGGTCTCTAGAAAGGCAACTTCTTGCTCGCGATCAATCTGGGTGCAGAACTCCTGCATCAGATGCCCTCCGATGCCTTTGCCTTGCAGCTCTGGCTCAACGGCTATCGGCCCAACGTGCCAGTGACTTTCTTTTAGGTCGTTGCGTTTCAACGCATTGACAAGGATCAACCCCCTGTAGAGTTCGGAAGGCGTTCCCATCCTTAGGAGCTGTGGCAGCATCTGCAGCTGCTTTGACAGAGGCGGCAAGCAGGCTCCCGGCGGATCTGCGGCAAGCAAACCGACGACGCGACCGTCGATGTATGCAGCCGACAGCGACTTAGTCATAGCGTCCAGCACTGCAGCGTAGAACCGCTTCGCTCCACGTTCGCGCCTCGATCGGTCCGAGCCAAATATTGCCACATACGGAGGGTTGTCTTGCATGGCGCGCGCAGCAAGATCGACTGCCAACGATATGTCCCTTCTATGTAGGTCTCGATACTGCAGGTTGTCTCTGGTTTCTAATATATGCAATGGGCGCAACTGGTCTCGAACCAGTGACCTCCAGCTTGTCGAGCTGGCGCTCTCCCAACTGAGCTATGCGCCCTAAGCCTTTTGTAGAGCGGAATCTACCACCTCCTGAGCAAACGCCGCATCGTCTGATTGGGCACCAGTGCCCAATGGTGCCCGTTCAGGAGGGCTTACGAGCTCCCCTATCTTCTCTACTGGCGAGTTTTTACGGTGTTTTACGTCCGTGTACACGTCAAGCGTAAACCGTGCCCGTGAGTGTCCTATCTGAGCCGCCGTCCAAGCAGGGTCCGCCCCGGCCTCAGCCGCCAGCGAAGCGTAAGTACGCCTTAATGAGTGAAAGGTCACGTCCTTAGAGATAGGCTCTACCTCACGCTCTCTAAGCAGCACATTAGCCCTCTTGATTGCCGGATAAAGCACCCGCCGCCTCACTGCGTTACGGTCGCGTCTCGTGCCATCACGACCTGGAAACAGCCAAGACGCCGGCTGCCTATCGTTCGATGCAAGATAGACGGCCAGGTCGTCCCTCAGATCAGGCGGCAGCTCTACCACCCGCTCCGCGGCGTCGGTCTTGGTGCCCCTCACAGTTAAGGTCGAGTGCGCGAGGTTCAGGTCAGATCGGCGCAGGCCAGTTAGCTCAGACACTCTCAGGCCGCCGGCCAGGATCGCCGTCGCCAGGATCGCTCGGTGCGTCCGGTTCGGTGTTACCTCGAGTAGCGCCGCCACCTGGGCCGCTCCCATAGAGGCTCTACGTGGCCGCTCCGGTTTTAGCCTCCGGCCCTTACCCTTGGCCGGGTTGCGATCTAGGTGTCCGTACTCGACGGCAATTTCAAGTACCTGGGCGAGCCTGGTAAGCGTCTTGTTGATAATGCTGTTCGACAACGGACGCTTAACTAGCCCTAACTCTCGCTCTCGCACCTTCGAGTTTCGATAACGGTCCACTTCCTCAACCGTTATCTGTTTAAGGCTGTGTTTTGCAAAGAACGGCAGCAGGTGTTTCGTGAGGACATTCAAGTAGTCCTCACAACTTCGCTTACTCAGCTCGTGTTTTTTAGCGTCATACCACTCGCTTGCAAACTCGTGAAACGTAGGCTCTCGCTCCGGCGGTTTGTGTTCGGGTTCCGGTTCGGGTGGCTTCCAGATACCACGCCTAACGTCCGCCAGTACGTTTGCAAGTTCGCCCTCGGCCTTCTTGCGAGTCCATCCATCTGCACTACTGCCAAGGGTCATGTACTGCCTACCGCTGAAAGCGCGAAAGCGAAGCGCAAACACGCGCCCACTCTTTCGCTTTCGTACGATTACGCCGCCTGTTTGTCTACGTGCCACGTTACTTACCCCCCGGTGATTTCCATAATTTGCGCCATAAACCACCACGGCCGAGCGCCCGGCCGATGGCCTTGTTTTTTGCTCGGTTTGCAACACGTTTCGAGTTGCCCGAGGCAATCGCGCCTAAGTCATTACTCAGACGCGCTAGCTTGTACAGTTTGCTTGTGAGGCGAGTCATCGACCGCCGCCGCCGCAGATGCAAACCTTGCT
>SDBV01004703.1_pt1 | contig 19486 bp, 13 predicted proteins | sample 2277081 | NCBI WGS metagenome assembly SDBV01 (sample SAMN10402039, study PRJNA504765) | marine sediment metagenome | isolation source: marine sediment core GS10_PC15, 223 cmbsf | place: Arctic Ocean: Southern Knipovich Ridge | collected 2010
GGCATGGTATTGTCCTTTCCGTCGCTACGCTCCGAAAAGGACAATACCATGCTCCAAGGTGTTACCTATGTCTCTTCAACACCTGTAACCCATCTCATTGCAACATACACTTGCGTGGCCATGAGTTGTCCGCTAAGTTGACACTATATGCCGGGAGAGGTATCGTCTTCTCATGACACATGGGACAAAGGGAGTGATGGCTTGAGCCGTCAAGAGGCGCACAATAAGTAATCCACCCCGGCCCGGTCGGACACATGGCCCTCGCCCACGCCTTCGCCAAAGCCATCGAACTGGATTGGTGAGTGACACCGCGCGGCCGGCCGCTCCATCGACTGAGCGGCCCGCATTTCCGTGGTTTAGCAGCACAACGAGTGGTAACGTGGAATGTTAGATGAAAAGACCGAACGATGATATATTGAGAGAGTTCCGGAGGAGCGACCTGCTATCCGTTCAGGAACTGATACTACGTACAATCGATATCTCGTTAGCCAATGTCTATCCACCAAGTGCGATACGTCACTTCAAGGCACACCATGCCGACGAGGAGATTCTCGCGGATGCGCAAGAAGGTTACACGGTTGTTCTGGAACGTGACGGAATAATTATCGGCACAGGCACGCTCGTAGGAAAGAAGGTCACGCGGGCATACGTCGCCCCGGAACTTCAGGGACAAGGGCTTGGTAAGCGGATCATGAGCTTGCTTGAAGAACGTGCAGAGGCAGATGGGCTTGAGAACCTCTTCCTCTACTCATCCGTCACGGCTAAGCGCTTCTACGAATCGCTTGGGTACGGCATTGAAGCAGAAAAATCAGATGAGATGGAAGATGGTAAGCATTTGGAATACCTTGAGATGATTAAGCATCTCAAGGGCGTTCCTGGCTGATCGTCGGGGAACAGACACACGGTCCACCATGAAAACGGTGTAAGAGGGAAGATACAAGGGCGAGCAACTTGCTTACTCGCGGAATGTTATTAACAACAGGCGGGCCTTCGTCCCGCCGCTAACCGAAGAGGCAAAAAAACGAAGAAGCACAAAAGAAGAACATGCTTCTCCGCTTCGCTTAGAGAAGCATGGCACCCAACTCGAAGCATGGCACCCACCCTGAACGTTTCTTCAAATTCGTTACATTCGTCCTTCGACAAGCTCAGGATAAATATTTCGTGGACAATGTTTTTGTTTGTTACCGTTTTTGCGCGCGCACTTTGGCCGGTTTTCGCGCAAGACACAGGGGGAAAATCAAAAATTTCTATTCGCGGCCCGGCCGGTGGTTGGAATTTCGGCAAACCGCGTTCGGTGCCGTTTGCGCGCGCAAAACAGGTACACCACCAGTAAGGGTAGAGGCGCGTTGTGCGCCTATTTGGGATTTCGGAATTCGGATTGCGGATTTGGGATTGAAAAGAAGAAAGAGATTGAACAGCAGAAACGAAACATCACAAAGCAGCGGGGACGGGCAGCGGGGCTTGCTTGCAAGCCATGTAGCTGCGAAAGGAATGTCTAATCGACACTACACGGCTTATCACTCGACCCTACATCTCTGCGGCAAACAGGCGGGCGCTTATTGGCGATGTGCGAAAAAGCAAGCCGTGGCACCCGACTCCGAAAGTTTCGCCACCGGAAATTGGTCATTGGGAACTTGGTTACCTGGGATTTGGGCCGAATAATGCACATAATGCTATCCGTAAACACTAACTCTATTAAAATCAAAGAGTTGTCGACACCGAGACTCGTTCGTTCAGGCACGTGCTTGTACTGTTTCGCACGGTTTGGTACGTTTTCGCACGTTGTTCCACAGTTTGGTACGCTGCGGTGCGATCCCGAACAGATGGGGTCGCCGATGGCGAGCGGGCAACAGTTTGCAAGGAAAGCGGCGAGGAATGCTAAAAAACGATTAAATGTGCGCCATTACATTGTAAACTACTGTATCGCATAACGTGGCAGTGTTGTCCATTTGTGGAAACAGGTGAATGATGGCCGTTCGTAAGAAACCGAACAGGAAGCCGGCGCAAAAGAAAGACAACAAGGGCGAGCCCCAGGAACAGGCTAGCAACGCAGGGCGCGATTGGCTAGCGCTGCTGAACACGGCGCTGACCTTCCTGGCGATCTGGCTGCTGGGCTTCGCGGTGCTGCGAGTGTTCTGTATCGCCAAACTGTCGGAAGATCAGGTACTGTCGGACGGCATGGGCGGGCTGTTGGTCCAGGGGCTGGTTCCGGACGTACTGGGCTTTGCGGTGATTTTCCCGATCTGGCTGGCGGTGCGATGGCTGGCGAGCAAGATCCGTTTCGGCCGATTCGCCATGCCGATCCTGCTGCTGGCCGCCCTGATCCTCGGCGTGATCAACGCACTGGTCCTGTCATGGTCGCATTCGCCATTGGACCCGGCCATTATGAAAGCCTATGCGGATGCGGACTCGGTTAGCAAACTGTCTACCTCGGCCTTTGGGTCGTTGCCGAATTGGCCCTGGACGGTCGGGGCGGCGACCGGCGTGGTGTTGATGATCGCGGCTGCGGTTTGGTGGAGCCTGCAAGAGCAGAAATTGGCGAAGAAAGCCATCCCCGCCTCTCGCCTGCCATGGGTTGGTTTGTTGGTGCTGGCCATGTTGGGCTTGTCGCTGTGGCAGGGCTACTCGGGCGAGCAGACCAGCCAGCGACGTGCGGTGGCTGAGAATACGGTTTGGCACTTCGCCAAAGCCCTGGTCCAACCCGCGGACGATGAGATTTCCATGTCGAACTCGGCCGGCTTTTCCAACTTGCTGCAGGACGAAGAGGGACTCACCTGGGCCCAAAAAATACGAAGACGTCTGGTTACCGATCAGGGGAGCTTCGAGTATCTGGACGAGCAATTCCCACTGGTGAAGCGCAACACTTCATTCTGTGAGCCCGACCAGCGGGCCGTGAAATGGGAAGGTCTGGGCGGCAAGCGTCCGAACATTGTCATGTTGTTTATGGAGTCGTTTCGTGCGTTTGACATTGGCGCTTATGGTTCGACGGCAGGGCTTACGCCTAACTTCGACCGGCTGTCAAAGGACGGCTGGCTCTGGGAAAACTTCTACGCGAACGGAATGCAGACTCCGCGCGGCGCGCTATCAGCGTTGTGCTCGATTTTGCCTCGAATGGCCGACCCGGAAATGGGCACTGAGGCTATCGGAAGGAGCGATCCCAATTTTCCGCTCAAGGGCCTGGCCGAGATACTCAAAGAGCAGGGGTATCGCACGGAGTACTACCATAACGGCAGCTTGACTTTCGACAACAAAGAGGCGTTCTTTCGGAATCTGGGCTTCGATTATATTTATGGGATGAAGGCTCTCGACCCGCAAAATAAATACGACTACGGCGGCAAGTGGGGGTATGGCGACGTGATTTTCGCCGGGCAGCTGGCCGAGCGATTGAATAAATACGAATCTGACGAGCCGCTGCTTCTGACGGCGTTCACGGTTACGACGCACCATCCGTGGCGCGTTCCCGATCCGAAGCTGAAGATCGTTCCCGAAACCGGCGGGCAGTATCCGAAGTACCAGAACTGCATTTATTACTCGGACTATGCGATCGGGACGTTATTCGAAAAACTCGATAAAAAGGTGATCGATAACACCATTTTCCTAATCTTGGCCGACACGGCAACGCCGATGGGCGAGCATCATAAGAACTTCTCACTGATGAATTATCTCTATGAGGAGAACTTTCGGATTCCGTTCCTGATCTACGCGCCTGGCTATATACGCCAGGGGCGGCGGTTCATGGAAGTGGCCTCCCAGGTGGATATCGCGCCGACGCTACTTGATATGCTCAAAATTCAATGCGACAATGCAATGATCGGCCGAAGCCTTCTGTCCAAGAGCGAAGATTCGCATGCGGTATTCAATAATCCTTATCACTCGCGATGGGTCGGTATTCGCAAGGGAGACTACAAATACATTCTGCAGTTGAACGGCAATCAAGAGTCTTTGTATAATCTGGTGGATGATCCAGGCGAGAGGAACAATATCATTGCCGACAATCGTCAGATCGCCGATGTGCTGAGGGTGATGTGTATGAGAAAAATCGAGGCAACTCAGGATCTGGTGAAGAATAATCGGATCTGGTCGGCTCAACACGATGCGGCCGGCAAAGAGGCCGCCCAGCCGCGCGTTTCGCGGACAGGCGACGCCGCAGGCCAGGCGCCGGGTTGATTTAGACGGCAGTGCGAGTGTCCATCATGAGCCAGATAGAGGAGTTAAGACGGCGATATCGCAGGTTAAACCATGTGTGCTACTGAACGAAATACCGATGAAAACCGCATGAGTATCGGCGAGCACCTCGACGAGTTGCGTCGGCGAATCATTTATGCGCTGGTGGGCGTGGCTTTGGCCATGACGGCTGGGCTGCTGCTGACGCCTCGGACCATCGCGTTCCTCAAGGCGCCGTATATGGAGCAAATGGAAGCGATCGGGCAGGAGCCGAACCTGGTCGTGCTGCAGGTTACGGGCGGTCTGGTCAATTACCTGCGTGTAGGTTTTTATTCGGCGATAGTTATTGCTTCGCCCTGGGTCTGTTATCAATTGTGGATGTTTGTCGCTGCGGGCCTGCACGGAAAAGAGAAGCGATACGTTCGGCGGATCATTCCATTTTGTGCGCTACTGTTCCTTAGTGGCGCAGCCTTTTTCGTGCTGCTGATCGCCGATCAGGTTCTGCATTACCTTTTGAAGATGTGCCTGTGGGTCGGCACGATCCCGATGATCACTTTCGAGAATTACATCAGCTTCATGTTGCGGATGATAGTGGTCTTTGGCGTGGCGTTCCAGACCCCGCTAGTGATTCTGGTTCTGGCGTGGGTTGGATTGGTGAGCATCCGGTCGCTGAATCAACATCGAAGGCATGCGATCGTGGCGATTCTTGTTATGGCGGCCATATTTACTCCGCCGGATCTGTTCAGCCAAGTTGCGCTGGCCGTTCCGATGTGGCTGTTGTATGAACTGGGCGTACTGCTGGCTTACCTGGCCATTCGCGGCAAGGCGCGCGCTCGAAAATAGAAGAGGAGTCAGCTTGACGGCTTGTCGTCAGATTTTTCACCGGAGTCTGCCTTGGGCGGCAGGGTTTGTTCGGGTGGGTTCTGGCCCGGCTCGTCATCTATATTGATATCGTGTTGGATCCCTTTGACTTCTTCCTTGAAGAATCTCAGTCCACGTCCCAGGCCTCTCGCCAGCTCGGGCAGCTTCTTGCCGCCGAACAGCAGCAAAACCACCAGCACGATGAAGATCATTTCCGGCGGGCCGAACGAGAAGGCAACCAAAATGCCACGGTTCATGTTTGCGATAAAGAGCATGGTTTCGATCCTTATTTTATCAGTCGTTATACCAGTTTATCATCGGTCGATATGAAATAATACTCAAAAACAGCTTCCGCTCTGTTTGGTGGTTTTCGACAGGGCGTCTGGCAGAAACCGCAAGATCGTCATTGTGTGCCTGGATTCTCGGCTCGTGTGTTCGTAAGGAACTGGACTGATTTCCGACGAATATATATAATCCAGTCTTCGAGGAGCATATCGATTCCCTTCTAATGGCGGCACTTGGACGAGCCGAAAGACAAAGAGGGCGTGCATGAGTACAGAATATGGATGTTGTGCAGAAGGCGATGAGCTCATCATGGTAAACCAAAGTGAGGCCTGCGGTTCGAGTCACCAGACCCGCCCGTCAGACCTGCAAGCTATTTTTGACAGAACCCCAGCCGTTATCATAGTCTGGCAGATGGCTGACGGGTCGCCCGTCGAATTCATTTCCGCCAGCATCGAGAAGCTGTTGGGCTACAAGGCCGAGGATTTTCTTTCGGGCGCCATGTCGTGGCATAGCGTGATTCATCCGGACGACCTTCCACGCCTGAAGACCCAACTAAAAGATTATCTGGACGCGGGCATCATGGAGTTCACTTGCGAATATCGGATGATCGACAAGGCTGGAAAGGCTCATTCCGTTGAGGATCGAGTTGGTGCAATCCAGGATTCCGACGGACATGTCAATGCTTGCCAGAGTGTCCTGATTGACGTGACGGATCGGAATCGGGTTGTCGCGGCCTTGCAGAATAATAAAGGATCGCGTCATTCGGAGGACGTTAGAGAAAACAGTGCGGCCGAAGACGCTCTATGGGAAAGAGAGGAAAACTACCGGGCGCTGATCGAAAACAGCCATGACGTGGTCATGCGTTTCGATGATCAAGGCCGACACCTTTACGTCAGTCCTTCCGTTGCAGACATAACCGATATGGCCCGTGAGAATTTTATCGGCAAGACCCACAGAGAAATAGGGTTTCCTGAAGAGCTGTGCGATTTGTGGGAGCAGGGGATCCGGAAGGTTCTTGAAACAGGCGAACCGTTCGAGACCGAATTCGAATTCGCAGGCGCCGAAGGCGTGCGATACGTCAATTGGCGGTTGTTCCCTGAGGGTGGATGCGACGGCCAGGTCAAGACGGTGGTCACCGTTGCGCGGGATATCACAGAATTTCGAAATGCTGAGCAGAACTACCGGGCCATTTTTCATGAGATGCTGGATGGCTTCGCCCTGCATGAGATCATTTGCGATGCCGCCGGCAAGCCGATCGACTATCGCTTCCTGGCTGTCAATCCTGCTTTCGAGCGACTGACGGGGCTTAAAGGCGCCGACGTCATAGGCAAGAGAGTTTTGGAAATCCTGCCCAATACCGAATCTCATTGGATTGAGACCTACGGCGCCGTTGCCCTCACGGGCGAGCCCGCCTATTTCGAGAATTATGCACAAGAACTTGGCCGACACTTCGAGGTCACTTCCTATAGGCCGGCGATGGGCCAGTTCGCTTGCATCTTTGTGGATGTCACCAAACGTTTCCGCGCCGAGCAGGCCCTGAAAGAATCGGAAGCCAAATTCCGTAGCGTAGTGAACGCTTCTCCGTTGGGAATGTTCATTTATGAACTGGAAGAGGACGGGCGGCTGATACTCGTCGATAGAAACCCGGCTGCCGACGACATCCTGAAGCGGGATTGTTCCCAGTTGATTGGCACGAGTATTGAAGAAGCCTTTCCGCCCTTGGCTAATACGGGACTTGTAGAGCGAGTTTGCTTGGCTGCAAGCGAAGGTGTGGCCTGGCACGCGGACGAAGTGAACTACAAAGATGATCGCATTGAAGGTTTGTATGAAGTTCACGCATTTCAGACCTCTCCCGGGCAAGTGGCGGTGACGTTCTTTGATATTACCGAACGAAAGAAGGCACAGAAGGAAAAGCAGAAGTTGCAGGAGCGGATGCTACACAGCCAGAAGCTCGAAAGCATGGGCGTGTTGGCCGGTGGAATCGCTCACGATTTCAACAATCTCCTGACGGCGATTCTGGGCAATGCCGAGTTGGCTGCTCGACAGCTTCCGCCCGATTCAGCCGTACGAGAAAGCATCGACGAGATCCAGAAGGCGTCCAACAGGGCAGCGGATTTGACCAATCAGATGCTGGCTTATTCCGGAAAGGGACGCTTCCTCGTTCAGCTGACCTCTGTGAATGATCTCGTACAGGAAATTACGCAACTGTTGAGCGTTTCCATTTCCAAGAAGGTCAGCCTGAAATACGAGTTTGCGGAGAATCTTCCAGCCGTCGAGGCTGACGCCACTCAATTGAGGCAGGTGGTAATGAACCTGATCACCAATGCCTCCGAGGCGATCGGGGATGAGGTCGGCGAAATCGTCGTCTCCACCGGATTGATGAAAGCGGATCGTTCTTACTTTGCGAAAACCTATATGCGAGAGGAACTCCCGGAAGGGCAGTACGTGTACCTGGAAGTGTCCGATACCGGCTGCGGGATGGACAAGCAGACCAAGGCGGCGATTTTCGATCCATTCTTCACTACGAAGTTCACCGGACGAGGTTTGGGTCTGGCGTCGGTGCTGGGCATTGTTCGCAGCCACAATGGCACGATCTCCGTACAGTCGGCGCCGGGCGAGGGCACGAAGTTTCGGGTTCTGCTGCCTCCCAGTTCGCTTGCCGCGGTCGAGGCTCGGTCTGTCGAGTCTCCTGCGGTCGAGCAGGCCGTGACTAACGAGCAGGCCGAATCGAATGCGGGTGGCTCGGTTCTGGTTGTAGAAGACGAAGCGGGGATTCGCAACCTCGCCAAGGCCGCCCTCGAATCGTCAGGCTTTACCGTGTTTGAAGCCGAAGACGGACGAGAGGCGATTGAAATCATGGCTCGACATGCTGGGGATATTTCGGCGGTCATGCTGGATCTGACCATGCCTCACATGAGCGGGGAAGAAACCTTTACCGAGATACGCAAGCTGGATCCTCAGGTTCCGATTATTCTATGCAGCGGCTACAGCGAGCAGGACGTTTCAAGCCGGTTTGCCGGGCGTGACTCGGCTGGTTTTGTTCAGAAGCCTTACCGCTTGGGCGAGTTGGTATCAAAGCTTCAGGAAATACTTCGTTAGAGTTGGCGGAGTGCTCATCCCTGGGTTGCGCCAAGCGTGACCGCTTGTGCTTCAGTTGCCTGGTCCTGGTTTTGCTCAGAGGTTTGCTCGGCCGGCGCGCGGGGAATGTTTCTTTCGATGGCTTCGGCCAGCACTCTGGAGTCAACCGGCTTGGGGACGTAGTCATTCATGCCGGCCTGGAGACAATCTTCCCGATCGCCTTTCATGGCATTTGCGGTCATGGCGATAATGATTACGTCTGGATTCAGCACGCCTGAGGCGGGGTCGCGGATTGCCCGGGTCGCCTCATAGCCGTCCATCTCTGGCATGCGGCAGTCCATGAGCACCAGGTCGTAATCCACGTTATGCAAGGCGTTCACGGCCTCCTGGCCGTTGGCGACGGTGTCGACTCGATGCCCCAACTTCTCCAGGATGCGTGTGGCGACCCTTTGGTTGACCGGATTATCTTCGGCGACCAGAACACGGACGGACCGTGCGGCGCGCTCGGCGGAATTGCTCTCGTCGATGTTATCGTTACTCAGCGAGTTTTCATCGGCTTCCGGCGGAGAATCCGCCTCTTGCAGTTTTAACGTGAACCAGAAAGTGGAGCCTTGATTCGGAGTGCTCGCAACGCCGATGCCTCCGCCCATCAATTCACTGATTTTCTTGCTGATGGACAAACCCAGGCCGGTCCCGCCGTATTTCCTGGTGGTCGACGCATCCACTTGTGAGAATGACTGGAATAAATGGTCCTGCAATTTCTTTGGGATTCCGATCCCGGTGTCTCGCACCGAAATGCGAATCATGACCGAATCGGCGGAGCAATGTTCTACGCAGGCCGTGACTTCGACTTCGCCTTTGTCGGTGAATTTGATCGCATTGTCTACGAGATTGATCAGTATCTGCCGCAGCCTACTGACATCGCCTCGCAGCCAGTCAGGTACGCTCGGGTCACACGAACTGAGCAGTTGCAGGCCTTTTTGTTGTGCGCGGGACGCGACGATTTCCAGGGTTTCCTTGATGGTGGCGCGAAGGTCGAAGTCAACCGCTTCGAGTTCGAGCTTGCCCGCTTCGATCTTCGAGAAGTCCAGGATGTCGTTGATTAGCGCAAGCAGCGACTCGCCGCATGCCCTGACGATCTCGGCGTATTCCCGTTGCTCTTTGGTCAAGTCTGTGTCCAGCAGCAGCCCGGTCATGCCGATCACGCCATTCATCGGCGTGCGAATCTCGTGACTCATGTTAGCCAGAAATTCGCTTTTGGTCCGGCTGGCCTCTTCGGCGGTTTGCCTCGCCTGGCGAAGCGCTGTCTCGTTCGTTTCCAGAAAATAATTTCGTTGTTCGATCTGACGGACCTGTTTTTCGATGGTCAGCTTGCGCCGTTGTAGCTCGGCAAAAGTGCGGACCTTGCTGCGCAGGATCATCGGGTCGACCGGTTTGAACAGATAATCCACGGCGCCGAGCTCATAGCCTCGGAAGACGTACTTATCTTCCTTGCTGATCGCAGTGACGAAAATGATGGGGATGTGTCGCGTCTTCGCATTGCCCCGCATCAACTCGGCCGTCTCGTACCCGTCCATGTCAGGCATCTGCACGTCCAGCAGGACCAGGGCGAAGTCGTGTCTCAGTAAAAGCCTGAGGGCTTCCGCTCCGGATTGTGCTTTGGTGACGTTGTAGCCAGGGTCAAGCAGCAAACCTTCCATCGCCAGAAGGTTCTCTGGTTTGTCATCCACAACCAGAATGTTAATTTTGTCCTCAATCGGCATTTCGAGCGTCTCAAACTTCATCTTTATGTCGTTTACTTGACCAGGCCATGCCTATCCCGCTGCCGCGATGATTCGCGCCGTGGCCTCGGGTTATTCAAGCTATGGCCAGATGTTATGCCCATTATGGTTGAGCGGTTTTCTTTCTATAAATTCTTTGTCGTTCGACCAGCGGTTCATATTGGTCTTCGCAATCCGAGAACTGGATCGTTTCTCTCGAGCCGATGCACAGCAGGCCGCCATCGGCCAGGCTCTGGGTGAACAGGTGAAAAACTCGACTTTGCAAGTCCCTGCTGAAATAGATCATGACGTTTCGGCAGATAACAATATCCACTTCGGCGAATACCCCGTCGGTGACGAGATTGTGGTCGGAGAAGATGATGTTCTGGCGCAGGGTGGGTGTAATCATGGCCGAGTCGTAGTGTGCCCTGTAGTAATCTCCGAACGAGCCTTGCCCGCCAGCCTTCTGATAGTTGGCGGTATAGTTCTGGATCCGATCTACCGAGAAAATGCCTTCTTTTGCTTTGGCGAGTACGACTTCGTCGAAATCCGTCGCGTAGATTCGCGATCGCCCGGCCAGGCCAGCTTCTGCCAACAAGATCGCCATGGAATAAACTTCTTCGCCCGTCGAGCAGCCCGCATGCCAGATTTTGAGCATGGGCTCGCCGGCATAGAGCGGCAACACTTGCTCGCGCAACGCTCGAAAGAAATCAGCATCTCGAAACATTTCGGTCGTATTGATCGAAAGCTGCTGTAGGAGCATCTCGAAGCTGGACTTGTCGGTCAGCACCACATGCTGCAAATGCGAGATGCTTTCGAGGTGCAAATCCTCCAGAACCCGTTGGACTCTTCGCTCGATAGTGCCTCTCGCATAGTTGCGAAAATCATACCCGTACTTCAGGTAGATCGCCTCCAGCAGAAGCGTGATCTCGATGTTGCTCGTCAGTGTGATCATATTTTCTTTGTTTGATTCGAACTTCGGTGGGACGGGTACAGCCAGACGCGAAGCATTGACAGCAGCTTGTCGGCATCGACCGGCTTGGCCAGATAGTCGCTAGCACCTGTCTCGATGCATTTGGCGCGGTCTTTCTTCATCGCTTTGGCGGTCAACGCGATGATCGGCAGGCTGGCGTATCTTTCCTGCTGGCGGATTTGCTTCATGGCTTCGTAGCCGTCCATTTCCGGCATCATGATGTCCATCAACACCGCGTCGATCTGGGGATGCTCGGCCAGCATTTCCAGGGCATGCCGCCCGTTAGTCGCCATGATCAGCTTCAGGCCCTTGGCCTCCAACATGCTGCCCAGAGCGAACATGTTCCGCACGTCGTCATCGACCAGCAGCACGGTTTTGCCTGTCAAAATCGCGGCCTTGTCGTGAATCATGCGGATCATGCGCCTCTTGCGTTCAGGGAGGTCCTTCTCGACCCGATGGAGGAATAGCGTAGTTTCGTCCACCAGGCGTTCTGAAGCTTTTTCGCCCTTGATGATGATTCGCTGAGCTACGCTGTCCAGGGATAGCTTCTCTTCCGCGGTGAGTTCCTTGCCGGTAAAGACCACGACGGGGATCTCCCGGGCAACATCGGAAACGCGAAGCTTTCCGAGCAATTCCATCCCGGTCATGTCCGGCAGCCCCAGATCCAGGACCATGCAGTCGTAGGTTTTTGTCTGAAGAAGATCGAGTGCCTGCTGGCCTGTCTCCACGGCGGTGACAGTGAGATTCTCGTCGGAGAGAAGCTCGACGATTGCATTACGCTCGGCCTGATTGTCTTCCACGATCAGCATACTTCGCATCTTGGTGGACGTGAGCCTCTCGATCTGCCTGAATGCCTCGTCCAGAGTGGCCGGAGTGATGGGCTTTTTCAGGAAGCCTAATGCGCCCAGGCTGGTCACGTCGGTATAGTTTCCGTCGCCGGAAATGACGTGTATCGGAATATGTCGCGTTCTCAGGTTTTCTTTCAGCCGACCGATCACGGTCAGGCCGTCCAAGTCCGGCAGGCCGATATCGATCAGGGCGGCGGTGGGCAGGTGTTCATTCGCCAGGCGAAGTCCGGAATGTCCATCCCCGGCCAGCAGGCACTTGAAGCCTTTCTGGCGGACCAATGTGCCCAGCAGCTTGGCGACCGATTCATCATCTTCGATGATTAAAATACTGTGGTCGCCTTCCGCGATCGAGTCCCGGTCATCCGGGATAAATGCGGTTTCAGACGAAGGGGCCGTATCGACCGGATCGAGAGTGTCATTATTGTCGTCGTGTGCGTTGGCCTGCTCGGCCACCTCATTGCGGACAACAGTCTCGCTCGACGCTTGCGGAGAGCTTGGGCTTGCCACGGCGGTCGGCAGGATCAGCGTGAAGCAGCTTCCCTTACCTTCCTCGCTTTCCAGTACGATTTGGCCGCCGAGAATTCTGACCAACTCTCGCGAAATCGACAGGCCCAAACCGGTTCCGCCATATTTGCGGTCCGTCGTGCCGTCGACCTGCTGGAAGGCTTCGAAAATCATTTTTTGCTTATCTTTCGGTATGCCGATTCCCGTGTCGGCTACCTGGATAACGATGCAATCGTCGGCTTGCAGATTGCTGCCGGCAGGCAAATGCTCGGCTTTTGCAGGCGCCACTTTCAGCCGAACGCTTCCTTCGTGGGTGAACTTCAGGGCGTTGGACAGCAGGTTTTTGATCACTTGCCCAAGCCGCTGCGAGTCCGTGCTTATTTCCGCTGGAGTTTGCGGATCGATAGTCACACTGAATTCGAGATTATTCTCATCGGCGACATGCTTGACCTGTCCCGCCAACTCGCAAATGTACTCTTCGATCGCAACCTGCTCGACAACGAGTTCCATCTTGCCTGACTCGATTTTCGACAGGTCAAGAATTTCATTTATCAGCCGGAGTAAATCGCAGCCGGCGCCGTTGATCGTATGGGCGAACTCCACTTGTTTGTCCGTGAGATTGTCGTCTTCGTTATCCATCAACAATTTCGACAGGATCAGCAGGCTGTTCAATGGCGTGCGAAGTTCGTGAGACATGTTTGCGAGAAACTCGGACTTGTATCGTCCGGTAACTTCCAGGTCATGGGCCTTATCTTCCAGCATCTGCTGGGTTGCCTTGAGCATATCGTTGCTCTTGCGGGCCTCGTCTCGCTGCTGCTCGACAGCTTCGGTTCGCTCTTCGAGTTCCTGGTTGGCGACTTCCAGTTCTTCCTGCTGGACCCGCAAACGCTCTTCGGATTCCTTCAGGGTCTGGGCCTGCTCTTCCAGATCCTCATTTGACTGGCGAAGCTCTTCCTGTTGGGTCTGGAGAACTTCTGACTGTCGTTGCGTCTCTTCCAATAGATCCTGAATACGCTGGCGAGACAGAACGGAATTCATCGCCGCGGCCACGATTTCCCCGACATTTTTCATCAGATATTGGGCATCGTCCGTGAAGGGGCGGAACGATCCCAACTCGATGACACCTTGCACTCGTCCGTTGTGCAGGAAGGGGGCCACGAGAATATTGGCAGGCGTTGCTTCTCCCAGCCCGGAACTGACGGCCAGGTAATCTTCTGGCACGGAAGTCAGGAGAATACTTTGTTTTTCGAGGGCTGCCTGGCCGACGACTCCATCTCCGAACTTGATTTTGTTCGCGACGTGCTTTCTTGTGGTGAACGCATACGAACCCACCATACGCAGTTGATTTTCCTCGGCCAGGTATACAGCGCCAACCTGGGCATCGAGGTACTTGGCGAGGAATTGGATAACATTGCTGGCCAATGCCTCCGGCTGGCGGTCTCCACGGATTATTTCGCTCAACTGGGTCTGGCCGGTCTTGAGCCAATTGCTCTTTTCGATGTCATTGACTGACCGTTCGAGCTTGTCGGCCATGGTGTCTAGCGAGCGAGAAAGCTGACCGATTTCGTCGGAATGATTCATTCTCAGTCGACTGGAGAAATCGCCGTCGCCCGTGGCGACCGCATGGTCGCGGATTTTGCTCAGCCGCTTGGAGTAAGAAAGCGAAACCAATGTGCTCATACCAATGGCGACGAGTGTTATGCACGTCGCGACCAGGTATATCTGGTTGCGAAGATGGGTCAATGGTGCGAGGATCGCTTCTTCGGGATATTCAACCGACAGAATCCAGCCCAGATCGGGGGTACCTTTCTCCTGTCCGGAGAATGCACATGCGATAAGGGCTTTTCCAATTTCGGGGTCATCAATCTCAAATGTTGTGGTTCGGCCTTCGTCCGGCAGGCCGAATGAATGAGTATAAGCCTGCCCCGGCGTTAAATTGCTGTGTTCTTCTGCGATGCTGATGAGCACCCGTCGCGTGCTGTCCATGAGCACCACGAGCGAGCCGTGCGATCCGGTCTTAGGTTCGATTTCATTATGGACGACTTCCTCCAGCATGGTGCGCACAGCCCCCATGCTCAGGACCGCGTTGATCACGCCGAGAAAATTACCTTCTTCATCGTCCACTCGAATGCTGATATCCCGGCCGAGAACTCCAGCGCTTTGGTCGAATTCGACTTCGCCGACGAAGGTGCCGAGACGCTTGGCTGCCTGCCACCATTCTTCGTCGTCCTGGCGATAGTCCGAGGTCTTGCCGGTCTGCATCACGTTCACACCGAAGCGGTTGGTGACAAATGCCTCGCCATAGATTTCGTACCCGCGGAGTGTGGCCAATTTGTTGATATACGCTCTGAGAATGTCGGAGTGGCTACTCGCAATAATACTACGCATCGTATCCGAACCGCCGGCTTGCAGTTGGCTACGCCATTGAGCGTCCTGCTCGTTGATGTACGCCTGTGCGTCCTGTCGGGCCTCGAATTCGGTGTTCGATTTCACAAGAGCTGCCCGAAATCCAGGTTCCGCAGCGTAGATATGCCAGTCGGTCACGCCCTCCAACAAGGTATCATCTATGTGCTCAATGGCATTGGAGGCGATGGTGGCGGCATCGTTGGTAATCAACTTATGCAGGGATTCCCGGCCGACACTGACGGCGTAAAGGCCTACGCCCCAACTGAGTAAAACTAACATTAGCGAGCCGAGAATGAGCTTGTGCGCGATTTTCATAGTCTTCACCTGATATCAGACGGCAGACAAGTTACCTTGGAGAGAAACTCTCCCTCCCAATGGATAAAAACGCACCCGGTCCCTACTGCATAGCATTTATCGGTAGCTGAGGGACATGCATTAACTTGCGCTATAAAGAACTGGCGGAAAAAAACACCCGCCGTGAGGTGCAAATGAGACGAGCGTTATTTCTCATGAGTTAGATAAGCGGAATAAATCCCCAATTTTGTCATGATGCGTAACGTAAGACGCGAAAGTTTAATGTCCAGTAATTAAAGAAGTTAGAGTCGAGGATCGGATCGATAGCGGCTTGTCGTTACGCAAAATTGGCTGCAACCGCTTGTAGGATAGGGATCAGTGGGGTATGATGCTTCCTCTTTGGCATTATCAATAAATACCCAATGCTTGCATTGATGAGGAAGTAAATGGCTAAGCCAAGACGCAGAAGAAAGATCGGTTCCAAAAAACGTCGCGAACGCCGGAACCGACGCAAGAAAAAGTAATCGGTCTTCACGTCCGATTCTCAGTTTTTCATCTGCCCTCGATTGTGGCGGCCGTGTGCGCGAGCGCCGCAGGGCGGGTTCAAATCATTCCCAGATGCCTTCGATAGCCTGGTTGCACTTGGGGCATGCGCCATCTTTCAGGCGAACCTCGCGGATGCTGAATCCGGTTCGATCGACCACCACCTGGCCGCAGGCGGGGCAGTGTGTACGCTCATCCACCAGGCCTGCAACGTTTCCGCAGTAGATGTATTTCAGACCTTCTTCGGCGCCGATCCGGCACGCGAGCTCCAGCGTCTGGATCGGTGTGGATGACGCTGCCGTCATGTGATATTCCCCGTGAAAGCGGCTCACGTGCCATGGAACGTGCGGGCCGAGTTCACTGGCGATGAAGTGCGCAATGTCCCGCAATTCTTCAGGCGAGTCGTTCATCTCGGGCACGACCAGCGTTGTCACTTCGACCCAGATGCCGGCCGCGATCAGCGACTTCAGACACGTCAGCACCGGTTCCAGCCGAGCCTTCATCACGTGCTGGTACGTTTCGTCGCGGAAGGCCTTGAGGTCCACGTTGATCGCATCGAGATAGGGTGAGATTTTTTCGACGGCCAGCGGCGTCATGTAGCCGTTCGACACGAAGCAGCTTCGAATGCCGCGACGCTTCGCGAGCTTGGCCGTGTCGTACGCCAACTCGAAGAACACCGTCGGCTCGGTATAGGTGAAGGAGATCGAGCGGCAATCTTGAGCCATCGCGCCGGAGACGATCTGTTCGGGGCTGACGGCCTGGCCGCCGGCGAGTCGGCCTTCATTCGACGGCTGGGAAATCTGCCAGTTCTGACAGAACTCGCACTGGAAGTTGCACCCCGCGGCCGCGACGGACAAACTTTGCGAGCCAGGCAGGAAGTGGAAGAGCGGCTTTTTTTCGATCGGGTCCACGTTCACCGCAACCACATTGCCGTAGCTGAGGCTTCGCAAGGCGCCATCTACATTTCGCCTGACGCGGCAGAGCCCGTACTTGCCCTCGGCGATCAAACATTCGTGCCCGCACAGGTGGCAGCGCACCCGCTTGCCGCCCAACTGCTCCCACAACATGGCTTGGTGTGATTCGAACATGGCCACTCGACTCCCTCTAAGCCATTATATTAAGGAGGCTTTCCGCCAAGCGTTTGAGTTCGCTCAAAACTGCCCCAGTTCCCGTTCCTTGAGCACCTTCCGCAGCAACATGTAGCGGTGGCCTCTGTAATCGACGATCATGCCGGTGATTTGCAGGCGAACGGTCTGTCGTTTTTTGCGGGCGGTTAGTTCTTCGGCTCGTTCCAGCAGGGCGCAGGGCAGCAGCCTGACAGGCTGGTCCTGCAAGGTATTGTCCGATATGAAGCGGGCAATTTTCCATTCGCTGTTGGGCTCGTCGGTCAGCGTGATCTGGCGAGCCACTCGCATTCGGCCGGGATCTTCGTCGAGCGGCTTGACGTTCGCGGCAGGGGCGATGGACGGGGCGGGTTCGACCGCGGTGTGTTTAGCCGTCAGCAGTACGGGCTTGTCGGGACGTTCGCCACGCATCTTGGCCAAGATCGCGTTTGTCGAAGATTCTTCGGGAGTTATGGTCGAGTCATGCGGCTGGGTTTCGGCTGTGGGCTGCTTCTCGGCCGGGCGGATAGCTGCGGTTTTCGTGGCCCGCTCGACACTGACCTTGCCCAGCAGGAGAAATACCCTACCATCGTAGACGGTTGTCTCGCCGGAGATTCGGAAAATGGTCTGAGGTGAGCGGACGAGTTCCGCTTCGATCTGCTCCAGTCGAGGCGAGGGCAGGATCCAACGCGGCAGCTCGGCAGGCTGGTTGGGGTCGGGCAAGAACTCCAACTTATGCCAGCCCGTCTGGGGGCGATGGGTGATGCGACACCGTCGATCGATGATCTCGCTTCCGTCGGCCGGCAGGGGCGGGCGGTCGGCGTCGGGTTGGCCTTCCCGGCTGGCGGTCAAAGGCACGGGCGGACGCTCCAGCAGCAAACGCGTGAAGTCCACGTCTTCGGCCGGCGCGGCGGTCGCTGGCAATTGATTGGCCGATACGAAGTCGCTGCGAGCTGCGACGCTCGGGGCCTTGCCCGTTTGGACACACGAGGTCATCAGGAGCGGCAAGAGCAGAGCGGTATATTTTATCCAGCGTTGAATAGCTCACCTCATCAGGAAAGTCGTCCTGCGTCGGTGCATTGTACCCAAACATATGCCGTCCCCACAAGTCGCCTTAGGATAGGAAGCAATTTCGCAATTCGTCGGGGCGGGCGATCAACGTCACAAACTTCGCAGCCTTCGGGCGAGACGAGGCCATCATTTCAACCAGCGGCCGCCAGAATTCGCCCAAACAGACGATCGGTGGGGCGGCGGTGTCCGGCTTCAATTCCAACTTCAAATTCGGTTTCAATTTCAAAAAACCTTTGCAGGCGAGTTCCCACACCCAAGCCAACTCCGCCAGCGTCCCGGTCGCGCCAGGCAGTACGACGTATCCGCCACTGCCAAGATCGATCAGCGTCTGTATTCGCTCGTTTAGTTTGTGCGTGCGGATCACCTCGTCGACGTACGGATTCGGCGATGACTTCCACAGCGAGCACGTCACGCCGAGTGTCGCCCCGCCCGCTTCTTTAGCGCCGCGTGACGACGCTTCCATCGTCCCGCCGTATCCGCCGTTGGCCACGCGGTAGCCCATCTCGGCCAGAATGCGCCCAACCTCGCGGGCCGATTCGTAATCGCTCGTCCCTTCGGCCGGGTCGTTCGCGCCGAACACGCAGACCGTCCTGGGTTGGTCGTCGTCGCGGGTCATTGCTCGGGCTCGGCGCCCATGAGCATTTGCTTGGCCGAGTCTGGCAAGCCGAACCGAAGCTCACCCGCAAAGGTAGGTGCTTTGCCGTGCTTTTCGATTTGCTCGAACATCGCAGCCACGCGGCCGGCTTTGTGTTTGTACACCCGAACCGGCACGACCAGCGCGGCGTGCTGGCAAGCCTCGACGAAGGGCAGGTTCGAGCGGTCCACGGTCAGCACGGAAACGTCTTCCATTTTCAGCACACCGGACAGCGTCGCCAGCGGCAGGCCGAACGAGTTGGGGTTGTCCACGTCGAAAACCAGCTCCAGCAGATTATCCTCGCCTGCGACCTTGCGGACCAGGCGGAACGTCCAGTTCGGCGGCTCGATCCGCGGAATGAAACCCGCGTGCGTGATCGTCATGTCCAGCGGAACGCCGAACAGCCGATAGGTTAATTTTCCGGTGAACTCGTAAGGCAGGGCGACGACATCGCCGGCCGACTCCCACAGCTTCGCCATCTGTGCGTGCTCGATTTCCAGGGGCACTCGCAGTCGCCCGATCGCGCCGCTCTCGATAGCCATGCCGCTGGTCAGCGTACTCTCCGCCAGACGAATGCCATCGGATTGCAGAGAGTACTCGAGGCCCCAGATGTTCAGTTGGGTGGTGTTGGTGTTCTTGACCGTGTAGTCCAGCACCAGCCAGACCTTCTGCGGGCCGACGTTGATGACGCGCAAGTCCCGCAGCTCGACCTTCGGCTGCTGGCACCCGGCCGTCATGACAGTCGCCAGCAACATCGCCGCCAGCCACCCCGGCCCGGCCCGACTCGGCCATTTAGCTTTCATTTCCATACGCATTCGCAGTGTCCTGGACTCTGTCAGGGTATTCGACCCCGCGGCCCTTTGTATAACACTATTTCCCCGACGTATGTTGCACCAGAATATTCAAAATTATTCGGAATTCTTTAGAAAACAATCCATGTTAGCGCAGGGGCGGCATATGGA
>SDBV01004704.1_pt1 | contig 19480 bp, 12 predicted proteins | sample 2277081 | NCBI WGS metagenome assembly SDBV01 (sample SAMN10402039, study PRJNA504765) | marine sediment metagenome | isolation source: marine sediment core GS10_PC15, 223 cmbsf | place: Arctic Ocean: Southern Knipovich Ridge | collected 2010
AACCTACCATCGTAGCATCTTCCTTTCGGTCAAAGAGAGTCATTCGTTGCGGGGTTCTTGCGAGAGGACTTTGAAGTATCGTTCGACCATCAGCTTGTACTCCGGCGGCGTGGATTCGTCGCCGGCCGCGATCAGATCGCTTAGCAAGAGTTCTCGCGCCTCGAGTTGCAACTCCCCGATGATCAGCCCCAGATGTCTATCGTAACTGCCCGGGCCAACATAGTAAGGACCGTCGTCGATTCGATCCCAGCCCCAACGGTCGAGATCCCCTCCCCAACCTTCTTCGTGCATGGCCTCCAGCAGGTCGCTGGCCGCTCGGTCGGCGGCCGACAGCTTCTCAAGGTCCTGTGCCAGCAGGTCGGTGGCCCGATGCCACTGGGACACGTCCCCTTCGGACTCCAACCTCTTGAGCCCTTCACGCAACGCCGCGGCGCGTTTTTCCAGGGCGATCAATTCGTGAAGACGCGGGGTTACCACGGCTCGGTGCACCGCTTCGAGCCGCTGGGCAAGGATCTCCAGTTGACCCGAGATGTCCTCCGCTTCAAGCCGCACCTGACCATGACGGCCACCCTTGAGCTGATCCGCAAGCTGTTGCATCTGGGCAACCGTGTCACTCACTTTCAACTCGTCCATCAGTCGAGCGACCCTCTCGGCCGTGCCTGCACCGGAAGGCTCGCGCTCGTCACTCTCTTTGGCCAAAGCCCGCAGCACGTCCTCGAGCGTTCGCCCGCTCTCGGCCAGGCGAGCGGCCCGATCCCGCAACTCGTGATCCGGGTTGACGCCACCACGACTGCCTCCACCGCTCCCAGTTTCAGACTGCCCTTCGCCCTTTTGCTGTCCATCTTGTTGCGAACTCCCCGGCTGATCGGAACCGTTGGGCTGATCGGCGCCGGATTTGCCTTGCGATTTTGGAGTGGCCCCGGCAGCGTTGCCGAGCTTCTGCTCGCGGCGGGCCAGTTGGCTTGCCATGTCACGCGCTTTGGCAATCCTTTGGGCCGCCTCGCGCGCCAAGAGGCCTTCGACGTGTTCGGCCAACTCGCCAAACATCACGCCGGCCTGGCGCGAGGCTTCGGTCGCCTCGGGAGTATTACCCCGGGCCAAGGCACTGGAAGCCTGTTCGGCCTTCTCCGTCGCCCCGTCCATGCGCGTGCGGGCCAACTCGGAGAGCCCCTCGATTCCCGCCATGACCTGGGTCAGGTCGTAGGCTTCGTCCACGATTTCGCGCTGCAACTCTTCGACTTGCCCACGGTCCATGTCGCCGGGCTTTCGTCCACCGTCGGTGCCTTCGCTGTCTCCCGTCGCTTGCTGTTCTTGGGAGTCTTTTTGCTCGCCGGGTTGCGAGGGTTTCGTTTTACCCGGCGTGGTCCCGCCGGCAGCTTCACTCGGCTGCTTGGAGTTTGCGGGGGCATTCGAATCGGTCTTGCCACTAAGCGAGGCGCAGACGCTCTCCTCCTGATTCTCAAGTTGACGCAAGCGCTCGGCCAATTGCTCGGCCGCCTCTTCGGAGTCTTTGGGGCGACGCAGTTTCTGCTGTTCCATAGCCCGGCTCAGCGCGCGAGCCTTCTTGCCCTGGCCGTCGGGCTTCTTCAGCAATTGCTTCAGATTCTCGCGGGCTTTGATCAGGTTGGCCAAGGCGTCCTTTTCCTTGAGGATGGCCGGCGGGAAGTCAGTTCCCGAGAGCGAATCCACGGCAGCCAACATGTCCTTTTCCGCGTCGAAAAGAAACTCGCAGCGAAAATTCGCTCCCGTCTCGTATCCTTCGGCCATTTCTTTCGTTAGTTTGGCCAGTTCCTGCTCTGACGTGGTTAATTGTTCGGCGGTCTGGGGATCAACCTGACCGTCGCGGGCGTTACGTTTGTCGAGTCGAGTGGTGCGATTCAAACTGAACCGCTGACGAGCGATGAGCTCCTCGAGGGAGATTCACAACCCGTCGCCACGGCCGCGTCACGTCCCGCCCATTTGGTAAGTTCGCTTGAACGGCCGGACATCTATGAATCTCAGGTCGGTTTCGGTCCGCTTGGGGTGATCGGGGAAGTTGTCCTCGGCGAAGGCATAGTAGGTTACGGCCTGGGTCGGTGTCATCTCGAAGTCTTCGAGTCGGAGTAGCTTTTCACTGATGGCCTTGATGGCTTTCGATGCTTCGGACGATGGGAAACTCTCGACGACCAGCGTCTGTTCCGGATCGTTGTCGATTTGGAAGACAATTCCCGTCTTGCTCAGACCGAAATCGTCGCTCGTGCGAATGCGCATCAGCACTTCGGCCAAGGAGTGCACTTCGATCGCCTCGTCAGGATCCTCGAAATGGACCCGCGGCGGCTGGTCCTTCCGCACGCGAACACGATGGCGATTCTCGGCAAGTTCCGTTCCGTCACGGGCGCGGGCCACAATCGAGTAGAGCTTGTCTTCGCGAAACTCGAATTCGGCTTCCAAGCCGGCACTGCCGACTTGCAGAGGGATCTGACGAGGCGTTTCCTCCGTCGGCTCCTTCTTAGTCGCATAGGGCGGGTCGGAAAGGACCAACGCGGCTTCCGCGCAGGGGCGGTCCAGTTGGATCTGGAACCTGACATGGGTCCCTTCGACCACGTCCAAATCGCCCCCTTCGACCGTACTCTCTTCCAGGCCCGTGTAGGCCGGCGGCGTCAACGTGGCCTCGAACTTCTTGATCACAACCGGGTAGCGAACGGTGATCCGATGGACGCTGCTTCGCAGGTGATCGGCAGTGGCCCAATACTCGATCGGCTCACGGAGATCCTCCAAGGCCGTTTGATAGGCAATCGCACGCTCGCCGCGCGGCTGCGCGTCTTCGGACGTCAACTCGCGTTGGCTCCAGGATGCCTTGGCATCGACCTCTGGTCGGCGGACCTCGTTGTCTGCCGGTCGGGTGTACACCACGATGTTCTCGCGGGCGCGGCCGGTTATCTCCACCGAGACGGGTACGTCCTGGCCTTCATCCACCAGAAAATCACCCGGCGTGATCGCGATCTGGGTGTAGGGTCGATCGTCAAGCAGCGCTCGGCATACGGCCAGTCGAAACTCCCAATTCCACCACACGGCGCAAAGCAACAGCACGACGGAGACCGCCGTTGCGGCAGCCGCCAATTGCAGCTTCCGCCGGGGGACCAAAGTGCTCAGATCGAGCGGTTGGGCCTTAATGTCCGCGTCCTTCTCCAAGGCGGCGATCAGGAGTGGGGCCACGCCCTCGGCGACCACATCGTTCTCTGCGCGACCGGAGAACTGGACGACCGTCCGGGCACGCTGGCCAAGCTGTGGAAAACGCTGCTCGATCTCCACGGCCGTTCGAAGAGGTCCGCCGACCAGAGGTCGAAGCCGGCTCCACCACAGCCAGGGCGAAAGAATCCGTCGGATCGCGACGGCGATCAACACGCATCCCAAGCCACCCAGCCCCACAGCGCGAACCAGCCAAGGCAGTTCAAGCCGGTAGTCGGCCATGGCTAAAACAGCCAGGCCGCAGACGGCCACCAGCAGAGCCCAAGATAGGCCGTACCACATCTCGGCCCGACGAATTGCCGAGCGCAATGCGTCCAAACGTTGAACGAACGCCGATTTACGGGTTTCCTCAGTCATGACAAATTCCTCCCATTTTAAGCGGGGGTTCGATTAGCAAGAGTGTTTTCTATAAGTAACAGACCGAACAGCACCAACAGCACCCAGTGCCATACCTCGTCCGGCCGCTGGATGCCGACGGTTGCCAGCTCGTTCTGGGCGCCGACCGTTTCCATCTCGCCGTCAGATTGCAGTTGGAAACCCAATTGGGCGGCGAATTGCTCCCGCGTACACCGATCGGTCTCCGACTCGCGAGGATTGCTGTTGATGACCTGATGGTACCGATCCTTCTCGAAGACCCCGGGAACCGGATTGCCGCCGGAAGACTCCGCCGCATCGATCATCGCATAGCGTACCGGGCCGCCATGGGCCAGACCGGCCAAATGGCCCAGCATCTGATGAACCAGCGGTACGAACAACCGCGAGCGGGGCCAATCGCTCCAGTCGCGGTCGCATGCCGAGTTGAACCACAGCACCTTACCCCGGCCATGGGAACGTTCCAGCAGTGCCGGATCGCCGTTTTGGTATCGAGCCAGTACGCGAGTGTTTTCATTGGGCTCGATCCGGGTGTAACAACGAAACGTCAGCCGCCGCAGGTCGCCGTATTGCGGATCGCGAAACGGGCGCAGGGCCGGATGTTCTTCTTCCCAGCGGTCCAAGCGCCAAGGGAAGGTCGTCGCCTCGACAGTGCCGAGAAGTTCGCCGACCGAAAGGCCGACCCGTGCCCATGACCGGTATCCGTTGGCCTGCACATTTTCGCCGCTGAAGACCATCAGCCCGCCACCGGCCTCGACAAACTGGGCCAGCCGACGCACATCGGCCGCGGCGACAGATTCCACATTGGCCAACACGATCAGATCGGCTTCTTTGAGGTCCGGCAGTCGAGCACCCTTTTTCAAGGCTACTGTCGTCGGTCGAAACGGACTCTCAGCGAACGAGTCGCCCGGCGGGGCCAGCCGCAAGGCCGTCTCCAGAAAGTAGGTTTCTGCGGTCAACGGCGAGACGCCCGGGTCACCGTCGATCAGCAGGACCCGAAGCTGCTGGGCCACCAGAAATGCCAGGTAGCGGCGATCGTCGAAAGGCAAATCGTCTTCCGTCTCCGCCATGACGTAGCCCTGCCAAAGCCCCTCGGCCAGGTCCGAGATCTCGAACCGGACGACCGCGCTGGCGCCTGCGTCCAGGTCGACTTCACTGCGCAGATTCTGTTGCACGTCGCCGTTGCGCAGATGCACGATGACCGGCACCTTGGCCACGGCGAACTGGCCGGCGTTCAACAGCGACGCGGTCAGCACCAACGGTTCGCCCGGCCGGAGCGTGGACTTCGGTAGGATCGCGTGGGTGACGGCCACATTTTTCGGATACGGCTCGCCGACGTCGATCAGGTGGACGTCGACGTCCGCGGGCAGCGGTTTCGGTTGCATCTGATCGAACCCCGAACGCTGCAAGTCGGTCAGCAGGTAGATTTCCTTGCGCAACCGACCCGACTGCACGCAAATGTCACGAGCCCAGGCCAAGGCGGCCCCATAGTCGGTCGTCGAATAGACAGATTCCGGAGGGGTTAAGTCGGCGATCAGGTCTCGTGTCGCTTCCGTCGAGTTCGACGGGCCGTCCGGTCCGAGGCGGTTGCTTCCCAGGGGATGGACGGTGTGGTCGAAATAGGCGACCTCCAGTTCGGTTCCGTCACTGCACCCGGCGACAATCTTCTGGGCCTCGGCGACGGCACGATCCAGCAGTCTGCCGCCTTGCGTTCGAACTCCCATGCTGGCGGAACGATCCATAAGGACGACCACCAGCCGGTCGTTGCCCTTTTGTTGGTGGCCGGGCAAGTAGGGCCTGGCGAAAAGACACGCCAACAGGGCCACGCAAGCCATGCGCAAAGCGAGCAGGAGCCAACGTTTCAGGCGTCGACGGCGGACGTTCTCGCTGAGCACGATCTTCAGAAATCGCAGGGTCCCCAAATCGACCCGGCGAGACCGGCGACCGAACATCAAGTGGATGATGATCGGAATCGCCACCGCCGCCGACGCACCAAGGAATCCAAGCTGTACCCAACCCATCGTTTTCGAGCTTCTTTAATAGTTTTTGGATCGTTTCACTAAGTAATCTAACAGTACCTGGTCGAGCGGGTCGTCGGTGGTCATTTCCAGCCGATCCACCGCACGGCTGCGACATTCGGTATCAAGCCGCTCGCGCCACTCGCCGAACGCCCGGCGGTAACTGGCCTGAATACCTTCGGCCTGCGTGACCAACTCCTCGCCACTTTCCAGGTCATGGAAGCGGATGTTGCCGTCCAGCGGCAAATCGCGCTCCCAGGGATCCAACACGTGGAGAATCAGGACCTCGTGATTGCGGAACTGCAAGTGTTCGAGCCCGCCGACGATGGCGTCGAGGTCGTCAAAGAGGTCGCTGATGATCACCACCAATCCGCGTCGAGTAGCCAACTCGGCCGCCTGATGCAGTGCGCGGGCGACGTCGGAGATCGGCCGGGCCTTGGTCGCCGCGATGGCATGCAGGATATCGTCCAGTTGGTGGGCTCTTGCCCGCGGGGCCACATGAGAGATCACCTCGTCGGCAAACAGGGTCAGCCCGACCGCATCCCGTTGTTTCAACGCCAAGTGGGCCAACGCGGCGGCCAAGGCTGCCCCGTAGTGCAGTTTGCTGCGCCCCGTGTTGGCACACTCCATCGAGCCGCTGATGTCGAGCATCAGGTAGACGTTCATGTTCGTCTCGGCCGAGTATTCCTTGACGTACAACCGCCTCTGCCGGGCGAACACTCGCCAATTGACGTGCCGCGGGTCGTCGCCGGGGACGTATTCGCGATGCGAGGAGAACTCCACGCTGAAGCCGAGGTAAGGGCTGCGGTGCAGACCCTGCATGAAACCCTCGACGATCGACTGGGCCCGCAACTGGATACTCTCCAGCCGGGAGAAGAACGCCGGGTCGACCAATTCGCGTGTGTCCAGTTCCATAATCGGCTATCCTTCTTGCGGGACCGCTTTGACCAGCCGGCCGATCAGCGTATCGGCATCCACGCCGTCCGCCCGGGCATGGAAATTCAACACTAATCGGTGCCTAAGTACCGGTAAGGCCAAGGCCCGAATGTCGGCGAAGTCGACGTGGTACTTACCGGCCAAGATCGCTCGGCCCTTGGCGCCCAGCACCAGGTACTGGGAAGCCCTGGGACTGGCCCCGTAGGAGATGTACTTGTGGATGGAATCGACCGTCTGCGACTGGCCGGGCCGTGACATGGCGACCAGTCGGGCTGCGTAATGGACGACCGAGTCGGCAACCGGCACGCCGCGAACCAACTCCTGCAAACGAATCACCTCGTCGGCCTTGAGCACCGGTTGGACTTTGGCCGTGCGGGTGCTCGTGGTGCTCTTGACGATTTGGACTTCCTCGTCGATCGTGGGATAAACCACCCTGAGATTGAACATGAAGCGGTCGAGCTGGGCCTCGGGCAAGGGATACGTGCCTTCCATCTCGATGGGATTCTGCGTGGCCACCACAAAGAACGGCGGTTTGAGCTTATAGGTGTGCCGGCCCACGGAAATCTCGTGTTCCTGCATCGCCTGCAACAAGGCGGCTTGGGTCTTCGGCGGTGTGCGGTTGATTTCGTCGGCCAGCAGGAAGTTGGCAAAGATGGGGCCCGGCATGAACTCCAACTTGTACCGCCCGGTGGCCGGGTCGTCCTCGATGATGTCTGTGCCCGTGATGTCCGAGGGCATCAGGTCGGGGGTAAACTGCACGCGGCGAAACTCCAGGTCGAGCGTTTGGGCCAGGGTCCTGGCCATCAGCGTCTTACCCAGCCCCGGCACGCCGATCAGGAGCATGTGCCCCTGACACAGCAATCCGATCAAGAGATCGTCGATAATCTCGTTCTGGCCCACGATGACCTTGGCCATCTCGGCTTTCACTTTGGCGTGGGCATCGCGCAAGCGTTTGACGGTAGCGGCATCTTCGCCGGAGAGTGCGGGGACATCACGGGTTTGAACGGTCTTGGTCGATTGGGCCATCGAGCTCTCCTTTGGGCGATTCATAGTTTCTCGGGAAGGTGTTTCTTGGGAATGGCGGCTGGCATATACTTCACTCGGTTGTCTGCCCGGATTCTGCGTTAGGCGTCGGAATATCGTCCGGTGTCTCAGTGGACTCAGGGATCGGGCTAATGTTCATCACGGTTTGCGCCGCCAAGGCGCCGTCGGCCTTGGGCTTGATCTGGCGGATTACGCCCTCTTTGGCGAGGCCGCCCAGCTCTTCCTCTAGGTAGTTTCTTTGTAGTTCGGTTTCCCAGCCGTCACCGTTATCATCGAGCTGGGCATGTTCCGTGGGAATGCTCTTTTCGTCTGCGTACATCTGCATCACGCGCCGGACCACGGTCAAGTAGAGGTCCAGCACGGTGACCTTGCCGTCTCGATCCTGGTCGTACTCTTCGTCGCTGGGAGGATCGCTCAAGACGTCGGCCAACGGCAGGTGAAACAGGGTCTCGTTGACTTCCTGATCGGCCTCGGTGGCCGAGATGACGATCCGACCTTGGGCCGAGAGCGGCTTGATGAAGAACCCGCTGACCGGCGTGGTGATCAGAAAGACCTGCTCGCGGCACTGAATCCCTCTGAACAGCTTGCCGAACTCGTCCGCCCGAATGTCGGGCCCCGGCAAGTTCAGGAAGGCGTGGCGCCCGTCGAAGTGGGCATGCCCCAGCACGATAACCCAAAGCACATCCTCGGGCTGAATTTGTTCTCTTAGCTGGGCCACATCCGCCTCGATCGCCTTGCGGGTCGACAGTCCGCGATTGAAGGAGATTGCCGCCTGATCGCTTGGGCCCTGCTTACTGCCGAAACGGACCCTCACGTGTTCTGCAGAAAACCCGTAGCGGCCGGTCAAGCCGTCGTGCAGCTTTTGGACCGACTGCGCATACATGTCCCGATGCGACTCGTCTCCCGGATGACCGCAGATGATCATTGCGCGAGGCGTGCCGCGCGAAGCCGGTGCACTGGCCCTAGGCTGGTCCACAGCACCAGTGAGGTCCGCCGACCAGAGGTTGAGGATCAATGCTAACAACAAGGAGTAGTTCATGGTCGAAGTCGCTCCATTGGAGGCAAGGCCGGCCGATTCTAACGGTCCTCATGTTGCTCGACCTCTGGTCGGCGGACCTCACTGTCACGCTCGGGTAGGGTGAGTTGGTGAAAGCCGTTTGCCCAGTGCGGAGTGTCCGGTGTCACTGGCCCCGACGGCGTCTTCCAGACCTCGCGATCGTCCAACCGCACATGCTGGGGGAGATCGGAGAACGGCGCACACGCGTAGTGCCATCGGAAACCACCGTCCGCCTGCCGGGCCTCGATGGCCAGGATGGCCTCGAGATCGGTACCTTGGCAGAAACCGAACAGTGCTCCCCCGAGGGAAGCCGCGTCGTTCTTCAGCTCGTATTGATAAAGCGGTTTGGAAATCAGCCGAAGCTCCCAACGACCGCCGCTACGACGGATGCTGTGGGCTTGGAAACGTCGCGAAAGCTCGCGCAGTTGCCGACGCCGACCTGTCGCCGAGTCGGCCGGCTGCGGCGCGTCGGGCAACGGCTTGTATTGCAAACCGGTTTTGTCGGCTTCTTTGAGCTTCTTCTTCCGCCAGGTGACGGCCAAGCGCTCTCCGGCCAGGGCGTGAAACTCGTGGATCATGTTGTGATACGGCGAGCCGATGATAGGATAAACGAACACGGTGCCGATGGTCCCGGGACGCCCGTCCTCGGCGACCCAAAGCCATACGGCCCCGATGTCAATGCTCCCTCGCGTGGCTTGGGAATGTTGAAACACGGGCTTGGGTAACATGCGGTACTTCTGCCCCTGTCGATCGGCTGAGGATATCGCATATTCCTTCGCATAGGTTTCGCAGACTTTCAGCCACGCCTTGCGATCGGACGGGTCGTCCGGGCCGGTCTGGCCAGGGCTGGTCTGGCCAGTGAAAGTGATCGCCAATACGAGCAGCCATGTGGAGTTCATCATCATTGTCCCTCGGTTCCCTTCATCGTGCTTCTGCGGGTTTGGAATCATTACCGTCGGTGATCGCCTCGGCCGTCAAGGTTGCTTCGCCCGAGAGTAGACGGAAACGTGCGCTGTGGAAAGTCACACGGTTGTCGATCGTTGCCAGGCCGGGCCGTCTTTGGTCGGGTAAGCGCAGCTCGCCGCGGATCCCCAGCGAGGCCCCGCGGCCCGACCATTGAATGTAGGGTTTCCCGTCGAGATGGATGTCGATACTCACCTGGTCGCCGTCTTGATTCACTTTCGCCAGGACCGTGTGCCGTTGCCCATTGACCAGGGTGCCGGGAAGCTTGCCGGTGGGGTTGTGTGCGATGTCGCGTCCGTCAATCCGGTCGATACCGCTGAGTTCGCCGTCCTGCTCGCTGAGCAGCAGGGCAGTTCCGGCCGGCCGCACCGGCAGGTTGATGGCGACGAAATCGTTGCCCCGGTTGCGCGTGAACTGCACTTCGAGTTCGTAGCTGCCTTCGACGACCACCGGGAGCATGGAGCGAATCACACCTGCACCTTCCGGCACGTCGGCGATGATTCCGTCTTCTGTGCGTTTCCACTCCTCGGCGGATCGACCCCGGTCGAAACGTTCCTTGCCGGGATCTAACCGCCCGAGCAGATCGACCCATTGATCGTGTTTCACCTGCTCGCGAGGTTTGTCATAGCGCGGGACAAGCGATGCCTTGCCCGAGACGGATCGCAACAACACGTTGTCGAACCTGGTCGCAGACAGGTGTGTTCCCAGGCAGGGCCGTGTGCGATCGGGCGAATCCCAGCCCGGCGGCATTTCCAGCGAGGTCTGCTTTCCCGTCCAGTTCAGCAGCGGCTCGCCGTCGAGCGAGGCCCGAATGTGGGCGTCATCTTCTTCGAGCCGTACGCTGACCGACAATTGGTATGATCGCCCATTGATCAGACTGCCCAAAGGCCGTGCGGTGGGGTTCGTTGACTCGTTGATTTGTCGGCCGTCGATCTTCTCCAGTCCGTGGACGGCGCCCTGCCAGCCGCTCAGACAAAGCCGGCACGCCCCCTGACCCACCGGCAAGACAAGGCACACGGTATCTTTGCCCGAGAGGCGGACAAATCCCGCCATTAGGTCGTAGCTTCCTTCCAGCGAGACGGGCAGCATGAAGCGGGAAAACTCCTGGCCCGCGTTGGTCAACTTATTGTTTGCATAGTGCCAATCGCCGCGAACCCGATCTTCCTCCGCGTCGACCGAGGCCAAGAGATTGACCCACTCGCCTTGGGGCAAATCTTCGCCCGGCACAACGATCAGCATCTCTTGAGGAACCGACAAGCGGTCCGTTTCGGCCACCACCTCGGGCAAGAGCCAGAATCGTATCGTGCCGTCTTCGCTGCCGGAGACCGCATAACGGCCGGAGGTCGAGAACGCCTCGCAGAAGCTCACGCCACGCACCGCCGAAGTGTGCTCGTCGAAGCGGTGGATCTCCTGTTCGCCCGCGACGTCCCAAAGGCGAATCGAGTTGTCGGAACTCCCGGAAAGGAGATAGTGCCCGTGCGAGGAAAAGGCCAAGCTCCATACCGAGTCGGTATGTCCTGCCAGGCGGTGGACGACTTCTCCTGATTCCACATCCCACAGCAGAATCATGCCGTCCTTATCGGCCGTGGCTATCTGCCGACCGTCGGACGAAAAGGTCGCGGCGAGTATCTCCGCCTCATGCCCCGGAAGTTGGATTGTCTCTTGTCGTTCCAAACTCACCAGTTGCAAGTCGGGATTCTCATCGCAGGCAGCGACCAGTCGATCTCCCAGCGGAGAAAGTGCTACGCATGTCACCTTGCCGGGCAGTCCGGTTCCGCAATAGGTCTCTTCGTTCTTGAGCGTGCTGAGCACACGGACGCAGTCGTCGTCGCATCCGGCCGCCAAGAACCGCCCATCTGCAGAAACGGCCACGCAATGGGCCACTGTGGCCGATCCCTCGAACCAGCGGACGTCCGACCCGGAATGGTTCCAACAGTAACGCACGATGCCGTTGTCTGAAGCGGAGACCAGATGGCGGCCGTCGCGGAGAAAGCCGACCTGCCGGACCGCTTCGGAGCGACTCTCCCGACGGAACAATTCCGCACCGCCTTCTAAGTCCCAGATTTGGATCACCCCGTCGAGGGTACGGGCGACCACCGTGTGTCCGTCGGGTGAAAGCGCCAACCCATGGACGGGTCCTTCCGGGCCTTCCAACGTTCGGATTACTCCCACGCCCACTGGTGATGTTTTGCCGGAGACCAGGCCAAGGCTTGCGGTGTGGAAGGCGACCCGACCGTTGTTCGACCCCAAGGCGGGACGATTCTGCCCGGGCAGCCACCAACCGATGCCCGTGCTCAGCGACGACTGCTTCCCTGCCCAACGAACATACGGCCGACCGTCCAGTGCGACCTCGATCGCGACGTTTTCCCCCTCGGTGCGCACACTTGCCAGAACGTGGTAACGACGGTTGTTTTCAAGAAGGCTGGACCGCTTGAAGGTTGGATTGACCGGGTTGTTCATAGCCAGGTCGTCGATCCGTTCCAGACCGCCCACCTGTCCGGCATGGGCGCTGAAATGCAGGGTGCCGGTCCGCGTGCCTACCGGCAGACCAATCACGACCGAATCGTTGCCGCTTAAGCGAGTGAATTCGACCTGCAGATCGTAGCTCCCCTCGACGACAATCGGCAGCATCAAGCGTACAAATCCCTCGTCAGTGATATCGCGGTCAGGCGATTCTTGTGCCACGACCACATCGGCGCCCTCGCGATACCATTGACCAAGCACCCTATCGCGGTCGAGGTCCAAACCCTGCAATAGGTCGATCCACTCGCCAGTGTGCGGCTTGATCTCATCTTTCGTCTCTTGGCGAAACGTCGAATCGGCGAGAGTCCGTTGCGGGTGACTGGCCACCGAAAGCGACGAGTCCGGTTGCGAGCGTGTGGGCTGCGGCGCGAAACGGACGTTGACATACATCACTACCGGTATCATCAGCATCAAGCAAACGGCGGCCGTCGCCAACGATGCCCATGGATGGCGCTTTGCGACGCGTTGCCCCGTCGAGAGCATCCGGCCAAGGCCTCGGGCGAGTTTCTGTCGCCCGCTGGTGGGTGGTTGCAAGAACTTGCCCAAGGCGTCGGCAAGCTCCTGCGCGGTTGCGTAGCGTGCCTCGCGGTCTTTGGCGACGGCCTTGAGCACGATTGCTTCTAGTGCCTCGGGAATCGCCTGATTCCATTGGCGAGGCGGGCAGGGACCTTGGTCGACGATCTGCCGCAAGAGTTGTTTCCCGTCGGTCCCGGCGAACGCCGGACGCATGGTGAGCAATTCGTAGAGTGTCAGGCCGAGCGAGTAGACGTCAGTTCGGTGGTCCAGTAGATGGGGCAGGCCCAAGACTTGCTCGGGACTCATATAGCCGAGGGTCCCGATCGCTTGGCCCGTAAGCGTCATGCCGTCGGCCGCCGGAGTTTCCAACTCGGCCGCGGGCGTGCCTTCTTCTGCTTGTTCTTGGTCGGGCGAAAGATCCCACTGGAAATGGGCAAGCCCCAGGTCGAGCACCTTGACGGTTCCGTCGGGCAGGCGCATTAGGTTGGACGGCTTGATGTCGCGGTGAATTAACCCGTGGTCGTGTGCATGCTCGATTCCCAAGGCTGCCTGTCGGATCGCCTCGACGGCCTCTCGGACCGAGATCGGCCAGCCCGATCGAATTAGTTTCGAGAGGGTCATCCCTTCGAGAAACTCCATCACCAGGAAGTGCCGCCCGTCCTCTTCGCCCGCGTCGTGAGCCCGTACGATATTCGGATGGTCGAGTCGCCCGACGGCCTCCATTTCCCGATGGAAACGCTCGATGGCCTGGGGATCGCGCATCCGATGGGCGGGCAGCACCTTGATGGCCACCTCCCGCTTGAGTCTGGGGTGCATCGCCTTGTAGACGGCCCCCATGCCGCCTTGTCCGAGCTTCTCCAGAAACCGATATTGGCCCAGTTGCCGAACGTCGTCGTCTGTCTTGGTTGCCTGGGTTCCGGCGTCATGTTGTGTGGCTTCGAGGCTGACCAGCGCGGCCCGCCTCGCTAGTTCATAGAGTTCCTGGTCCTCGCTGTGGAGCTGTTCGGTCGCAGCCTTGCGGATGCTCAGAATCAGGTTGTCAGAAAGATCACCCAAGGTCTCCAGCGTGGCCTGGCAGCCGGGGCATTGGTCGACGTGGTCTTCGAGGACCTCGGCCACGTCGACCGCCAGCTTGCCCATGACATAGCCGGAAAGCTGGTCCCGATCGGGACAGTGGCCGTCGTCTGGATGCTGGTTGGTTGGGAAGGCTGTCATGGGGATATGCGTCACGGTCTTTTCAGCATGCCGCTGGGAACTTTGGCCGACGACCGCCCGTCACTGCCGAGATAGACAATGACCCGGGAGTACGCCGACCCCAAGAGTATAACGGATTACGTGTTACACCTATTTTGTCCGATCCGGCAACTCATTGCCAACTGAGCCGAGAAACAGGCCACAACCTATTGATACCAAAGGGGTTGCGGCATGACAAGAGCCTCGGATGCCCCCCATCAGCCGATCAGGCCTTCCAACTCGCCCCGAATTCGCTGCAAAACACAGGATTCGGCAGAATCCGTACTGCGAACAGTTGTGGGTAGGTCCAGCACTCAAATTCAGCGTTTGCCCCAAAACCACTATCCACTAACCACCAACCACTGCCCACTACTTCACGTCCAGCTTGTACAACGTCACGCTGCACGGGACGACCGAAAGCTTCTTGGAAACATCGCGGACGGAGGATTCCTCGATCGTGATCTTCCGTTCCTGCCCCGGTTCGTTGTAGGCCATCGGGTCGTCCCCGGCGATCTGGTAGCGGGTGCCACGGCCGGTCAGTTTGACGCCGTTAAGCGATAGCGGTAATTCGAGTGCGGTCATCGTCGGGTTGACGATGCCGATGGTTAGCGTCTTGCCGTCGTCGCTCAACGCGGCCGCCACGTCCAGCGGTGACTGCGTGGTGACCTTAAGCGGCAGCGTGCCGAAGTGTTTGCGATAGAGCTTCAGCACCAGGCCTGTGGTGGCTAAGGAGGCGTCGGTCTTGGTGGTCTTGATGCAGCCGAGCACGTTGACCGTCTGGGAGTAGTGGGCCATCAGGTAGATGTCGCTTTGCCGGGCAAACTCGTGCAGTCCGGCGGCGATACCCAGGGCATCCTTGAGGAAGAACCGCGGGCAGTACGGGCCGAACACATCCGGACCGTACCAGTAGTTCCACTCCTCCAAGGCGATGCGGATGTTTTTACCCCGCAAGGAATCAAGATCGCGACGATAGCGGCGATGGGCGTCGGCGGTCCGGCGGATGGTGTCGGGGATCTGTTTCACGTGCGAGACCAGGCCCGGCGGCGTATGCCGAGAATAGAAGTGCTCGCTGATCAAATCCATCTGGTCGGCACAACGGGCCATCATCTCTTCGCTCCAAGGGCCAACCGCCCCGACGGCGGTCAGCTTGATCGACGGATCTTCGGCCCGCATGGCCTTGGCGAAACGGTTGTGCTTGGTGATGTATTGTTGCAACGGCATGTACCCCAGTTGAAAATCACCCCACATCTCATTGCCGATGGCCCACCACTTGACCCCAAACGGCTGGGGATGCCCGTTTTCGGCGCGAAGCTTACCCATCGGCGTGTCGACCGAGCCGTTGCAGTATTGCAGTTCCTCGACCGACGCGGCAACGTCACCGTACCCGCTGTTCACCACGATGTAGGGCTCGGTATCGAGCAGGCGGCAGAGGGCCATGAACTCGTGGATGCCCACATCGTTTGGATCGATTTCCCCCCAGGTCGGGTTCCTTTTCGGCTCTCGGCGGTCGCGCTCGCCGATGCCGTCCATCCAATCGTAGCCGCTGACGAAGTTTCCCCCCGGCCAACGGTAGACGGTTGAATCGAGTTCCTTCATCAGTGTCAACGTATCGCGGCGGAAGCCCTGGATGTTGTCGGCCGGCATCAGCGAGACCGTGCCCACATGGAACGTGCCGTTGCCGCTGGAGACGATCGTCAGTCGCCCGTTGTCGGTGTCGGTGCCGGCGGTGAATTTCAAGGGGAACTTGGCGTACGGCCCGGGTAGTTCCTCGATCAGGACCGTTTGTTCGTCGCCGGAGCCGTCGCCCCAGGCCAAATTGACGTGGACCGGCTTGGCCTCGGGGACGCCCTTGAGCCAGATGTGTCCGACATACTCCTTGCCTTTGCGCAGGCCGAGTCCTTCCTGAACAATGCCGTCCGGTTGACCGTCGCCTCCGGTAGCGATCCGCACCGAGTGTTGACCGACGAACGGGCGGGTTTCGTTCATCGCCACCGCTCCGATCGGCTTCCAGGGCGATTGCTCCTGGCCGACGGGGTAGTAGAACTTTCGGTCTTCGATCATCTCGGCCCAGATGCCGCCGTAGACGCAGCGGCTTAGGTGCTCGATGAGTTGTCCGTAGATGTACTTCGAGATTGGCTCGCCGGTGTCGGTGGCGTCGATGGCGATGCTCGGCTTCCAGTTCTCCATCGAGAGCTTTTCCAGTTTCAGATCGTCGAACCATGCCCGACCGGTCACGGTACCCCAAGCGCCCAAGAAGCAATGGATCTGCACCGAAATGTTCTGGCCGGTCTCGAAGACCACTTCGCCCCGCTTCCAATCGCTGGTACCGAGGACAGCGGGCGTGACCACGGGTTGGATGTTGTGCACGCCTATGATGGCCCCGCGGCCGCCGCTGGTTTGGACATCCTCCGTCTTGATCCACCCCGAGAGACGGTAAGTGGCATGAGGCTGGACCCGCACGTGGACGACCCAGCCACCATCACCCGGTTGATCGAAGTCGACCGACACGCTACGGTTACCCGTATGGCCGACATCGGCGTGCTCGAACCTTGCTTGGCCCACCCAGTTCTGGTTATCCCACCCGGCCGGTTTGCCATCGGCTGCTTCTTCGAACGAAGGATTAGGGATCAGGTTCTCGGCCGTCACCGGCCAGGCAAGGCAGGCGAGGATAGCCAGTCCGGCGATCAGGACTAGGGCAAGGTTACGGCATTTCATTTCGGGCTCCTTGTGGTTGTTCTGAAGCGATCTCTAACCGACATTTCCCGTTTGCGGTGAATCTAAAGGCGATCCAGATTCATGGTGGCGACTATCATAACATCGCCGCCGCATCTATAGGCTATCATCAGGATATGCCTCGCGGTCTTTTCAGCATGTCGGTGCTGTGGACTTTGGCCGATAGTCGCCCGTCCCTGCCGAGATCGACAATAAGCAAGGAGTACACAACCCAAACGTATAACGGGTCGGGTGTTACACCTATTTTGCCTGAGCCGACATCGTGCGCACAACAGAGCCGAAGAGAATGTCGCAACCTATTGATATCACGAGAGTTGCGGTATGCGACCAGCCTCGGATGCCCACCAGTCAGTCGATCAGGCCGTCTAACTCGTCCCGGATTCGGCGCAGAACGCGGGATTTGGCAACCCGCACGGCGCCCGGGCTCATGCTCAATTGATCGGCGACCACCGCCGTGGAGAGTCGATCCACCACGGTCCGCCGAAACGCCTGCCAGGTGCGATCCTCGAACTCGCTACGGACCAATCGTAGCGCCTCGTTAGCTAGAATGACATCTTCCAACTGGCGAACCGCCGCGACGTCTTCGCCGGAAGCTTCCTCAATGTTGTCCGGAATGCCCTCGATCCATTGCTGTGCACTGGATCCGCCCAAACCCGTCGGCTGACCGCCTCGCCGCCTGAAAAGGTCGAGAATCTTGGTCCGGGTGATGGCCCGCAGCCAGCCGCGGAAGGTATCGCCCGGACGATCATGCCGGAAACCGGCCAGATGCCGCGCCACGGCCAGCGCCACTTCCTGAAACACGTCGGCCCGGTCGGCCGGCTGCAACCCGGCTCGGCGGCACATCGACAAGACAATGTGCCCATAAAGCGTGGCAAATCGCTCCCACGCTTCCGGCTCGCGGGCCTTCATCCGCTCGACGAGGCTCAAGGACGTCGACCCGAGCGATCCGTGGCTCTGACTGTAAGCGTCTCCCATAATTCGACACGCCTCGCGAAAAGGCAGGAACCTTTACGACATCAACTCCCCATCATACCCGAACTGACCATTCTATGCAACCTAGTGGGAGTTGAGCTCATTCTGGCCCATCCTGTGGCCGCCCAGATCCAGGCCAACTGTCGCCCCGGTGTTAGCGGGCATGTGGTGTTGGGCCGTGTGCGGGCCTGACTTATCGTCCCAAAGAAGACCCGGCGTGTTGATGAAATCGGGGTTCTTCCAATAATGCGCTTCCGCACAGACCGCCCGATCCAGGTCGATCATCCACATCTGGTACTTGCCGCCATGGTAGATGATGCGGGAGGGATCGGATTGCCAATTATTGAGGAGCAGGTTGACATCCTTAGAGGTGAACAGGACAGCGGCGCGCGGGCCCGCCTGCTTGCTGCCAAGGAACAGCCAATTCTTTCGGCCAATGGCCTGGTGCCGTAACGTTCTTTCGCTCACGTTGTTGTCGATCGACAGCCGTCCGTCTTCGGTGTAGCGGCGAAGGGCCTGCCACTGGTTGCAGGCGTAGGAGACGGCCTTGCCCAAAGCACTCTTCGGTAGCGAGCAACTCGCCAGTTCGGCCAAGTAGCGCTGCATGCGATCGAGCACCGGATCCGCCTGAAAAACGAAAAACAGGGGACAGTCACGAATGGCACTGTCGCAGATGACAAATAGGCTAGATGCACATTATAGTCAAAGGCACTTCCTTTGTCAGATCACGGGTAGTTTACCCAGATTCCGGCAACGGGAGTCATTTCCGCGAACACAACAGTGCCATTCGCGACTGTCCCCTATTTCCCCTATTTCAGAACAAGTGGCCGGACAAGGGGTCTTGGTCAAACGTCTCTTGGGCCAGGCCCATCAGACCATCAAAGCTGAGGTTCATCTTGACCGGCGCCGTGCAAACAAAGATCCGCAAGTTGGTCAGATCCGTCATGTCGGTTTCCTCCTGGATCGCAGACCACTTACTGCTTGGATCACGTCCACAATCACCGCTTGGCCGACGCTCACCGGAAGACGCACCAATCCGCCGTTGGGCAACTCGATCTCGACCGGCGATGTGGTCACGGAAACGGGCAGAAACTTCGGCTCGGCAATGTCGGCCAACGTGAGACTGGCTCCCTCCTCTTTCACGGCGTCCGGGATCCCATCCTTCAGTCGCCCAACCCAGCGGTAGAAGGTCGATCAGTCCGGGTGACGGCCTGCCAGGTTTACCCATCACTTGCCTCCATTAGGTACTGAGACTGAAAGCTCTCAGTTTACCAGCCCCGTCAAGTATGGATTCGGCGAACGCTTACTCAGCGGGCGGCTATTTGCAAATCTTTTGGCCCGAAACGCCCGCCTAGACGCACGCCGCCCCCTCTCGCGAAGTACCAACGACAACCCCGGGATTGCTCGCAATGATCAACGATCCCAGGCCAGGTCGAATTCGTCAAGCCAGACTTTCTTTGCGTGCTTTGAAGGGCGCGGGCGCGACGCGCCATGTTCCGCAAACAGCGCGTCAGCCAACGCCTTTTCACGCTCTCCGTCCAGCGCCGCGTCGTTTAGCGCCGCGTCGTTTAGCGGCGCGTCGTTTAGCGGCGCGTCGTTTAGCGGCGGGGCTTGCCCCGCGTGTTTCGACCCGGATTTGACTACCGCCGCCGGGGCCGTCAAATCAATCAACTCCAACTCCGTCCCCGACCAGGTCTGATTATTCCGCGCAATCAACGTATCGATCGCGTTGACCCGCCGGTCGCGGTTGAAGTCGTAGACATTGTCGATCGTGGCCGGGTCGAAGAAGGGCTGCGGGTTCTGGCGCGTTGCGAGCACGTCGCTCGCGTCGACCTTCGCGTCGGTCGCCGAATTGCCCGTCTCGCCGGGCACGTTGCCGAAGTAA
>SDBV01004705.1_pt1 | contig 19479 bp, 9 predicted proteins | sample 2277081 | NCBI WGS metagenome assembly SDBV01 (sample SAMN10402039, study PRJNA504765) | marine sediment metagenome | isolation source: marine sediment core GS10_PC15, 223 cmbsf | place: Arctic Ocean: Southern Knipovich Ridge | collected 2010
TGACTAGCTAAACGAATCCCAGATCCGCAGACTCGGCAGCGGGTTGAAGGCCTGGCCGCCCGAGAACCAGCCCCCCGACCACATCTCAAAGTGAAGGTGGCACCCGTAGGCACGGCCGGTCTGACCCACCTCGCCTATCCGTTGGCCTGTGCGGACACGAGCGCCGGTGCGGACGCGGGCCGGTCGGCGCATGTGCAGGTAGACGTAATCGATGCCGGTGGCGAGGCCATCGATCACCGCGTAGTTGCCCGTCGCGCCCCCGTAGCCCGCGTACTTGACCTTTCCTGCGCGAGCGGCGACCAGCGGCGTACCGCAGGCGGCGAACATGTCCTGGCCCTTGTGGCCGCGCCCTCCACCAAAGTTGTTGGTCGTGCTGTAGCCGAGGTTGTGCTTGCCGCGAATCGGAAAGATGTGGTCGTAGTAGTCGAAGCGCACAACCGAGCGGCTGTCGATAGATGCTGCCGCTGCGTCGGGGCCGGCCAGCCGGAAGCGGTAGGCGCCGGTGCCCTGAGGGCCGGAGTTGCCGCGGCCGTTCCAGCGAACGACACCGTCGTCGTCTGGCCCAGCGCTGACCTGCCAAGTGCGCACGACGGCTCGGTCGGCGTCCCTTACAAGCTCGACCCTCGCATCGATGGCCCGTTGTGCAGTGAAACGAAACGTGGGTTTCGACTTGCCACCGAACAGGAACCCGGACGCGCCCGCATCCGCCATCTTCCTGACCTTGGGCGCCGAAACGATCTTGACCGACGGGGACACGATGCGCTCACCGGCGGCGTTGACGACGCGTAGCGGACCTGACTTCGCGCGGGCGGGCACTACAAAGCGCAGTCTCGACTGACGTGCCACCTGGGGCCGAGTGGCGACGGTCTTGCGCCGGGCGCTGGCGAGCACCACCGCGCGAGCCTTGAAGAGCCCCGAGCCGCGCACCTCCGCGAGGCCACCGCGCAGCAGATCTCCGCCGGCCGGGCAGGATGATCCCGTCCCCGACACGCAGGAGACGCTAGCGATCTCTGTCGGTTGAGGCACCGGGGCGCCGCCGGTCGACGCAAGCGAAGTGGCGGCACTCGCCGACAGCGCCGCGATCAGTACCAGCACGAACTTTGAAGTTCTACGACGCACTGCGCCCGGGAGCCTCCTGGTTGGAACTTGGTGCCTCCGGGGTTAGCTGTCGGGCTCGCGCAAACTCAAGCGCTACCGCCGCATCAGCGACGGACTCGCCCCATCAAGTGGGTCCCCCGTATCGTCGTCTCGACGACGAATTCGGCGTTCTGCAAGTTCGGCAGCCTATACGAGATTGAGGATGCGAGTCGCCGCACGTAATGTGGCGTTCGGCACTAGCCAGCGCAAGAAGGGCGGACCTCCCATCGCCAAGCGAAATCGAGACTTCTGCGGCTTACGAATTCACTCGGTCGCGCTCAGCAAAGTACCTATCGCCCTCAATGCTGATGTTGGGCAGGATGCGATCGAGCCAGCCCGGCAGCCACAGGGTCGCCCGACCGAACAGCATGAGTAGTGCCGGCACGAATAGGCAGACCACCAGGGCGTCGATCGCAACGGCGGCTGCCAGCCCGACACCGAACTGCTTGACGGTCGGGTCGCCGCTGATTGCGAATGCGGCGAACACGCTGAACATCACCGCAGCGGCCGAGAGGATGATCCGGCCCGAGTAGGTGAGGCCCTCGACCACGGTCTGCCTCGCGCCCTTGCCCTCCTTGAAGTGCTCCTGAATCTGTGTGAGCAGGAACACCTGATAGTCGGTCGACAGGCCGAACAACACCGCGAACATGATCAACGGTACGAAGCTGACCACTGGTATCGAGGTGTCGAGGCCGATCAGCCCGGCCCCCCAACCCTTCTGGAATATGGCTGTCAGCACGCCGTAGGCGGCGGCCACCGACACGAGGTTCATGATCGCTGCCTGCGCCGGCAACAGCAGCGACCTGAAGCCGAGCAACAACACGAAGAAGCTCAGAGCCGCTACCACGAGTATCACCAGGATCAACTTGTCGCCGATCTTCGTGGCCAGATCGACGAATGCAGCCGTGGTGCCGCCGACGTATGCGGTGACGCCCTGTCCCACGGTCGCCTCGGGAATCGTGTCGTCGCGCAGGCGATCGACCAGATCCTCGGTGGCGAAGTCGGCCGGTGCCGTCGTGGGTATCAACGTCAGAACCGCCGCATCGCCAGTGGAGTTGACCAGCGGAGCGCCGACCGCCTGGACTCCCTTGGTCTTGGCTAGCGCCTGCTGGAGCCTCACCAGCCCGGCGTCGCTCTCGGGATCGGCAGGGTTTGCCGGGGTCGAGAGTTCGGCGCTGATCAGGAACGGCCCGTTGGTCCCCTCGCCGAAGCCCTCCGTTATTTCGTCGTAGGCTTGGCGAGAGGTCGTGTCCTTGGGCAGCGCGCCGACATCCGCCTGCCCCAGTCGCAGGTCGAGCGTCGGCACCGCCAGCACCAGCAACCCGGCGAGAACCGCGACGATGACCGGCCACGGGTGGGCGGTGAGCCACGTGGCCAGCCGCGTCCACGTCGAAGCGTGACCTCCTCGGCGACGTCCGAAAAGCTGAAGTGAGCTGATATGTCCGCCCAACACGCCGAAAAGTGCCGGCAGTAGCGTGAGCGCGGCGAGGATCGCGGTCAGCACCGCCACCGCCGCGGAGAAACCAAGCTCGGTGACGATCGGGATGTCGGCGACCGCCAGGGAGATCAGTGACACCGCCACCGTGCCGCCGGCGAACAGGACCGCTCCGCCCGCGGTTGCCACGGCGCGGGCGATCGACTCGTGCACCTCCATCCCCTTCGCGACCTGGGTGCGATGTTTGGTAACCACGAACAGCGAGTAGTCGATCCCAACCGCGAGCCCAATCATGGTCGCAAGCGTCGGGGCGTTTGTGGGCACGTTGACGACGTGACTCAAGAGGGTTACCAGGCTAAGGCCGAGCAGCAGACCGATCACGGCGGTGCCGATCGGCAGGCCCATCGCGACCACCGAGCCGAAAGCCAGCACCAGCACGATCACGGCTGCGAACAGGCCGATCGCGGTGCTGGCGCCGGTGCTCGGTTGCGAGACCTCCTGGCCGAGATAGCCGCCCGCCGAGACGGCGAGCCCGGCCTGCTTGGCAGGATCAGCGGCGGCGATGATCGCGTCCGCCTCGTCGACCGTGATGTCGCCAGCGCCGACATCGAGGTAGACCGATATGTAGCCGATCCTCTCATCCTTGCTGAGCGCCGGCGCACCCTGCTCACTCAGCGGACTGACCGCGGAGTTCACGTGCGGCGTCTTCTCCAACGATTTCGTTGCCGCGTCAATCGCGCTCGCGTACTTGGACTCCGTCAGCTTGCCGCTGTTGGTTGAGATCACGATCGGGTTGGACCCGTTGGCCTGGCTGGGGAAGCGCGAGCTCAACAGGTCGCTCGCATTCTGGCTGCCGGTTCCCGGGAGTTCGACGTTGTTGGTCGTGTCCGAGCCCGCGCTGATAGCGAAAGCCCCCACGCTGGCGATCAGGACCGCCCAGGCGCCGAGAACCAGGAACCGCCTACGCGCACAGAAGCGGCCCAGGCTGTAGAGAGCGCCGGTCATCGGCTCGAACGGTATTCAAATGCGGGATCGGCGGCGGTACGCTGCACGCCCTAGGCTGCACGATGACGACCGAGACGCACACGGAGAAAGCACACACGGGACTCCCCCGCTCCCGCGAGGCGCGGGCCCAAGCGCCAACAGGAATGCGTCTGTCTCTCTTCTGGCGCGTGTTCCTGCCGAACGCGCTGGTACTGGGGCTGGCCGTCGCGGTGCTGTCCCTCTCCCCGGCGCGCGTGCCGGCGCCGACCTCAGTGGCGAAAGTCGTAATCCTGATTGCCGGCCTGGCAGCGATGATCGTGATCAACCTCGTGCTGATGAGGCGCGCCTTCCACCCCCTGGAGCGCCTCACCGGCCTGATGCGGGCCGTCGATCCGCTCGAGCCAGGCAAGAGGATCCCCACCTACGGCGGCGGCACGGAGGTAATCGAGCTGACCGAGGCGTTCAATGAGATGCTCGACCGGCTCGAGACGGAGCGCCGCGAGTACGCTCGCCGGTCCCTCGCCGCGGAGGAGAACGAGCGACGCCGAATCGCGCTGGAGCTACACGACGAAATTGGCCAGACGATGACAGCGCTGATGCTCCAGCTCGGTACCGCGGCGCGCAACTCACCCGGCCAATCCAGCAAGGCAATCGCGGAGGCAGCAGACGCCGCGCATTCGGTTCTCGACGACGTTCATCGCATCGTGCGCGAGCTTCGCCCGGAAGCACTCGACGATCTCGGGCTTGCCCTGGCGGTCGACTCCCTGTGTGCCCGCATCACGACCTGGACCGGCGTACGGGTTTCGCGCAAGCTCGATCCGGAGATCCCCGACCTCAGTCCCGAGGAGGAGCTCGTTATATATAGAGTCGCGCAGGAGAGCCTGACCAACGCCGTCAGGCATTCCACAACAGAAGCCGTCGTCGTGTCGCTCATGCATGCCGACGGCGAGATAGAGCTGATCGTGAGAGATCGCGGAATCGGCATATCGGAGGACGCGGCGCTCGGCACCGGCGTCCGAGGGATGAGGGAGCGTGCGCTGCTGATCGGCGCAAGCCTCAGCATCTCTGCCCCGGCCGACGGCGGGACCGAAGTGCGCCTAGTTTTGCCGGTGCGGGCACCACCATCCCTTCATCGATGATGGCTCAATAGCAGCGGCTGCGGCCGCACGGCATACTGCTACCCAGGAGACAGATCAGGTCCGGTGTCAAGGAGGTTCGCGCTCGATGTTCCGTGTCTTCATAGTCGACGACCACCCAGCTCTGCGAGAGGGGCTGACAAGCGCCCTTCAAAGCGAGCCGGGCTTGATTCCTGTGGGGGCCGTCGGGCATCCCCGCGACGCGCTGCCGGCGATACAGACGTCGCGGCCCGATGTGGTGGTGCTCGACTACCGGCTCCCCGACGAGAACGGGCTGTCGTTGTGCTTGCGGATCAAGGCGCGAGACGATCCCCCATCCGTACTGATGTACTCAGCGCATTCTGAGCGTGACCTGGCTGATGCTGCACTGCTGGCGGGCAGCGACGGGATCATCGGCAAGGCAGCGTCGGTCGACGACCTGATGGACGCGATCAAGCTTGCCGCAAGAGGGGAGCGGCGGTCGCAGCCGGTCGAGCCAAGCGATGCCGACCGCAGCGTCGCGATGCTGGACGCGGCAGATGTTCCGATCCTGAGCATGACCCGGACCGGAGCAGCCCGCGAGGAGATAGCCAACACGCTTCGGTTGTCGGAGGCGGAGCTCGATAGGCGAATCCGCAAGATGCTCAGCCAACTGCAGCGAGACACACTTGCGACCACCCCTTGATGGCGCCCTAGAGAGATGATCGAACGCATCACCGACCTTCCCGACGACGTACTCGGTTTCGAAGCCGTAGGAGAGGTTGAGGCCGATGACTACAAGAACGTGTTCGTGCCGGCAATCGAAGCGGCCGTGAAGGACGGCGGAAAAGCGCGAATCCCGTATGTGCTTGGTTCGCGATTCGACGGTTACAGCGCGGGCGCAGCCTGGCAGGACACCAAGCTCGGCATCGAGCACCTGCGAGCCTTCGAGCGATTCGCGGTGGTCACTGACGTCGATTGGGTGCGACACGCCGTCAAGGCGTTCGGCTGGATGATCCCGGGGCACGTGCGCGTGTTCGCGAACTCCGATCGCGACGCCGCCGTAACCTGGGTCGGGGGGTAAGCCCGACCCTGGCTAGTTGACGACGATCCGACCCCTCATCGTGTCCGGGTGGATGCTGCAGTAGTAGTTGAACGTGCCCACCGAATCGAAGGTTTGGTTGAACGTTCCCGTGGCCAGCAGGCCGGAGTCCCAGATCGGTGAGCCGGTCGGGGTGTCGCAGTCCGCGCCGCAGTCGGTGGACGTGTGCGGGAGAACCACCTGAGAGAAGTCCCACGAAACGGTCTCACCTGCGTCAATCGTCGTCTCGCAAACGCCACTCTCGAACGACGAGTCGCAATACCAGAACTCCCCGACGTCTATCGTGACGTCGCTCGGCTCCGGGTCGGGGTCCGGGGTCCCCGCCTCCCGGCAATTGTGGCCGAACTGGAGCGCGGCGCCGAGGATGTCGTCGGGGAGGTTGACGGTGCCGTCGGGGGCGACAAGGTTAGTGGTGCCCGGGCCGGCCAGCCTCTTGCGGTCCCAGGCGGGGTGGTAGTCCCCAGGGGAGGGCGGTGGGGGGCCGAGATTCGAGAGGGGGTTGGTGTTGCGGTTGATCGGCGCTGCTCCATCGTTGTCGTTGTTGCCAAACCTGCTGGCGACGCCCAGTATGTCGGTCGGGATGTTGATGACCTGGTCGCGGAGGCCCGTGTCCCTGTCCGGGACGTCGTAGAGGTCCCAGTAGCTGGTCGGGTCGCGATCGCCACCCAGGAGAGGAAGGTTGTTTATCTCCGCGTCGTCCTTGCAGCCGTCGCGGTCACTGTCGAGCGTCACCGACACGGGAGCGGGCCGGGCGATCGTCGAGTTGTCGCCGAGCTCGCCTCGGTCGTTCGCGCCCCAGCAGCTCACGGTGCCTCCCGCGATCAAGCCGCAGTTGTGTGTGAACCCCGAACTCAGCTGCTCGACTCCGCTCAACGAGGTGCACGGGCTTCCCCCGGCCGAGTTGCAGACCGCGACCGGCGTGCTGCTCATTGGGCCGTCCTGGTCGACGCCGAGCTGGCCACTGTCGTTGGCGCCCCAGCACCTCGCCGTCGCGTCTGCCATCAACGCGCAGGTGTGGTAGAAGCCGGCTGTCACCGAGGTCGCCCCTGAGAGGAGGTTCCCTGCGCATGGGGCCTGCCCGCCGACGGCGCACACGTCCACCGGGGTCAAGCTCGGTGTCGTCGTCGCGTCGCCGAGCTGTCCGGAATCGTTTCCGCCCCAGCATTTCACGCTCCCGTCCTGTTCCATTACGGCGCACGAGTGGCCCACCCCGCGGGCCGTGACGAGGGATGCTCCCTGGAGCGCAACGAGGCATGGAGGCGCTGCTCCGGTTGGGCAGACGTTCACCGGTGTGGTCCTCAACACGGCGGTCGTGCCGTCTCCGAGTTCGCCGTCGAAGTTCAGGCCCCAGCACTTGACCTCACCGCCGGCTGCCAGGACCGCACACGTGTGCAACGTTCCCGCCGAAATCTGGGCCACGCCGCTCTCCAAGCCGACGGGTTGCACCGGTGTCGGGCAGACATGCAAGCTGCACACGTGTCCGTCGCCGAGCTGCGCGAAGTGGTTGTATCCCCAGCAGGTGGCGCGGAAGTCCGTTTCAGGGGGTTCCACTTCGACGAGCGCGCATGTGTGCGACAGGCCCGCCGAGATGGCGACGACGCCCGACTCCAACCCGGCCACCTGCTGCGGCGTAGCGATGGCGCACTCCGAGCCGAGGCAGACGAATCCATCCCCCAGTTGCCCGAGCGAGTCGATCCCCCAGCACTTGACGCCGCCCGCCGTACTGAGCGCGCAGGCGTGGTCTCCTCCCACGGCAACGGAGGCGACGTCCGTGAGCGTGGACACCGTCTGCCCGTCCAGGCAGCCGTTGGCCGCCACTGCCCAAGACCCACTCGCGCAGACCTCCACCGGAGCCGGGGCGGACGGAACCTGCGTATTGTCGCCCAAGCCCGCCTTGCTGTTGTCACCCCAGCAGCGCACGGTTCCGCCGACGACGACCGCGCATGTATCGTGCCATCCGCCCGACGCGACGATGGCCGTGGCGTCACTTAGGAGGGTGGCCTGGTGGGAGCTGGAGTGGGCGTTGGGCAGGGCCACGATTAGCGCTAAGAGGCCCGCCGACAACAGCGCCAGAACAGTTGCTTTTTCCCCTGGCGCGGCCGCCGCCCTCGGCGGTCGCTTGTGCGGCAATCAGAGATAGCACGAGCCGCTTCACGCGGGCCTCTCTCTCCTGGAAGACGTGGCCCTGGCGTCCAGCAGTCGGGGATCCGTCCCGCGCGCGCCAAGTAATGACGGTCGCTACCGCAGCTACATTACACGCTTGGCACCGGGCTAGCCAGCATCTGACGACCGGCTCATCTCGTGCTTGCTAGCCTGTGATCGTCACAGAGTCGAGTCACTGTGGAGGACTCGGCCGTGCTATCAAGGAGGATTCGCAATGTTGGTATCTCTTGGCCGTGTCGGCGCGGGCATTTGTTCTGTTTCGCTACGCCGCATCGTCCTGCTCGGATTGGCATCCTGCGCCACGTTGGCGCTGGGAGCGGCGCTTGTTCCGGCCGGTGCAAAAGCGGTGCATAACGAGCCCAACACCGACCTACGCGTGCTCTATGGGCCCGTGGAAGATGTGCAGCATTTCGACGACGAGTGTTCTAACTTCACCAACCGCTCTGCCTGGAGGACCCGCGAGGTTGAGTTCTCGCTTCAGCCCAACGATATTCAGGGCTACCAGGCTTGCATCAACAAGGGCGCCGCGGGTCGGTCGGGAGAGACCACCCACTACCTGAGGTTCATCAATGGCGCAAACCCACCGAACGGGTGCAAGCGCGTCAACTTCGCAGGAGTCAGGGAGGCCAAGGCCTACCTTTATCGCAACGGCTTCTATAACTACCAGTTCACGTGGGACGCTAGAACCGATCACACACAGCTTGTATGCGGGCTTAGCGCCAACGACACGGTCGAGATCTACGCGAGAACCTGCTACGACGTCGTACTCAACGACGGCTTCATCAACGTCCCCGGCGACCTCATAGGCACAGCAGGCGTAGCCCGGAGCTTCGGCCCGGTAACCGCTCAGTCCAACTACCGAGCGGACGTCAACGAGGACATGACCGTAAACGTCACCGACGACATCTTCGGGGTCGCCAGCCAGTTCGGCCAGTGTCACTACTCGGGTCGCTGACTCGTCCCGTACCGCAACGACTGCGAAGCTGTTGCAGCGGTCTGGGCGAGCGCACCCGTTCTGGAATTAGCGGCGATTAGCGGAACCCCCGCCACAGCGGGGGTTCCTGCGTTGCGGGACTTGTTCAGCGTCAACGCCCTAACGCCGCGCCACACGCAAGACGCTGCTCGTGCTCTTCCCGCCGGCGGACAAACGCACGCGCACCCGGAGGGTCTTCCTACCGCTCCTAACGCGGACGGTGATCCGCCGAAGGCGCCGTGTGACTCGCTTTCGAGTCTGACGAACGCGCTTTCCTGAGATTCGCAGCGTCGCTGGAATCGTCGACGAGACACGCAGCGACAACCTGCGCGCTCGCCGCCCCAACTTGCTCGGTGCCTTTACCCGCAGGAAGCGCGGCGCGGCCGCTTTCAGGCGCACCGTGACGCGATCGCTGCCAATGCGACCGAAGCGGTCCCGAGCGACCAGGCGAATCTTGTGTTTCCCAGGCCGGAGAGCTGAAACGCTGATCGATTTTCCGCGCCCGAGCAGCCTGCGGCCGTCGAGCCAGCGAAGCCGCTTACCGGTCAGTGGGTACGAGCGGTCGTCAACGGCCTGGCCGGCGAAATACAGCGACGCATCGTTGCGGATCCGAGTGCCCCGGCGCGGACTCAAGATAGTCACGTCCGGCCGCCGCCCGATCGCGACGAAACGTTTCGATCTCGCGCGACCCTCGTTGAATCCGTCGTTCGCGCGGACCCTTACCCGCGCCCGGGGCGAGCGAGAGAAGAGCGAGCTCGCGAGCGCCACGCGCCCGGAGTTCGGGCCCACGTAGATCGGGCGCCAGGTGCGCCCACCGTTTGGCGAGTAATCGATCTTTGCCCGAAGATCGCCGCCGTCACCATCGGTTGCCCGCCAGCGCACGACCGTGTTCTTGCGCCGGCCGACTCGTTGGCCGGCGCGTGGGCGCAGGACCCGAACGCGCGGTTTGGCAGCACTTGCCGCGCGGCGCGCCACGACCGCACCACCCCGCACGATCTCGACGCTTGCCGCCCCGGCCGCCGGCGCCTCGGCACTCAGGAAGGTGACTGGATCCGCCACCTCGGTGACGGGGTCGTCACTGGTATCTGCGTTCATCAGCGTGTTCGACACGGCGCCGCCGTTCGCATCGCGCACAATCAGATTGAAGGCCGATGACTTCGGTGCCTGCTCGGCGGCGCCTTCGGTGCGCTTGACCGTCTTGATCTCTACCTCCCCGGTCGGTAGCGCAAACCCCTGCACCCTTATTAGCGGCGGCGGCGCGGCTGCCCGCGGCGCGCGGCTGGCTCGCGGGCTCGCGCTACGGCCGCTCGACGATCGCACCCCCGCCGTCGAAGCGAACGGACCTTCGAACCCGTTGATGAGCCGCAGCAGAGCCACCATCCTGTTCTGGCCATGGACGGAGGTCCAGCGGTCGCCATCTCCTGCGGTCCCGAGCCCTCCACCGCTGGGCTCGTAGTGGCAGTAGGACATGTAGTCGAAGTAGCGGGGCTCCTGGCCCCCGCCTCCGGTGAAGCCGCCGGCGAGCTCACCCGGTGCGATCACCTTGCCGTTCGGCTCTCGAACGTCGTAGCCGATCCCCTGCATGAGCCCAGCGTTGTCGGGTGGCCAATCCTCGGAGCCGCCGCCGTCCTCGCCTCCGCAAATCCGATCCGAGTGATTTCGACCGATGCCGTGCGCGAGCTCGTGGGCTATCGAGGGTTTGCGGTTGAAGTTCATAACGGTGACGGGGTTGCTGCCAAACGAGAGGGGAAAGTTCTTTATGGGTATCTGACCGCTCGAGACGCCGCCGCCCGAGATCTCGTTGCCGTACAGCCCGAGAATCGTGTCGGCGCACCAGTCGCGCGTCTGGCAACCCGGCCGATCGTCTATGTGGTCCTCCATAATGTCCCTCGCGTCGCGCTTGCGCTCGCTCTGGTCTTCCTCACTGAGGGTCTCGCTGACGTCGATCGACGAGTAGTAGGAGCCGTGGTTGTAGCGAAGCTCGCCCTCGGCGAGCGTGAACCAGAACTCGCTTAGTCGGATCACCTGGCCTGGCTGCGGGAAGTCCCCCTTGTTGCCCGTGTGGAGCCGAGCGGTCGCGAGGTCTATGTGGCCGGTCTTCTCGAACTTGATGTCCTTGAGCGTGAACTTGTTGTTCTGGGAGCAGATCGGAGCGTCGCACTCCGCCTCGATCGTGCCTATGAACGCGAGCGGCGGCTCCAACTCCGCGCGCAACTTGATTCGGCTCTTCTTGATCCAGGAAGCGGGCAGCGGAAAGTTGTAGGAGCCCTTTGGATCGACGCGATCCTTGAACGTCGTGAACCACTGCCCGCCCCCACCGGTAGTGAATCCCTGGCCGCCCTTGAAGATCTCGGCAGGTCCCGACTGGTAGAGGATCGGGCTGCCGGGCAACGCTTTGCCGTTCTTGTCGAATCCGTACAGCCGCGCTTCGACCCCTTTGACTGACTTACTCGACTTGCGAACGACGTTCGCGAAGACACGCGCGACGGTCTGTTTGCCGCGTACGAGCCTCACGCCCTTATACGGCACGGCCGCCGTAGAAGTTGGGGCCAAACGCGGCGGCAGCGAAACGTTCCCGTCGCATTCGGCCGCGCTGAAGCAGCGGATGAACTCCGACTGGATCCCCTGGGTTACCTCGATACCCGTCACGCGCAGGTCGAAATCCTCGAAGACGTTGAGCGAGAATTCAAGCGACCTCGGCCCAGACCCGGCCTGCGCGCTGGTCGGTGTCGCTGTGATCTTGACCGGGTGGTTGGTGGCACCCTGGGCGTTCTGCGAGGCGGTCAGTCTGACCGTTACCTCGCTCACCGATGTAGTGGCCGACGGCAGAAACTGAGCCGTGACCCCGCTCGGCAGCGATGAGTCGAGCTTGAAGGCGAGGTTGCCGCTGGAGTTGTTGACGCGGTTCACGAGGATCTTCAAGTCGCCCGTCGCACCCTGGTTTATCCCCGGCTCGCCGGAGGGCGCAAATATTCCCACGGGACTCAACGACAGCCCGAAGTCGGGCGGTGGGAGGTTCACGGGGTTGTCGAATGTCAGATCGTCGAGCTTGATCGAGGCACTCTGGTGAGCGGCCACCTGCTCAACCTTGAAGAACACGATCTCCTGCGTGGGGCGAAAGATTTCCATCAGGGTCTCGGCCGTCGGCGCGACGTTTTTCACCGTCTGGGCCAGCTCCTGACCGCTGGCGTCGAAGGCGGTCAGTCTCACCTGCGCGCCTCCACCCACGTAGACGCGCACGAACTGTTTGGTGAAGGGGAACTTTGCCCACACCGCTCGCTGAACGCAGAACTCCTTGCCGCAGCTTGCCATGGCCCCCGACTGGCTCAGGCTGTGGCCGGTAGCGGTCTCGATTCTCACCGGCTCGCCGGCGCCGCCGCCGGGCTGGGCCGGGGAGATGCCAAAGCGCACGCCGCGGTCCGATCCTCCAGCATTTCGGTACTGATCCTGAATCGTCGTGCCAGGCAGGAACGGCTCGAAATCGATGACCGTGTCCGCGTCGGCTCGCGCCGCAAACACAAGCAGCGCAAGCGCCGTCACGGCAACGCTTATAGGTAGAGCCGCGACCGAAGTCGCGCGGCCGCTGCGTAGTCTTTGTTCGCGGACGGGCTTCATTTACGGGCTTTCACCGCGAGCATACCGAGCGATCGACGCCCCCCGTGCCCCGGCAACCAACTACGAGGGCACTGCTGCTGAAATACGCCTATACTGCGTTTGGACAGATATCGGATTAAGCACGCTGGCACAGTGCTGGTCTAAGTCACGGAAGGCGCACTGGACAGATCATGGATGGGCTACAGCAGATTCGCAGGAGACAGAGACACCTGGGGGGTTCGGGCGCGACGTTTGGTATCGCGTTCCTTCTGAGCTTGCTCGTCATCATGGCTGTGGGGCCGGTGAGCGCACGTGCCTCTCAGGTCCAGGACATCGCCGGCGTCTTGATGTATGTAGGGTTGCCGGGCGAGCCCAACGACGCCACTGTCTCGGTTTCCGGGGGAAACTACGTAATCGAGGACACGGGGGTAGGCGTCGCCCCGATTGCCGATGCCACCTCGACCGGCGGTTGCGATGTCAGCCATCCCAGCGGGAACATCGTGAGCTGCCCGCTGGCAACGTACACCGGCGGAATCTTCGTTTTCGCGCTGGATCAGAACGACGCAGTATCGCTGGCCGGCCTTGACGGCTCTGTGCCCTCGGCCATTGTGAACGGCGGGGCAGACAGCGACACGTTGACCGGAGGGCCGGGCAACGACACGCTGAACGGCGAAGGCGGCGGCGACACCATCGACGGCGGCGCCGGGGACGACGCCATCAACGGCGGCACCGGGGACGATGTCTCTTTGAACGGCGGCGCCGGCAATGACACTCTCAACGGCGGCTTCGGCAACGACACGCTTGAGGGAGGGGACGACCAGGACATCCTCGTCGGTGGCCCTGGCGCTGACACGCTCGGCGGCGGCGACGGAACCGACACCGCCGACTACTCCGCCCGCGGGGTAGGTGAGCCGGTGGTGGTCACGATCGGCGACGGCGCCAACGACGGCAACTCCACGCTCGACGAAAACAGCGCCAGCCCTGCCGGCGCAGAGGACGACGTGCAGGCCACGGTAGAGAAAGTGGTGGGCGGCCAGGGCAACGACACGCTGACCGGGGACGACGGCGACAACATCCTCGTCGGCGGCCGTGGCGCTGACGCGCTCGACGGCGGCGACGGCACCGACACCGCCGACTACTCTGCCCGCGGCCCCAGCCAACCGGTGACGGTCACGATCGGCGACAGCCCGCCAAACGACGGCAACTCCACGCTCGACGAAAACAGCGCCAGCCCCGCTGGCGCAGAGGACGATGTCCAGGGCACGATAGAAAAAGTGGTGGGCGGCCAGGGCGACGACACCCTGACCGGCGGCATACTGGACGGAGGACCCGGCAGCGACGCCCTGCTCGCCCCCGGGACCGCTGACTACTCCAACCGCACCAACGCGGTGAACGTCACGATTGGCGGTGTCGTCCCCAACGACGGCGAGGTCGGCGAGAACGACATCGTGACCACGGGCAACGCCACCGGCGGCTCCGGCGACGACACGCTGATCGGCGACCAGGCCACCGGCAACACCCTGGACGGGGGGGCCGGCGACGACACCCTCTCCGGGGGGCCGCTCGGCACCCCGTCGATTTTTGCGAACTTCGACGACATCCTGATCGGCGGCGACGGAACCGACACCGCCGACTACTCAGACCGAATCAATGCAGTGTCCGTCACCGTAGGAAGCCCACAGGCCCACAGAGGTAATGACGGCGAGGTCGGCATCGAGATAGACGACGTAAAAATAGATGTGGAGAACGTGATCGGCGGCTTCGGCGATGACGCGTTAAGCGGAACCGCCAGCGACAACATCCTGATGGGTGGCCCCGGCAACGATGCCCTCGGCGGCGGGAGGGGCAAAGACACCCTGATCGGCGGCGGCGGAGCCGACGTCATGGACGGCGGCGGTGAACCCGACACCGTCGACTACTCCGACCGCAGTAACCCGGTGATCGTCACCCCCGGCGACGGCGCCAACGACGGCGAGGACACGGACGGCGACGGCGTCGCCGACGAGGGCGACGAGGTGCTGGCGAGTGTCGAGGGAGCGATCGGTGGCGACGGGAACGACACCCTGACGGGCAACGATCGCCATGGTGTCCTCAGCGGCGGTGCGGGCAACGACGTCCTGGGCGGCGGAAGCGGGGACGACATCCTGAACGGCGGCCCCGGCAACGACATCCTCAACGGTGGCCCCGGGCCTGCAACCGCAGACAACGACATCCTGAACGGCGGCCCCGGCAAAGACACGGCCGACTACTCCGGCCGCTCTGCCCGCGTGGTGGTCGGCATTGGCGGCGATCGCTACGGCGAGGCCGGCGAGGGCGACAGGATCGAGGCCGATGTCGAGAACATCACCGGCGGTGCTGGCGCAGACGCCCTGATAGGGAACGGCTCGGCCAACATATTGACCGGCGGCGGCAACGACGACACGCTGAACGGCGGTGGCGGTGGCGACACCCTAGAGGGCGAAGCGGGTAACGACGCCCTCGACGGCGGCGAGGGCGCCGACATGCTGAAGGGCGGCGACGGCACCGACGCCCTGAACGGCGGAGCGGGCGTAGATGACCTTGAAGGCAACGCCGGCAACGACACCCTGGTCGGTGGAGGGGGCCCGGACACGCTCGACGGTGGCCCCGGCACCGACACCGCCGACTACTCGGCGCGCACCAACGCGGTGGCCGTGAACCTAACGACAGGCTCCGGCGGCGAGGCCGGAGAGGGCGACTCGCTGGCGGGCATCGAGAACGCAAACGGCGGCTCGGCAGGCGACGTGCTGACAGGCAACGGCGCCGCCAACACGCTGGTCGCAGGCGAGGGCGACGACACCCTCGACGGCGCCGGTGGCCCCGACACGCTCCTCGGCGGCCCCGACAACGACACCGCCGATTACTCCACGCGCACAGCCGCGGTAGCGGTCAGCCTCGACGGCGCGGCAGGAGACGGCGAGGCGGGCGAGCAAGACAACGTCGGGGCAGACGTGGAGAACGTACGCGGCGGCTCCGCGGCCGACACGCTGATCGGAAACGCCTCCGCCAACACCTTGATCGGAAACGCAGGTAACGACAACTTGAACGGTCAGGGCGGCTTCGACGCCCTAAACGGCGGCCCCGGTAACGACGCGCTTCAAGGTGGTACCGGTAACGACGCCCTCGCGGGCGGGGACGGCGCCGACTCACTCGATGGCGGCTCCGACAACGACGCCCTCTCAGGCGGCGCGGGTAACGACGTGCTCTCCGGCGGCCCCGGTCCTGCAAGCACCGACGACGACACCCTAAACGGCGGGCCAGGGGCGGACATCGCCGACTACTCGACGCGCTCTGCCTCACTCACGATCAGCCTCGAGGGCCTCACAGGCGACGGCCAGGCCGGGGAGTCCGACAACGTACGGGGAGACATAGAGCAGCTTCGCACCGGCTCGGGCAACGACACCATCGACTCGAGAAACAACGACCCGAACCAGGTCTTCTGCGGCGCAGGCGCCGACTCGGTGGTGGCCGATGCGCTCGCAGTGGACGCAGTCGCCTCCGACTGCGAGGACGTCGATCGCACCGCCACCCCGACCGGGATCAAGATCCTCACAAGCTCCGCCAGGGCGACACGCAAGAACAGGGTCAAGATCCGCGTGCAGTGCCTCGACGCGGAACTCTGCAAGGGGCGCCTCAGTCTTAGGACCAAAGGCAAGGTGCGGGTGTCCGCCAGGCGCGCCGCCAGGCGCAGAAAGCTGACCCTCGCGCGCCGTTCTTTCTCGATCGCCCCCGGCAAGACCAAGACCGTTCGGTTGAAGCTCCGCCGCGCCGCCCGGCGGGCGCTTCGGCGTGCAAGCAAGGGCCGCCTCAAGACCAGGGCGACCGTCAGCCCCTCCAAGGGCGTCACCTCCTTTAAGACCAACAGGCGTAACGTCACGGTGAAGAAGGCCAAGAAAAAGAGCTCGAGGAGCAGGCGATGATGACCGCAACACGGCGAAACCTCACTCAGCTAAGCAGCCTATGGCGGCTTGGGCTTGCGGGCCTCGTGGCCGCGACCGTGGCGCTGCTGGTGGCACCGGGGCAGGCGAGAGCGATCGCGATCTCGAGCTTCTCCGTCACCCCGACGACGACCCAGGCCGGAGCCCACCCGAACTTCACTACGTCGATTGCGTTCTCGGGTCATGGCGGTGGGACGAGCCCAACCGCCGGCGACGATGTCAAAGACCTGATGACCCACCTGCCCCCAGGCCTGCTGGCCAACCCCGAGGCTGTGCCGCGCTGCTCGAATGCAACGTTTGTTACCCCAACGCCGGCCTGGATTGCGGACTTCCTTGAGCAAGTCGCCTCCAGCTGCCCTCCGGAAACGATAGTCGGCTGGGGCGAGTTCCGCGTGAGGGCCTTTCCGCACGTCTCCCCGGCCGCCAACCACGTCGCCTACGGAAACGTCTACAACCTCGAGCCCCTGGGCTCCGAGGTGCTGCGGCTGGGCACGGTGCCGCGGCAGGGCGATACCGGAGCTCTCGGAACCACGCCAGCTCCCCCCGTGATCATCTCGGCTTCCCTTCGCGCCACCGACTACGGCGCCGATGCGCTATCGCTCGATGCGCCCACATCGGCCTTCCCGCAAGCTAGTGACTCCTTCCCGGAGTTCGGCTTGGGGGCTGCGATAGACCTCCTACAGGCCCGCGTCACCCTCTGCGGATCAGCGCCGGTGAGTCCTATGCCCGCGGTAGTAGATCCCTTCCCCCCCCAATGCCAAGAGCCGGCGGGCATCACTCAGAGGCCGTCGGTCACCAACCCGACATCCTGCGTCGAAGGTACGTCAATCCAGGACATGTACACGCACGCGGGCCCCTTCCCGGGCGGCACGCCGCTGAGCGCGCAGTCCAGCTTCACCCCGACCGGCTGCGAGTCGGTCCCCTTCGCCCCCACGGTCGAGTTCTCGCCCGACACCAAACAGGCCGGTGCCCCGAGCGGCTACAAGCTCAAAATCAAGTACCCCGACTTCGACGAGAACGCAGCGATCTACGAGTCCCACCTAAAGCGCGTCGAGCTGGCGCTGCCCGAAGGGGTGGCGCTAAACCCCGGCGCCTCGGCCGACCTCGAAGCCTGCACGAACGAGCAGTTCGGCTTCCACCCCGAAAACTACTCGCCCTTTGACGCAAGCTCGCCCGCGCAGTTCGACAGCGGCTTCGACGCCGAGGTCCCCGCCTGTCCTGAGGGCTCGGACATAGGTGACGCCAAGGTCGAGACGCCGCTCTTGGACGGAAATCGCTCGGCCCCTGGGCGCCAGCCCCTGACCGGCGACCTCTACTTCGCAGAGCCGACCGCCCCGGGTGCACCGACCGAGGCCAACCCCTGGCAGCTGTTTTTGGAGATAGAGGGAGGCGGCGTGCGGATAAAGCTTCGCGGCACGACCAGCCTCGACCAAAAGACGGGCCAGCTCAAGGTCGTCTTCGACGAGAACCCCCAAGCGCCCTTCACCGGCTTCGAGGTCTCGCTTCGCGGCGGCGACCGGGCGATCCTCAGAAACCCCACGACCTGCGGCAGCAATGAGACCAAGGCCGTCCTTAGCCCCTGGAGCGACGTGCCCAACCCCACCTCCGGCGACGTGACCGCGACCGATTCGTTTACCATCGACGAAGGCTGCCTTAACCCCGTGCCCTTCGACCCGAGCTTCGCTGTCAGCTCCGACACCACCCAGGCAGGGGCGAACATCAAGTCCACCTACACGATCGCTCGCGCCGACGGGCGCCAGCAGCTGACTGGTTTTAACCTCGCGCTGCCGGCGGGGCTGATCGGAAGCCTCGCCCACACCCAGCTCTGCCCCGCGGCCAACGCCAGGGCCGGGACCTGCTCGCAGGCGAGCAAGGTCGGCACGCTTCGGGCAAGCGTCGGCACCGGGCCCGCGCTACTTACCCTGCCGGGCAAGATCTACCTGGCCGAGCCGCTTGCGCCAGGCGACGCGGCGAGCATCTCGGTCGTGATCCCGGCCAAAACCGGGCCGCTCGACCTCGGCCAGGTCGTGATCTTGAACAACATCCGCCTGCGCCCCACAGACCAGGGCGTCGAGGTGATAGCGCCGGAGATACCGACGATCTTCGCCGGCGTCCCGGTCGCGGTCAGAAACATCGACATCGCGCTCGAGCGCGACAACTTCCTGAGAAACCCGACCGGCTGCGACGAGCGCCCCTACGGGATCACCTTTACATCAGACCAGGGGGCCAGGGCTCCCGTCAGCGTCGGCTTCCACGCCACCGGCTGCGAGGCCCTTCCCTTCCAGCCCAAGCTGCGCATGATCGCCGAGGCCAAGGGCGAGACCGCGCGCTTCGCCCACCCGGGCCTTCGGGTGATCCTCACCCAGACCGAGGGCGAGGCCAACATCTCCGGCTCGCGCGTCGTTTTGCCCCAGGTACTGCGCCCCGACACCGTGCCGCTAAACGCCCCCGGCGGGCTTTGCCAGCAGGCACAGTTCGACGCCAACGCCTGCCCGGGCCCCTCGCTGGTCGGCGACGCCACCGTGCGGACCCCGCTCTTGCCCACGCCGCTTTCGGGCCCCGTCTACATCATCCAGCGCCCCGGAAGCTTCTTGCCGAATCTCGCCATCCAGCTCCGAGGCCAGGTCGCGCTCAACCTGTTCGCCCAGAACACGATCGAGGGCGTGCGCACCGTAAACACCTTCTCCGGGATACCCGATGTGCCGGTCACCAGCTTCGAGCTGTTCTTAAAGGGCGGCGAGGGCGGCATCTTGAAGAACTTCGCCGACCTGTGCAAGACGACCGACACAGCCGACGCCACCTTCACCGCGCACTCGGGGAAGGTCTCGGTCTCGAAGCCGAAGCTCAAGGTCGAGGGCTGTACCGCCCCGGGGATCAAGATCCTAAGCCGCTCGGTTCGCTCGACCAAGCGCGGCGTAGCCAAGGTGCGCCTGCAGTGCCTGGCAAAGGAGCGCTGCACGGGACGCGTGACGCTCAAGACCAAAGGCAAGGTGCGCGTCGCCGCCGCCCGCAAGGCCCGCAAGCGCAAGCTGACCCTCGGG
>SDBV01004706.1_pt1 | contig 19478 bp, 16 predicted proteins | sample 2277081 | NCBI WGS metagenome assembly SDBV01 (sample SAMN10402039, study PRJNA504765) | marine sediment metagenome | isolation source: marine sediment core GS10_PC15, 223 cmbsf | place: Arctic Ocean: Southern Knipovich Ridge | collected 2010
GTCGGATGGATAAGTCTGTGGTTATTGTGTGCCCTGACAAGCATCTGGGCGGACTCAGCTCGGGTGGGCTCGGTTGGACGGACACGGGGAACAATAAGGTGATTGGCGGTATCGCTCGTGAGTTCTATCGGCGCGTCAAGAAGCATTACGATAAGCCAGAGGCGTGGATCTACCAGGAAGCAGGGCAGTATTCGCGCTATCGTCCGGATGACGATGCCATGTGGGTCTTCGAACCGCATGTCGCGGAGCAGGTCTTCGAGGACCTGATCGCCGCGCACGATATCCCCGTCTACCGCGACGAATGGCTCGACCGCGAGAAGGGTGTCGAGAAAGTAGACGAACGCATCAAGGCCATCACTATGCTGAGTGGCAAGACCTATCGCGGTCGGATGTTCATTGACGCGACTTACGAGGGCGACCTGATGGCGGCGGCGGGCGTCAATTACCATGTGGGGCGCGAGGCGGCCAAGACCTATGGCGAGAAATGGAACGGCGTCCAGGTGGGGGTGCTTCACCACTCGCACTATTTCGAAGACCCCGTGGATCCCTATGTGACGCCGGGCGATCCTTCGAGCGGCCTGCTACCGCGTATCTCCGGCGAGAATCCTGGGATTAAGGGCGACGCAGACAGTCGGATTCAGGCATATTGTTTTCGGATGTGCCTGACGAAGCATCCGGAGAACCGCTTGCCGTTCCCAAAACCGAAGGGCTATGATCCCAGTCAGTACGAGTTGTTGCTGCGCGTTTTCGACACGGGATGGCGCGGCATGTTCAAGAAATTCGACCCAGCTCCCAACCGCAAGACCGATACGAACAACCATGGTCCGTTTAGTACCGACAACATCGGCATGAACTACGACTATCCTGAAGCGAACTATGCGAGGCGCAGGGAAATTATCCTTGAACACGAAACGTATCAGAAGGGCCTGATGTATTTTATGGCCAACGATCCGCGTGTGCCCGAAGACGTCCGCAAACAGATGGGCCAATGGGGCTTGGCAAAGGATGAGTTCAAGGACAACGGAAACTGGCCGCATCAGTTGTACATCCGCGAGGCGAGGCGCATGAAGGGCGTCTACGTAATGACTGAGAATGACCTTTTGGACAAATGCGAGACGCCGCGTTCCGTGGGGATGGGGTCGTACACCATGGACTCGCACAACGTTCAGCGCCACGTTACGCCCGAAGGCTACGTCCAGAACGAAGGGGACATAGGCGTCAAAACTCCGCCGTATACCATTGCATACGGATCATTGATTCCCAAAGAGGAAGAATGTGAAAACCTTTTCTCGCCGGTATGCGTCTCGTCGTCGCATATAGCCTTCGGCTCGATTCGCATGGAACCGGTCTTCATGGTTCTGGGGCAGTCGGCCGCCACCGCGGCGTGCATGGCGATCGATGGCGGCATCCCGGTTCAGGATCTAGACTACGAACAATTGCGCGAACGGTTGATCCGGGACGGCCAAGTCCTGGAATTGAATCACTCATCACAGAGGAGAAAAACCAAATGAACGGGAACAAACACACACTGCGAAAATGCGTGGTGATGCTCAGCCTGTGCTGCTCACTTGCCGTCTATGCCACGGAGATAACGGTAGTGGACAAAACGGACATGGGCTCTAGAAACAAGCACTACGCATCCAATCAGGATCCTTTGCTTCCCAGTCCGATGAGCCGGTTGCCGCTGGGCGCCGTCCAGGCGCAGGGATGGCTAAAGCATCAGCTTGAACTCATGGCTGATGGCCAGGTAGGCCATCTCGAGGAGATCAGTAAATTCCTGACCCCGGAAAGCGGCTGGCTGGGAGGAACAGAGCGCGGCTGGGAAGAAGCGGCATATTGGTTCCGTGGATTGTATGACCTGGCCAGACTTACAGGAGATAAACGCCTCCTGATGATCGCGGATCGCTGGATGGAGGCGCTCATTGCATCGCAAAAAGAGGATGGCTATTACGGCAGCGGCTACAACCGCTTGGTCAAGGGAAAGAACAGTCAGGAGATTGTGGACGTGTGGCCGCACATGGTCATGAACGATGTGCTAATCAGCCACTTTGAAGCCACGGGCGACGAGCGAATTCTTCCCTTAATGCTGAAGTTTTTCGCCTTTTGCCGCGACTTGCCGGAGGAGCAGTTTCTTCCTTCGATATCGTGGGATTATTACGAAAGATATCGGGAACATTTTGGGGATTGGAAACCGCGCATTCAGATGAAGCGGGCGGGGGATTTCGTTCCGCAATTGCTGTGGCTCTACAACCGGACCGGCGAGACTTGGCTGCTCGATCTGGCAGTCAAGGTCTATCACAAGACCCAGCCCGCGATGAACCAGTGGCTGGACAACCACACCGTGCATTTTTCTCAACGGTTCCGCTATCCGGCCCAGATGTATCCCATAACGGGTGACGCGCGATACATCGAGAAAACCAAGCTGTTCTACGACGGATTCATGAATACGTGGGGCCAGATGCCTCGCGGGGCGCACGCGGCTGACGAGCGCATTCGCATGGGCAAGATCGATGCGCGCCAAGCTATCGAGACCTGCGCGATGGCCGAACAAAATAAAAGCCACTACGTCCTGGGGCGGATTACGGGAGACACGCTCTACGCAGACCGCGTCGAGGATATGACCTTCAATCACCTGCCCGCTTCGCACGCGCCCGACCACAAGTCGCTACGCTACCTGACCGCATGCAACATGCCCTACTCAGTGCCGCGGATGGATTTTAAGAACCAGGGATCCCACGCTGTATTCGCGGCGGATCTGCATCGCTGTTGTCAGCACAACACGGCCATGGGGTGGCCGCGTTTTGTTAGAAACCTTTGGCAGGCCACCCCGGACAACGGGTTGATAGCATGGCTCTATAGCCCCAGCACGGTTAAGGCCAAGCTAGGGAAAGACGGCACAACTGTTCGGGTCGCATGCGAAACTTCATACCCCTTCACGGACAAAATCGCTATGACAATAAGTACGGATAAGGCCGTCGCCTTTCCGATTTATCTCCGCATACCTGGCTGGTGTCGGGATGTTGAAGTGAGAGTCTCTGGCGACCAGATGCGGGTCGCTAATCAATCCGGCAAATTGATCAAAATAGCCCGCACCTGGCAAGACGGTGACACCATTCACCTGCGCTTTGCCATGGAAATCTCAGCCACGACATGGCCGCGCAACGGCGCCGTGACCATCGACCGGGGGCCGCTCAGCTACTCCGTACGCATCAAGGAAAACTGGGAAAAGGACCCCGACAGCACTGAAGAGTGGCCGCGTTGGTCGCTCACGCCGGCCTCCCCCTGGAACTACGGACTAGCTATTGATCCGCGAAATCCTTCCGATGCAATCAAAGTGGAAACCGCGAAGAAGCCCGCCACTCAGCCGTGGAGCGAGGAAGACGCCCCTGTTGTCCTTAAGGTCCCCGCCAAGCGCATTCCCGAATGGAAAGCCAGCATCAAGAACACAGTGGATTCCGTCCGCGAAGGTCCCGTCAAATCCGATGCGCCGATGGAGACGATCGAGATGATTCCCATGGGCTGTGCTCACCTGCGCATGAGCGTCTTGCCAGTGATTAGCGAGAGTAAAGACGCGCGCGAGTGGAACGACATTCCGAATCCGGACGTGTTCATGTTGGACCGCTTGTGATCCAATGGGACACGTGAGAATCTAGCATGGTTTTTGTTGATTCCGAAAAGACTTGGGAGGAATAGAAGTATGAATAGAACCGTGCCCAATTGCGCCTTGGCCATGTTTCTAATATGCGGTGCCGTCCTAGCGCAACCGGTAGACGCGCCGGGAGCTTGGCCTACACCCATGCCGCCAGAAAGACCCACGGATAGGCCCGTCAGCGCGGCAATGGGGAGACTCTATGAAATGTGGAGTCCTCTGGGTGACAATGACAACGAATTCTATACGATATTCAAATACTCCAAAATTAGCGGCATTGGTAAGGACGAGAAGGTTTCAAGACGCGATCCCACCAAGGTCATCAAGGTGGGCGATAAGTATTACGTCTGGTATACCCGTCGGAAAACGGAGAAACCGGCGGTAGGACTGAAGAATTATACGGACGACATGCCCGACGATGTGCCTGCATGGGATTGGGATCTGGCGGACATCTATTACGCAACCTCCAAAGACGGTTTTAACTGGAAGGAGCAGGGCGTCGCCGTAGCGCGGAACATCGGCGGAGACTACGCGAATCGCTCGCTCTCGACGCCTGACATACTATGCGTGAACGGCAAATACTATTTGTATTATCAGGCATTTACGGGACGCTTCAGCCAGGAGAAGGGGGACATGTGCGATGTGAGCATGGCCTGGACCGATTCACCAGACGGCCCCTGGACCCGGCTGGACAGGCCCATTGTGGAGCTAGGCAAACCGGGGGAGTGGGACGCGTCCCGTATCCATGATCCTTACCCGATGATCTACAAGGGGAAAATCTGGTTGTATTACAAATCCGGGTATCCAGTCTTGAAGGTGCCGCCGGGTGAAAACGGCGAGGCGCGAGAACCAATAAAGACACATGTACCCATGCACGGCGTGGCTATTGCCGACCGTCCCGAGGGTCCGTTTGTGAAATCCCCGCTGAATCCGGTTTCCAATTCCGGACACGAAACTACCTTGTTTCCCTACAAGGAAGGTGTGGTAGCATTCATCATCAAGGACGGCCCGGAGAAAAATACCATCCAATATGCTCCCGACGGCCTGAATTTCGAGATAAGAGCGCATGTAGCGCGACCCCCAGTCGCGGGCGCGCCGTTTTGTCCCGATATTTTCACTGGAAACGGCGACGGCCGCGGCATCACTTGGGGGCTAAGCCATATTGTAGGCGGCGGCCCGGGATTCCTGATTCGTTTCGACTGCGATCTGAGACGCGACGTGGATCGGCGTTTTCTCTCAGGAGGAACGGTCCAGGCCAATGAGGCCGGACATTTTCAGTGGCCCAATATGCTGGGCGATGGATTGCGCCGACGCTTTATTCGAGAAGCCGCAACGCTGGACAAAGAGACAATAAACATCAACATCTCAGACTGATGAGGCAGAAAAAAAGTGAAAAGCAATATGATGAAATCCGTTCGATGCAAAATTCTTGTTATGGCGATTATTCTTCGGGGCGTTTTGTAGCGCCGGGCTTTCCTGTTCTTTTCTTCGCCTCCGGCAACGGGATATAGCCGTCGAGCGCCTTTTTCTTCAGGCGTCCAATCAACTTCTTATGCTCGCCCATCCCGATCAAATTCGATACTTCATCCGGGTCTTCTCAAGATTGAACAATTGTCCGCATACTGAAGGCATCAAGGTCCACAAACAGTATCCGCGCGGATTAAAGGCTCCTTTGATTAAAATGAAATTAAACGATTTCTTCTTTTTTCTTGTCCCAACGCACTTGACGTTTCTGTTGATACGCCTGAATCGACATTAACAAGGTCGCTACTTCGATAAAAGCCTCATCTTCATTGCACTGGGTGCGCTTACGCGTGCGCACGCATTGCAGGAAATCTTCCATATGATCAGGACGCCTCGAAATACTTGGGCAAGGACTAATAACTGAGTCGAGGAGCCCTTCTTTCCACTCTATTTATCTCCCTTTTCTTATTTCGGAAGGGCCGATTGCCAACCAGACTGAAGTTGTGTTTCGAGTTGCCTGACCAGGGCCTCGTTCTTTGGGTCGGCAGCGAGATTTCTGTTTTCCTTTGGATCGGTCTTGTGGTCGTATAACTCACGACCCATCACTCGGCCGTTTCCTCCCTGCCGCCAGAGGGTATATCGATATCTGGCAGTTCTCATCGAACGCCCCATGACGTTCTGACGCGGAAATTGGCTGAATGCCGCGGATTTCCAGGGCCGGGCCGGTGTATCCAGGAGCGGCAGGAAACTGGTTCCCTCAAGATGCTCCGGCAATTCAAGACCTGCAAGGTCGCAAAGGGTTGGATAAATGTCGACCAGCTCCACCAGAGCATTACAGGTTTGACCAGGACGCTCTTGGCCCGGGCTCCGAACAATCATCGGTGTCAGAACGGCGTCTTCAAAATTCGTGTGCTTGCCCCATATTCCGTGTTCCCCCATCTGGTACCCATGGTCGCTCCAGAGAACGACTGCTGTGCTATCCGCCAGCCCAAGCCGTTCTAATTCATCAAGGACGCGCCCAAGTTGTGCGTCCATGTAACTGATCGAGGCGTAGTAACCGTGCAGCAGGTGACGCGCCATTTCATCCGGCATCGGTCCTTTGTCAGGAATATCCCGAAACCCGCGGATGTAATTCCAGTTGTACATCGTCGCATACTCTGGTGCATCAACAGGGGGGTATGGATTATTTGCCAGCTTAATTTTATCCGGGTCATACATATCCCAATATTTTTTTGGCGCGGCGAAGGGTGTGTGAGGCTTGTAGAATCCCACCGCCAGGAAAAAGGGCTTATCCTTGACCCGCCGCATGGTGCGAATCGTCTCGGTGGCCACCATCCCATCACGATAGGCGTCATCTGGAACATCAGCACACTCAGTCAGCGACTTTTCTTCCTTTGGAATACCTATGCCAGTGCTCCTTTCGATTTGGCAACGGGTCCAGATTTCAGGTTGTAGCGCGTAGATTCCCGTCTTTGGCCAGAACATCGGTTCCGACCACGAGATCGGATCATATTGCGGTTCGGTATTGTCGGGGCCAAGACCATTATGGTGCATCACTTTGCCTATGCTGCGCGTATAGTAGCCGTGATTCTTGAAGTGCTGAGGAAGCGAAACAATATCCGGCCGTGCTTCGCGGTAGAAGCTGCAATAAGCGCGGCCCGTCAGGGCGTCGGGGCGAAGTCCTGACAGCACGCTGTTGCGCGACGGATGGCACAGGGCTTGCTGACAATAAGTACTCGTGAACCGGGTGCCCGTGTTGGCGAGCCGATCAAGGCTAGGCGTTACCATATAATCGTATCCCCAGCAGCCGATCTCGCATCGCAAGTCGTCAATAATGACGAAAAGCACGTTCAACTTCGAGTTGTCCCTTTGTGCTTTCGCCTCCACGGCATGTTCCAGTCGCTGTGCCGCATCTGACTGGAGCGCAAAGGCCATTAAAGCTGTCATTAGAAGCAAGAAATGTACACTCGGTCTCGGACACATCTTAATGTCTCCTTATTCTGTTCCACTTTCATAGAACCATCTCCTGTTTTGCTTTGTAATCCCAACTGTGCTTGATTACGTGAAAAAATAAGCAGATTAAGCGTATTCCATTTGTAAGGTCTCGTTCAAGGTTATATAATCGAGATTGGAGGCCTTAAGGCAAGATCTAAGACACGCGTAAGCTTGCTTGGTTGCGACAAGGCTATCGCGTGGAAACAGGTGCGGAAGAATACTTGGAATGACACATCGAGTTTTGGTATTCACGATTTGCCTTGCTGTCCATTCTTGCACTTTAGGGACAACGAACTGTTTGGAGAAAAACCAGGGAGAAGAGTAATGAATAGACGTGGTTTTATTAAAGCAAGTATTGCGGCATCTTTGGCTGGTCAGTTTCCGGTATCGGCATTTGCGGCGTACAGGTCGAAATCGAAGTTGGCTGGACGGCGGCCCAACATCATCCTTGTGATGACGGACGACCAGGGAAAGGGCGACTTGAGTTGCCTGGGAAATACCGACCTCAATACGCCCAATCTCGACAAACACTACGCCAAAAGCACCCGGTTCAACGATTTCCATGTCAGTCCAACATGCGCGCCCACGCGTTCGGCAATCATGAGCGGACGCCACGAGTTCAGAAACGGCGTGACGCACACCATCAAAGAACGTGAGCGGATGGCGTTGAGTTCAGTTACAATCGCCGAGGTATTGCAAAAAGCGGGTTATAAGACGGGAATCTTCGGCAAGTGGCATCTTGGCGATGAAGACGCTTATCAACCTCACAGTCGCGGTTTCGACGAGGTATTCATTCATGGCGCGGGTGGTATTGGCCAGGCATACGAGGGAAGTTGCGCGGATGCGCCGCCTAACCAGAAGAACAGATATTTCGATACGGTCATTCGTCATAACAAGACCTTTGTACAAACGAAGGGTTTCTGCACAGACGTGTTTTTCCGGCAAGCGCTCGGCTGGATCAAGGCCAGGAAAGACGAGGAGGCCCCGTTCTTCGCCTATATATCAACAAATGCGCCTCATGGCCCCATGATCGCGCCGGAAAGTTACAAGAAACCCTTCCTGGATGCCGGCTTCGATGAAGAGATCGCTGGCCGTTACGGCATGATTGTGAATATAGACGACAATATGAAGGTGCTCACAGAGAAGCTGGACGAGTGGAAGCTGTTTGAGGACACGCTTTTCATCTTTATGACTGACAATGGCCAGTCAAAACGTTCCGGAAAGAAAAACGGCAAACCCTATGCCTTGTACACGGCTGGCTTCAAGACAGGCAAAGGCTCTCCTTACGAAGGCGGTACGCGCGTGCCTGCGTTTTGGCGATGGAAAGGCGTGCTGGCCGAAGGCAAGGACATCGGGGCGCTCACCGCGCATATCGATCTGTTCCTGACCTTCAGTGAACTGGCCGGGGCAAAGCTCCCAAGGAAAATGCAGAAAATCGATGGCCGCTCAATGCTTCCGCTGCTGGAAGACCCGGACGCCGATTGGAAGGACCGCTTTTTGTTCACACACAAAGGCCGGTGGGAAAAAGGCTCGGACCCGAACGACGCGAAACTCAAAAGCTGCGCGGTACGCAATGCACGTTTCCGGTTCGTCAATGATTCCGAACTTTACGATATAGACGCCGACCCAACAGAAACGACGAACGTGATTGACGAACATCCCGAAGCAGTCAGCGCCATGAGGAAAGCTTATGACAAGTGGTGGGCCAAGACGGTGCCTCTAATGGTGAATGAAGACGTGCCATATGCCGAGCATAGGCCGTTCTGGATCCTGTACGACAAGCAGCTCGCGGAGAAAGGTATTCCTGACTGGAAGCCACCCAGAATTTAGGGCTTGGTTGGGGCGCAAGAAAAGGGGCCACGCCAAGGCGTGGTTGAAAAAGTCCCCCAAGAAAAACTAAGCGAAAAACGGGGACTGCCATCCATGCTCATTGGATATTCCTTGTTGGATATTGGATATTCTGATAACACAAGCGAAGTCCGCGGGCGGTGCCGGTTACAATAGCTTTCTTTCCTTCTAGTTGCTTCATGCTTCCTATTCCTTTGTTGCTCTCGTAGTAGGCTCTCATGGGGTTACGCGCGCTCGTTTTTTTTGTTAATTAATATCCAATATCCAACAAGGAATTTTCAATTTATATCCCGATATAAATGGTGGCTGTACCCGCTTTTTGCGACCCAACCAGATCAACTGCACCCGCCAGACAAAATCCATTCACCACAACACCCACTTTTTCAACCACGCCAAGGCGTGGCCCCTTTTTTGCTTAGTCTTCTGTGGTGGCAGGGTGTTCTGCCGCCACATTTTTTAAGTCGCCTACGATGGCTTCTATGTCTTCCTCGGAGGTGTCCCAGGAGCACATCAGGCGCGATGCTCCGTCGCCTAAGAATGAGTGGAAGACCCAGCCTTTATCGTGGAGCGCCTCGAACCATTCGGACGGCATGTCGACAAACACCGCGTTGGCTTGCCTCGGATGTTTGATGCTTAGGCCTGGAATATCGAGGACTTTTTTCTCAAGCAGTGCTGCGCACGAATTTGCGTGGCGCGCATGTTCGAGATAGGCGCCCTCCGAAAGCACGCCTACCCACGGCGCGGATAGAAAACGCATTTTGGATGCGAGCTGTCCGGCCTGTTTGCACCTGTAAGCGAACTCCTCGGCCAGCGAGTTGTCGAAAAACACTACTGCGTCGCCTACGGGCAGCCCATTCTTTGTGCCGCCGAGACAAAGGATATCCACACCCGCTTCCCAACTCAATTCTCGTGGAGCAACGTCCAAAGACGCCAAAGCGTTGCTGAAGCGCGCGCCGTCCATATGCACGCCCAGTTCGTACTTTCTTGCCAGCGAGCACAAGGCTTTCAGTTCAGCCGGTGTGTAGACCGTTCCAAACTCCGTGGCCTGAGTAAGGCTTAGCGCGCGCACTTTGGGATAGTGGATGTCGCTACGGCGCGTTATAGTTTTCTCGACGGCCTCGATATCCACCTTGCCGTGGGCTCCGGGAACGACGAGCACTTTGGTTCCGTTGGAAAAGAACTGCGGCGCGCCGCATTCGTCCACTTCTATGTGTGCGTGGCCATGGCAGATTATGCTGTGGTAACTTTGGCACAACGTGGCGATCGACAACGAATTGGCCGCGGTGCCGTTGAAAGTGAAAAACACCTGGCAGTCCGTCTCGAAGAATTCACGAATAAGGTCGCAAGCCTTTTCCGTGTAGGCATCATCGCCATAGGCTTCGATATGCCCTTGGTTTGCCTCCTCGAGCGCTTTCCACGCTTCAGGACATATGCCCGACCAGTTATCGCTGGCAAACTGATGTCTACCTTGCTTTCCCAAAGTGCCCATCGTCCTACTCCCCGGAAAAAACTGACGGAATAACCCAACCCGGTATAACCGGAACCAAACACTTTTTTTTGACAGGATGACAGGATAACAAGGATTGATTTGTTATCTCCATGGTAAATCTTGAATGTGTTGCGTTTATTGAGTTTTTTGTGGCCATCAAGTCGCTGCCACCGTAGTGCTTATTTCCGGACCACAAAAAAATCAATAAACGCAACGATTTATGGATAAGAAGATCGATTGCTCAATTTCGTTCCAAAAAGTTAATCCATATCATCCTGTCATCCTGTCAAATATTAAAAACATTTTACGCCGAATTCCATTTCTAAGGCGCCTAAATGACTATAGGCTCGAATTTCTGTATGCCCTGCGATTTGCCATCCGCCACGTACACGGCCCCCATCTTGTCTACGTAGATCGAATGCGCCATCAGAAACTGGCCGGGGCCTTCGCCCGTTTCGCCGAACTCGCACAAGACCTCCCCATTGCGATCCAGACGCAGCACCCGGAACCGGTCGCTGCCGGCTTCAATACCGCACAAGAAGATGGTTTTGTCCGCAAAAGTATACAAGCCGTAGGGTTTGCCAATATGGTCCCACTGCGTAATGTAGTTTCCGTCAAGATCGAATATCTGAACGCGATCATTGTTGCGGTCTCCCACATACACACGCCCTTCGCCGTCGATGGCGATAGCGTGTACAAGGTCGAATTGGCTCGGACCATCGCCCTTCTCACCCCAAATCCGCTTAATCCTTCCGTCAGGGGAATAACACACGACGCGGGTATTGCCGTATCCGTCCGAAACATAAATATCGCCATTCGGTCCAAACGCGAAATCCGTCGGTCGATCAAAATAACCAGGCGCGCCGCTCGCTTCACCGCGAATACCGAAAGAGCGAATCAATGTCCCGTCCAGAGCGAACTTATGCACTTGGTGTGTAACCGTATCGCTCACCCACATCTCATCGTTACGAATACGCAGGCCATGCGCACCCATAAGAAGGTACTTGCCCCAACTGCCCAGAAACTCGCCCTTGCGGTTCAACATCATCACCGGATGCTCTTCGTCGCCGGTTACGTAGATTTGACCTTCGCTGTCGGCATCGAGTCCGCGCGTTTTTATTGGCGGAACGCTGTCCTTCTGCCAACCAGGCACCAACCTGTATTCGCTGGAAAGCGGCGGCCAATCTTTCCGTGAATGACTGCACCCACCAAGGACCGACGCACCCAAAACTCCAGCCGCGCTGCCTTGAATAAAACCCCTACGCGTTATCTCTTGCGAAAACCTGTTCAACCGTTTCATATCCATAAGCCTCCATGTTTGTTACCCTCGAGAACGAATTGTATCTTGATCACGGCCCATATTGCACGTTCAAATCAAGAAAAGCAGGACTCCATCCCGCACAGACTGCAAAAAAAGTGACTCATCCTCTGAGAAATTGTAGAATTACGGGTTGTAATTGCTGTTATTCTACTGTTATTTGTTTCAAGGGCGCTGAAGGAATTATATGTCCGAACAGAAACCATTGAAGTTTCTCTTTTTTCCGCTTAGTTATGTTGTGGCGCATGTCACCCGTATGCTTGAGATCGCTAAGGTGCTGCGGGGTATGGGGCATGAGGTCGTTATGGCTTGCGAACCGTCGTCTACTCCGGGGTCGAAGTCTTTTTTGTGTGAGCGGGAAGGTTTCCGTATTGTTCCGCGGAAGGATGTGGACTGGCCGTGGATGTGGGATCGCTTTCTGAAATACGGCTTCAATATGACCCTCTGGGACCTGTTTCGTAATCAGAAATGGGCCCCTATCGACGCGGCGATGGAAGACCAGGTGGAATTGATACTGGATGAGAAGCCGGATGCGGTTGTGGGTGATGGTACCTTCTGTCTGAGTTCGGCGGCGCTTATCGCTGGGGTTCCGATGGCGGGTATTCTCAACAGTTACGCCACGCGCTTTTACAAACCTACCCGGCTCAGCCGTCATGCAATCGACTTATGGAACATGTTCTTTCTCGAACGGCTGAGGCGGCCAGTTTACTCCAAGTATGGCTGCAAGCCAATAGATCCCATAAAGTTGCTCAGGCAAACACAGTTGATTTCACCCGACATGCCTGAGTTGTGCGACGACACATCCGACTGGCCGCACTGGGAGGTGGTGGGCCCAATCATATGGAGCCCGTCGTATGAGCATCCGGACTGGCTGGACCAAATTGACGATGGACGGCCTAACGTCTACATCACAATGGGGTCGACTGGCGGACTGGACGATTTCCTCAAGAAGTGCTACGGCGCAATGGGGGCATCGAAATACCGTTTCATCGTAACTACGGCGGGGCAGGCCACCGAGGAAACAGTTGCCGCTGCGCCGGATAACTTCATAATCGAAAAGTACGCACCTGGCGCGGAGATTCTTAAGCATTGCAAAGCGCTCATATACCACGGCGGTAATGGTTCGATGTACCAGGGTCTGGAGGCGGGCGTGCCGATGATATCCGTGCCGTTTCATTTTGAACAGCGAGTCAACGCCAAGAACTGCGCCAAACATGGTTTCGGGATTCATTTGCCCTCCAAACGAGTGACCGGAGAGCGAATCGTTGAGGCGCTCGACAAGGTGATTTCAGATCCCGCCTATGCGCGTGCGTCAAAAAGATTTTCGGACGATGTAAAGAATTCGCGGGGAGCGGAAAGGGCGGCCGAGATATTTGTCAACGTTGCGCGTCGAGAAAAAGTTTCGTAATTGGATTGGTTGGGGCGCAAGAAAAGGGACAGTCGGTCTCCTAACGGAGCCCATGGCAGTTCTTCAGAAAGAACTGTTGGTTTTATATTAAGTGTTGATAACACTGTACTTATGGGGTGACGTTCGCATTAGGTTGCCAGAAGTTGCCTACAAACACGCATTTCTTGTCACAAAATCTGTCTCAAATTCTTCTTCTTGAGATTCAGGAAATGCCGCCAATACAATACGCTGTTGTGCTTCGACGGTGCTGTGCCAGTAGCGCTGCGTTATCGTGATGCTGCTGTGTCGAGCCAGCCGCTGAAGGTCTGTTAATGAACCGCCTGTCTTTGCCAGCATTTGGCCGAATAGCGTTAGTGCGCCGTGTCGTAGGCTGTGCGCCACCAACTTCTCGCCGTTCCCGTCGACAGCTTCAAGACCGGCTGCTTTTAGCGCTCGGTCAAATGTATACGTGTGCGTCCGTGGCATATTAAATACTACATCGTTCTCGTTTCCGCTGTGTGCAACTGACCTTTCAAGCAGTAGACGCCGCACATGGGGAGTCATTGGCACGTCGCGCTCTCCGCTTCTGGACTTCGGTTGCCAGTTTGGCTGCGTGCGTATCTGAATGACGTTACCGTCAAAATCCAGGTCCGTGTATCGAAGGTGTTGGAGTTCAGAGACGCGTAGCCCAGTTTGCGACAGAACTTTGAAGAAATCATGCCAGTGCTTTCCGGAGGTGTCGAGGGCGGCTTGCAGGAAGCACTCTAGCTGCTCTGGCGTGAACGTCCGATTTCGCTGCCCCGCCTTTGTCTTAAACACTTTGAGTGTGGCACATCTCATTGGATTTGCATCTATCATTTCCGCGGAATGACACCAGGACAGCCACGCATTGATTGTTCTAAATGCGTTTGCTCGTGAGGAGCCAGATAGTTAGCTTGCGCTCGAGATCGGCGTCGCGCTTGTCCTCATGAATTGTCTGGCTGAAAGGAATCAGGCGCATGCGCCGCCACATTGCGTGGTCGGACCCCCGAATTGTGATGCAGTGATTTGTGGCTAACCAAAGCGTTAACTCCGGCTGGAACTGAAAAGCCTCGCGGCAGACCCAATGCGTTAGAGACTGCAAGAAAGTGCAGTGAGAGGCAAGGACGGGCGTATTACGCCATTAGAATTGAGGGTCACCATACCTGACTATGCTTCACGGACCCATTGGGACTCTTGACCATGATTTCAAAATAGAATGAACAGGCAAACTCAATATTATGCTAAGGAATTGCTTCCTGATTGCACAGGTGATGCACGACCGAATCCATCAGTCTTTCGGCATCGCAGTCCGCCTGCGTCAGGGCCGATTCGAGTTTGTCGCACAACTTCATAAGCTCATCAACCTTGGCTACTATCCGCTTCTGCTGGAGGCACCAATAGTGTTGTACCCTCAGAACGGCTCTCATTTTACAGTCCTCTTCGTTTGTGGTGCTTTGCGCCGGTAAGCGTCTGGCAGGCCGTTATACTCGCGGCCCTCAAGGAGTCGCCCGGCCTTTTTCTTGTTGACGCCGCCCCACTGCTTGAAGAAAAAGGGCACACCTGCACGCTCGCATTGATTACGTATACTAATTGCCCATGAAGAATTCATGGACCGCGCGCCAGGCCCGGATTCGCCACCGACAATGGCCCAGTCGATTCCTTTGAGCGGCAGCCTGCCCACTGGGCTAAGCAGCGGTTCGAATGAAACGAACTTCAAGTGGGCATGGGTCTTTTGGAGGTCACGGATGCGCCCCTTATGGTCGGTATCTTCGACGGTGACGCCCATCCAGATATGGGGTGCCCACGTCAGCTTCGCGTCGAGTTTCAAGAGTCTCTCGGAGCGCTTAGTAAGAATCTGGTAGGTGTGCCAGTCCGCCTTCAGCATGGTGTCAAACACACGCTGGATGAAAGACGAGCGTACATCTTTGTGAAAGAGGTCGCTCATGGAATTCACAAAAATCAACCTGGGCTTCTTCCATTTTAACGGCAGAGCGAGGGTCTTCTCGTGCACGGCCACTTTGAACCCCTGTCTATAGTTCGGTTGCCCCATAGCCTGAAGACGTTTTGCCATGCGTTCCGCATAGCAATTCTGGCAGCCAGCGCCAACTTTCGAGCACCCCGTTACCGGATTCCATGTAGCCTCGGTCCACTCAATACGACTATATGACATTGGTTGTGCCTTTCAGGCTGAAGTGGACCCGAGGTTCTCCGCTTCTGTATTCATTCCAGCTCAGGTAGAACGCATTTCCATGAGCTTTCTGACCGGATGCCACTTCCACCACGGACAAATTGCCACTCTTTTGTATGCTCCGCAAGACATCCCCAGCATGGGATGGCAGGAATCCGTTCTCCAGGACGAACTGGTAGAGTTCCCTGTTGTCGGGGGCGCGTTGCTGAATGAATTCCGTAAGGTCACGCTGGAATCTGCCCTGCTTCTTGATGACGTTGTCCTCGGGAATAAAGGAAGTCTGTCCATAACGAGCGACATCATCATCAATATCGTAGTTGGCTTCGCCGGTGATCTCGTCCGTGCGCCAACAGACGCGCAGAAACTTGTCCAGCCCAAGCAGCCTGCCACTACCAAAGATGATGCCGTAGATATTCGCGCCACCATCTTTCTCGATGGAGAATGGCGCTACATGGTAGTCGCTCCCGTCTGGAATAAGTTTCTGGTAGAATCCATGGCAGATAAAGCGATGGATGTCTTCAGCGCTGACTGATTGTATCTCCGCCTCGGGAATATTGAAGTGCTGTTGCATGGATTCCGTTGTGGAAAACCGGCGAATGAAACTCGAGGAGAGAAAGAAGAGGATGTCAGTCGCGCAACATCCCACCAGAGTTGCGAAGATGCCGACGGATTTCGAGCCAGAAAGCGCAAAACGACTTAGTCAAAACTCGTAACTATTTTGTCCTATTTTTGGCGGGTAATGCGTGTGATTATAGGGGGGTGGTAATTGCGGCATGAGCATGCGGTTTGGAATACACCCCCCTTATAAATACTCAAGAAGGATAGTCTATGGGAAAGAGGCGTTGGCGAGTTCTGAGAATTTCTGCTTTGACTTCTGGGTGACGCATGAGTCGTGCGGTATTTGTTCCCGCCCACTTTGGTTTGTAACCGGCGTGGATAGCCGCTTGGGTTTTGTTCCCTAGAACGAAGAGATAATGAACAAATAGGATGTGTCGCTGGTTCGCACGAGGAAGGAGCTTGTTGGTGTTGGATTGGGCTGAATGCGGACTGTAACCTCCCGCAATGAGGGCCTCGGTCTTTGTCTTTCCCCCACAGAGGGCATCAATAATTCGTTTGACTTGTTCATCCGTCCGCATTGGCCTGTTCCTCCTGCTCCCGCTCACGTCGCTCAATTTCAGCCCGGATATGCGGAGTTCTTAACAACCGCGCCGCGCCGCGCGTTTTTCGGACCATATCCCGCCTTTATGCAGGCGATTTCCATCCTGTCGACTTGTTCCTTCGGCAGCTTGATCTTCAATAACTCCGTCATTGTGTTTTCCCTCATTCGTTTCGCTAAACCAGTCCCGGCACATCCGCCTCATCCAACCATCAACTTCAAAACAATTGTATCATATCAAGTTCCAAATTGGAACACTCTTGTGACGATAGTGACGGTTGTGACGGTATATTCTTAGTCATTTCTCATGCATGCAATATCAACCGTTTGAAGGACACAGACCTTGTGGTACCGCAAGAAGAAGGTGACAAGCTGGCCAATAGCACGAGAAGTGGCCAGGAATCTGGAGCAGAACAGCTTTGGTTTTCGATACGCGAACGTTTGCCGGGCGGGATTTGGGGCCGGAACTTCTCGTAGAGACCGTACGCAGCGTCTGTGAGTTGGTCGGATTCGAAAGAGTTGGCGAGCGCCGTCATTTCGTCGCGCACCGTATCAAGGGCGTCGCCGAATTTGCTCTCGAGGTACTTCGCCACTTTGGCGGGATCGACGGGCTTGTCCTTGACGACGGCACGCACGCCGTCTTCGGTGTCCTTGACGGGAATGGAGCGGCCGCAGACGGCGATCCAGAACTCCTCGCCCAACCCGGCTTTCTTGGGTGGGCCGCCGTCCTCCGGGGCTTTGGGTTTGCCGTAGATGCCGATCATTCGACCTTTGGACTGGGCGTTCAGGCCCGCCATGGCCTTGCCTAGTGTCAGGGCGGTGTCGTGTTCGTGCCCCAGTTGCTCGGCCACGACGTGGTCCTCCTTGACCCCGACGCACAAGTTCATGACGGTCTTCCCAACATAGAATATAACCCTCGCAACCCCACGGTACCGGGCGTCCATGTACATGTCGAACCAGCGGACACGCCAATCAGGACTCTTAAGGGCAGGTGTGAGTACGCCGAGCAGACGTTCCACACAGGGACGCATGGTCTCGGAGGCCTCGTCGGGCAGACACCCGAGGTCCTTCCCCCCGCCGCGCCGCGCCCGGCAATCGCGCAGCAATTCAACAGCTTCAGGCAACCCGTACTGTTCGCCCTGATGGCTTTCGATGAAATAGCCGCGGCTGACGGAGTTCGAGGCGCTTGAAGGCGCGAACCTGTCCCCTCATTCCCGCCGAGTATCTTTTCCGAAGAAAAGGGTGAGATTCTGGCCTTCCAAAGGACTTCAGCCAGCCTTGCACCCAGGCACCCGAAGTGTCAAGGATTAACAAGTGCTTTATTGACAGCACCTTAGCGCCACATCGTTGTGAGCAGCAGGCACCCATACGGTTTGTTGGTTGTGTGCTGGCGACAGAAAAGAAGCGACAGAAAAGAAGCATTGACAAAAGGCGGGACATCTGATATGATACTGGTGTTCCTGTGGTATACCAGCTGTATTAAGAAGTCTAGTCGAAGCTCAGAATGTTTAGAGTTGCATTGTTAGGCCGCCAGTCTTTGCCTGGCATGGATTATTTTTTGGTGATTTGTGGTAAAGGGTACAACGGAAGGGAGTATAAGGAAAATGAAAAAAAGAGATATTCTAGGATTGATTGTGGCGGTTCTCGCCATGGCACTGTGCCCGGTTCCGGCAAGTGCGACGTTGTTGTTGCACGAGACCTTTGACTACGCGAACGATTCGGGACTGGCTCTCCAGGTAGACGTAGGAGCCACCGGTACGTGGTTTGGTAACTCTTTTGAAAACACTCCGGCCGGAAGCGTAGTGCTCAATGGCGATACAGGCGGTGATAATGGTACGGCGTCGCTGGCGTTCCCGGGCATTGAAGGATCCGGTGGTCGAATGTCTGCTCCCGGAACGATCTTTGGCAACTCGTATATATTCTATCCAACGCCGGTGACTGGCGAAGGCAACAGCGTATATGTGTCGTTTCTCTTCAAGCCAAAGAGAAGGGGCACCAGTTGGATCGTATTCAACGCGACCGCTTTGATCTCTACAGATGTCCCGCTCTCATCGTATCCGAGCTGGCCAGTCGATGATAATGCTCCCGCCGGCATAAACGCTCACTTGGGGCGCTTTGACCAGCGCAACACGAATGACCCCGACGCAACGCTTGCGGCACGTTGGGTTACAACTGGCTCCAGGGTAATTGGCCCCGCGCTTACGATAGACCAGACCTATTTCATAGTTATGAAAACCACAATGGTTGCAGGCGCCGACAATGATACGGTCGAGTTCTTTGTTGATCCGGTCGCAGACGGCACGGAACCCGGCACTCCGACTGTCGCCACGGCAGCCACGGCAGGTTCAGGCAATGATGTGTCTGCAACTTCCGGTTTTCTCGGAGTGGGTTTTCGAATGACAACCAACAGCTCCGGTGAATGGGAACTTGATGAGCTTCGTGCCGGTACCACTTGGGCGGACGTGACAAGCTCGCTTGGTGCAGCAGGCGATGGCGATGGCGATGGCGACGGTGGTGCAGGCAGCACAGCCACTCCCGAAGCTGGTATGCCAGTAACCGGCGCACTCGGCCTTGGCCTTGTAGCTGCAGCTTGCGCACTGGGCGGTTCGATGTTCCTGAGGAAGAAATAATTATCAAGCCTAAAGACATGACATTTCTAATAAGTCTTGACAAAAAGGGCACGCAGCCGATATGCTGTTGGTGTTCCGGTGGTATACCACCAACGCGGAAACACAGTGAAAGGGATGTAAATGGCGGACAATATCACGCTCACTCAGAAGGCCTACGAACATCTGCATCAGGGTATTCTCAGCGGGACCTTCGCGCCGGGGGCCGTAGTCTCCGAGGCTTCGCTGGCTGTGCAAATGGGCATCAGTAGAACACCCGTTAGAGAAGCGATTCGTCAACTGGCCACCGAGGGATTGGTTGAACAGGTACCGAGGTACGGGACGATCATTCGGTCG